>SMTZ1_10007355_pt1 | contig 11013 bp, 8 predicted proteins | sample DeeMarSWOR136_30_FD_25667 | JGI IMG/M metagenome (IMG submission 25667)
ACTTCTTAAAGGATTTTTGGGTAAAACAATCGTTTTAGGTGCTAATGACAATTTATCTGCCAGTGCTGTTATGGCTGCAATCGGTAAATATTTAAGTCTAAATAGACCGAGGAATTTAGAAGTATGGGTTGGCTCTCAAGGGAGTGAAGAAGTGGGTGATAAAGGTGCTAAGGCTTTTGTAGAAAAGTATGGAGAGCTCGGTTTATTAGATAATTCTTATTCAATAGTCTTAGAATGTTGTGGTGCCGGTGATGAAATTCTCATAATTGAGAAGGATATGCATAAAGCAGAATATGACCCTGAAATTAATGAAATTATTATTCAAGCTTATGAACAAGTAAAAGAAGAAAATCCTGAAATTCTGAACCTAAGGGAGAAGGGTAGATTAATCGTTGGAGCTTGTGATGCTTGTCGCTATATCCATAAAGGGTATAAAGCTTCAGCATACATGGGAGTAGAAAAAGGCAAAAATAAGGCTGTTAATTGGCATTCTATTGATGATTCCCCCAACAATATCAACAAAAAGGTTTTAATGGATTTTTTAGAATTATCTTTAAAAATTGTGGAGATAATCGATAAGAAATTTGATTGATTTAGCTATAAAAAAAGGTTTAAAAAAAATAAAAAAGAAATAAAATTTCTTTATAATCCTAATTCTTTTATTCTCAACTCATTTTCTCTTACTCTACCTGGAGTTAGATCATACCATATCCAAAAGAAGAAAATTCCTATAAGTATGAAGAACATTGGCACAGTAGATTGCTGGAAATGCAAGCCCCAAATTGCCGTGTCTGTTTGATTTGTACCTCGAGCGGGATCGAATCCTGTTAAGGTTTGAACTGTTGCAAAGGTTAAGGCTTGAACTATGATTCCCATACGACCAAAAAATTGCTGAAAACCTGTGTATACGCCCTCTTCACGTTTTTTGGTAAGAACTACGGAATTATCAATAACATCAGCAGTTACTGGAAAAATCATAACCCAAAATCCACCGAGCGCCATTCCCCAAATCAACATATTAATTATAACACCCCAATAATTTCTCAGAAAGGTTAAAGGTAATGTTGCAGCTGCTAAACAGAGGGCTGAAATTATCATTACTTTTTTATTATCTTTTGCTCTACGTGAATAAATTGTCCATATAGGTGTTGATAACAAAACGCCAATCAGCATAAAAGTGAATATTAATGTATTTGCTTCAGCCTCCATTTTTAAAGAATATCGTACTGTGAATTGGATTGCTGCTTGCATTGTTTCAACTAAGGATTGGTATAATATATATAATATCATAAATATGATAAATGGCTTTTGTTTAGCAGCGATTATAAGACTCTTAAAGAAAGATTCACGTTCTGGCTTTTCAGCAGAAGATCTTAAATAAAGATCAATAGTAGCTTGATCTTCGCGTGAGCCAGGAAGCGCAAGTAAGAACCCAACTGTAGTTATTAGAAACACAACAACTCCTTGGATGACATAGGAAGAAATATCACCATAATCATAGAAGAGAGGTGGTATTATGGCACCAAAAGCTACACCAAATACACCGACCATGATATAAATACCACTAGCAGTTCGGCGTTCTTGGACAGAACGAAATTTATCAGGAAATAGAGACATATAACTTACAAAAAACAATGAATGAAACGTATCAAATAAACACGTAGTAAATAAAAGCCAAAGAAACAGTATCCATGCACCAGAAACTGGATTGACTTGGGGTGGGGTGAATATAATGATATAACTTAATCCCCAAGGTATACCTCCTAGTAGTATCCATGGAAATCGTCGTCCCCATTTTTTTGTGAATTTAAAAGGTCTATTCGTTATCCAACCAATAAATGGGTCATTAAACATATTGTATATAGCAAATATAACATAAGCCAGGGCTATGATCCATACATTTAGTTTTACTTCTGTTTGATAGAAGAAGAATCCTAAAGTAGTAAAAGTAATCCTTAGTAATTCTCTTGAAAATGAATTGAAACCATAAGAAACCATACCTAGTTTGCTATGTTTTATTTCAATTTCACTATCTCCCATTTTAATAACCGTTTTTTTTTTATTTTCTAAAATTATTTATGTTATTTTTTAATATTAGTTGAATTTGTTTTTATAATTTTTATTTTTTTTGAGAAACAACCTTCGGAATTATTATACATTTGAGACAAAAACTATGAAAAAACAAATAAAGACGGAAATTTTTATAAACTTAAGATAATGCCACGAAAACCAAATATAATTCTGTTTATCACTCATGATCAAGGACAATTTTTAGGTTGTTATGACTCCGTTCAAACACCAAATTCTCTTTCTACACCAAATCTCGATAAAATCGCAGAAAAAGGAGTAAAATTCACAAATTATTTTTGTACGGCACCTCAGTGTTCTCCCAGTCGTGGAAGCATTATGACTTCAAAATATCCTCATCAAAATGGTTTAATAGGTCTTGTAAATAGAGGATGGACTCTACCACTTGAAAGTAGAACCCTTCCAATGTACTTAAAGGAAAATAAATATTCAACACATTTGATTGGGCTACAGCATGAAAGTATAAATCCTTCTGATTTAGGATATGATACTCTGACTAAAAGATTCTTTAGTAAAAAAGGAGTAGAGATCGGATTTTTATATAATTGCAAATTAGTAGAAGAAGAATGCTTAAAATTTTTCAATAATCACAAAAATGATGAGCTTCCATTTTTCTTAAACATCGGAGTGGAAGAAGTTCATAGACCATTTAAAATTTGGGGAGAGCCAGTAGAACCAGAATCCGTTGAAATTCCACCTTTCTTGCCTAACAATGATATAATTAGAAAAGAATTAGCCGAATATTATGGAGCAATAAATAAAGTTGATGAAACAATCGGAAAAATCATGAAAATGTTGCAAGAAAACGGGTTAAAACAAAATACTTTATTTATTTTTACAACTGATCATGGAAGTCCCTTTCCAAGAGCAAAATGTACTTTATATGATCCTGGAATTAAGACCATTTTAATTATGTATCAAGATGATTCAAACCTCTTCACTGAAGGGAAGGTAATCGATTGTCTATTATCTAATATCGATCTATTTCCTACTCTCCTTGAACTTATTGGAGCAGAGATACCTAATGATATTGAAGGAAAAAGTTTCATGCCTATTTTACAAGGTAAACAAGAAGAAATAAGAAAAGAAATCTTTACTGAAAAAACATTTCATGAAGTATATGACCCAATTAGAGCAATTCGTACAGAGAGGTATAAATACATCAGAAATTTTATAAAATCTAACACTTTATATCAAATGCCATCACCAATACTGATGGCTCCTTCTGGAAAATATATGAAAGCTAAGTATAATCAACCTAGAGCAGATGAGGAGCTTTATGATTTAAAGTTTGATCCAAATGAGCAAATCAATTTAATTCAGATGCCAGAATATAAAAATATTGCTGATGATTTAAGAATAAGACTTGATTTATGGTTAAAGAATACGTATGATCCGATTTTACAGGGAAAAGTTAATCCACAACCTCAAGTTAAGTATAAATACGATACTCCGTAAATTTACGAGGTTGGATGAGAATGCTTGATGAACTTGCTGACATTTTTAGCACAATGGAACTCAATTCGATTGATTCTGCTGAAAACTTAACAGATATTAAGCAATTCCAAGACTTATTGAAATTATTTCCAAATTTAAGTCCAATATTTGAACAAGCATTAAAATATAATAAAGATGAATTTATAAGAACTATAAGACATGTATTCAGAGTTTGTAAAGTATTATTTCAATTAAAAAATAGAACTTTTTCCCACGATACTCTCTCTATCAAATCAATTCAGATCATTAGTGAAGATTTAGTTAAACATTTAAATATGAATAAAATAATAATTCCTTTGATTCTTATATATCATGATATTGGGAGAGTTTTTGATCGAAAAAATCACCCTTATAAAAGTTATCAATTAATAACCGAAAAAGGTTTACTTGATTCATATGATCTCACTGATAATGACAAATTATTAGTAATAAAAATCATTCAATATCACCTTCTTCAAGCCACTATCTATACTGGTGAATCTACCTTTTATGGAATTTATACATTATTATACGATAAAGAGTTCATCCCAATAATTTCTAATAAGCAAAATAGAGAAATATTTTTCGATTTACTAAATATCTTCACTTTTATTGATATTCTGGGATACAATTATGCGAAAATTTATGATCATTATGTAGATTTTTATGCTGAAATTAATTCTATATTGAAAGATATCTTTAATGCTTGGCCCGATAAAAAATATATATTAAAAAGAGCCTATATGTTCTCTCAAGAATGGCTTGAATGGAGGATAGCAGGGGCATTAAGGATTTTTCAATTTGTTAATACTAAACCATATTTAACGAAGGAATTTTATTACAATCTAATTCGAGATAGCATAAAGATGTCGCAAAATTCTCTCATTAAAAAGATAGATTGGGAAGATATCAAGGACATTCATTTAAAAAATTCTTATAAGATTCAGATTAAGTATGGATTGGGTGTTTTGATGATTTTATCATTTGGTGATTTCTTTCGATCATGGTTAAAAGAAAATACAAAAATTTCTGATAATTTAATTATATTTTGGATTTTATTATCTCATGAAATTCAATCTAGGTCAAAAGGAAGGAATAAATGGTTATGGAATGTATATTTTACAGGATTACCCCATTGGTCAAAATGGAATAGAAATACATTCAGTAAATTGAATCCTACTCTTTTAGAAAAAATAATTAAAACTTCTAACCATAATTTAAATAATATTACGAAAACTTTTGAATTATATTTGGATTTTAGACTAGATTAATCCCTTTTTCGGAAATTAAGAAAAAAAATTATTGATTTAAATATTATTTACGAAACATTGCTTTAACTTCTTTTTCACATAAAAAGAAAGCAATCGCTATTGGAAATCCGAAAACTATAAAGTAAGAAGCTGCAGCTATAGCTAAGTATCGACAAGTATCGACTTTAAAAATTGTGCCAATCGAACCGACCAAAAGGGCAAATGCTATAACTAAATAATAAAAGCCCATAATTGTAATAGCTAATATATCTTCCGGAGTGGATCCTCCATAAAGATTTGCAACAAAATCCGCCATTAACACTGCTATTAATGCATATAATAACATGAATATTGCAAAAAGTATTGAAACTAATGAAACTACTTTTAATGCAGTTTCTCGATTGATTTTTGGCACATCAGGATTTTCTCTTGGGTGATCTTCTACATTCCTACCAACATAAAAAAGTAGCATCAAAGGTAAAAATATATATAATGCAATTTCGAACATCACAGCAAATTCACGTTCACCGTAATAAACTAAAGGAGACACTACTAGCATCAAAAATAATGAAAGACCGGTGGAGATTAAAAATAATTTAAACGTATCTTTATACCCTTTACTTAAAAAGTAGAATGATAGTAAGAAAGTAAAAACAACAATTGCATCACCAACTAGGTAAAGAGGACTAAGAGTATGCTGCGGAATCCAGGTCCAACCAAGTATCTCAGTATGAGGTATTTTAATGTCAAACCAAATACTATTCCATAAAGTCATTTCTAATTCATTGTGAAAAAATTGATCTATAAAAAAATGAGAAAATCCTCCTGCTGCTACAAGACAATATGAATTCTTCCAACTTACCTCTCTAATACCCGTATCCTCAAATTTTAATGGAAAACCTTTTTCAGATTTTACTAATGAAAATCTTGAAAAATACGTCCAGACCAATGAATAAGGTATTGCTAATATAAGAAATCCTAATATAGAATGAAATGGTGTGATGAAAAAGAGATTCATTAGATCTGGTCCCCATAAATTATTGATAAAGAAAATTATAGCTACTTTATAGTTGAATTTATTTTTAGTGTAATATAAAAGAGGTATTACCAAGCAAAAACCATAAAATACATGTCCAAATGTCGGCATAATTTATTCCATAATATTTTTTATTATTTTAGATTATTTTATTTATATTTCATGTTCCTAATATAAAATAATTCGTTTTAAGGCTTACAAAAGAGTCAAATAAAATGTCTTTTCAAGGAATTGAAGATGCTTATAAACGGGTTAAAGGAATTGTTAATAATACACCTGTAATGACTTCAAGAACCGTTAATAGAATTAAAGGTGCAGATGTTTATTTTAAATGTGAAAACTTTCAAAGAGTTGGTGCATTTAAATTTCGAGGTGCTTATAACGCTTTAAGTCAGCTTTCAGATGACGAAAAAAAACGTGGTATAATAACCCATTCAAGTGGAAATCATGCACAAGCTGTTGCTCTTGCGGCTTCTTTATTAGGAATACATTCTACTATTGTTATGCCTAAAGGGGCACCTCAGAATAAAATTAATGCAACCAAAGAATACGGAGCAGAAATAGTATTTTGTGATAATACTCTTGAAGCAAGAACTAAAACAACTGAGAAAATTATAGCTAAGAAAAATCTTATTCTCATTCATCCTTTTGATAACGATCTTATCATTAATGGTCAAGGAACAGCGGCATATGAACTAATCAAAGAAATTGGTGAGTTAGATATTGTTATTGCACCATTAGGAGGAGGTGGTTTACTAAGTGGAACTGCAATTGCGACAAAAGGATTATGTCCAAATGCACAAGTTTTTGGTGTTGAGCCTTCTATAGCAGATGACGCCTATAGATCTCTCCAAGCAGGGTATATTATTCCAAGTACTTATCCAGAGACAATAGCTGATGGATTAAGGACCTCGATCTGTGAAAGAACATTTAAGATAATCCAAAAATATGTAGATGGAATTTTGACGGTTTCAGAGATGGAGATTATCGACGCTATGAAATTTTTATGGGAAAGAATGAAAATCGTTGTTGAACCTTCAGGTGCAGTCCCCTTATCGGTAATTCTATCCAAAAAGATTGAAGTTACTAATAAAAAAGTAGGACTTCTAATAAGCGGTGGAAATATTGATATAGAACCTTTTCTAAATTTTTTAAAAAAAAAAATTAAGGATTTTAAAGAAATTTAACTCAATCATCGATATTTGGAATATCCTTTATTACATTATAATTTCCTTCTGTAAGGTTTATTAACATATCTACAGCGTTATCCCAAATTTTATCCATCATTAAACTTACTTTTTTGAAGTTTTCTTTATTATCAAACTTTAGATCAATGGTTTGCATTTCATTGTTAATTATTATCTCGATGGGGATGTCTTCTCTTAATCCCCCAAACATTTTCAACATAATTAAAACTTCTTCAGGTTCTGCTAATTTTCCTTTGACCTCAGTCTTAATTATAATAGAGAATTGAAGATTTAATTCATCTTTTTTAATTTGAATTGAGTTATTTAACATATCTTTTAATAAGGGGAATATCTCTTCCATTTTATTTATTCACCTTGTAATTTGATTTTATTTACCTCTTTTGATAATTGGTAGATCAATATAGGAAGAAAACTTATTACTTCTCGAAATTTTTATTGTTGGTCTGCCATCTTTTGGGTAGGTTAAAAAAGTATCTTTGTCTCCTCCAGCAATAGCAATTTTAATTTTATGACCTTTCCGAATAAGAACGGAAGTTGCGTGTAGACTAAACTTTATTTCTGCAATCTCTCCCGGAATTAATGGCATAGCATCTTGTTTTTTATAGGTATGAAAAGGTAATAGTGTTTTGTAAGGCGGAGTTTCATTTGAGATTTTTCTATGAATTACTCTGAACTCACCATCAGTGATGTAAGTAATATTTCCTTTCTCATCCACATCTTCAAGGTATACGAAAATGGCTCCATCTTCATGCGTAGAAGTGAGGTAAAGAGAAATTATTGATTGACCAGTTATCTCAGTATCTTCTTTGAAAGGTTTACTAGTATAACATAATAATTTTTCATCCATTTTTGCTCGATTTTCATAAACTATAGGTAATGCAAGTAAAGCCCACCAACGATTGTTTCTTCCTGTTGTGGCACGGAAATTAATTTGATATTCATCTTCGCTATCTTCTTTATCTGGCATATCTGTTGATAGGGAATGATTTTCGGATAAATAAAATCTTAAATAGTTATGACCTTCAGGAGGCCACATGTTCGTCTTTTTCCATTGTTCTTCGACCATTGTATAATAATAAAGAGTTTTATCTTGAATGCCTTCACCAAAAATACATTTATCGAAGAAATTCATCCATGCATTTATCTTATCTCTCGGTGAGGGAGTTACTTTAGTTGCATCTGGAAAAAATTGATTTGCTGGTAAATGCGCTCCATGATTCCAGTCTCCTAAAATCGCAATCATAGGATTCTTTACATTTAAAAATCGATGAATTATGGCATCAACATAACCTGAATCTAACCAAGAACACCATGCTAAAATAGGAACTCCAGACATCTCTATCTGTTCTATTCTCTTATAAACACTAACATCAGCAATAGTGACCCCATCAGGAAGTTCTTCATCTCGAAAATCTTTATCTATTGTATGTTCATAAACATATTGATTTGATTGATGTAAATTCATTACTTCTTTAAGATTTTTGAGTCCTAAATCATTATCAACCGGTTTAACTCCTTTTACAAATAACCACACATCAGGCATTATCTGTCTAAAAACCTTAGGATTATTAATGTCTAAGTTTTTTCCTAAAAATGACCATAACTGCATAAAAGCGTGATCATAAACTCCTCCTGGATATGCAACATCAGTATAAGGATCCCAGAAACCATGTCCAGGTATTACTGCCTTTATGGCAGGATGGTTATTAACAGATAAAAGTTCAGCGGTTGTGCCTGTATATGAAATTCCCTTTGATACGACATTACCATCAGACCATGGTTGAGAAATAATCCATTCTACAATATCTTTACCATCTTTTATTTCCTCATCAGAAAATGGAACATTTCTTGTCCCATACGAAGCACCAGTTCCTCTTACATCAGTTTTTATATAAGCATAACCACGGCTAGTAATAATTTCTGGATTTGGTACATCAGTAACTGTCTCATCAAGAATCCACCTAAAGGGAATTCTCAATTCCATTGCCCTCCAATATCTTGTTTGGGTTAACAATGTTGGAATTTTATCCCCTGATTTGAGACTCTTTGGAAGACAAATAGTTGCTGCTATTTCAAGCCCATTACGTATAGGAATGTAAATTGATTGAACCGAATAACCATCTTTGTATTTCAATTTTGGAATTTTTCCTAATTCCTTAAAAGGATTATTTTTAATTGCTTTTGGATCTGTCATATTAGATTTCTCAATATAAATAATTAATATTTAACAGATAGTACTATCCTTGTCAAGTTTGTTTATAAACTTTTTATTTAAAGCTTTATTAAGTAAAGAGTTATATTACTCTTTATCAAAATTATACTTTTAATTAAATCAGAATTTAAAATATAATTAGGGGAATATACTATTTTTTGTAAAGTTCACAGTATAGATATTCCGCTCGTGATGATTGGAACCTCACCATTTATTGGAGCGGGACAATTTGGCTTAAGAGCTCAAGATTTTAGAAATAAATTTCTATTTCATCCGGAAAAAATGGTAGAAATAATGGAAGCCGCGTATCAGACGGGAGCAAGAGGAATGGAAGTTATACCTGCTGGAAAGATTAGTAAAGCAGCAATGATTATGAAAGAGACCTATAATGATTTCATTATTACAGGTTCAACATTTCCAGGATCAGATCCTATGATTGAAGAATTGATGAATCTTGACTCTAAAATTATTTTTATACATGCTATGGTGTCAGATCGAAAGAATCAAAAACTTTTTGAATTAATTGATGATATTATTTCAAGAGGCGTCAGCCCTGGAATTGCTGTTCATAATCCTATTTCTACTCTGAAATTTTCATTTGAAAATACTACCGTAAAAACATTTTTAATTCCATTTAATGCAAAAGGAATTTTTATGGGAAACAAGGAAAAGTTAGAAAATATGATAAATGATAGAAAAGATTGTTATTTTATTGGTATGAAGACATTAGCTGCAGGAAAAATAGAACCCCAGCTAGCGTATGATTATATAGCCAAAAATAATATTTGTGCAGTTTCAATTGGAATGGTTACTCCAGAAGAAGCAAAAACTTCAACGAAAATAGCATTTGATGCTCTAAAAAGTAAACAGTGATTTGAAAGTTTAATATAAAATAATCTTCTATATAATACAATATGATCTTTAATGATGAAAAAATAAATAAAACGATTAAACTAAAAGATGGCAGAAGACTGGGTTTTACTGATTTGGGTGACCCTAATAGTAAACCCATTTTTCACTTTCATGGCTTTCCAGGATCACGTCTTGAATCCCTCCTAATAGCAAATAAAGTAATCGATAAAGGAATAAGATTTCTTGGAGTTGATCGTCCTGGGATGGGACTTTCAGATTTTAAAAAAAAACGCGTACTATTGGATTGGCCAGATGATATCATTGAACTTGCAGATTTTTTAGGCTTTGATAAATTTTCTGTTGAAGGAATTTCAGGAGGGGGTCCATATGCAGCGGTATGTGCTTACAAAATACCAGAGAGACTGAATGCCTGTGCTTTTATTGGAGGATTGGGACCTCTGAATCAAACATCTGAAGGTGTTAATAAGCTGCTTTTTTTTATGGTGCGAAGATTCTTCTGGCTCTTCAGGGTATATACATATTTTCAAGCACGTACTAATATAGACTTAGTTAAAGCAGAAAAAAACATAAAGAAATATATTCCCAGATTACCAGAACCAGATCGAATGGTATTAAACGAACCAAAAAATTTATCGCTTTTTCTTAAAGAAACCGCTGAAGCCTTCCGCCAAGGGAGTAAAGGACCTGCTTATGAAGGTAAAATATATACTAATCCATGGGGTTTTAATCTTGAAGATATATCCCCAAAATTAAAAGTAGCTATATGGCATGGAGAATTAGATATTAATGTTCCAGTCTCTATGGGACGTGAAATGTGTAAACTAATCCCTAATTGTAAAGGAAATTTTCTTCCAAATGAGGGCCATTACT
>SMTZ1_10019507_pt1 | contig 11013 bp, 11 predicted proteins | sample DeeMarSWOR136_30_FD_25667 | JGI IMG/M metagenome (IMG submission 25667)
CAGTGGGAATTTCTTTAGGTTTTCAGGCCCCTGATTTATACATCCAGTCAACAGGATACATATTGCAAAGAACGTTATTGCCATTTTCATGAGAGAGTATAGATATCCAAATATAAAAGAGTTTCGACACATCCGGAGTCATTGTAGTTTTTGAATATGAAAAATGAAAGAAAAAAGGGAGACTACTCTAATATCTGCATGAACCCCAGAATCTAAAGGTTACCAACGTGTGTTGTTCCTTACTTTACAACCCATTTCTTGAACAGTTACAGTCCAGCAGACCTTAAAAACCTACAAATCACTTTTTCGTCACAGCAATTGCATCAATTTCCACCAGAAAATCCTTCACCAAATTGGCTTCCACACAGGCTCGTGCAGGCTTGTGTTCTGTAAAAAATTGTGAATACACCTGGTTCATCCTGGAAAAATCATTGATATCCTTTAAGTAAACGGTAACTTTTGCCACATCTTTCAGGTGTAGCCCTGTTTCTTCCAGAATAGCTTTAATATTGGTCAACGTTTGTTCTGTTTCCTTTTCTATACCCCCTTCTCCCTTTGTCCCCGTTTCAGGGTTAATCCCCACCTGTCCAGAAACGAAAACTAACCCGCCTCCTACTATTGCCTGTGAGTACGGCCCAACAGGTTCAGGAGCATTCTTGGTCTCAATCACTTTCATGTAACAACCTCCTCAATTCTCTCTAAAGCAATATCAATATCTTCTTCCGATATCATGCGGTGCGTCACCATTCTCACCCTGTTCTCATCTCTTGAGAGACATTTCACTCCTTTCTTCTCCAGTGCTTCAATGAACGTAAAAGACCCACCCAGCCTGGAAACGTCAAAGATGACAATATTGGTCTGCACTGTATCCAAATCCATGGAAATTTTATCCATTCCAGCCAATCCTTCTGCTAGTTTTCTCGCATTCTTGTGGTCATCTTTCAATCGGTCCACCATTTTCTCCAGTGCTACAATCCCACAGGCTGCTAATATACCTGCCTGCCTCATGCCGCCACCTAACATTTTGCGCACTCTTCTGGCCTTTTCAATGAATTCTTCAGAGCCGCACACTATAGAGCCCACAGGAGCACTTAACCCTTTGGAAAAACAGAACATTACTGAATCAAATTCTCTAGTAATTCTCTTGACATCGCAATCTAACGCTATAGCTGCATTGAACACGCGTGCTCCATCTAAATGCATTTTTATACCCCTGGGTTTTACCACATCAGCCACTGCCTTAATCTGTTCAGGCGCAATGACAGTACCGCCTGCATTGTTGTGAGTATTCTCAAGACACAGTAAGGTAGTCCGTGAAAAGTGGATATCATCCGGTCGGATAGCTTTTTCCACATCTTCTGGGTCTAAAACACCTTTAACCCCAGGAATGGGGTGAGCCATTAACCCGCCTAAAGCTGCCATCGCTCCTACTTCATACATGTAGGTATGGGATTCAGCTTCCAGTATGACTTCATCGCTGTGCTGTGTATGGGTTAACAACGAAACTACATTAGCCTGGGTTCCACTGGTGACGAACAACGCTTTTTCTTTTCCTATTCTTTCAGCCGCCATATCCTGCAACTTATTCATGGTGGGATCTTCTCCGAAAACGTCATCTCCTAATGCTGCTTCCTGGACAGCTTTCATCATCTCTTCAGTTGGTAGTGTGAACGTGTCACTTCTCAAATCTACAACCTTCATAGTATGTGCTCGCATGGCAAAGATAAAAGATTAACGGCTCATGGGTAGAACAGGGTTACTTTTTTTTCACAGAGGACCAGGTAAAGGTCACCCAAGACAGCAATAGGTTCCTGTACGTGCATGCCCGCAACTTATATAAGACGTGAGATTCTCCCTTTTACATGGATAGAATTATTAACCCCCCAGTGAGCATGTCACTGTTCTTCTTCCTTTTCTTACTGTTACCGCTCTTGTTCTTTATGCTTTTCATCAATATAATTAGCATATCTTTTACTAAACTGGGATTTCACCCGTCTTTTGCTTTTTTGTTGTTATTTGGATCATTAATTGGCAGCTTTATCAATATCCCCTTGAAGGAGCTGGAGTCAGAAGGTGATTTTCTTTCTTACAAACCGTCAAGGCTTGGCTGGTTTTTTCCAGAACCTGTCATAGAGAGAAAAACAGTAAAGACAGTCATTGCAGCCAACGTTGGAGGTGCAATGATTCCAGTTTTGGTTTCAGGCATTCTGATTTTCCGGTGTCCAGAAATGCTTCCAGCTATTATCATTGGGACCATAATCTGTGTTCTGGTGAGCTACATGGTTGCTCAGCCTGTCCCTGGCATGGGAATTGCTATGCCTATCTTTGTGGCTCCGCTAACATCTGCTGTAGTGGCTGTGATTCTGGCCGCTCTCTTTCCTGGAACTGCCAGAACAGTGGTTGCATACACTAGTGGTGTTTTAGGCGTTTTGGTTGGAGCTGATCTGTTGAACCTGGACAAGATCAAGAAATTGGGAGCTCCTACAGCTTCCATTGGCGGTGCTGGCACGTTTGATGGTATCTTTTTGACGGGGATATTAGCTGTTCTTCTGGTTTGATAGGGTTTCGGCTGGATAAAAATTGATCCTCATGTAATGATTCATTTTCTAAATTAAGGATGCTCCTGCAGGGAATTGACTGAAAGTAGGTTAATGACATAATTCATAGCAGTGTTTCATAGACATGAAGAGTTTCTCTCGTGCTCCTCCAGACTGTAAACCACAATTTGAGCGAAACCTTAAAATAGTAAGCTCCCTAAGCATTATATGCCCATACAGAGAACATCCTTTGAAAACCCCTTCAGAGTGGTGATTTCTTGAATAAAGATGATGAAGACCTCATCCAGGCTGTGAAGTCCAAAAAGAAGGACTCCTTCTTCAACTTCCCCTTAGATGTGATAAAGTTCGATGCGTTCACCCAAGAACTGGAGGAAGATCAATTCACCGGCATTGTTGAGATCACCACCAAGCAAAAGATTTTAAGGATTTTTTTGAAAAGGGGAAAAACATTGAAATGTCTCATGGATGACAGAGAAGTTTCAATGTTTGAAATTGAAAAAATGAAAGAAAAAGGCACAGTATCATTGTACCGGATAGATGAGAAAGTTTTAAGTATTATGGTCTTGTTCTCCGGTGCTGAACCACAGGAAATTTTGAGTACAGAATACGCTGACATCAAAAAATACCTCAAAGTCAAAGAGAGAGATCATTTTTCAGGCATTATAGAATTTCTAGAAGAAGGGGCCAGAGGATTTCTGCGGCTGGACAAAGGTGAACCTCAAGATGGTATCTTCATCAGTGAAGAGGGGTTATACTTTTTTTCTGAGGCTCTCTCAAAAATCATGGAAGAATCCAGTAAGTTCCAGATAAAATCTTACAATGTGAAAACACTCCATTCGCACGATGATGTGGCGCAGGAGATCCTTGCCCGTACGCACTTTAACGTTTACCACAAGGTAAACCCCAGAGGACTACTCACTGCATTTGAGAATTTTACACCAGGAAATGCAGAAGAAATTGGAAAAGTGCAACTCCACCCTCACCAGGAAGAACTCTTCATCGTGGAGAATGCAGAAGAAGTCATTGGGTTAGAATTTGTTTATGAAACAAAAGAGTACCAATTTGCTCACTGGGTGTTAAAAGATCTCTTTCTGGAGTTGGCTGGAAAGGATGTGAACAACTACAAATACGTGTGGTACTGGATTCCTGAGTGCACTACTGTAGAGTTTTTGAAAGAGTTTGATGGCAAATTTGCCTTTGATGTGGTTTTCAAAACAAAAAATGGGGATCTTCTCATGCAGAACCCTTTAGGTGAGCTTCTGTTTGTGGCCAGGTTCTTACAGGATGTTTCAAAGCAAAACTTGCAGGAGTTTGTAGAAGAAATTGAAGAATTCAAGGATACGCGGATCGAAAAGGGAGATTTAGGCGCAGTCTTTCTGGTAGCTTCAACCTTTGACACAGAAGCTTTAGATCTGGCAGAGGATGTCACGCAGAAGTCTATAGCAGATAAACTGGCAAAATTAAAAGGATTTCTGAGAATCTCAAAGGAAGCAGGAGTTCATTTGATTCTGGTTCAGAAAGATCCCTTTAAAATAGTATTTCCGTAGAGGTGATGTAATGGATTGTCCCATCTGTGGTGCTCCAGGATATTGTGAGCACAAAAGGATGATGAGAAATTATGTTATCCCAGTAGTTGTTGTCGTAGTTGTGGTCATTGCAGCTCTGATCTTTCTGTAGTAATGGCTGCAACCTGGAACAGTACACTCAAGCAGAGTAGTTACTACTGCGAGTTGGTTGAGATGGTTATAAAAAGAGGAAAAGAAGTTTTAAATCAATTACAGGTTACAGTCTGGCACCGCATTCTGGGCAGAATTTCATGCCTCGTTCTACTGGAGAANNNNAGTAAGCTGCCTAGAATGCCGCCACTGCTCTCAGAGCGTGAACTTGAACCTGCTAACCCTTGTATTAAGAATCCGGCCACATCATCCAATATCTGGTCATCTCCATCCTGGTCGATGAGGGAAGCAATTCCTGTAGAACCTTTACGGCCCCTGTCTCGCTTGTTGGTCAATGCTCCCAAGATAAGTGGTGTCAGCATGACTATGATTTTCATGGCTGTACCTTTGTCTATTTTGAACTTTTTTGACATAGTATCTGCAGCCTGCATTCCCGAATCACCCAGCAGGCCACCGAGGCGTGGATCAGGATTTTTATCTTCAGCCCGGGTATGGAACTCATCTGCAATGTGATCGAGAACACTTGCGCTCCCGTACTTGTTGAGAATGTGGTTTACTCGATCTGCGCGGGCTTTCTTATTTGATCCACCATGCTGTTCCATTTGGCGCTTTAGCCCACCGAGTATCATGGGTGCAACTAGAGGTATCATCTGGAGTGCAGCTTTTTGATCAATGCCAAGATTTGAGGAGAGCTGTTCACTAGCCTCTAACCCATAGTTTTCCAGAAATTCTTCAATGAAACTCGTCATAGCACAGTTTGCATTCTGATACATATAAACATTTGGTCTAAAATGGAGAGTATGTCTTTACAAGCTAAATGCTCATGAGAACTTATTGAGAAGATAAACAGAAAAAACAAAAAACTGCAAAATGACTATTATTCCAGGATCAGAAAAAATTAGTGAAAATTAGATATCCTTTAAAGGTTATAGTGGTGGTTTGGGAGTTTCTATCTAACGATTAGAGAATAAACTCTCTTTCTTCTCCTGTGAATCATAAATTTGCTTTTCTTCATTTCTTCTTGAAAATCAGGATACTGCTAAAGAGAAACACAACTACCAAAAATGATCCCAGACAACTGCAGTCAGTTCCTTGTTCTTCTTGGTCAGCTTCGGTAATGCGTATTGTGAAGTCAGAAACTGATTGCGGGCCGGGAACTGGCAGGTTCGTACACTCAGGGTATGCAGAAGTTTCTCCTGAATGAAAAGTTATCTCAATGTGGTATTCTTCTCCTGTATAGAGGTGGTTTTGACCTGGACCCAATTGAGCAGTACCAACTTGATGGCCGTTTTCAGCAATTGTTAAACCAACATATTTAGTGGTGCAGTTGGTGCCACCTCCCCATGTTGAGCACTCAGGTGTGCTCTCATATTCTATAGTGTAGCCGCCCAGCAGTATATCAGACATCAAGTATACTGGATCACCATAAATGGCTGTAATAGTTTTGTCTGCAGGCGATTTCACCTTTGCCAGGGTTGTCCAGAGTTCTCCTGGAAGTCCAAGACTGGCAGCTTCTACGTAATCATCCATTTTTAATTTCAGAGCATCTTCAGGGGCTTTACCCTCAATTGTACACTGATGTGGTTTCCATTCTCCATTCTGCCATTCGAATTCTGTTTCAATTTCGATCAGGGTAGCAACAGTATCTACTCGGGTTATTCTCCCCATGTAATTATAAGGGCGAAGTGCTGCACCAACTTCAGGGGGAAGAAACAGGATTACTCCCACTAATAGTACTGCAAGAAGACTACACAGCTTAATTGCTTTGCAATTCATGACATCACAATTCTGTATAGAGATCTATCTATTTAAGGTTTTCTTTCTGAAATTTCTGAAATTTCTGAATTTGCTCACATAGAATCACCAAGGGCATACACGCACACCAGTGCAAGCACTAATGGGAGCTTTCATCTGTTATCAGAAACCTTATTATATCTTCACAACAATTAAAGAGAAGGTGACCTTCTTGGAAAAGAGCTCTTTAGATGAACCTTCAGAAAACAAAGCCAGCACACAGATGGAAAAGGCTGAAGAAAAAATCAAGATATTCTACAAGAGCTTCAAAAATTCCAATGACATGATGGTAATAACAGACAAGGAGGGCACAATTCTGGATGTCAACCCGTCATTTGAGAGAATTTATGGATACACAAGAAAGGAAGTTCTGGGCAAAAATCCCAGAATCTTAAAATCAGAACATTCAACTCCTGAGTTGTACAAAGATATGTGGGAAAACCTGCTCCAAAAAGGATACTGGAGTGGGGAACTCATAAACAAAGACAGAAAAGGGGAGGAACACCCTGTTTTGCTCAGCATCAGTGCTATAAGGGATAAACAGGGAGAAATAACGAATTTTGTGGGAACTGCAGTGGATATAACAGAAAAGAAAGATGCTGAAGAAAGAATTAAAGAATTATCACTGTTTCCAGAAACAAATCCTGATCTGGTTTTGAAGCTGGATGAGAGAGGAAATGTGTTGTACATGAATCCGGCCACACAGGAAATGGTGAAGACCCTTCAGGTGGATATACAGAAAATATTACCGGACAATCTTTTTGAAAAGGTAGAAACTACATTAAAGACAGGGAAAATTACTGGAGATGAAAAACAGATAAAAGGAATTTTCATAGATTACACATTTGCTTTGTTCCCGGACAAAAAATCTGTACTACTGCGGGGGAAGGATATTACTACCACCAAGAAGATGGGGCACCAGCTGGAAGAATACTCCAAGCACTTAGAAGAACTTGTCAAAGAGAAAACAGACATCTTAAAAGTGCTGTACGATCTGGAATACGTTTTGAAGGATGCGAGTTTGAAAGAAGGGGTGGCAGTTATTGAACGTTCAGCCAAAACCCTGGGATTTGATGAATTTGTCTTGCTCTTTTTTGATGAGGAAGAAAAAACAATGCACCCCCTTGATGGACCAGGACGGGTGACAGATCCTGTAGTGTTTGACGTTTTAGAGAAAAAGAAACCAGTCATCAATGAAACAGAATCAGGAATAACAGCGTGGTACCCCTTGCTGTGCCCGGAAAAGATTTTAGGTGTCTGTGGGTTCTTGAAATTTCATGCTCATGCAGGTGAAGATTTGGATCATCTCGCTCTGTTTTCCAGCCAGGTGGCTCGATTCATAGAGAAAAGGAAAATTTCAGTGGAACCTGCTGTAGAAAAGATGGCAAAAGGTGAAAAACAGTACACTTTAAAAAGAGGGTTCTCCTATGTAGTTGAAGAAGAAGTCCCGGAAAAAAGCTTTGACATCTTCATAGATTATGTTACTCATGGTGTCTCTGGCCTCTGTATAACCAGAACGAATCCTAAATTTTTAAGAGAGCAGTATTCACTGAAAAAGACTCCCTTTATCTGGCTGAGTACGTTGAAAACAGAGAAATATACCTCTACCATAGATTTGACTGAATTAAGTATTTCCATAAAGGACTTTGTCAAAAAGAGCAGAAGAAGTATTATTATACTGGATGGTATTGAGTTTTTGGTTACTCGATTCAGTTTTGAAGAGGTCCTCTCATTTATGCAATCATTGACTGAATTCTTGTCTATGACTGAATCGATCTTGGTGGTTCCAATAAGTCCTCAAACTGTGGATGTAAAGCAACTGAAGCTGTTGGAAAGGGAAATGATGTTGTTTACTCGTGCGTGAAAATCGTGAAGCTTCCCTGGAAAGGTCTCTTGTCCTCTTGGCCAGGTCCTTGTATCGTGCTGCAGTTTCATCGTCGCTCACGAGCCCAGATGCATCTCGCATCAGCCCAGATGCATCCCTGATTAACCCAGATGCATCCCTTACCAACCCACATGCATCACTCACTAATCCTGATGCAGAGGGTCGCACTTTCCCGGAGTCTAGAGCAGCCGTGATCTCACGTACTGCATCATCAACCTCCAAAACTGTGTTATCGGCTTCTTCGTTGGTCTTTATCCCAACGATTACCATATTTTTCCTCATCTAATCACCTCATTTTTAGTTTTTTGCTGTCTTGCCAGATCAACACAGCTTTCATTCCCACCCTTCGTTTCGGGTTCAGTCCAGTGAAGTCCTTTTCACTGGTCACGAACTTGTTTGAATCCCGATGGAACATCAACAAGAGTCTTCCTATATAAATGTTTGCTGTAACATTTTTAGAAGTTTTTCCAAAATGTAACTCATTCTAATTTACTGAGTCGTTTGCTACAATTTTCACACGTTGGATTATTTGCTGAAATTATGAGTATTTTTCAATTCATTTTTTCCACATTTGTGGGTGCAGGATAGTTTTCTTTCTGTTTTGAAAGTGTGAATAGGTTGAAATGAGAGAAGTATATGAACTTATTAGAAATGGAGGTTTAAAATTGGTCGCCATGGATATTTGCAGGAATGACCTCTCCCAAACCATGGTTTTCAGGCCATTATCTTGATAGGTAGAATCTATACAGTTGTATAAAATGTGCATATTTCTTCAGACAGTAATTTCTGTGGTATAGTCTCAGGAATAATAATAACATACGAAGAAAGTCCAAAACAAGAAAGTGACAATTGTGAGTATCCGATAGAGGATTGCACGAGTCCACATAGATGATTCCTTGAGCTCAGTCCGATATTCTTTGTCAAGAAATTCATAGAGAAAATAAATTATTGAAATAATCACAAGAGATATCCATGCTACACAAATCCCAAAGAACTTAAAAATAGTAATAAAAACAAAACACAATAGAATAATTGATGCAAAAAGCACGAATATGTTTTTCAGCTTTGATGCCGTATTTTTATCCATATTAATCACCTTTTTTCCTTTTCATGACATCCTTTCTACTGAAGTCACAGAGCGCTCATTGTTATACCAGTATGCACTTCTTGAGGTAAAGTAGGCCAAGACACCGGCAAAAACTGCAAACCCTACGGGTCCAGCAGCTGCACCTAAAATAGCTCCTCCAATTTTTTTGGTTCCGATTACTGCAGCGGCAACCCCACCCACACCCGATCCAATAAGGCACTTAACTTGTTTGTCATCACAGATATCTTCCAGCTTTTGAAGAGCTTTTTTGAATTCAGATTTGAGACCTTTCCGCTCCAAATTATTGAGGAGAAGAAGGAGTTCTCCTGGTTTCTCATTCTTTTCTGAGGTTTCAGCTAGAAGCTTTGTGAACCTTATGAACTGAAAATCTTCTACTTCACCAGAATCATCATACGTGATGATCACCAGTCCATGATCAGGATCATTACAGCCTTGAGGTATGTGGAGAGATCCAAGAGCGACTCCGACGTTACCACATTTTGCAATGTCTGATTCTAGAAAGATGAAGCCATCACCATCTTCGTTCTCAAAGTATCCATTTTCAAAGTCATGTCTATCGATCACTTCTACATCTTCTGTGGTCTCTTCTTCAGGTTCTGGTCCTCTTATTTCCATTCAGCAGACCCCTTCTGGTAATTCCTCTCTAATGTCTTACGTTGTACCTCCTGAGTCACTACTAAAGTTACTCTGAGTATTGTCTGAATTGTTTGTCTCTTCAAGTTTGTCTGGGATTCCATTCTGATTTTGATCAAGAAGCCATTGTTCTGTTTCTCCATCCCAGACATAGATTATATACAAGCCCTCTCTATCAGGGTCGGGTACCATCTTCCATTTATGTATTATTTGCCCTTGAGGATTATACTCTGTCTTATACATTATACCATCTTCTTCTATGACGTAGCGAAGACGACCTCCAGTGGGCAAGTGTATTTCTTTGATTGTTTCTTTCACACCATCTCTGTCTACATCTTCTTTCCACGTGTTTCTGCTGTGAAGAAATCCAAGAACCAAAAGAGTGATTACTATGCAAATGCACGTGCAGATTACAAGATTTCTTTCCTCTTTGTTGCGTCCAATTCTGAATCTCACAAACTCACCTTATTTCTATCCTTTCATTTCTACTCAAATTGCTCCTTCTGGCAATAGATCGTCTTGACTACTCTCAGATGTACCCCCTGAGTCACTGCCTGAGTTACTCTGAATATTGTCTGAGTTATTTGTCTCTTCAAGTTTGTCTGGGATTCCATTCTGATTTTGATCAAGAAGCCATTGTTCTGTTTCTCCATCCCAGACATAAATGATGTACTCATCAGGGTTGTCTGGTGATCATCGAACAGCATCAACTCTAATTTTTGAAATCCTTTCAATTCATCGTGGTAACCTGCAATTCTTGAAGTAATCACAACCTGATTTCTGGGATATTTCCGGATGAATGTTTCAATTTCTTCTGTAACAGTTTTCTGTCTTTCAGTAGAAGCTAATTCATCAAACCCATCAAGGAACAACAGGCATTTGCCATTTTTTAAATCTTCTTCAATGAACTTTTTTGCTTTTGGAAAATTATAGCGTTCAAAGACAAAATTGATGTATTCTCTCAGATCTTTATCATTCTCTGAATACTGTCTTAACGTAATAAAAACAGGCACAGTCGTTCTTTCCTGCATTTCAAGGTTTTCTTTGCAGGATTTCAGAGTCAAATGTTTTAACAAAGTGGTCTTTCCAGAACCAGGACCCCCTACAATTACTACTTTTCTGAACTTATGAATGACAGTGTCAGCATCAAAAATCTGTTCTCTCCTCCGTTTCTCTTCCTCGATTAACCGGTATTCTTCTTCAGAAATTTCTCTATCAGCTATTTCCTTCTCTTTGAATTCCCCCTTTGGTTTCTCACTTACTTTCAAAGAAACATAGATTCTCTCTAAGGAAACAGGTCCCCTCTGTCCAATAGCAGATATATCTTTTATAGTTTCAAATTCTGTTTTCATTGCACAA
>SMTZ1_10007804_pt1 | contig 11012 bp, 7 predicted proteins | sample DeeMarSWOR136_30_FD_25667 | JGI IMG/M metagenome (IMG submission 25667)
TATAACATTGAATCTGGTGTAATGTACGAAGGGTCACCAGGTTTGAATTCAGGTGGCGGAATCATCTCACCGACTCTGGGTTCATGTTCTTCCGGAAGGCCAATATGAAAATCGGCTCCAAGCGGTGTGGCCACTTCCTCCCGAAAGAAGGTGCCGAGAGTCTTTCCTGTAATTCGGCGTACCACTTCGCCTACTAGGAAACCTGAGGTAAGGGCATGGTAACCCCAGTCTTTCCCTGGCTCCCACCAAGGTCTTTGGGCAGCTAATAATGAAACGACCTTATTCCAATCATATGTCGTTTCCATTGGAACAGGCATATCGAGTGCGGGTAAACCGGCAGTATGACTCAGCAGGTACCGAACTGGTATGGTTTCTTTACCTGCCTGTGCAAACTCAGGCCAATACTCGGCTACTGGTGCATCTGGGTCAAGCAATCCACGGTCAATAAGTATGAGTGCACAGATTGATGTCATAACACCCCAGATATCAATGACAAACTTACCGTTTATCGTAGCTGCGAACGAAGCCCCGACCTCCAGTCCTTGCTCGAAGTTGTTGGCAAACGCCTCCTTAACTGGTGAGAACTTATTGTCACAATGTCCATGAATCTCCACCATATCTGCCATTATCATCCTCCTTTTCATGGCATTAAAGGAATTAAGCCCCCAGTATCTCCTTGTGCTTTAGTGCCCTCTCAAGCGATGGCTGCATCTTCATCTCGCGGAACTCGTTGATGGCGAAGTCCAGGTGCTCTAGTGCTTCCTTTTTCCCATCCGGGTAGTGCTCCAGGAGTAGCTCAGCAAGCTGAAGGCGGGTGAGGGCTAGTTCGGGGCGGAACCTCATCTCTGTACAGACCTTGATGGCATCCTGGTAGTGTTTGCAGGCTTCTTCAGGTCTGTCCAAGAGTGCGACAGCAGCTCCTAGATGACGGTGATAGCAGGTTGTAAAATAAAGGCTAATTTTGGGTATACTGCTGTCAACAAAGCGACGCAGCAACATATCAACCAAATCTCGTTTTCCCACTAACACGGCTGTCTCTAATAACATAATATCGCCATACGATGGAGATTCGTCCTCAGACGATCCCATTCTAGGATTTTTAAGAGCAATTTGTCCTAGTATCTCTTTTACCTCAGTGTCCCTACCGAGATGTGCTAAGCAGAGAGCTGGAGGTTGAGACCAGATTTTTGTGAAAGGTGAAGTCCATAGTGTTGAAAGCTCAAGGGCTTCTTCTGTTCTCCCTAGATATAGAAATAGTCTCATACCAATCATCCCTGCCTGCAAACCGGCATATTCGGAGAAACCCAGTTCTTTACCACGATCTAGCATATTTTGGACAATCTTTACTGCCTTCTCTAAGCACCCATCGAAGACAGCACGCCTAACCTCTTGAGTCATTGAATTAATAAGAATATTAGCCTGCCCCGTGAGTTTAGCTATGCTTTGATATTCCTGTGACAACTCTTCGACAAGCTGGTATTGTCCCGACTCCAAGAATACGCGGATCATGAATTGATATGGCATATATGCACGTTCTCTAGACGAACCTGTGAGTGATATTTCGTAAAGCTCTTCGGCTAGGTGCAGCCCTTTTTCAAGCTGTTGTGGCGATTGTACATATGCTAGCCACATGGTAGCAACCTCAAGGAATACTCGAGAGTCACCGAGTTGACGAGCCAGGTTAATCGCATTGTTGAGGAGGAGAACACTTTCCTGAAACTGGTGTGCGATATACTTTACCGCTCCCATATACATGTCAGCCATAACTCGCGTTACTGTGCCTGGCTCTGCATATCGGTTAATCCGTTCTGTCCACTCGACATACTCAGAGGTAGCCGGGGCAGCCCCCCATTTGTAGTTAGTCAGTGCTCTCAGTGCCGACCTGCATACCTGATAGGCCCGTCTGCGGTCACCTATCGACTCAGCTAAGAAAAATGCCTTTGGAAGTTCAATATCGATAGCACGTTGGGGGTCTCCCGCAGCGCTTAAGGCATTCCCCAGAATCCGCAGCAGGTCACATTGTCTTATCTTATCCTCTGGATCCAGCACATCCTGCACCTTAAGGGCTTGTTCCAGCAGTCGTACATTCTCACCATAAGCATAAACAGACCATGCCCTTTCAGCCGCCATCTCGCTATATTCCAATGCCTTCACCAAGTCGTCATGTTCGGTACTCTGGGCAAAGTGCTCGGCTAACTCTGCAGCATGCTCCTCTCTTCGCCGTGCATATATCTCTTCCAGAGCGCTTCCTACCTGCTGGTGGATGCGTATACGGCGTGGCGTGAACGTCTCCTCATACAATGTCTGACGGAAGAAAGCATGTGTAAAACGAAAGGTAGCACCAATTCCCACCGTCGAGCGTTCTTCCAGTACTCCTGCCGCTTTAGCTTCTTCTAATGCAGTAAATAGCTCCTCTTCTGTTGTATCGGCTACCTTCTGCAATGTATCGAGTCGAAACTCTCGTCCTATGACAGCAACGATAGAAAGGATACGGTTGCATTCGGTGCTCAGCAGGGAAAGGCGCTTGCCGATGACATCACGTAACCCCTCGGGGATAGCCATCGCCAGTGGTGTATCACTTGACACCTGCCAGCGTCCGTGGTCACCGGTGGCAACCCCACTCTCCCGAAGGTAGCGTAGCACCTCCTGAACAAACAAGGGATTACCTTCCGTCTGGCGGTGCACCGTCTCAGCTAGTCCCCAGGATATATCTTGCCCTGAGATGGCGTTCATCATCCTGTGAACCTCATCAGCGTTCAATCCCCTTAGGGTGATTCGGTCATAGCTGGCAACACGCCTTAGTTCAGCAAGCGACGCTGAAAGGGGATGTGCCCGGTCCACTTCGACATCACGGTAGGTGCCGATAATCAACAGCCTTGCCCCCGAAAGGTTGCGTGAGACATGGGTCAGCATCTCCAGCGTGCCTTTGTCAGCATCATGCAGGTCTTCCAGTATTATCAACAAAGGCTGCACCGTGGCAGCGTTGGTCAGGAAACCGGTAACAGCCTGAAACAGGCGATATCTCTCTTCCTCAGGACTTTCAGATGGTTTGGGCTTTACCTTGAGCTTCTCCCTTATCTCGGAGACGATACGGGCGACATCGGCGGCACCAGTGCCCAACTCCCTCCTCAGTTCCCTGGTCTCTCGGGTGAGGACATAGGAACGCATCGCCTCGATGAAGGCAAGGTAGGGCAGCGACAACGATCCTTCCTCATAGCAGTGTCCTACCAGTGTCTTACCGTTATGAAGAGTTGCGTAGGTGGACAGCTGCTCGCAGATGGCGGTCTTGCCGATGCCCGGCTCACCGACTACCATCATCAGAGCGCCATTGCCCGAAGCAGCACCGTCGAATGCAGACTGAAGCTGCTTCAGCTCAGACTCCCTGCCGACGAATACTCTCCTATATAGAGGGCCACGGTCTATGGTAGAGACTTCTTCAGTTGGTGCTTTACCGACCTGGTTTAAGTCGATGGAATCCAGCACTTTCAGCACATCTGCAGCAGAAGCGGGTCGTTTTGCGGGATCTTTCTCTAGCAGCTGCATGATTAGTGCTTCCAGGCCGGGTGAAAGGTCAGCCCGGTGCCAAGTGGGTGATATCGGTGGGCTGGTGTCGATGTGCTGGGTGATGATGGCGACGGACGTGTCCCCGATAAAAGGTGGCCTTCCCGTCACCATCTCGTATAGCATTGCTCCAAGAGAATAGATGTCTGCTCTGGGTGTCACTTCCTGTCCCATCGCTTGCTCAGGCGGCATGTAGAAAGCCGTACCCACCATCATACCCTCTTCGGTTAGGCGAGATACGTTGGCCGCCACCGCTAACCCGAAGTCACCAATCTTGGCTGTACCGTCGTCACTTATCCACACGTTACCCGGCTTCAGGTCGCGGTGTATTATGCCGTTTGCGTGGGCGAAATCAAGCCCTTGGCAGACAGCTTTGGTGATTTCTACAGCCTGCTCAAGGGGTAACCTGTGCTCGGGTGCCTTCTCGATTAGCCCCTCGACATCTCCACCCGTCATCAGTTCGGCGACCATGTAGGGTTGACCATCTTCTTCCCCGAAGTCGTGGATGGTGACAATGTGCCTATGGGAGCCCAGACGCCCCATGGCTCTAGCTTCTCGGGTGATGCGTGTCCTGGCCTCTTTGTCCAGCTTCTCTGTCTTCAGCAGGGCGAAGGCGACGTCCCTGTCTAGCTTGCTGTCGTGAGCGAGGTAGACCTTCTTCTTGCCGCCCTCCCCGAGGAAATTTATAACTTGATAACGGCCACTAACGAATGACGTGGGCTCGTGTGAGGGTGTAATTGTCGGTGTGGGTGCTTCTTCGATTAGAGAGTGACCACATTTGTTACAGAAGCTACTGTCTGGGATGTTTGCATGTCCACACTGGGGGCATATGAGTTCCTGTTTGATTGGTTGACCGCATCCTCGGCAGAAACTCGCATCTTCAGGATTTTCTGTACCGCACCTCGGGCATTTCATGAGGAATCTCCCTCATGTTGATTACGCACCAGAAGTCTACGATTATCGCATGGGAATGTCAAGATGCCCATATAAGTGTGGGGAAAAGGGTCCGTGCATTCTTACGACTGGTTACCAGGCGTGAACTAACGAGGTAAAAAGGAACGTTTTTGGATATGCCAAAATACCTTGGAGACTGATACACAATAGACACAAAATTGCAGTTAGGTGGATTGTTAATAAAGAATTAGTCCGTGCTTAGAACACTATAAAATAACGAGGGGAAGCTAAGTTTGACGTGGCTTCCACTTCGGTTTATGGTAGACATACCACACGCATGGGCGTGCGGGATGTAGTTACGACAATCGAAAGAGAAGTAGTCTTAACCTAAACAAATGACAGATATCATTTAGATTTTTGGGAGTAAACAATAGTAAAGGCTGGATACTTTTTCACGAGTATCCAGCCTTACTTATTTTTGGCCTTCAGGTCTATGTACCTCCTTTTTAAGTACTAGCTGGTTTTGGCTAGGGCAGTCTTCCTAGCTCTCGCTTCACGTACTGCGTGGACGATGCCACCGATGTCGAGATACCAGACGAAAGCTGCGGGGAACAGGATTACGGGGATTAGTACCGTGAGAGCTATTATCTGTGTCAGTCCCATCTTTCTACCTCCTTTTCTTATTTCCATTTATAGATTATCAGGTTCTGGTTAAAACCAACTTCCGCCGTGATACCTATTCGCAGTTTTAAAATATACCTAATTTTTATGCCAGTACCTAGTAATATCTACTTACTATAATCGCTTCAGACTAGGTAAATAAACCTATCATAATTGAGTTACACTACATGCAATTAAAAAACTAGAACCAAATTTGAAAGTCAGTAGTGCATTCGTTGTCTGTTTAGCCTTAACTGTGGGAAATAAGATTAGCTTGTCATTGAGAGTCGGTCAGTGATTTCCTTGATTCGTCTGCTGTCAGTTTCTAATCGGCCTAAGAGTGTTTGGAGTTCAGCTCTTAGTCAATCTCTTTCTTCTTCGGGTAACACTGATGGTTCTGGTAACAAGTGACCAGCTATAACTAGTAACTCATATAGGTCAAAACTGAGGTGTTTAGCAATCTTCTGCAGAGTTCGGGTTGATGGTTGACGAGTCCCCTGTTCTACTCTACCAAGGTGGGCAATAGAAACCCCAGACAACCTTGAAAGCTGTCTCAGTGTAAGAGGAATACTTTTTCTCTGTTCTCTGATTATTTTACCAATATTCCATTTATTATTCATCTTTCTGGTCGGTTTTGGTTTTGAAGGAATCTGCTACAACTTTACCAAAGTCCTCGGCTGCTTCCTATATTTCTCTTTCATGCCTTCTTTCTTCGTTTTATGATATATCTGATAGACATTACCAAGAACCCAATACTCCCTAAAGCACATAACAAACCAATAATATATGGGAGAGGGCTTTCTTCACTTAATATTTCCCAACCCAGTCTTGGATGAGAGTAAATAGCACAAATCCACCATAACCCGTATGATATTCCGCCAACCAGCAGGAATGCCTTCAGCCATCTTGAACCCCTTGCGGTGTACTTTAATTCCATCTGGTCATAGAATATTTTCTTCTGCCAAACCATCCATGTTACGAATATCCAGACCACTAATGGCAGCCATATAGCAAGATGGAACATATTTTCGACTCCGAAAACAACAAACCCTGAACCAAATAGAATTCCCCCCCGCTATCAGAAATCCAACCATTATAGTGATTATTCCGATTAGTAATTTCGTATTCATTACCACGCCCTCCTTATAACTCAGGACTAGGCAGTAATCACGGTAGTAACATAGAATCGTGCACGAAAGATAGCATCGTTTACGTGTAATGTCAAATTAAGGGAGTTAATGACCGAGCAAACACCGGGATGTTTGATTGTCGTGGACGTAGCTTCGAACGGAGAGGAATCTGCAAGTATTTTGACGTGTTGAGTTCCTAACTACCCTTGCACGAACATTGGAATGTTTGATCGTCTTGTACTATAATGATTTAGATAACAAAGAGTTAGTTAATCGCTTGCCAATTACCTAAAATAAATAGAGCTATTCATTCAATCTGTATATATATTCTTCACCTCCCTTAATCATTCGCAGGTAATCTACTTTCTCACAATCGCCATATCTGATAATTATGGGATAGAAGTCATCTTGGGGTACACAGAATTCAGCACATCCATCTTTACCAGTCTTGCACTTACCCAGACCAATTGCTATGACTATAGCTCCGCTAACCTGTACTCCATCTTCACTAAGAACCCTTATTTTGCAAGTTTTAGCCCAGGGGTTGTATCTGGCGAGTAAGTGCCTGAACCTACCCGCTCCCTTTGTCATCGGATTTGCTATGAGCTGGTTTACCACGTCATTCTCAAATAATCCTGGTTCTTTAGGGATTCTCCAATCATTTCCATATTTAAGACGGAGAAACTCCTCAGGTGGATTAGGAACGTAGAACTTATCATCAAGAAAGGTTATTTCTTTCATGTTAGTAAAGAAACTGACCGGTGTTTTCAGAGATGGGAACCGCACTATGTGACCATCAATAACTGGGAAGCATGTCCAGCTCATATATGAGGAATACTTTACTATTGGTAGCCAGTAGTTATGGCCATAATGGTCAACCCTAGTGATAAACCCATTACTACGAAGAGTAGTTACAATATCCTTTAGTGATTCTTCCGTGATCCCATGAAGTCCGATTACCGAACCTATATCAATATCATCATCCCAGGGAATTATGTTATTTTCCCTGACTGCACCCAAACATGTCCCTGCATCTAGGAAGAAAGTCGCTCCGGAATCATCTAAGACCTGCTTTACTTCTTTCAATAATTTCGTAGCACTTTTAATATCTATTTTTGTTTCATATCCTTCGGATACTGCCTGCACCCATTTATTTAATTCCCGTTCCTCATCAGCACTAAGTGTGTCCACGGTAATTCCACCTTCCTATTTCATTTAATAATTGGTAGATATATGCCTATCACAATAAAGAAAGGTTATTACTATATTTCGTCAGAGTCGTTTCCACTCGTCTCTAAATAGGCCGAACATGACCATGTTATGAAACTCCCCATCTTTAAAGGAGGCGTTCCTCTGCCAACCTCCTTCTTGAAAGCCGACCTTTCTGTGCACATATAATTGTAGACAAAAAGGTCCGCGTATCCTTTATGCTTGAAGATTAGGCGCGAACTAATGAATTAATGAGGTAAAATGAACCTCTTTTTGATTGACACCCAGTGAGATGACGGTGGCTGGTTGTAAATATTAATTGAATAGGGCTTTCTTTTCCCCTAAAAATCAGTCAATAGTGCCATATCCATCAACAAATTCCTTAATTTTGGTATAGGCCTCACTGGTGACCCAGTCCTTCCAGCGGCTGTCGTATTCCCTCAGGTACCATATAGCTACCTCTTCCCAATCTTCCACCTCGTTTTCCTTTGCCCAGGCTGAAGCCTTGTTGGTAGGTTCCAGACCTACATTTATCTTTTCAATTACTGGAATCAAATTAGGTGCCTTGTCACGAAGGCCCGACCAGATAACATTAACTGGAGACAAAGCTTCCCAAGCACAAGCAGCATCAAGTGGACGGAGACTGGGGTCATCCATAGCAAGCATAATCTGGTGCCAGACATCAGGGTCATATTCTGGCTCCTCCAGGACGTACCAGTCAAACATCCCCATCAAAGCCGTTGGCGCCCAGTAATAGCCGAAGACAGGCTCGTGCTTCTTCTGTGCCCCGGCCAGGGTTGCCTCTAAAGCTCCAGCGCTAGCAGCAGTATAGTTGTAATACTCTACCAACCCGTAGCCTTCCAGTTTTATGGGGTTGATTTGGTTGCAGTTCCAGTCCATGGGACAGTTGATGAATAACCCCTTGGTAGGGTCCTCCGGGTCCTTGAAGAGCTCCCAATGCTCCTTCATGTCCTCTATTGTATTGATATTGTATTCCTCATGAACCCACTGGGGAATTATCCAGAATGAGGGGCATGGCTCCATGCTTATTCCGAGTACTTCGATTTCCCCTTTTTCTGTTACCTCATCCCACCATTCGGTATAATACCAGTACCAAGCGTCAAACCAGATGTCAATTTCACCTGATGCCACAGCAATCTGTGAAACAGGTACAGACAACATAACAGACTCTACAGGATACCCGTAGCCCTCTTCGAAAATGACTTTGGTTAAGGCGTTCATGAGCCAATGAGTTTCATAGGTCTGGTCACACAGTCTGATAGTGGGCTTTTCTTCTTCACTCTGTCCACCACACCCGGCAACCAGGACGGGGACCATCAACAGTATAGTAAGTAGGAACAGACAGTACCGCCAGCGGAACTTTATAAAACACATAGTAAAGTCTTCTCCCACCTTATCATTTAGCAGTCTCGGCATTCGTCTGCTAATCGGCATTTTAATAATCTTTAAATTATTTGTCAATGTAGACCGTCAGCGATAATGGGACACATATAGGGCCACAATAACCGTACAGTCTAGACAGGTGGCATAAGCTCCTAAGGGGTAGTAGACTAACTAAACACTGAAAGGAGCGAGTTATGTCCCAGGAAAACAAAGATAAAGCCGATGCCGCCGAGGCCAGAACCCAGCAAACCAGGGGCTTCATGCAGCAGGTTAGAGTAGCAGCCAGGCGCAAATACACCCCGGAGGAGAAGGTCCGTATCGTACTGGAGGGGTTCCGTCGGGAAGTGACAGTCAATGAACTCTGTCGCCGGGAAGGAATCAAGCCGGGAGCTTTTTACGCCTGGACCAAGGACTTCATGGAAGCAGGGAAGGAGCGGCTAACACGAGATACCGTCAGGGATGCCACACGTCAAGAGATCGAGCAGATAAAGCGGGAGAGCACCGACCTCAAGCACTTGGTGGCTGATCTGTCCCTGGAAGTTTACCGTCTCAAAAAAACGGCTATTCCTCTACTGGGGGACCACAACGGCGCCGGCAAATGAGTACTGTGGAGAAAGCCTCTATCCTGAGAATGGTTGAAACCATGTTCAGGCACAAACGGCAGGCACTATCCGAACTGGGGATACCGAAAAGCAGCTACTATCGGTGGCGCCAGGGGCAAACCGATTTGGTAAACCGGAAAAGACCGTGGAACCGGATCACTCCTGAGGAGGAAGACAAGATACTGGCGGCAGCACGGGAGTCTCCTGAGCTTAGCAGTCGGCAACTCTCAGCCTGGATCACTGATCATGAAGGATTTGCCGTATCCGAGTCGACGGTGTACCGAATTTTAAGAAGGGAAGGGCTGGTGAAACGTCAGGAGACGCAATTCATGGCGGCTAAGGAATATCATACCAAGACCACACGGCCGCACCAGATGTGGGCTACTGACGTTTCCTACTTCAGGGTGGTTGGCTGGGGCTACTATTACCTGGTGACCGTGATGGACGACTATTCCCGTTTCATCCTGGCCTGGAAGCTTCAGAAAGACATGTCGGCTAACTCTCTGATTGAGGTAATCCAGGAAGCTGTTGATACTACCGGTATGACTGAGGGGCCTGTCGAAGATCGCACCAAGCTACTCTCGGATAACGGCGCTGGCTACATCTCTAGGGTCTTCCGGGATTACCTGCGTCTGGTGGGCATCGGGCATATTCTGTCTGCGCCTTTCCATCCCCAGACTAACGGCAAGATGGAGCGCTATCAGCAGTCTCTAAAACGAGAGGTTAACCAGCTACCCTATGAGCTTCCCAGCCAGCTGGAATGGGCAATTACCAACTTCGTCGACTACTATAACTACCACCGTTATCACAAGGCACTCGGTAACGTAATGCCTGCTGATGTCTTATATGGCAGGAGAGAGGAGATCCTGCAGCGCAGAAAGGAGGTGCGAGCACAGACAGTCCAAAACCGCAGAGACTACAACCAAGTCCTCAGGGAGCTTGTTAATGCCGCCTGATTATGCCAAAGTGTTCGGTTGAAAAAGTGTCCCATTTCGCTGATTGACAACAGTTTGATGATATGATTAGTATAAATATTTAGGAGTAACTTATCCATTTTAGATTCGTCTATTTAAGCAGGATTTATCGTACCAGTTGTATCAGTAATTGGTAACCCCCAAACCATTTCCCTGCCGAAATGGGAATTAAACTTGGCTGTATGTAGTAAATCCCTATTCAGCATAAATACCTTTTAACGTACAGTTGTGTAGATGCAATTGACAAAACAGCCTTTTGTTAAATCTGAGAAAATATGTATTTTCTCAAACTGGGCCCCGGTAATTCATATTTAGTAGTATAATTAATATGACCCAAAAACTTATTATAATGGGGTTAAATTTAAATACAGAAGGTGACAAACGAAACACTATATCCGATGGATTACTTTACTAAATCAGTGTAAAAAGGGGTAGTTATAATAAAAATAACGAGGTGAAGTATTATGGAAGAACTGTCTACATATCATCGCAGAGGTCACTGGTTCAAATCCAGTACCGCCCACCACTTAAAAAACGTCATCAGTTTGATTTAAACGAAATCCTGTCTTTAATTCTCT
>SMTZ1_10023478_pt1 | contig 11012 bp, 12 predicted proteins | sample DeeMarSWOR136_30_FD_25667 | JGI IMG/M metagenome (IMG submission 25667)
CTATGCCGCAAACATTCTCGCCACAGACCAGCGTAATCCCACTGATGGCGGCGCCAACGGCGAAGTGTTCCCAGTTCTTGCGGGCTATCTCCGTAGAGCCTAGGGCGCCGGTAAAGATAGGCACCTTCATCCTGACCTTGCTGTCCCAGCCATATTCGGTCTCGGTATTTACCAGCGGGAACAGGGCAGTATCCGGGCTGCCGACAACTCCCTCTGGCATTCCTTTAGCGCCCATAGCATATCCCTGGATATTGAGGTGGGAGTAGTCTACCGGGTAGTTCTTGTCACCACCGGCAGTGATGTCACCGAAAGGTCCTGGATAGAGCGCCACGCTTCTGGAACGGTTGGTAGTTCTCGTGGCATCATTCGAATTTGGTCGTTGCAGGTTCATTTCTCGTGCTCCTTTCTCTAATATTACTTACATTTATTTTATATTCTTACCGGTACTCCCTTTTCCTTGAGGTACCTCTTAGCTTCAGGAATTGTTATTTCTCCGAAGTGGAAAATCGAAGCCGCCAGCACCGCCGACGCTTTCCCGATGGTCACCGCTTCGTACAGGTGTTCCAGCTTGCCGGCACCTCCGGAAGCGGTGACGGGAATACCGACCGCTTCAGCAACCGCTGCCGTCATCTCCAGGTCATATCCTTCCTTGGTGCCATCGGTATCCTTGCTGGTGAGCAGAATCTCGCCGGCACCCAGTTCTTCAACCCGTTTTGCCCAGTCAACTACATCTATAGCTGTAACCCCGGTACCCATCCTGGTTACCACCTCCAGGCGTGGAGCGCTGCTTCCTGCCGGGTTCTTCTTCCCGTCGATGGCAACCACCAGTCTTTCTTTGCCGAATTCACTGGACGCTCTTTCCACGAGCGCTGGGTTCTCCACAGCCGCCGTATTTATCGAGACTTTATTAACCCCTAGCTCGAACAGGGCTTTCATGTCCTCGATACTGCTAATACCGCCACCCACGGCAAAAGGCACCGTGACCACATCGCATACCCTCTTCACCCATTCCAGCCTCGTTTTCCGGTTCTCGACAGTGGCAAATATATCGAGGAAGACCAGTTCATCGGCCCCCTCCCGGCAGTATGCCTCTGCTGCCTCCACCGGGTCCTGGGCATCACGCAGGTTGATGAATTTTATCCCCTTTACCACCCTTCCTTCCTTGATATCAAGGCAGGGTATAACCTTTATCTCCTTCATCTTCCTCCTCCTGTAAGGTCATTGAAATTTATCAGATTCTTGTACTCCAGGACCGTGCTCATACCTCGATTTTCGGCTTCTATCCCGGCTTCGGCAGCGGCCGCTACCGGGTTCAGGCCATTGGTAAGGATTATACCCACCCGGTTAAGCTCCACCGGAATTTCACACACCGTCTCGCTGGTGTTCCCCATCACTAGCAGACCTCCTATTCCGGCTTTGTTGAGCTTTCCTATCACTTCCTCTACTATAGGTCGGCAGAGCGCCGGTATCTCCCGGTACGTAGCCAGCATTTCCCCCTCGCCACTTTTGGCTACCCGTTGTACCGAGGTCATTTTGGCTCTTATGAATACCTCCGAAGGGTCCAGCGAGCAGCCCGAATAGTGGATGAGTTCCACGAAACGCAGTGGTTTGTTGTTTCGAATCTGGAGGATGCCGGAAAATTTTGAGTCCATGGGGACTCCTGCCTTGAGCAGGGTGCCGTTTACCACGATACTGCAGACTGTAGCCAGTGCTACCTTGCCCTGTGGAACAGCCAGCTCGCCGAGGTTCTCACCTTCCCTCCCTACCGCTACAAGATTGCTAACACAGAGTCCTGCCGAGAAAGTCGGTTTCATTACCTGGAGTGCTTTGCTGAATTTATCTTTCGGGAAAAATGAGATGTTAACCGGCACCGAGCCTGTGTGCTTGTCAAGGTTGAAATCGGTACGAAAGGCCAGTAGCTCAATCCTTGAAATGGCAAAACCGACCTTATCTCTGACCAGAGCGCTTTTCAATTCCTCAATACCTGGCTCCAGAATGAGTCGCCCGTCTCTTCTGACAAGTTGTGTCAGCCCGCGCTCATCCATTAGCTTCAGGTGGTAGCGTACCGCTCTTTCCCCCAGCTCAACCCCGTAGTCTTTCAGGCGGCTGGCAATAACCCTGGCTCCAACCGGTTCCCGCGTCTCGCTTAGGACCTGCAGGATGGCGATAACCTTTCTCTCGACCTCTTTCGTTTCCGAACCTATCATTGTCCTGACTCCAGAGTAGGAAAACGTTTTCCTACTCATTATAAATTTGATTTCCCGACCTTGTCAACCCCCGTCGCCATCCATTTTGCATTTCTGCTGATTTTTCGTTATCCTTTACCCTGGCTTATTTTGTATAATTATATAAATCTGTTGTATATCTCGCCTGTTGCTGTGCAGTCAGCGGTATGCTATACTGTTTAAGAATTTAGAAAGGAGACCTCAGTTTGCCGGAAAGCACTACGATTAGGGAACTCTTGGAAGCGGGGGCTCATTTTGGGCACCAGACCAGCCGCTGGAATCCTCGTATGAAGAGCTATATCTTCACCAAGCGTGATGGAATTCACATTATAGACCTGGAGCAAACGGTTACTAGGCTGGATAAGGCGTGCGAATTCGCCAGGCAGGTGGCCGAAGAAGGTGGCAGTATCCTTTTCGTAGGTACCAAAAAGCAGGCGCAGGAGGCTGTGGAAGAAGAAGCTAGGCGCTGCGGGATGTTTTTTGTTAATCACCGCTGGATAGGTGGTACTCTGACCAACTTCAGTACAATACAGTCTCGTATTGACCACCTTGTGCTTCTCGAAGACCAGCAGGCTAGGGGAGGCTTCAGTCGCCTGCCCAAGAAGGAAGTTCTGAAAATAGAAGAAGAAATTGCCCGTCTCAATCGGCAGATGGGTGGTTTTAAAGAGATGACCAACCTGCCGTCTGCCATGTTCATTGTTGATACCTCCAAGGAAGCAATTGCTCTGGCTGAAGCCAGACGAGCTAGGATACCGGTTATAGCCATGGTGGATACTAATTCTGACCCGAACGATGTAGACTATCCTATTCCGTCCAATGACGATGCCATCAGGGCTATCAAGCTGGTATGCAGTAGAATCGCCGATTCGATAATTGAAGGCAAGACCGGTGAAGCCGCTGAAGTAACAGAGGAAGGAGAGAAGGAGGGTATTGAGGAAGCGGAGGTTATTGAAGATATCGAGCCTCTGATTTTCACCCCCGATGATGAATAGATAAGGTGGAGATTCAAACAGCTAGGATAAAAGAACTTAGAGAACAGTCAGGAGCGGGTATCATGGAGTGCCGGAATGCCCTTATTGAAGCGGAGGGAGATATGGAGAAAGCACTCCAGGTACTTAAACAAAAGAGCCTCTTTAAGGCGGAGGAAAAGATCACACGCTCGGCTTCTGAAGGACTGATTGAAAGCTACGTCCATACCGGTGGCCGTATCGGAGCTATCGTTGAACTCAACTGTGAAACCGACTTTGTTGCCCGTACCGATGAATTCAAGGCACTGGCTCATGACTTGGCAATGCAGGTAGCTGCTCGGGACCCTCTCTATATCTCGAAAGAACAGATCCCCGAGGGAGCTGATATAGCCCCTGAGGAAGCCTGCCTGCTGCTTCAGCCGTACATTAGGGACCTTGAGCAGACCGTTCAGGACCTTATTATGGCGACTGTGGCTAAGGTGGGCGAGAATATCAAGGTTAGTAGATTTGCCAGGTTCGAACTGGGCCAGGTAGGGGCCAGGATATCGGAGTTGAAAGAAAGCGGTGCTGGCGCAGAGTGACGTCTAGACTACATTGAAGGGGAGTTCAAAGAATAGAAATGGCTGCTCCCAGGTATAGGCGTGTTTTACTCAAACTCAGCGGTGAGGCTTTCGGCGGCGAGGTAGAATATGGCATTGACCCCACTGTCTCCTCCCGGGTAGCTAGGCAGATTAAAAGTGTAACCGAATTGGGAGTGGAAGTAGCCGTTGTTGTCGGTGGCGGCAACATCTGGCGCGGGGAAAAGGCTGAGAATGATGGCATGGACAGGGCTACCGCCGACTATGCCGGAATGCTGGCCACGATAATAAACGCCCTTTCCCTCCAGGATGCGCTTGAAAGGGAGGGCGTAACCACCAGGACTCAGTCAGCCATAAACGTTCAGCAGGTTGCCGAGCCTTACATCAGGCGTCGGGCTATCCGTCACCTGGAGAAGGGCAGGGTGGTTATCTTTGCCGCCGGCACTGGCAACCCGTACATGACCACTGATACTGCAGCCGCTCTGCGGGCTATTGAGATTGGTGCCGATGCCCTGCTGATGACAAAGAATAACGTCGATGGTATATATACGGCTGACCCCCAGAAAGACAGAAATGCCAGGAAGTTTGACAAACTCACCTACCTCGAGGCTTTGAATCTTCGCCTGGAGGTAATGGATTCCACGGCTCTCTCCTTATGCCTGGAAAATAAGCTGCCCATAATTGTTTTCGACTTTCTGGCTCCCGATAGTATTAAACGGGCTGTGATGGGCGAGCATATCGGCACATTGGTATCTGACGAGAAGTAGAATGGCTAGCGAGACCCTGCAGAATATTGAGCAGAAGATGCGGAAATCGGTTGATGCCACGCAGAAAGAACTAGCCACTATCCGCACCGGACGCGCCAGCCCCAGCCTGATAGAACACCTTAAGGTTGATTATGCCGGCGTTCCCACTTCTCTGATTCAGCTTGCCAGTATCTCGGCACAGGGGGCAAAGTTGCTCATCGTGCAGCCCTGGGATAGAACCAGTATAGATAATATTGAGAAGGCTATCATGAAGTCCGACCTCGGTCTCAATCCGGTTAACGACGGGCGCCTGATTCGGATAAACATCCCGCCACTCACCGAGGAACGGCGGCAGGAACTGAGCAGGGTAGTCCGGAGAAGAGTTGAAGAGGGCAGGGTAGCGGTACGCAACCTGAGGCGTGAAGCCATGGATGAGCTGAAACAAATGGAGAAAAATAAGGATATATCTCAGGACGAGCACAAGCGCATCTTTAACCAGCTTCAGATGCTTACCGATGGCTTCATCGCCGATATTGATCAGATTGGGCAAAACAAAGAAGCCGAGATCATGGAGGTTTAGCCTCATTATTCGTAATAAGTTGATGCTGGTAGAATGGCGGACAGGACAATGAGTGCAAAGCAGTTTACTGGGCGTCTACCTGACCATGTAGCCATCGTCCCTGACGGCAATGGCAGATGGGCGGAGAAGCGGGGATTGCCCAGGCTCGAGGGTCACCATGCCGGTGCCGAAAACATGTACAATATGGTTCAATACCTTAATGAGTACCCCATAAAATGCGTGTCCCTTTACGGCTTCTCTACGGAGAACTGGATCCGTCCCGAATCTGAAGTCAAAGGTCTGTTTAAATTACTGGTAAACTTCATAGAAAAATACCTGATGGATATTAATCAGCGAAATATAAAACTCTGCCACAGTGGCCGCCTCCATGAGCTCCCCGAGGACTTGCAACAGGCTATACGCAAGGCGGTGGAGGTTACCAGAGATAATACCGGAATGACACTCAATGTTGCCTTTAACTACGGGGGACGTGCTGAGATTGTGGATGCAGTACGACGTCTCCTCGCTGATGATAACAAGACCCGGGATATAAATGAAACATCGTTCAGCAACTACCTCTACACTGCCGGTTTGCCAGATGTTGACCTGCTGATACGCACCGGCGACGAGACACGCCTCAGCAATTTTCTGCTATGGCAGACCGCTTACAGCGAGTACCACTTCACCAAGGTTCTCTGGCCCGATTTTAGCAAGAAGGATATTGACAAGGCACTGCTCGCCTACAGCCGGAGAAAAAGGCGTTTTGGCGGACTTTGATAGCTTTTTATGCTCAAGAAAAGAGTCATAACTGCGCTCTGGGGAATCCCTCTTCTTGTTGCCGTTATCTGGTTCGGTGAGCCTTGGAATCCCACGCTGTTCACCGTATTTATTGCTGTCTGGGCCCTGCTCGCCGCATTTGAATTCTACCGGCTGGTCACTACCTCGAAGGTATCACCGCTGACCTATTTCGGGCTTGTCTGCGTACTTCTCTTCATCGTTGGCCGCAATCCGGATGCTCTCGAACCCCACTTTGACATCGCCCTTATTACCCCGCTCATTCTATCCGCCGCCGCTGTGCTGTCTTTTATCTGGCTTCTGGCACGACGGCAGAAGGAAGGAGCTTTCGCCGGCTGGGCTTGGACGATGGCTGGAATCCTATACATTGGCTGGCTTCTGAGCTATCTGGTATCGCTTAGAGGCCTGGAGGACGGCAGGAACTGGATATTTTTGGCTTTATTTACCACCTTTGCCTCTGATACTGCCGCTTTCTTTATTGGCCGGGCGCTGGGCAGGCACCCGCTTGCCCCCAATATCAGCCCGGGTAAGACCTGGGAAGGGGCTGTTGGCGGTGTGCTCGGTGCCGTACTTGTCAGCCTCTTTTTCGTTCTGCCTACCCCCCTCAGCCTCAACCCTTACCTCAACTGGGGCCAGGCAATACTTCTCGGCCTGCTGGTCAGCGTCTTCGGACAAATTGGCGACCTCACGGAATCCCTACTCAAGCGAAATGTGGGCGTAAAAGACTCGGGGACCCTCATTCCCGGGCACGGCGGTGTCCTCGACCGCGTGGACAGTATTGTCTTTGCCGGCGTCGTGGTTTACTATTTCGCGCTATTCGTAGCTTGAACAGGTAGCCGGCACATTTACCCCTGCCCCTCTTGAGTAAATGACGAAGCGGGGTACGACCTGGGTTTATCGCACCCCGCTTTGTTACGTGTCTTTACCGGTATCCTGAACTAATCCTGTTATCACTTTCCGGTTATTTCGGATTTCAGGTCTTGGTCAATCCACACGTACCTGAAGATACCGCTGTTCTCAACCGGGTCGGGTCCTACGCCTACCTCACCGGCATAGCCCTTGACCCACGGTGACCAGAACCAGAACGAAGCTGGTGTTGGTATGGGTATCTCCCAGCACAGGTCTATTTCGCGCAGGTTCTCTTCTCTGCGAATCCTTGAGCGCTCTGCTGGGTCGGTGGTTTTGACTAGCGTCTCGTATGTCTCCTGAGCAACCGGGTCGACGACGTTGCTGAAGGCATATACTGAACCTACCCCGGCGTCACTGACCCATCCGCCGTGGGCCCAGCCGAAAGCATCGTCGATTCCGTTGTTGCCCCAGGAAATGTAGCTGAATCCGGGGAACTGTCTCACCCACAATACGTTACCGAAGGTGGTCGGTTCCATCACCGTAATCGTCATGTCAATGCCGACCTCTTCAAGGTACCCTTTAACCAGGGACATCACCTCAATCCCGCGCGGGTTGGCACTGGAGACCTGTACGTCAGTTGAAAAGCCGTTGGGGTAGCCGGCCTCGGCGAGTAGATCTTTCGCCAGTTCTGGTTGATACTCATACAGTTTCCGGCTGAGTTCCGGTAGCTCTTCCAGAGGAGTGTAATGGTCCACGAAGGAGGGCATCACCGGCCAGGTGAGCATGTAAGCCAGACCACCGTAGTATTCCTCAAGTATCGCCGGCTGGTCAATGGCCAGGGCTACTGCCTGCCGCACCCTCTTGTCGCTGTAGGGCTCGAGGTCGGTCCGGGGCCACATGGCATTGGAGCCATCCGGTAGTACCTTCCTGTACTTCAGCTCCGGATTTGACTTCTCCATACCGGCTACCTTGTCCCAGGGAACAAACATCCAGTCGGTCTTGTATGTCCGCAGCGCTGCCAGTCGGGTGGATTCATCGGGTATGACGATGGCGTTAATTCCGTCTATGTAAGGTAGCCTGTTCTCCGGGAAGAACGGGTCGACGAGGTGGTAGTTGGGGTTCCTGCTCCACGTCAGAGAGCTGTCGGGCACCACGTCTTCCAGAATGAACGGCCCGATACCGACCTGGTGCTTGGGATCGTTAAGGTCCCCGTATGCTTCCCACACTTCACGCGGCACCATGTACATCCAGTTCATTACGCCGTGCAGCATGCGCGTGTCTTCTTCATCGTACATAAGCTGGAAGGTATCCTTGTCTATTTTCACAAAGAACGGTGGTAGTTCTGGGTCTCGCTCCTCCGCGGTGTAGTATACGTTCCGGGGATCTTGCGAACCCAGGTCAAATGAAAACTCGACATCTTCGACGGTGAACTGCCGCCCGTTCATTGGTGGTTTATTGTGCCAGTAGACATTATCGCGGAGTTTGAAAATAATGGTCATCAGGTCGATAATCTCCCAGCTCTCCACCACATCGCCCATGAGGAATTCATCCGGAATATAAGAAGAGTTGAACGGGAATTCATTGGTGCCCTGGGGCCCCTTTGACCAGTCGGCCGTTCCCAGTCGACCGTAAGTCTGGATGGCGCTTAGCCCACCGCGGGTTGAGTATAACGGGTCAAGGATCTGTGTGCCAGTGGGGTCCGCAAAAGCGAAGGTGATGATCCCGCCGTATCGTGGTTTTTCCTTTAATTTGCCGAAGGCATCCCGCACCATCTCCGGCCCTGCCTCCACTTCCTCTTCCTCCTTTTCTTCCTCTTCCCCTTCGGTCACCTCACCGACGACTGTCTTTGCCTCTTCCTCTTCTTCTTCCTCTGCCGGTCCGCATGAAGCCAGTACCATCGCCACCACTATCAGACATCCCAGTAATAACCACAGCGTTTTCTTTCTCATGTCCTTCTCCTTTCTTCATAACTACTGGAGTGTGCCTTTTCTTTCAATCTCACATTCTGCACCTCCTTGTATTAAACTACATTAATATTAATTGCGGTTATTTTGTATCACTTCACTCACGTTTGTCAAGCCTGGGAATTATTTCTTTTTCTCTGTCTTTTCCCTCATCACCCTCACCGCTCTTCCATAGCGTCCCACGCCGCCCCTCAGCCTGGGGTCCAGCAGGTCTCTCACCGCGTCGCCCCACATGTTTATCCCGTAGACGGCAACACTGAGGGCGACGCCTGGCCAGATAGCCAGCCAGGGAGCTTCGTACATATAGCGGCGTCCCTCACTGCTGAGCATGCCTCCCCAGCTGGGAAACGGGGGAGGAATACCGAATCCAAGGAAGCTCAGGCTGGCTTCACCCAGAATGTTACCCGACATGGATACGCTGAACATGATGATCAAGATCGGAGTAATGTTGGGCAGGATATGCCGCGTCAGCATTTCTCTTGTCGAACAGCGGCAACCCGTATCCAGGCGATACCACCCCATATTCCCAGTACGATTACCACCTGGGTTATGCCCGTGCCGATGAGGGCCATCAGTGTTATCACGATGATTAGCATGGGAAAGGTCAGGGCCGCATCAACGAACCTCTGCACAATCATGTCAAACTTGCCGCCGATAAATCCCGATGTGACACCGACAATTGCTGAGAAAACCACGTTGATGGCACTGGCACCCAGCCCCACTATCATCGAGATACGGGCTCCATAGATAACTCGGCTGAACAGGTCTCGACCTAGGGCGTCTGTACCCAGAATGTGCTGGGGTGATGACCCTGCCAGTCTGTCTGCCAGGATATACTCGTTGTAGCCATAAGGGGCTAGGAAGTCGGCGAAAATACCGGTCAGAAGCATCAGCAGGACTATGATCCCACCGATCAGTCCCAGCGGCTTCTCCCTGACCAGCCTTCTCAAGAAATCGGCAAACGAGGAGCGCCTCTTCGCTTCAACGGCTCCTGTTGTTATATCTACTGCCTCACCCATTCTTTAAACGTCCACCTCCGCTTATCTGTAACGGACCCTTGGGTCCAGCCAGGCGTAGCTCATGTCGGTAAGCAGGATAAGCACCATACCAATGGTGGCAAGCATGATGTTTATCCCGCTAACGAAGGGATAGTCTCTTCTGTTGATAGAATCCAGGAAGAGGCGCCCCATCCCGGGCAAGGAGAATATCTGCTCCATGATAACCGCCCCTCCAATCATAACCGGTATCTGCCCGGTTATTATCGTGATTACCGGAATAAGGGCATTCCTCACGGCATGCCTGACGACGACTACCCGCTCCCGGAGGCCCTTTGACCAGGCGGTTCTGACGTAGTCCTGCCTCAGCACCTCCAGCATGGTGGTGCGCAGCATCCTCATGGTTGTTGCTGACATCGCCAGGCCCATAAGCGTACCCGGAATTAAAAACTGTCGTATGTTTCCCCACGGGTCATCAACAATAGGAATGTACTGCATTGGGGGTGACCAGCCCCACCAGATTGAGGGAAAGACCATCACCATGGTTCCCAGCCAGAAACCGGGTACGGAGAGGGCGATTATGGCAAAGCTGCGCCCGAAGAAGTCCCCCGCCGTATCCTGCCTTATCGCCGAATAGATACCTATCGGTATGGCTACCAGCTGCGCTATTATAAATGCTATAAGTCCAAGCTCAAAGGTTACCGGAAGTCTGCTGATTATCTCAGCAGTAATGGGCCGCTCTGTCCATAATGAAGTACCGAAGTCACCGCGTAAAATACCTCCTATCCAGTGAGCGTACTGGGTATGTATTGGTTCATTCATTCCCAGCATCTCCCTGATGGCCTCGAAGTCTATCTGTTCACCTTGTGTCGACTGTCCCATCTGTATGGCCATCAGCTGTATCAGGTCGCCGGGGATAAGGCGAATTGTTAGAAATACTACTACACTTACCAGGAAGAGGGTAGGTATCATTAGCAGTATTCGCCTGATTAGGTACTGACGCATGTTTACAGTATGAGTGATAAAAATAACCAAGCTACGCGTCGAAACCAATAATAGAGTCCAGTGCCCTCATTTCAAACAGCTGGACTCCACTGAAATCACTAACCTGTAATCGTGCTTTTCCATGCCCTATATTAAAGGCTCTCCGTTAAATCATATATTAGTTAACATTAACATTCAAATTAGGTGACTCGGCATTCATTATAAGCATCCAGATGTCGCGTGTCAACATTTGGCCACATAGAAATTTTCTGAAATTCTCGGAAACGGTAATCTCTTTATTACGATGAAGGAAAAAACTTAAAATTCATATTTAGTACTTACTGGATTC
>SMTZ1_10007361_pt1 | contig 11008 bp, 9 predicted proteins | sample DeeMarSWOR136_30_FD_25667 | JGI IMG/M metagenome (IMG submission 25667)
CATTAAAGTTTTCTGAATTATATCTTGTGGTACTCCACCACGCAAGTCGCTCGAAATAAACTATAGGTGGGATAACAATTAATATTCCAAATATTAAAGGGATAATTAATCTTTTTACGCGTTCCTTTAAATATTCTGTACCCGTCCGAAAATTCAAAGAATAAGATGTACTCATTCCCGCTATCAAGAAAAAAAGGGACATATTAAAAATGTTGACAATAAATACGAATATCAGCATCTCTACACTTAATTCCGCATTTTGAATAAAATATGGTGTACCATAAGCAAATAGCATCGCGGTATGAAATATTATTAACAATATTACGGAATATACTCTTAAAGCATCTATATCATAACGGCGATTTGGTTTAGTTTCAATATTTCCTTCGATATTTTTATTATTTTCTAACATATTATTTTACCATTCTATCCAAATGTTCTAAAAAAACAGTTAATCCCTAATATATTTAAATCAATAAAAATTCTTCGCTAATCAAATATTTATAGAATAATCATTCGAAAAATCGTTGGAAAAAATCTCGTATTTCGGAAAAAACTCTTAGAAAAGGTAAATTTAGGAAAAAATTCTTATTTAGATTTTCGTAATTATGCTTTACTACTCCTCTAAACCTTAGATAATAAAGTTTATTTAATAGCAACAATTATCGAGTATACTATTAATGTTTAAGAATTTAATAGAATCTTAAAATTTAAATTAATATCTAAAAAACACTAAAAAATAAAACAAATGCAGAAGGCGCGCATAAGACTTAGTAGCACGGAATTAGATTCATTATAATCGGTGTGTGAGCAATTAGAGAGTGTTTGCTCCAAAACAGGAATCAAGAAATATGGTCCTATTCCTTTACCAACTAAACATTTAAGAGTGCCCGTATTGAAGAACGTATCTGGTCAAGGCACTAATAATTGGGCGAAATTTGAGATGCGCATCCATAAACGGCTTTTTGAAATAATTACTGATGAAAAGTCAATGCACTTAATCATGAAGATAAGTATTCCAGAATCCGTTCTAGTTGAAATCGAATTGATGTAATCATTTTTTTTATGATCAGGAGAATTCATATACTCCACATTTTTAAATGAATTTAAATCATTAAAGATCAATATTTCTATTAAGAAAATAAGATTAAATTAGATAAAAAGAAGGAATTGATTAATATGGCGGACTTTCATACAAAAAGTTTTTTTGGTCAAAATAGTGGATTAATAATTAAGAGCCCCGCGAAGCTAGTTCCTTATATATTTCTACAATCGATAAAAAGAAAAAAAGATGGGAGTTGGGAAAAACCAACAAAGGGAGAGGGAAAAACTGTTAAACTTTCAATAGAAGAAATCATTTGTATTTTAGAAGTTCTTAAACGTAAAAGTGCCAATTGGCGTGGGTATCATGTGTTTAAAGACTATAAGACCGAAATCTATGTTGGATGGGAAAGTGAAGCAAGAGAGGTATTAATAGTTATCGTAGGTGAGTATAAAAAGAAATTACGATTTCCAAATACAAATTTCCTAACTCTATTACTTGAGCATATATTGACTGAAAAAATAGAATTTGCCACTTCAGGTACTTTTGAATCTAAAGCTGAAAAAATAGAGAGCAAAGATTACGGAGTATTTTCTGAACACATAACCGCAAGAGATGGTCTTCAAGTCGTAGAAACTACGGAATATGGTGTTGATAAGGAAGTGATAGAAATCAATGGCAAAATCAAAGTTGAAAGTCCTAAAGCGATATTGCTGATATTAGATACTGGCAATGAATTTTGGATTCCAAAGAGTACTATACATAATAATTATAATGCTAACGATAAAGAGATTTATCAAAAATTAATTGTAGATAAATGGATTATAGAAAAATACATCATTGGTATTTTTGATAAGTATGAATAAAACGGAAGAAAATTGAGAAATAAAAAAAAATATTAAGAGAGATAAAGAGCTTTTTGAACTTCAATAAAAGTTATTTGCTATTTTTAATTTCAACTATTAATATAAAAATTTGCTGATATTAATGGAAATTACCTTAGATCTGTTGAAATCAATTGCTTTAGAAGTCTATAATGCAGTTAATCCATTATTAGGAACGAAAAAAGCCGCTGAAAAACTTAATAAAGGTGCTGGGGGGGATATTTCAATGCATATAGATGTTGTCGCTGAAAATTTTATTATCAATGAATTAAAAAAGAATGATATCGATGTTTTATTCATAAGTGAAGAAATTGGAGAACAGTATATTGGTGATCAGCAGTTAATTTTAAAAAATAAGTATAAACTAATCGTAGATCCGGTTGATGGCTCTAATAATGCAGTTAGAGGCATTCCTTATTCCTCTGTATCAATTGCCTATGCTGTAGGGGATCGACTTAAAGATGTTGAAATGGCTGTAATAATTAATTTATATACAAAGGATTTATACTGGGCAACAAAAGGGGAGGGTTCTTACATGAACGGGAAAAAAATATTTGTTTCTGATATAGATATAACGCAAAAGAGCTTTTTTGAAATTGATATATCAAAGAAAGATTTATTTAAATATTTAGAAATTTTTAAAAAGATCTTTGAAAGCCCCTTGAAAATTAGAATAATGGGAAGTACGGCATTAACTTTATGTCAAATCGCTAGTGGAAGTGTAGATGCATTTCTTAATCTAAGACATACTAGTCGCGTAGTTGATGCTGCAGCCGGTTACTTGATTATTAAAGAATCTGGAGGGAAAATTTTTTCCTTAAATGGATCTGATGTCGATCAAGAATTATTATCAATTAATACCAGGTTTCCTTTTGTTGCCTGTAATTCTAAGTTAGAAAATTTTCTTAGAACTGCATTAATATTTTAAAAGAACTAATCCGGAACATTAATCGGATAATTTCCATATTTTCTCCTTATATTTTGCATTGCTTCAAATCGATCAAGAGTAACTGCGGGATTTATAGAATGTCCACTACTAAAAATATATCCCCCGCCCGGGGCTAATTCTCGGATTAATCTTTTCGCATAACTTTCGATTTCTGAGATCTCCCCCATTGCTAACATAACTGGACTTAAATTGCCAGCGAAAGAGATCTTATCTCCATATTTCTCATTTAATTTGAAAATATCATATTCCGGATTTGCAGTAGTGGATTCAATAGGATTTAATACATCTACACCGCATTCTATTATATCTTCGAATATTTCCATTAAGTCACCATCCGAATGAAGCAAAATCTTACAATCCTGTTTATGGGCAGCATCACATATTTTTTTAATCCATGGGAAGACGAATTTCCTATAATTTCTCGGACTCATAAAAAGTCCATTTTTGAAGCCATAGTCATCCCATAAGATTATTAAACGAGCTTCATTCTCAGCTAGAATTTTGACAACTTCAAGAGTAAATTCACCTCTATCGTCAAAAACTTTTTTTGCTTGTTTTGGTCTTGCTAATATCTTCGAAAAAACTTCCAAACCGAAACTTTCCCAAGAACACTCCATTAAAGCACCAACAGAAGGGATAGAAAAAACCTTATCGTTTAATTCTTCTTGAACTTCCCTCCCTATTTTAAAATGGATTAATCGGGCTTCCCAATGAGGATCTGGCAGTTCCCAACTTTCATAATCATCAAAACTTTTAAAATAACCTCCTAAATATCCATTAATTACCGTACCGTCCTTTTCATAAACTTCACTTCTCATAATCCTCCCATATTCATCCACAGATTTGCCATCATCAAGACTTTTTCGGGGAAATAAGCTTACTAAACTAGGAACCAAATCTAAGCCTACTTTAGAATAAAACTTATATAGGGGTAAGTAAAGCCCTTTCATTAATTTAGGATTTTCAGTTGCTTGCTTTAAAATCTCCTCAGAGATTTTTGCGCCTCTTGGAATAGGTCTAGGAGTTACACCATAGTGTTTCCAAATTGCATTATTTGTGACAGCACTTTCAAATGAGGGAACTCTATCTGGTTCTTCATGATTAACAGCAGTTAAAACTCTTTCTGGAGCATTCATTTTTAAATCTATTTTTTAAAAATATCCATTAATTTAATAATTAATTCTTTTATAATGATGTTAAGAAAATAATGTTAACCAAAAATAATTAACAGAGAAGTAAAAAATAAATATTTTTTTAAATTTTTAACCGATTTTCTTAATATTTATTTAATTATTAATTGAGTGGTGAATAGACTTGAATATTTTAATTTTAAGCCATCATAATCCTTATTTTCGGCCCAAAATATTTCTTAAAGTCCCAGAATCGATTGATTCTGAAGAATCAAATCAAATTCCTACATTATTAGAACTTTATGACAAAGGATTTTTTGTTCACACTTTTGGTAGCATCATAAGTGCAAATTTAATTTTCAGGATACGAAGTGAATATGGACTAGGAAAAATAGAGAGATTGATGATATCCATCGTAATCGACAATAAAAGTAAATTTAATATGACGTTATCGCAAGAGCTTTTAGAAAGATTTGCCAATGAATTAAAAAGAATTGATGAGGCATATAAAGCATTTTATACTACATCAAACGTTTATGAGGGGGACACATCTAAGTTAACTGAAATAAAAGAATTGTTATTTAATTTTTATAAATCATTACCAGAAGAAAACATAATTTTTGAACGTAAAGATGCAAGAATTTTAATTTATGGGCTATCACAAGCGGGGAAAACCACAATTATTAAGTGCCGACGTAGGTCGATTTTTAAAAATACCCTTCCCACAATTAGTGTAGATATTTCACGGATAATAGTGAACAATATTTCTTTACTTACTTATGACACACCAGGCTATCCTAATTATAGGGAATTATGGAAACCTTATCTAAAAGGACAAGATGGATTAATTTTTGTTCTTGACATACAAGATCGAATTAAATTTCCAGAAGCAAGAGATTTACTTCACACCATCGCAAATATGCCAGGAATGAGTGAATTACCCTTACTTGTCATGTTTAATAAAATTGATTTAGTGGAACCTGATATTGAATATTTAACTCAAGCAATGGATTTAGATAAATTAGGAGGAAGAGCACTTAAATATTATTTAACAAATGCCGTTAAAGGTACAAATATTGACGAATCTTTCAATTGGTTAGCATTACAGATCTCAGAGAGAGTTTATCCTAAACCTAAAAGTGATTTAGGCGTGATATTTGCCAGTTGGGATGAAAATATAGGTGTAAAAGTTATAGCCGTACATCCTTCAGAAGCATTTGATGATCCCGAGTTAGTTGCAGTTCGATGTTTTTCTATTTCACAATTTATTTTCGGCCATAACGAATTTAAAAAAATATCCGTTCTTTTACCATTACCTCACCTTAATGCGAAAGCAGCAATCTTTTTTAATTACATCATTGACGAGCAAGTTCGTGGAGAAACTTTACCACTTTGCTTAATCTTATATTGTAATGAAAAAGTACCAAGAGCAATTCTGGACCAATTCAATGTTTTCGTTTTTGAAAAATTTGACCAAATTAAGGAATATTATTTAAATAAATCCTATGTACAGACAATACTTCAAGAAATTCATAGTACAATTGACAATAAGTTAATCGCATCTGAACCGACAGTAGAAGCTTTAAAAATTGCAGAATTACGTTATCAAGCTTTATTTAAAGCTGCAAGAGATGCAATTTTCATTATAGATCGCAAATCTGGAATAATTGTTGATGCAAATGAACAAACAGAGAAATTATTATTATTACCAGCAGAAGATATAATTGGTATGCATATCAGTCAATTGAAGCTTGATGATGAAAATGGAGATTTTATGAATAAGATTTTAAATCAAATTCAAATGGAAATTTCGCATCCTATAGAAATTAGTATTAAAAATTCACAAGATAACAAAATCCCTGTTGAAATTAACACAAGTCAAGTTCAAATGGGGGGTCAAAATTTAATTCAATGCATCTTGAGAGACATAACTGAACGTAAGCAAACACAAAAAAAGTTAAGAGATTCTGAAAAAAAATATCGTCATTTATTTGAAAACTCTCCATTTTCAATAATTCTCATAAATTCTAAAGGACGGATTGCAGATTGTAATCCTGCGATGGAAGATTTATTAGGATATAAAAAAGAGGAATTAATTGATGAAAAATTTATTGACCTTTCTATTGTTCATCAAAATCATCTATTACCCCTTCTTAAGCGTTTTAAAGCAGAAATAAGAAATGTTAATTTGCCACTTTTAGATATACAATTATTTAGAAAAGATGAAAGCATAATTTGGACAAAAATCCAAACATCATTTGCTATAATTAAGAATGAAACATTTTTCCAAATTATAGCTTATGATATTACGACACAGAAGAATATAGAAGAAGATATAAAAAATATCATAAAGTTTGAAAGGATTTTATCCATAATATCATCGCAATTTGTTGGAGCTAAAGACGTTAACGATGCGATTAATCACTCTCTTCGGGATTTAGGTAGATTGAGTGGATTAAGTAGAGCATTTATACACCTTTATGATAAAGATAAAAATATTATGAAACTTAGTTATGAGTGGTACGATGAGGATGTATATAAAATAAAAGAAAGTTTTCAAGAAATTGAATTAAGAAAATTTCCTTGGTTACTAGACAATCTTCAAAATAAAGATTGTATTTACATAAAAAAGACTTCAGAATTACCAGAAGAGGCAAAAGATATAAAAATCTTAATGGAAAGTGAAGATATTAAATCCAGATTAGTATATCCTATACAAATTAATCAAGAACTCGCAGGATTTTTAGCTTTTGATAATATCTCAAAACCTAAAGATTGGAAATATGAAAATATTGAATTATTAAGTATTTTTTCAGAATTAATTGGTATTAGTCTAGAGAGACAACAATCAGAACTGGAATTATTAGAAAGTAGAGAAAAATTTCATAATGAATATGATCGTGCGAATTTTTACCGCGAATTATTTATCCATGATGTCAATAATATCTTTAAGAATATTGAATCGAACATTAATCTTTTTTCAAAAGAAGAAGATCTTCAAAAAGTTATCAATATCAAGTTTTTAATAAAAAATATAAAACAAAAATGTTTCGAAGCAGAAAAATTGGTCACAATTATCCGTAAACTTACTCAAATTGAAGAAAGTAAAATTCCACTAAAACATCAAGATATTTTTAAAATTATTAATGATGCTTTAGAAAAAGTAAAAAATAATCACCCAGAAAAAGAGATTACTTTAGATTTTGAAACTCCCTTTAAAGAGATATTCGTTTTAGCTAATGATTTTTTAATTGATGTTATAGAAAATATATTAATAAGTTCAGTAAAATACACCGAAAAAGTTATGATTCATATAAAGATTGATATTAAGAAAATTTTGTATGATAATAAAAATTTTCTACAGTTAGCATTTATAGATAATCAAGCTCTAATCTCTGATATTAGTAAAGAGAAGATTTTAATGCGGGAAAATCGAAAGAATGAAAAGATAAGGGGATTACTTTTGGGATTTTTATTAATTGAACGCATTTTAGACAGCCTAAATGGTCGTTTAACAGTTGAAGGAGATAATTTCACAGTTTTAATTCCAGTACTACCTTAATCTATAGTCAGACTTTTTCTCTTTATTTTTTTAATGTTTAGCATAAAAATTTAGTCAAATGTATTATTTTCGAGAGAAATGATAAGGCTAACAAGAGAATTTTTTAATAGAAAAACTGAAATAGTGGCAAAAGATTTAATAGGGAAATATTTAACGAGAAAAACAAGTAAGGGGGATATGATTGGTAAGATCATTGAAGTTGAGGCTTACCTCGGTCCTAATGATAAAGCATGTCATTGTTATAATTATAAGAAAACCGAAAAAACTAAAGTCATGTATATGCAACCAGGAACTATTTACGTGTACTATATTTATGGAATGTACTTTTGCTTGAACATTATCACTGAACCAGAAGGGATGCCATGTGCAGTATTTATTCGAAAGTTATTTCCTATTGAAGGTATTGATTTAATGATAGAGAACAGGAAAGTTAAGATTGGAAAGAATTATAAAAATTTAGTCGATGGCCCAAGCAAATTATGTATCGCTATGAATATTACAAAAGAAGAATTTAATGGGAAAGATTCATGTTCTCCAATGTCAAAATTATTTCTCTCTCAAGGACAAAAAGTAAATAATAATGAAATAATTATAAATAAGAGGATTGGGGTTGATTATGCTGAAGAAGATAAAGATCTACTTTTGCGCTTTAGTCTAAAAGAAGATTTTTAATTTAGTTGAAATAATGTTTAAAATCCATTGGTATTTTTTCTTATCAAGTATAACTTATTCTTGCTTAAGAAAAGAAAGAATAACAGTTAAATAGTCCTAAATCACATTAGTATTATCAAATTATTATTAATAATAATTTTATCTAACAAGGGGATATTATGACTACAGATGCTTTAAAGTTTTTTCAAGCATATATAAAAGAAATGATTAGTATTGGTGGAGAAAATCTGCCTAAAACTATTTCTGCGGGATTGGGTGCTAATCTTGCTAAACTTTATAAAGAAAAAGGATTATTGGGCATCGGATCAGGATTAAAAAAGAGTTATACTGTCCTTGATGCAAAGGCGCAAATTAAACAAATAAACGCTAACCAACTAGAAGTTAAAATAAAACATCGCAAGAAATTTTGTCCTATAGGAGGCAAGTATAATCCAGATAAAGCTAACCTAATTCAAAAGAGCGTTTGCATCCCATATACAGTCGGTTTTTTAAACGAAATGGATTCACAATTTAAATATAATTGGGATATCCACGAATGTATATTAGAAACAAACAATCACCATTGCCGATATACACTCTTTTTAGAAAAGAAAGAGTAAGATTAGCTATTTAATTCACTATTTTCTTTTAAATTTTTAGACTACTTCCAAAAACTTAAATCTTTTTCTATAAGAATCTTTAATTTTTGAATATCATCCTTATATACTGTATTGAGTAGATAATCTCGTGTACTTTGTTTAAGTGGAGGTATTGTTAAAACTTTCACATTTTTGCCAGTTATTTGTTTTCGATTAAATTGTTGTATTCTAAAAAATAGCTTTTCTAAAGCACTATTGTCAATAAACTTTCTTAATCTACTCTTTTTTCCCAGTCTTATATTGAACCAGTAAAGCAGTAAATTTAATAATGGAATCTTATTTTTTATAATATAGACTCCTGTAATACTTGTTTTCCGATCTACCAGAGATGGAACAAAATTAAGATCTTTTAATCCTAAAAATTTGTATATTTGCTGTATAAATTCCCTTGGATTTTTTTTTAAATCTTCAAAAAATACAACTAAAATGTTATCTCTTGGAAACAAATCGAAGTATGGTTTTAATTGTTTATAATAAAATCCTCTCTCTATAAAATCTTTATCTTTTTTTAGGGTTTCTTCAAAACTTTTATAGATTTTAAATCTTCCTCCCTCTTGAATATTATATCTATAATCTGAATATGCTCTATCTACTGGGTTCCTTAGGCAGGCGATTAACTTCACATGAGGTAAATCTTTATAAATCAATGAAGCAACTTGAGGTGATAACATATAAGATGGAGTAAATTCACCCTTTACCTTATTCGGTGGATGCTGGCTAAAAATTGAAAAATAATATTCAATTCCTTTTTCATAATTATAGGGTTTATTGAAAAAATTGAATTCTTTTTGGGTATTATCACTCACCTCAGGATGTAATTCAATGCATCTAAATATCCAGCCTGAAGCTGCTTTCATTGCCCCTATTCCAATATAATCTGGTCCAAGAGACATTTTAGTCATATATTGTTAAAGTATGATATATGAATTTTAACTTTTTTTTATAAAAGAGAAAATTAAAAAACCTGATTCTTGATAATAATCCCGCTATTATGACCATGTAATATGCCCCTCCGCGCCTGCACTACAAAGCGTGAATCACTATGCTTACGACTGCTCCATCCCTGGCCTTATCGAGTTTGCAATTACAAGCTTAGGTATTTCCTACAAAACACCCCGCTTTGTAACCCACCTATGCAGCCGACGTTTCGACGGAACATAAAACTGGATAATAACAATTCATAGAACCTCAAATCAGGCAATTTCCGCTATGAGCATTTCGCGGTCCACCCAGCATGGGGTTTCAAACCTGCCCTAGTGGTTCGATCACAATTAATGATTCTAGGAATTAAAACTTATATCATTTTTAAATAGATTAGAAAAAAGAAGAAAGCTATTAGAAATAATATTTTCTATTTTGAAGTACTCAATTAAATTCCATGCTTTCTATCAATACAAAGAAGGTTTATGAATTTGTTGAATAACCTTAATTTAAAAAAACACTTTCTTAGCCTTGAGTAAACCATATGTCTTTGTTTTATGTTTTCTCTTCGGAAACCAATTTTTTAGTTACAAATTTCCTATTTAACACAGCAATAAACTCTTCGGTGTCAGGAAAAATATAAGTTATGTTCTCTCCATCATGTTCGTCATCTATAATTATTTCTCTATAGAACCTACCAACAACTTTCTTGTTTAAATCATTTACAATCATAAAAAAAAAGAGATGAAAAAAATTCAAAAAACACTATAACATGGGGATGTTTCCAAGGTCAGTTCTGATCCTAACTCTAATAATGCAAATTACATAAAACGTTATTCTCAAGAATAAACAGCATTAATAAAGACTCATATTTAATTCTCGAAACCAGCGTTTATCCATTTTAAGTACTTCACGATCATAAGTCAGTAATCCATTTACTTCGCCTTCGACATCTGTAATTTGTGTATAAATAGCAGCACACAATCCTTTTTCAATCAATTTCTTAAGCTTAGAAATTAGATTTTCATATTTCTTCATTAAACCTTGTTTATCTGGGAGCTTTCTATATACGAATTTGTTTTTAATTTTCCACATGTGGTTTTCGATTTCTAATCCCAATCCTCCAAATTCGCCAACAGTGGGAGCACGAGATCCTAATTTTTTCAGGTTAGGCATGATTGGATTAGGGTAACTATGTTGATCGAAAATG
>SMTZ1_10007366_pt1 | contig 11006 bp, 8 predicted proteins | sample DeeMarSWOR136_30_FD_25667 | JGI IMG/M metagenome (IMG submission 25667)
TGTACCGCCTGCGATGAGTGCCTCAAATCCATGGATCGTTTCTGCGTCATCAAGGATGACATGGAGACCCTGTACCCGAAGATACTCGAGGCCGGAGCCCTGGTATTTGCATCTCCGGTGTACTGGTTCACCTTTTCAGCCCAGACCAAGCTCTTCATGGACAGGCTCTATGCCTTTCTCGGCCCTGAGGGAAACAGCCTGAAAGGCAAGCGTATAGGTATCGTGCTCACCTACGGCGACACCGACCCCTTCACCTCGGGAGCGGTCAATGCGCTGCGTACCTTCCAGGATGCCTTCGCCTACACAGGGTCGCCCATTGTCGGTTCCGTGTACGGCAGCGCCATGGATGTGGGTGAGATAGCCCAGAATGAAGAGCTGCTCGATGAGGCTTACGAGCTCGGGAGAAGGCTCGTGCAGTAGAGAGACCATCCGGAACGGTGGAAATATCAGGGATAAATCAACCCTGTAAGGCGAATACACGCGCATGTGAAAATCTAAGCATTCGTTGTTCATGAAACGTGGCGCATAGATACGTACCAGAGGAGGAGAGCAGATGCGACTCTACACGCTCAGAGAGCTGCACACCTGGTGCAGCATCCCCTATGACGCTTTGGAAAATCACCAGGACCGAAAGATACCGTTCCGTCTTGTGAAGGATTCCGGGGAAATGGGAAAGATCATGGCCGAGGAGCTCGTTGACCTCATCGAGTCAAACAACAGGGCAGGCTGGGAGACCCGCGCCATCATTCCCTGTGGTCCGAGCTGCTGGTACAGGCCCTTCACAGACCTCGTGAACAAGCGCGGGGTAAGTCTGAAGAGCCTTGTGGTGTTCCACATGGACGACTGTCTCGACTGGCAGTGCAGGTTTCTGTCTGAAAACCACCCTTACAACTTCAGGGCAGTCATGGAGCGGGTATTCTATAATCCGGTCCACGATGAGCTGTGTGTCCCCGAGGGGCAAAGGGTCTGGCTTCGACCCGATACCATCGATGAAGTGCGTGAGAGAATATACGCCGCACCGCTCGACATCACCTATGGCGGCTGGGGTCAGGACGGTCACATCGCCTACAACCAGGCGCGGCGCGATCCCTTCAGCCAGCTCACAATTGATGAGGTGAGGAACTCCAGCATCCGCGTGCAGATGAACAGCATCGACACCATCATTACCCTCGCGCAGCGCTCGTTCGGCGTCGCCTACCAGTTCGTACCGCCCATGTCGGTCACCCTCGGAGTGAAGGAGTGCCTTTCGGCGAGGAAAGTGCGGCTTTTCAGCGACACGGGGACCTGGAAGCAGACCGCCCTACGGGTCGCTCTCTTTGGTCCTGTCACACCGGAATACCCCATGACTCTGCTGCAGGAGCACCCCGACGCCCTGCTCACGGCAACGGTCGACACGGCACGGCATCCCATCAGCGAACATCCGGAGTGGGACCTGGGAATTGAAGAGCAGGTATGAGATGATTTCATACCATGATCAATACGCGTGTGGTAATAATGAAACAGATCCTATCTCTCAACATAGATATCCGATCCTGTCGCTACCGGGCCCTGATCGGCACAGGGGGAATCGGCTCAGGAAATTTCTTCGCCCTGAAGGGTAACGGCACCCTCGGCCGTGAGGAGAGCAGGAGCGGCCGTTTTATCGACCGGCGAGACTACTGCAAGCTCCATATCGTGTCCCACTATGTGCAGACCCTGCTGGGGCCCGATTTCAGGACCATTCCCATCGGCAGGGTGGGTGATGACAGACCAGGCCGGGAATTGTATGCCGAGATGAAAGAAGCTGGTCTCGATCTTTCCCATGTGGAGAAGGTTCCTGGAGAACAGACACTGTTTTCGTTCTGCTTCATCTACCCCGACGGCTCGGGAGGGAACCTCACCACCGACGATTCCGCCTCGTCAGGTGTGACAGCCGATGTGGTGGACAAAGCTGAAGGGGTTTTCAAAGAATATGCATACCGCGGCATAGGGCTTGCCGTTCCGGAGGTTCCGCTGGAGGCACGGTTCAGGCTCCTGGAGCTTGCCACCCGATACTCCCTGTTTCGTGTCGCATCATTTACCGCCGGTGAGATACGGGAGATCGGGAAGTCCGATGTGTTGAGGAACATAGACCTGCTCGCCCTGAACCTCGAAGAGCTGGCACAATTCGCGGGGATTGATGTCGGAAGAACGGAGGATGAAGGGGTGGTACGGCAAGGGGTTGAGGTCATGGGCGAGTGCTACCCGAATATTGCTCTTACCGTTACCGCAGGAGCCGGGGGAAGCTGGTCATGGGACGGGAAAGAACTGTCCTTCTTTCCTGCATGCGAGACCGGGATGAAGAGCACTGCCGGTGCTGGAGACGCCTTCCTCGCCGGCGTCATTGCAGGACTGATTGCCGGGCTTGACCTTCCAGAGGCGCAGCAGCTCGGCACACTCGTGGGGTCGCTTTCCGTAACCTCTCCCCACACCATACACAGGGGGATTAACCGGAACAGCCTGAGGGAATTCCTGTTGAGCAGGCCAACCAGGTTTTCATCGGGTGTTCGAGCATTACTCGACAAGTGATTTCTGACCCGGTCAATCTTCACACCAAATCCTCATACCTCGTTTGTGTGATCGCGATAGCAGCGGTCCGGAAGTTCTCCTGGGAAGTATCGAGCTGCACGTGCTGGGAGCGGTTGGGTTTGTTTCAATTTTTTAACGAAAAGAGCTTCTTTTCCCGGTTAGATAAAAAATTCGACTCGCTGAGCGCGAGCGAAGCGATTACTTTGTAATTCAAACTTTTTATGAAAAACGATTAAAAATTGTTGACAAAGTACGGGTATTCATTATAATGGCAGTCATTCGAATGACCATTGGTAATACAGTCGTGGATGGGAGTGTTTCCTACAATCCGCTCTATCTCCAGGTCAAAGATGTGCTTCTGAAGCGCATTGTAGATGGGATATACAGACCGGGAGAGCACATTCCCAGCGAGTCGAAGCTCGCGGCCGATTTTGGCACGAGCATCTCCACGATTCGTCAGGCCGTGTCCATACTCGTGTCCGATGATTATCTGGTGAAGCGGCAGGGCAAGGGTACGAGAGTCTCGGAGCGGAAGATTAAGCTCTCATTTTTAAGCTGGGTGGTGGAATCGAAGCTCGGATTAAAAATCATCAGGGATATGGTCGCTCTGTTTGAACAGAAGCATTCCGGCGTCCAGGTCGAGGTCATACCGACCACATACCCTGAAACGAGGAAGACCCTCCTGAAGCTAATCACTTCAGGCAATGCGCCGGATGTGGCGCAGATCGTATCGCACTGGACGAGCTATTTCGCGTCTATGGGTGCCTTTGAACCGCTCAACGGTTATCTGAATGGGAGTAACCTTGAAAATCGGTTCATGGACAAGGACCTGCTCGGCGGAACATATTTGAGCAGACTCTATGCAGTTTCCTGGGGGCTGTGCCCGATTGCACTTATTGTCAACAAGAAAGTCCTCCAGGATGTCGGTATCGATCATATCGACTTTCAGACAACCCTAGACGATTTCTTCAATATATGCAGCACCATGAGTTCTGTGTATGCGGGTGAGGACAAATACTGCTACGGTCTCTGCAAATCCGATGACGAGGTTGATTTTCTCAGGATCTACACCTTCCTACAGGCTTTTCATGGAGGATTTGTGGATGAACACGAGAACGTGATCTTCAATTCAAAGGAGAATATCGCAGGGTTTACATGGTTAAAGAGATTCGTCAGGGAAACGAAAATATTTACCTCGGACATATATACGATCAGGAAGCGTTTTGCACGGGGAGATATTGCCTTCATTTCTGATGGGCCGTGGATAAAGTATATACTCGAGGAAATAACAGGGGAGGAATTCGACCGTAACTTCAAGGTGGTATTAAACCCTGTTCGCTCCAGTATGCCTTCCTATTCGTGGTGTTACAACCACGCCCTAGCTATATGCTCGCAGAGCAAGAATAAACTATACGCGGTGAAGTTCATTGAGGAAATCACAAGTGACGAGAAGATCAGCAACTTCTACTACACCACCGTCGGGCATCTTCCTGTACAGCGACAGTATATGGAAGAACCGATCTATGCAAATGACTATTTCTACGCATACAAGAAGCAGCTCGAGAACACGACGGTCATCAATGCCCAGAATGCGATGTTCGAAAAGGCGATGGTGCTCTGTCAGGACGCAGTGCGAAAGATACTCTTCGAGGATGCGGATATCGAGAGGGAGCTGAACGAAAAACAGTACTACCTCAAGATGCTCTACTATGGCTGAACCTTCTCTGAACATGCATGTCCAATGGAAAGGAGGTGATGGAGAGAGAACAGAGGGTAACAGGCTCCAAGAAACGTTTTCCATTCAACCATTCTGTAAGGAGGGTACAAGAACATGATGAAAAAGATTCTTGTCGTTATCGCCGTGTTGTTGATTACCTGTACCACCGCCTTTGCCAGTGGCGGCAAGGGTGCGGCAGAGAAACCGGAAAAGCTCACCATCGTGGTGTACGAGCCGGTCGAGGCAAATGGGATGACGGAGTTCGGAAAAGTTTTTACGGAGAAGTACGACATCGAGGTCGAGGTATTTACCGTTCCATGGGCAAATCTGCACGAGAAGATCATTGCCGACCTGACCGCAAAGACAGGTACCTATGATCTCATCGCTATCCCGGGGCTCTGGTCGCTCGAGTTCATCTACGCGGGGTATATCGAGCCTCTTGACACCTATTGGGAAAACCCGGATTTACCGTCCTTCGATATTGAGGATTACCCACAGGACATCGTGAACCTTGTGGCAGATGATGACCATGTGTACTGGATCCCGCACCATGCCACAACCCAGATCCTCTTTTATCGAAAGGACCTCTTTGAAAAAGAGAAGCTGAAACCGCCCGATACATACGACGACCTGTTCAGGATTGCAGAGATTTTCACCAATAACCCGAAATATCCCGGTGTGTACGGCTTTGCAACCACCCCCAAGCAGGGGGAATGGGCGTCGAGCACGTGGAGCACCTGGATCTGGTCGTGGGGAGGAGACTACTTCGACAAGAACTGGCACTGCATCTTCAACAATGCCAAGGGGGTGGCCTCTCTGGAGGCCTACGCCGAGGCAGTCCAGAGATTTGCGCCGCCCGACTGCCCAAACTATGGGAATGAAGAAGGCGGAGCCGTGATGCAGCAGGGCAGGGTCGCCATGCTCCAGATGTGGCCCTACCTCGCCACTGCCATGCAGGACCCTTCCCAGTCGAAGGTCGTCGGGAAGGTCGGGTACGCACCCATGCCGAAGAAAGAGCTGAGGTTTCCGCGCCTGGGATCCTGGGGACTCACCATTTCTAGTTACTCCAAAAACAAGGAGTGGGCATGGCGGTATATGGCAGAGTTCAACAGCAAGGAGAACGTTGAAACGATTCAGAGAGCAGCCGGTATGCCGATCTGTCGTACGAGCGTGGCCTCTGTGATTGCAAAGGAGGACCCACTCTTCAAGGCAGTGTTCGAGAGCTTCGAGCACACGAAGGAGCGGCCCGGTATCCCTGAGATCACGCAGATTATCGATGTATGGGGACTCGCGGTATCGAGGGTTGTGATCGGCGATGCGGACGCCCAGACTGCGCTCGACGAGGCTGCCGAAGAGATCGAGGTGATACTTCGTGACGGAGGTTACATAAAAGACTGAAAATCTCAGGCGTACTATACGGGATTTTCTCATTTACAGTGGGCTCCGCTCTCAGAGAAAACCCGCTTCGAGGACGGACGGGCTCATAGAGCGAGCCCACTCATGAAAAGAATGTGGAGAGATGAGGACGCGGGGTGACGGGAATCACCTATTGGACCTATCTCACCGGGGAAAAAGCGGAGAAAAAGCGATGGAACAGCAGAGAGAGAAAGGGATAAGCTCGGAGAGAAGGCAGAGACGCATCACGCCATACCTGATGCTTGCGCCGCTTCTTATCGGGTTGTTTATCCTGGTGTACTACCCCCTTTTTACGACGATACGCTTGAGTTTTTTCCGCTATGCGTGGAACAAACCACAGGCAGGCATGAAATTCGTTGGATTTACGAACTACAAGAGGATTTTTACCGATGGGAAGGAGTTTTGGCCGTCCATGGAGAATACGGGAAAATTTACTGCGATCTCGACTTCGCTCTGTATTCTCATTGGACTCGGTTTGGCGCTTTTCGTGGACAGAGAGTTCAGGGGAAAAACGGTGTACGTTTCTCTGCTTTTATTACCTACGATGATTGCGCCCGTTGTCTCGGGACTGATCTGGAAGTTCATGTTCGACGGGCTCTTTGGTGCAGTCAATTATTTCATCGGCCTGTTGGGAATTGAGCCGGTCGCCTGGCTCAGCAGCAAGAAAACAGCGCTCGGGTGCGTGCTCGTTGCCGATATATGGCAGTACAGTCCCTTCGTTTTCCTGGTCATGCTCGCATCCCTGCAGGCGATTCCCATCGATCTCTTTGAAGCGGCCAAGATGGATGGTGCTTCCGGTTGGAAGCTCTTCTTCAGGCTCAAATTACCCATGATACTACCCCAGCTGCTTCTCGTCGGTGTCATCAGGCTCATGGATACCTTCAGGATTTTCGATCTCATCTATCTCATGACGAACGGGGGTCCCGCAGGTTCAACCCAGACAATCGGGTTTCTCACATATCAGCGGACTTTCAGGCACTTCAAGATGGGGGAGGGGGCGGTGATCGCCTTCTTCACGCTGGTTGCGGTACTCGTGATGTCCTGGTATTTCATCAAATCCCTGCTTGAAAATGCGAAAGGATTGGCGCGATGAAAAGAAAGGGCACGACAGAGACGGAATTGCGGTGGTCGCGGGGAGTTCGGATCACCAAGCGTACACTCTTCTACATCGCTCTCACCATTGTCACGCTCCTCTTTTTGATGCCCTTTTGGATTATATTGACCACCTCGCTGAGAAGCCGTTTGGAAACCTTCAACGATGTGGTGGTTCTCTTCTTCAAACCCACGATAGAACACTACGTACGTGTTCTGGCGGAGGAATATTTTCCCCGGTACTTTTTCAATTCCTTCATTATTGCCAGTTCGGTGACCGTTCTCGTCTCCTACCTCGGAGCGCTCACCGCCTTCACCCTTACCCGGTTTCTGTTCAGAGGGTATCGAACGGTGGCCATCGGCATCATTGCAGCCAGGATGTTTCCTCCCATCGCATTACTGCCCGCGTTCTTTCTGCTCGCCTCGCGGCTGCATCTCGTCGACACGAGGGCTGTGGTTATTTTCGCGCACACGGCATACGGGCTTCCCTTTATCGTGTTCATGATGCTCGGCTTCTTTTATGCGGTGCCCCGCGACCTTGACGAGGCGGCGCGAATCGATGGGTGTTCCTGGTTCGGAGTTTTCAACCGGGTGCTCCTTCCCAATGTTGCGCCTGGACTTGCCGCTGCTGCGATTCTCTCGTTTGTCTGGTCCTGGAACGAATTCCTGTTTGCGCTCGTGCTGACGCGGGCCACCTCGAAGACCCTGCCCGTCACGGTCTCCGAGTTCTTGACCTTCACCCAGGTCGACTGGCAGGGACTCACGTCCATGGGGACCATACTCATCGTTCCGGCGGTGATCATAACCATTTTCGCCCAGAAGCACCTCGTGAGGGGTCTCACAGCAGGAGCAGTCAAGGCATAGCGCACAGGATGGGGCAGAGGAAGGTGCCGTTACTGAGCGAACAGTTTCGTGTCAAATTTCATCATTCGATACGGTTATGACGAAACGAGAAGTTGTGAGAAGGGCGCTGCTCCACGAGCGTCCCCCCTATGTTCCCTGGTCCTTTGGTTTCACCGTCGAAGCGCGGCAGAAGCTCATCGAGCACTTCGGGGAGGAGGATCTGGAGGATGCGCTTCAGAACCACATCCTCATTCTGGGCAGCGAAATCGGTTTTTTCGAGGACGTGGAGCCGAACCTGGTCCAGGACGTATTCGGTGTGGTGTGGGACCGGAGCATAGACAGGGACATAGGGAACGTGCGTGGATGCGTCTTGTCCGAGCCCACACTCGAGAACTACGAGTTTCCCGATCCCCTTGACCGCCGCTTCTTCGACGATATTCCCGACAGGATCGAGCGCTTCGGCGATCGCTTTCGCGTCTTTTCCATCGGTTTCTCATTGTACGAACGGGCCTGGACATTGCGGGGTATGGAGAACCTGCTCATGGACATGGTGCTGCATCCCAGTTTCGTGCATGAACTACTGAACCGAATCGCCGATTACAACATTGCTCAGTTGCGTGCAGCTCTCATGTACGACATCGACGCTGTGTACTTCGGCGACGACTGGGGCCAGCAGCGGGGTCTCATCATGGGGCCTGAATCCTGGCGCACCTTTTTCCGCCCCGCACTCGAGCGTATGTACAAGGTGGTGAGGGATGAAGGAAAGTTCGTGATGATTCACTCCTGCGGCGACGTGGACGAGCTCTTCGAAGACCTCATCGAGATGGGTCTCAACTGCTTCAACCCCTTCCAGCCCGAGGTCATGGATGTGTTCGGCCTTTTCGAGCGATACCGGGGCAGGCTTGCATTCCATGGAGGGCTTTCGACCCAGCGGACCCTCCCCTACGGCACGGTGGAGGATGTGAGGGACGAGACGCGCCGCCTCCTGGAAGCGGGGAAAGACGGGGGATACATCTTTGCCCCTGCCCATGATGTCGAGGGGGACGTGCCCCTGGAGAACATGCTCGCCTTCATCGAGACGGTGCAGGCGCAGCCCGGGTTCGGGGGCGGGAGTTTCCGCTACGCCTCTGTCTGGAGGTAATTGCATATTGCATGTCACGTGAAAGAGTGGGGCTGTGTGTCGTGTATAATGGGAATGACAATCGGTGAATCATGCCATTTTAAAGGAGCGTGTCAATGACATCAAGGGAACGAGTGCGAAAGGCGATACATCACGAGGTGCCAGACAGGGTGCCCCTCGACCTGGGAAGCACCCTGGTGACCGGCATTCAGGCGAGCATCTATGCAAGGCTGAAAGAGAAGCTGGGGATCACGGGGGGTGAGGTACGGGTCTATGATCCCTTTCAGATGCTTGCCGAGGTGGAGGAGGAGGTGAAGCAGCGTCTCGGTGTAGACACATGCGGGATACAGTTCCCGGTCAATATCTTCGGGTACAAGAACGAAAACTGGAAGCCCTTTACCATGTTCGACGGGACCGAGGTGCTTGTGCCCGGACAATTCGAGTACGACGTGCTCGAAAGCGGGGATATCGTACAGTACCCCAAGGGGGATAGGAGCGCGCATCCCTCGGGAAGGATGCCCAAGGATGGCTTCTACTTCGATGCCATCATACGCCAGGAACCGATCGAGGAGGACAGGCTGGACCCCAAGGAGTGGGTCGATCAGACCTATTCCCTTTACACCGAGGAGGATCTCCGCTACCTGGAGGAGACCTCGAAGCAGTTCTTCGAGAACACCGAGTACGCTCTTCTGGGCAACTTCTGGGGTGCGGGATTCGGCGACATTGCCATTGTACCGGGACCGGGCATACTCGATCCCAAGGGTATCCGCGATCCCGAGGAGTGGTACGTCTCATCGGTGATCAGGAAAGGGTACATCACCGATATATTCGGATATCAGTTCGAGCTGCAGATGAAGAATCTAAAGATGTACCGGGAAGCCGTGGGAGACCGCATCGACATCGTCGTCATGAGCGGGACGGATTTCGGAGCGCAGACAGGACCCTTCATATCACCGACAGCCTACCGGGAGATATTCAAGCCGCTGCACAGGGCCATGAACGAGTGGGTGCACGAGAACACGCCCTGGAAGACCTTCTTTCATACCTGCGGTTCCATTGTAGCCTTCCTCGACGACTTCCACGAAGCGGGAATGGACATCCTGAATCCAGTGCAGATATCGGCTCAGGGAATGGACCCGGTCTTTCTCAAGGAGAATTATGGCGAAAAGTTCGTGTTCTGGGGAGGCGGCGTCAACCCCCAGGACGCCCTCTCCTTCGGTACACCTGACGACGTCAGGGAAGAGGTGCGCCGGAATATTGAGACCTTCAAGAGGGACGGCGGGTTTGTGTTCAACAACGTGCACAACGTACAGGCCACCGTGCCGGTGGAAAACCTCATGGCTTTTTTCGAAACCCATGAAAAGTATGGTACTTATTGACATTTTAGTACCTTTTGCTGTTCAATTCTGCTGCTTGAAGAAACGGGTATGCTATGGTGAGGCATGGTGCATCGATGAGCGAAGGGCGGCAAGGAAGGGATTGAGGAATCCGGATGAATGACGTACGCATCGGGAGCTACAAAGATGAGGAGTCGATCGTCCTTGAAAATGAAACATTGAAAGCCAGCATACTCCCTCGCTGGGGATCAAAAATCGCCTCACTTCTCTATAAACCCCTCGAGCATGAGCTTCTGTGGCAAAATCCCAGCAAAGATTATCGAAACACTTTCTATGGTGATCCCTACGAAAATGGAGAAGCGTCCGGTTTCGATGAGATGTTCCCCACCATATCGCGATGTTTCTACGAGAATGAGCCCTGGAGCGGGACTGAAATGCCCGACCATGGAGAGGTATGGAGCGTTCCCTGGGAGTATGAACTATCTGAAAATCAAGTGTTGCTCCGCATAAAGGGTGTTCGGTTCCCCTATCTTCTCCAAAAGAAGGTATCGCTCGAGGAAAGCGCCATCCGTTTGCATTACAGGGTGGCCAACCTGTCAGAAGCTGATTTTGATTATATATGGGCAGCTCATCCCCTTTTCAACACCGTAGAGGGTATGGAACTCATCGTTCCGAAGGGCATGACCAGAATCGTGAACGCCGTCCCGAGTAAAAGGCTGGGTACCTATGGCAGGATATACGGGTTTCCTTCAGCAGAACTGGAGGGTGGTCCATCGTTCGATCTCTCGAGAGTGCCGAAAAAGTATAGTGCCGACCATCAGAAATACTGGTTTCTAGGGAAGGTGACGGAGGGATGGTTCATCCTTTATGATCCTGAAAGAAAATTGAACATCGGTATGGCATGGCCTGCTGACCGGGTACCCTATCTCGGTGT
>SMTZ1_10024737_pt1 | contig 11006 bp, 9 predicted proteins | sample DeeMarSWOR136_30_FD_25667 | JGI IMG/M metagenome (IMG submission 25667)
CCGGGACAACAGCACTGATTGTTGACCATGATGGGAACATACAAGGGCGTGGTTACGCAAAGATTCCCCAATATTATCCCGAGCCAGGCTGGGTGGAGCATGATCCCTGGGAGATTTGGAAACAGACTCTACAGGCAGTCAGGCAAGCCAAGCATGCTGCCGGAATTGAGGATACTGCTATCGCCGCCATAGGCATCACCAACCAGCGGGAGACAACCATACTTGTAGATAGAACAACCGGCGAGCCTGTCGGGCGAGCTATTGTGTGGCAGTGCCGCAGGACGGCAGACAGGTGTGATCAACTCAAAACACAGGGGATGGCGGAAATCATCCACGCCAGGGCCGGCTTGTTAATCGATGCCTACTTCTCGGCAACAAAGATACAGTGGTTTTTAGAGAACCTGCCCGGGATACGGGAGCAAGCAGAACGGGGTGAGATTCTATTTTGTAACATGGACGCCTGGTTGCTCTGGAAACTCACCAACGGCAAAATGCATCCCGCACCATGTTGTTCAATATCAACACTTTAGATTGGGATGACGAGCTACTGCGACTTTTTAACATTCCACGTTCCATACTACCAGATGTTTACCCTTCGATTAACAATTTTGGTTATACCGAGGATGGGATCCCCATTGCTGGAGTAGCCGGTGACCAGCAAGCGGCCTTGTTTGGTCAGACGTGCTATCAGCCTGGTATGACTAAGGTGACGTATGGTACAGGTGCTTTTGTGCTTATGAACATAGGCAAGGAACCTATTACAGCCGGGCATGGTCTGCTGACTACTCTGGCTTGTAGCCTCGACGGGAAGGCGGAATACGCTCTGGAAGGCAGTGTATTCATTGCGGGGGCAGCTATCCAGTGGTTGCAGGATTTAGGATTAATTAAAGAGGCAAGGGAATCAGAGCAACTGGCGATGGAGATAAAAAATACCGGTGGTGTATACCTGGTACCCGCTTTTGTGGGCCTGGGAGCACCTCACTGGGACATGTATGCACGTGGTACACTCGCCGGGCTGACTCGTGGTAGTGGCAAAGCCCAGGTTGTCAGGGCTACTGTGGAATCAATCGCTTACCAGGTGACGGACGTTTTAGAAGCGATGGTGGCCAGCTCGGGTCTTCGACCAGCGGAGATACGAGTGGATGGTGGGGCTGCGACCAACAATTTCCTGGCACAGTTTCAGGCCGACATCGCCGGGGTAAAGGTATCTCGACCCAAAATGCTAGAGACAACGGCTCTGGGAGCAGCCTATCTCGCTGGCTTGGGGATAGGGTTTTGGAAATCCGGTCAGGAGATAGAAGCACTGCGGGAGGTAGGCCAGCAGTTTACGCCACGTATGGAAGCAACGCCAGGCGTTGCGCAGCGGTTGGGAAAGAGCATTAGAACGAGCCAAGGGTTGGCTCACAGCATAGGAATAAAGGGACTCGAATTTGCTTTGTACGCAGGAGATCAAAGGTTCAAATACCCTCAATTCGACACTGCACTTTGCGAAACTACTCTTGCGTAACGAACTATGGCTTTTTAAGTGGCAAAGTAGTAAGTGGTAGTCTATGCCGATGATTTTAACTTCATTTTACTATCAGACAAATGCATTATTTTCTCTTCACTCTTTGCCTGATTTTGTCTAGCGTCCGTCTACTTTCATAGGGCATAATGAACAGTTTGTAGGCTTCTTCGGATATTGGGGAGCCGTACCTTTCTTCAATCTTACGGCGCTCAACGAATTTTTTCTCGACCTTTTTGCATGGGTACTGATCACAATAGGCACAATTTTCGATATTTCTGGTGATGACGCAGGGGCGTACATCGCAGTCTTTAGTTATTCGCACTGGATCTTCACTGTCGTCGGTCAGGCAGCCGTCACAGTAACATTCTTCCAGAGTCAGCCTGTCGCCATAGTATTTCTCTAAGCCATCGCAGAATTTTTTCCGGTTCTGCTCATTCTTTTTCAGATGCTCTCGATTAATCAAGCAAAGATTACACTTAAAGCCACAGCGTGCTATAACGTCAGCCATTTCAACGCCTCCCTGATGTCCTCAGCTACCATTCTTCTTTTAGATTTTTCAATAAGGAAATTTTTCCCAGCTGGCGTGTATGAGGGGAAGACTCTTCTGTTCCCTTCGTAGTATGACTGTCCTCTGATTCTATAGGTCGAACCAGCAGGAATTACTCTCTTCCCTGTCTGTCTTTTCCAGATATCATTCATTATTTTTATCGCTACATCCCCCATGAGCATAAATACTCTGATAGCTGGGAACAGGGCAAGCTCCTGCTCCAGTAACTTGGAGCAATTTCTTATGGTTTCCAACGAAATACTATGTTGTGTTTTGCCACACTCAATAGCAGTTGTGATGTATACTCCCAGGTCGAGGATATCTTGCATGGACGACACATTACTACCGGCATCTCCGAAGGACTGTAGAATTGTCTGTAAGTAAAACGGATTTCCAGCAGAGTAGAAATAGTCTGCCTTTTCATTGGGCGGAGCTTCTGTTATCATTAGCACCCCGATTTTTCCAGCATCGATTTCTCTCGCGGGTATGAAATGTTGTGTTTTTTACTTTTAGCATCTTATACCGTGAACAGGAGGCAAGCAATAGTTGTATGACTGATATCAATAATTTCTCCTCAATAAAAGCTTGAGAAATATTCCGAATGCCTATACTGTGAGGCTTGCACGTTTACGGTGATTGCCGACTAAATGCTAAGGCTGAAGGTCCAGTCGAAGTTTTTGACAGTTCTACCTATGAATACCTTAGCTCCACCACCTGCAAATCTTCAAACAGCTGGGGGGTTAGTTCCTTCACTATCCTACCATTGGTTTACACAATACTCGGTTTCATGTTCCTTTACACCCCGTATCTCGTTTAAAAGAGCTATAATAGGTTGTAATTGCTATATACTTCGTATCCAACTTACATTTGTAAGCTCATAGGATTATCAAGAACCGGATATAGAGTCAATATCAATGATAGAATTGAAATAAACCAGGGTAAATAGTGTAGTGCGTGCACTGAGCTATTCTATTCGACTTCTGCCGGTACTGAAATACTTCGGTCAGCTATCCATCGTCCTAGCACTGCTTACGCTGGTGCCATTAGTTGTGTCTATTCTGCTCGGCGATTATCGTGTTACTTTCCGGTATTCTATTGTTGTGGTGGGTGTCTTTGTGACAGGGTTTTTCCTAAGAAGGCTGCCGACTCCCAAACGCATCCAGACAAACGAAGCGATGGTCATTACGGCTTTGGCGTTTCTTCTTGCACCAATGGTCATGACGTGGCCTACCATGGCTTCCGGCCTAAGCTTCACAGATGCACTATTCGAAACAATTTCTGGCATAACGACAACAGGCTTGAGCGTTACGGCATCGGTGGCAGATAAACCGGCTATTTTTCTATTTTCCCGTGCCTGGATGCAGTGGATCGGGGGGCTGGGTATCGTGATCTTCTCCGTGGCAATAATGATACGGCCGGGCCTGGTAGCCAAGCGTATTGGCTGTTTAGAAGATTATGAAGACGACCTGGTTGGTAGCACCAGGGCACATGCTCGCCGTATGCTTATAGTCTACTCAATTCTGACCGGTTTCGGCATTACCGTATTAGGGTTTTTGGGCGCCGGATGGTTCAATAGTGTAATATACTCTTTTTCCGCAGTATCTACCGGAGGGTTTTCACCTCACGATGCCAGCCTGGCGGGATTTAATAGTCAGTGGCTGCAGGCGATGGTGATGTTGCTATCAGTGGTAGGCGCTATTCCTCTGGTTTTGTATTTTCGCTCGTTTAAAGAGGACGGAAGAGTTTTAATACGAGACCGCCAGCTACAGGGGCTTCTCATATCCGGTTTGGTGGCAGCGTTACTTCTAGCGTGGTTTCTCTTTAGCCAGGATGGTTTTAGCTGGATTCAAGCCCTGCGCCATGGACTATTAAATGCTTTTTCTGCTCAATCAACGACGGGCTTCTCTACATTGGATATTTCTCAACTCAACGCTGGCGCAAAACTTACGCTTATTTTTTCCATGTTTCTGGGTGGCGGCATCGGGTCTACTGCCGGGGGCATCAAGATTCTACGTTTATTTATCCTGGTGCAGATACTTTATATTTTCCTACAACGCGCTGGTATGCCCAAGCAAGCTGTTGCCGAAGCTAGTCTTGGCAGACGTCGGCTGGAAACAGACGAGATACAGAACGCTCTAAGCATCGTTATTCTTTTCCTGACATTCATTGCGATTTCGTGGCTCGTATTTATAGGAATGGGGCATAACGCGCTTGATTCGTTATTCGAGGTCGTCTCGGCGATTGGTACAGTCGGGTTATCGACTGGAATAAGTGCTCCCGAACTGCACCCGATTCTTAAAGGAGTTCTATGTGCAGATATGCTGCTTGGGAGATTGGAAATTATTGCCTGGTTAGTGCTATTCTATCCCCGGACTTGGATTGGAAGAAGACTCGAGGAATAATATGAGGATTATATTTTCAGGAGCTACGCCCTTAACGATTATAACAGCTAGAACATTGATCAAACAGGGACACGAGGTAATTATTATAGAAGCCGATAAGGAAAAAATCGATCAGATTTCCGACGAACTGGATTGCAGCTTCCTACAGGGTGATTCGGCCAAGCCGGCAATACTCAGTCAAGTTAATCCCAAAAACAGCGATATTCTATTTTGCCTGACCAATAGCGACCAGCTTAATATCATCACATCCTTGCTGGGGCGTTCGATGGGCTTTAAACGCGTTATAACCAGCATTGAAGATACCGATTTGGTACTATTATGCCGTGAACTCGGGCTTGAAGATACTATTATCCCGATATGGGCGATAAGCCGTCACCTGGACAATATGGTACGCGGACTTGATAATATCAACTTATCTACATTGTTGAGAGAAGACGCTAGATTTTTCACTTTTACGGCTAGCGAGGAGGACGCAATTTGTGTTAGTGACTTGGGGCTTCCCAAAGATGCGAAGGTCATTTTTTATTATCGTGACAATAAATTTAACTTTGCTGATAACGACACAAAACTCTGTAAAGGTGACGAGATTGTCATTTTAACCCATAGCAAAAACCTTCCTAGTTTTAACGAACGCTGGTATCCTCCGAAGACGGTCGACAATAAGAACCCCAAGAAATAACCCCGCTCCACCACCTACAAATCCGCAAATACTTGGGGGCTATTTCCCTTGTTGTCTCTTGTTTTTCCTTACACTGCGTGTTCTTTGTGTAAATCCGTTCTTTATTTCTCCTTAATTACAATTCTACCAAGTTCCCAGTGGTGTTCATATAAATGTAAACCTTTGCTTATGGCAATTATCTCTCCATCATCGACTCCAATTTCTTTTGGAGGGAAAGCCGCCCCACAGATCCCAAGAACGGAAGTAAACTATATAATGTAATTTTCCATATCTCACCCTAGTGTCTATCAGTCTTAAACATGGTGGATCCTCTAAGTTCATCGAACTAACATCACCTATTGTTATCGTAGCTTGATTTGTATTAAACCCACTTCTATACATTTCGCATATAGCATTGAATTGTGGCTCGATATATTCTCCATATGTATACTGCTCATTTGGCTGTCTTATGCTTGCCATCAGATATGGCAGATACTCACCTTGTACATATTCTATTGATGTTGGTGGAGGAACTCCGCCTGGCACGTTGGGAACCAGTGGCCTGACATTGGGGTGTTCTATTTGGCAAACAACTAAATCCAGTTCTCTTCTCTTTTCACCAACAAAACTCCCTCTTGTTATAGTGTATTCATAACCCGTGAAGAGAACTTCCTTAATACACTGCCACCACGCCTCGTCAAGGCTTGTGACTTTTAGGTTAGTTATATCCATTTCTGACCTCTTCGCCTTCTCTCAGACCCTTTTCTTTTAACCTGTCTCGTAAGCTTTCTTTGCCTTTGGTTCTTGGGTGTGTCAAGTGCTAGCTCATCCAGGGTGTTGCAGAATGGCTCCACGGATGCAATAATCATTGTATCATGCCCGCTCCGACGCTACCAGCAGCCTGTAACAGGCATTAAATCCGGTTCATATGCCGATTCTCAAAATGATCAATTGAAAAACCATCGGTCTCATGGATGTAATTCGTAGATTTGGCTACTGAGCGAGGACTACAAGACAGGTAAAGACTTAGGTTTGTGGTTGCATACAAGGGGACAAATGATCTAACTGGTCGTTTCATATCCTGAGCTTCCTTTGGCTTAGTATAATATAGTAATATAAGGGCAGCGAGGAACTTTAACCTAAGTAAATCTCGCATCGGGAGGTGGGATTTATCGTGTTCGACCTCAATTCTCTTATGGGGCGAGAAAATAAGGTTATCCACTAGCAATATTTTAATAGGAAAGGAGGATGTACTATTATGGCTACATTTAACTTGCCAGTAAGGATTGTTTACGGTGCCGGTATTATTGAACGGTTGGGGAGGGAGGCGAAGGCGATAGGACAAAAGGCTATGATTGTCACCTATCCCGATATTCGTCGGGTAGGGCTGTTGGATAGAGTTGTTGAAAACCTGAAGTCAAACGGAGTAGATACCGTGATTTTTGAAGAGGTGGAACCCAATCCACGTTCCTCAACAGTAGATAAAGGAGCCAAGATAGCCCGTGACGAGAAGATTGACCTTATTATTGGTTTGGGTGGCGGTAGTGCTATGGACACAGCTAAGGGAATAGCGTTGGCCAGTAGTGGCACCGACTCAATCTGGAGCTACACAATAGGAGGTACAGGTGAAGTAAAGGGCCCAGTTCCCCCGCTCATTCAGGTGCCAACTATGGCCGGTACCGGCTCTGAGGTAAATGCTGGAGGGATAATTACGAATTGGGAAACTCATGTTAAGACCGGGATAGGTCATCGTAGTTTATGGGCAAAGCTAGCTGTTGTTGACCCTGAAGTGACGCTTACCGTTCCAGAAAAACAAACAAAAGCGGGAGCGGCAGATACTTTTTCTCATGTGGTAGAACGCTATGTCACCGATGACAGGCCCAGTCCCATGACCGACGGTATTCGCGAAACTGTAATGAAGATGGTGGTAAAATACTTACCGAAAACATTAGCCCACTTGGATGATATCAAAGCTCGTACTCAGCTTTCTGTGGCGAGTACCACCGCTATGTCATCGTTTGTTACCTGGGGAGATGGTGGGGGTGTAATGAGCTGTCACGGCATTGAGCACGCATTGAGTGGATACTACGATGTTATTCACGGTGAGGGTCTAGCGGCTCTGCTGCCTGCATGGATGAAATTCTATCTTCCAGAAATGAAGGGAAGGTTCGACTTACTGGGTCAGAATGTCTTTGGCAAGAAAGATGGGATACGAGCCACTGAAGAGTGGCTGCAAAGTGTAGGTATGAGGTTACGATTGCGAGACATGGGTTGTGAGCTTGAGCGGGCTGATGAAATAGCAGAGCTCGCTATACAATCAACCCCCGGACTCGACAGTGGCGGCCCTAAAATACTAAATGCAGTGGCAATAGCACAAATATACAAAGACTCGTTTTAGATTCAACTCCAAATATCGCAGCTAAGATTGATGGGCAGATTACTCTATAGCAAGGGTAACTTCCCACTGATACCCTGTTCTCAGGGAATTCCTCTGTGAGGGCAACCTGATGGCTAAAGAAATAATGGCCATAGCCATCGCTATGGACAATGTTGCTGAATTGTCATCGTCCGGGGAGCGAGACCACTAAAAGCCGTGCATTCGCGGATTCCAGCCCAGAGAGCGACAGGCTGAGGCCGTTTCCAGCGGAGGTCGCCAATGGGTGGAGAAGCGCGGGGACTACCACAGTTGAGATACACACCTCCCTGCCGAGTTCATCGAGAATCGTTCCTCATACATAGTCGGCGTCTGTTCTGACAGCATACTTATTCACGCTACATTCACAAGTCCCCACTCTTGTGTTCACGCAATTCAACTACCCCAACTCTTCATCCGGGGTAGATTCCCAGATGCGTCGCTCCTCGTCGTAGGGAGCCTCCTCGATGTAGCACTCATCCCTGAGCATCATCGTTGCCCTCTGGATGCCGTAGGAAGGCCACATCCCTACGCTTTCGCAGCTTGGGTCGCCATTGTGGGCAAACGCGAGCCAGGCATCCTGAATATTCCTCGAGACCGCATCGGCTGCTGGGCCGGAACCGCCGAATCCCTCGCCATAGTTACCGAATAGAAAGCCAAGTTCAAGGGCATGGTGAGCCCCCAAAGTGCCACCGAATGCCGGAGACGGCCAGGTGAACAGATAGCTGTAGGCGGATTGCCCCTGGCTTTGTTGGGCTTCGGCAAGGCGAACCGCTGGTATCCTGAATTTCTGGTCTGTTTCGATTGCGGTGAATATGTCACACGGCCGGTTTGGTACACCCCGTCTGGCCAGCGACTTTCTGTAGGTCTCAGCCAGTGCTTTCGCGTCTTGAGAAGGCACGACCCACCTGATGCGCTGCAGGAGACCTGCCTCGTCCATGTTCTGTATTTCCGGGTTCCTCGCATTCACGACATTCCATTCATCAAGATTGGTACCTACAATGATGGGTGTTGCCGCGGCTATGCCTTTCCTTACCGCATCAAGCGGGAGCGCCGGCAAAATAGTGCCATCAATTACCGGTTGCAGTGCCAGACCCGGCGACTGCCCCCGCTTCTGTAGCCTCGGCATCAGCTCCTGCTGGGCGGCTAGCAATCGCTCCACGGGCAATGAATAAAGGGTATCTATATCGGTCGGCTTTATATTCAGTATGGCAAGTAACTGCTCGGTTACCGGTGCCGCCTTCTGCGGTGTTCGGGTGCTATTCGCAGCCCCGCTCTGAAGAATCGCCCTACGGAAGAGCCCTTTTGCTCGGGGCAATGTTAACTGGCAGCCTACACTCATACCGCCAGCCGATTCGCCGAAGATGGTCACATTCGCGGGGTCACCACCAAAGGAGGCTATATTACGGCTCACCCACTCCAAGGCAGCAGTTTGGTCCAGCAGGCCTTCGTTGCCCGTGGCGGGGATTAGTCCTCTGGTAATCTCATTCAGATTCAAGAACCCTAAAGTGCCCAACCGGTAGTTGGTTGTAACAACGACGACGTTGCCCCGTGTTGATAGCCGGCTTCCTTTATACATCACGGATGACCCTGAACCGCCGGTAAAACCCCCTCCATGAATCCAGAATAATACGGGGCGGCGGGCGTCATCCAGACCTGGAGTCCAAACATTAAGGTAAAGGCAGTCTTCGCTCTGCGGTTCCCGCTCAGGGGTCTGGTCAGCGGCAACGAAAATGCTGGGTGCAATATTCTGCGGTGCAATAGCGGCCGATGATTTTGCCGGGCGCACGCCGCTCCATGGCTCGACCGCCGCTGGTGGTAGCCAACGGCGTTTTCCGACTGGCGGAGCAGCGAAAGGGATACCTTTGAAAACGTACAGGCCACGCTTCTCGTAGCCCTCGATTTTACCCACATCGGTTTTGACTATCGTGTTTGTAGATTCGGCCATGCCTGTTTTCCTCCTCTACCGTAACTCAGAAAGCTTTGTCTTATGCACGGTGTTTTTGTTTCATATCCTAGCATTCTTTGTTTTGAGGGTCTACCGCCAGCCCCTTAAACACTACCCAAAATACAAGTGAGATGCGATCGCACACCCTAACTTCCCCATCGCCCAGTTCATGGCTATGAAGATGCAACCCTCACTGGAGCGGGCAGGAAGACACAAGCAAATGTCGAAGGTTTAACCCTAAAGGGATCTGACGGTGTTCACATTAGGAAGTAACATTGCACTATTTTATTCTATGAGACGTTTCAGCAGTAGGCTTGCAGGCTTAGCTGTTCCTGGAGTAGTCGCTAACGAAATCATATTATGGTATTTACTATTGAAGGTGTTGTAGCATATATAGATTCACATGTTAGAATACCTTAAAAATCCCTTTAGTTGGATTCGCTAGAGAAAGTTAACCATAATCTATGATAATGAGGAAGGAGTAAAACTTGGAGAAGAAAAGCGTATGTTTGGAAGAGAAAATCATATACTTGGAGGCACCGGGGCGTCGGAATACCGAGGAGACGCTGCGCTTAGTAACTGAGCGGGCTAAGGCTCGAGGAATAAGTAAAATTGTCCTTGCATCAACAAGAGGCGATACAGCTCGTCTGGCCGCAGAGCGCTTCGCCGGTAGCGGAGTAAAAATAGTGGTGGTGCCCCACCAGTACGGCTTTAGCGAAGAGCAACGGTTCCCTCGGGAATTGGTTTCGGAGTTGGAACAGAAGGGGCACTGCGTCCACTTCAGCACAATGCTGTTCCATACTGATAATTTTTATGGAAGCACGACGCCCAGCGTTATGGCTACCCTCTTGCGTACGTTCTGTCAAGGGATGAAAGTTTGCGTTGAGATAATTCTGATGGCAGTGGATGGCGGGTATGTGGCCACCGGGGAAAAGGTCATAGCAGTGGCTGGTACTGGTCGTGGTGCCGACACAGCGGTAGTGGCTATCGCGGCTCCTTCAAACAAGCTCAACGAGCTTCACATCACCGAGATTATTTGCAAGCCGCTCGAAACTAGATCCTGGCCAGCCAGTACTAGACCTACAATAGAAATGGTAAGACCTGATTCGGGAAGCAATCGAGTTTAGTGGCGACTATAAATTTCCAGCTCAGGTGTAAAGTCCATATCTAATAATCTGAGTAATTACTAACAAGGTGTCTTGCTGTTCAACTATAGCTGATATTGAACTTCATATCGAAATGTTTCACTTAGGGTGTAGTAATTTAGCTTGACAGAGGGCGTCACGATGTTACTATTACAGTAATAAGACACACAACCCATAACCGCTATCGATCATAGACCAGGCACTCAGAACCAGCCAAGTGGATTCTTACATACCAAATAGCCGTGCCAGGCGTTTTCGGTGATGGGAGGGGTCACCCAGGTAGTTATATAGTGTCCTTGCTTTCTTGGTGTAGAGGTAAAGCGGAAATTCTAACTGGATACCCCGGCCAGCATGAACCTCGTGGGCGTTGGAACAAACCTCGTAAT
>SMTZ1_10035200_pt1 | contig 11006 bp, 7 predicted proteins | sample DeeMarSWOR136_30_FD_25667 | JGI IMG/M metagenome (IMG submission 25667)
TGTTCCGGCGTGAATCGTTTCCGGGCCATTTCACTCTCCTCTCTGGCCCAGAAACTAGCTCTTAAACTGGCTCAAAATCCAGGGGAAATGTCACTGCTTCTAGACAAATGGTACGCCATGATCGTATCTCCATGCAATACTCTTGTGCCATGATCGCCCGGCTTTTCCAATGGCCCGAGGGGCTGTTGGGCCGCATTGTTTCAGGATCTTTATATCTGATTCAAAATAAGAGGCACGTCAATGACGTTCATTTCAGGGATTATCATTCTGGAACATACGGATGGTTGGTATACAAATTGATTCCAAATCTTCGTCCGACGTATACCCCTCCGTAAACCAACAGCCATCTCTAATTGCTGCCAAGCGATATCTGAATGGATTTCCGTAGAGAAGGAGAATGATCTGGTTTCCTGCGGCAGAAACCGGATTCCTTTGAAATAACAGATTGTTAGAGGGTAATAGGAGTGGGGTATTATCCACTGAATATGACGGGGGTAGCTGATGGGCACCAGTGTCGGGGCCCGATAGTGCTCATTCCGTGGCAGGATTAATACCAGAATAACTAGCCCATGACGTGCTCTGTTTATTGGGCGAGGTCAGGGAACGTCACTATCCCTTCTCAATTCATCCATGAGATAACTTCTCAGGCAATGCAGTACGGGCCGGATCCGACGAGGAATCCGGCCCGCAGTACTCGATTCACCAGTCGGGCTCATTACAAGCCAAGATCCACCGGTAGGATTACGGCGTCGATCACATGGATGATGCCATTGCTGGCAGAGATATTCGGCTGAACGATAGTGGCCGTGTTGCCAACCGCGGTGATCATCCCAGAGGTCGACACGGAGAAGGTGGAACCTTCGAGCAGCGTCTCGATGACTCGCTCACGCCTGCGGGGCACGACGCTGTTCGCCGCGCGGCGGCCTTCGGTCACGTGGTAGCTGACCACAGCCTCGATGGTGCCGGCGCCCAGCAAGTCGTCGATGGCCGCGAAGGGACCCTCATCGGCGAGGATATCCGGATCGAGCAGCGACTCGACGGCGGTGACCAGGTTGAGAAACGCATCGTCAGTAGGTGCGAACACGGTCAGCTGGGACCTGTCGAGCAGCCCCGCAATGAGCATGCTCTCGGGATTCGTCTCGGCAATGTAGCCTACGGCGCCGAGCAGCAGCGTGAAACCGGCATCCTCGGCGATCTCGGCTATCGTCTGCTCGCCGGGGGGCAGCGCGTTGCCGCTCTTGTTTCCCATCGGTGGCGTCGCAAGTCCGTCGCGGATCTTTTCGGAGATGTTCCTGCTAAAACGCGTGTCGGTGACCTGGTCCGTCGAGGTGTACTCATCCGGTCCGGTCGTGGTCTCGGAGCAGGACACGAGCCCCAGAACGAGCACGAGTCCCATCGCGATCAGAAAGTAACGTTTCATGATCACACTTCCCTGGTTAAAGTAGCTATAACCCGCATCAGGCGGGCAAGTTCAGGATTAATTAAGAATTATTATAATATAATGATATTAACAAAACAACATATATTTTTTATTTCGCATCCGGAAGAGACCAATTCCCCGGCGAGCTAGAGCCGGATGGGATTGCGCGGGCGGATACATTGGCCTATCCCTTCCTCATCCACCTCACGAATGACACGTAAAGTGACCCGGCCCCAAGTATAAGATCCTTCGGGACCGGGTCATCTCTTTAAATCAGAAATCCTGGCAGTTGCTACCGAAGCAGGACCATTTTCTTCATCTCCGAGAATCCGGGTGCCGTCATCCGGTAGAAGTAGATCCCGCTGGCCATGGGCTGGCCCTGGTCGTTTCTGCCGTTCCAGCTCACCGCTCCGGCGCCGGACGGTTTGTAGCCGTCGATCAGAGTCCTTACAAGTCGGCCCGAGACATCGTAGATCTGTAGCGTGACATCACCGCCCCCATCGGGGATGTCGAAATATATCGTCGTGGATGGATTAAAAGGATTCGGAGCGTTCTGCCGCAGTTTAAACGTGGCCGGGGAGGGAGAATCTTCTGCTTCGGTCACCCCGCTCTGGGAGGCAGCGTCTGCCATGGTCTGCGCTAAGGGGCAAGGGAACGTTGGATCCACGGCGCACCGGTAATAAGTCCTGAACGCCTCTGTCGGCTCGTCCAGGCCGGGGATGTTGATCATAATATCGCCCTCTGTGTAGTAGTCCCGTGCATAATAAGCCTGCGTTTCTCCAGGGCGGAATTTTACGATCGACATGCCTGGAGCACTGTAGGGAACACCGTTGAAAGAGCCGACCATCGTCCAGGTCGCCGCGTATATGCCATCGATGCAGATCTCATCTTCAACCGTAGTGACCAGATCCGGACCGCTGGCGAACAATCTCGCGAGGAACTGCGCCATCACATCGATTCCCTCGATGGTGACGATCGGATCGTTGTATTCGATATCGCCGGTGTAGTATTGCAGCAATGAGGGCCAATTTGTGGCATCTATTTCGATGAGCGCGCGCCCGATCGCCTTGCGCTGCCGATTGATGCGAGCCTTATCACTTCTGGGACCGGCCATCTCGGACAACCGAGCATCTTCCGCTGTGGGCAATAAATCCTCGGGGACACCACCGTCCACGGTCTGCCCCAAGGGGCAATCGAACGTTGGATCCACGGCGCACCGGTAATACGTCCTGAATCCCTCAATCGCCTCGTCCAGTCCGGGGATATAGGCCATAATATCGCCCTCGGTATAGTAGTCTCTTTGATAATACACCTTCGTTGATCTGCGGCGGAATCTTATGATCGTTATGCCTTTGGCATTATACGGAACATCGTTGAAAAATCCGTCCATCGTCCAGCTCGCCGCGTACATGTCATTGATGCAGATCTCGTCTTCGATCGTCGTGACCAGGTTCGGACTGGCGGTGAATAATCTCGCGAGGAACTGCGACATCATATCGATTCCATTGATGCTGACGATCGGATCATGGTATTCGATGTCGTAGGTGTAGTATTGCAGCAGGGATTGCCAGTTATTGGACTGCATCTCGAGAAGCGCGCGCCCGATCGCCATACGTTCACGATTGATGCGACTCATATCGCTTTCGGCACTGGCCACCACGGGCAGCAGCATAAGGATGCTGGCGAGCACTGCGAACGTTACCATGTACTTTTTCATCTTCAGCCTCCTTCTTGGCTATACCAAAGTTATAGTATTATTTTATCAATAATGATTCTTAATTACAAGATAAATATTTGAGTATTAACGGAATTGGCGGTACAGTCGCGAGCAGGCAATTCCCTGGCTCTGATCCGGTATATTCGAAGCTGTCAAATTGCTCCCTACTGCGTGCAAATCCCACATCGGCTGCTTAAACGGTTACTTTTCCCTCTCTATGGTTCTTTCCACGGCGTCGACATCGGATTTGCCGTTACGGGCATGTACCTCGAAGCTGCTCTCTGCCCTGTTGTTCACGTAGAGCTCTGCGTCACCGTACGCCTGGACGAAAACATGGTACGGCCTGTCGAGAGAGACTGTCTCTGCGAACAGAGGATCGATGCCGATGACCGCTTTTCCGTCGTCGAGCCTGCCGAAGCCATAGTCGGTGAACCATACCTCGGTTGCTTCCTCGCAGTACAGCGCACGGACACCCTGGGATGTCGGCATCGCGGCGTTCTTTGTACCACCGGAGACTAATAACCCTGTCGCACCTTCCGTATAAATGTGAACGCCGGGGGTGCCCCCGTATGTACGGAAATATGCAACATAATCGCTGCTGTTGCTCGAAGCCTTGAGGGCGTAACCCCAACCGGTATCATTGTTGTATACGAACTCTCCGGCGCAAGCGCTTGGATGCCGGGCGTTCGTTTCAGCGTAGCAGGCCGATGCGTATGATTCGGTGTTGTTGATCTCGAATTCAGCCGCGTTCCCAGTCCCGGTGGTGTACCCGATGAGGGCTACGCCGCCCCCCGTTGTCGATGCGGCCACCGATGTACTGTTGTTGCTCGCGTTCGTGATTCGGAAGTGGCCCGCGCGGCCACCGCCGCTGTTTTCCACATAGAGGGCCTTGCCGCTGCCGCTTGCATTCGTGAGCCGGATGTCGACGCCGCCGCCCGTACCGTTAGTCGTCACTTCGACAGCATTGTCCGCATTGCTCGCGTTGTTAACACGGAAGTAGCCGGCCCTGCCGCCCCCGTCGGTCTGAGCCGAGAGGGCATCGCCCCCGCCGACCGTGTATCCCGAGAGGGCTGCACCGCCGCCAACTGTCGAAGCGGCTACCGACTCGAGGTCGTTCGCGGCATTCGTGATGCGGAAGTGACCGGCGCGCCCCGTTCCGTTTGTTTCGGCATAGACGGCTTGATTGCTGTTTGTTGCGTTCGATATCAAGAATGAGCCCGCTCGCCCGGTGCCGTAGTTCGTTATGCCGAAGGCCGTGCTGCCGCTCGTTACGCTATCGTTGTAGGGGAGGTCCAGAGCGCCCGTACCAGACGATGAGAACACCAGGGTATTGCCGCTCGGCGTTATTGACATGTTCGTGCCGGCGGAGAGTGTCACTTGGTCGGTGAGGGTGTTAACACTCCTCACGACGCTTCCGTTCGAGATCTTGTCTCCAGTAACGGCGTCGTCTACAACGGTATGGGCAATCATGCTGTACGCGGATGAGGTGAATTCGACGCGTGGCGAGAGCTCCGCCGCCGCGCCGACCGTGATGCCGAGCCAGTATTGATCGTCGAACGGGAGAGTGAGTGGAACAACCTTCCCGAGCGTCACGTTGAATATCCCCTTCGAAACCGACACCAGCAATCCCTCGGTCCACAGCGCCGTTCCCCCTGATGCCGTATTGTAGATCCTGAATGTGAGGTTGTAGTTCCCGTCGGGGACGGCCTCCCCGCCGGCATCGGTCAGCACTCCCTGGTAGTTGATTGTTCGCGGGATCTGGGCGAGTGAACCGGTAAATGACAAAAGAAGAACGAGTGTCGCGAAAAGAATCGATTTTCTCATTGTTCCCTCCCTAAAGTGTGAATCTGGTCGATTATCCAAACGCCGTACCAAACGATATTGGGAATTCGATTATACTAAAATGAAATTGATACGGAAACGGAAATCAGCTCACATGGGATCCATCACCGGAGCCTGATTTCCGATATTATCGTGTCTACCGTGGGACCGATATTGTTGATCAGCACATATCGGAGGGTCGGAAAGAAGTCAGCTGGACGGCGAGGGATAACGGGGGACGTACGGTATCCAGCGGCATCTACTTCAGCAGCCTCACAGCGGGCACTTACAAAGAGACGAAGAAGATAATCCATTTCAAAGTAAGGTAAAATGCTCCCAAGCATAGGCGAGGGCTTGTGGGAGCGCTAGGGCCAAAAGCGTCAGGTTCATTTTAGAGTTATGTTGGTACATCCCATGCGTCAAGTACCTGTCCACAACGACATTCTTTCTGATACCACTTTACATCAACGCCACAACTCGTACAGGACCATTCCCTTTTCTGTACCTGTAGCCACTCCTGCTTACCATGTTTCTTGATAAATTCAAGATTAGTTTTCACAGTCCAATGGTGAGGCCATTCGTCATTCATAAATGTATTGAGTTCAGCACAGGGGTATTCGCTGCAGAAACAACAGAACTCTAGATTCTTGTCTTTCGAACAACGTCTGAACTTACATTGTTCAACAGTGTAATCAATGTCGTTACTCTGACAACCACCACAGTCTGTTGCACCACATGCACCGCAATAAAGACCACAAGGACCAAACTGTAGCTTTTTCATTTTACATCCTGTGCATAACGAGCAAGCTCAACGGCGGCGTTCAGCGGTCCGCTGCAGCGCCTTGTTCGGCCTCCTTCTTGCGTATTCTTTCAATCGCTTCTTGCACTTCAGGCGTTTTCGAGGAAATCTGCGTTGCCGCTCTTTCCTTAAACCGGAAATCGCAATGGGGACAGCCATCGGCAAGCGTTTCTGTACGGATAAGGCCCCATCCCATGGCAACGCAATGTCTGACATGCAAACGTATGGTGCAAACTCCTCTCCCCCGTGTCCTTTCACAAGGGTGATATTGCCGCATTGAAGGTAATTGACACCAAAATCGAATTCGTCTCCATCGCCAATGAGATACTCGATTTCAAAGTCGCCGAAGCGACCCTTTTGCTTTTGCCGGGCTCGCCTCGCTACAATCTTCCTCACAAGGCGAGAAAACATGAAACGCCTCAATAACCACCGCTTCCATTGAGGAACCTCCGCCAGTCTGAATCGAAGTGCCTCGTGGCACAGTTCCCACACCTCTCCAGGTGGCTTACCATGCTTCATCATCGCCTTATAGACCGCGAGTTCTTGAACGGAGATGAGGAGGAACGTGTTGAGCGCCCTTGCGCGCAACCCCTTAATGTAGGGAATCTCCGGGATGAGCTTCTCATATTCCTGGCGGACCTCTCTCTGCAGTGTGGAGGCGAACTCCTGGCCGTAGCGTGCGACAAGCGAGTTTTTTATCAACGCAGAGGTCCTGTCAAAGTCCTTCAGGAGCTTTTCCTTGCGCGCGTTGTAGTAGCCCATTATTTGACTTGGCATTTAGTCCACCTTGTGGGGCTGAACTTTTATTTTTATTCTACCGTTTAATCAAATAATCGCTGCGATGAATGAAGCTTAAATTTTAAGCGCTTTTCCTGAGACGCTTTAATTGTACAATAACTCAAATTGCCACATCAAGCTAAGCATCAAATCTTTGGGATTAGATAGGTAAAAACAGGTGTTTCATCAGTCAGCCTACCGCTCCAAAGGCCTCACCGCGTTCGTGTGTCACCGCCACTGTGAGCGTATCCGAGTTACACCTCCTGCGAGTCGGTAGATCTGGTTGCCGAATCTTACTTGGCGGCTAGGAGCGATTCGATTCCTCACTGATTACAAGCCTGCCGATTATCTTATAACTGTTTCACGTAATGACACTTCTGTGATATAATGATACTGCAAATACCGAGGGAAGAATATGGGGATGGCTGTATACACGGTACCATTTCTCATCAATGATATCACAATCAGCGATGAAACGGTTTCTATGCATTCATGATGCCTGAGTGTATGTAGAAAGGAGGCGACACACGATGTGGCGATCGAAGGTTCTCTATTTGATTCTCGTTATACTCTTGATGCTGCCCATGACGATCCCCGGCACCGGAAAGTGGCCGGATGCAGCTGGTTCGCCTGCTCAGTCCTCGACCCACCTGCGAACCTCTGTAATCGGAGCCGCAGGGTATCCCAGTTCGAGTTCTGGGTACCGCTCCAACGGCACGCTCGGTCAGCCGTCGGTCATCGGCATCGGCATTGGAGGGGGGAAGATGGGCTTTCTCGGTTTCTGGAAGAGCGGCTGGATTTCGATAGTAACGGAAACCGAGATGCCGCCGGCATACCGTAACGATCTCTCCCAGAACTATCCGAATCCGTTCAATCCGGTGACAACGATCGAGTACTCACTAGCTCATGAAGGATATGTTGAGCTCAAGATCTTTAATGTCCAGGGGCAACGAATACGGACGCTGGTGAGTGAGAGCAAGCTGCCGGGACGGCACAAGGTGTCATGGGACGGGAGGAATGATATGGGAAGAGAGGTAACGAGCGGGATTTATTTCTATCGGTTGCAGACCGGTCAGTTTGTTTCGGTCAAGAAGATGATAATTCTACGATAAGGGGGTGGCCAAGATGCGAAGCGCATTGATTCGTTTGATCATCGTACTAGGAGTTGTTGTTTATTCTTCATTGGCAATCGCAGATGCACCGAACCTGGTAAATTACCAGGGAATACTAACCGATGACGACGGGATACCGTTGAACGGCACCCATGATCTTGCATTCAGGATCTATGCGGATAGCTCGCAGTCTGCGGTTACGCTTTGGTCAGAGCGGCATGCCGGAGTCATGATTGAAGATGGTCTTTTCAACGTTATCCTGGGGAGTGTCGTATTCCTACCAGACACGCTCTTCGCGAACAGTGAGCGCTGGATGGGCATAACGGTCGACAGTGATTTGGAGATGTACCCCCGCATGCGCATCACATCGGTCCCGTGGGCGCTGCGGGCATTGGTGGCCGACAGCGCAATTACAACCACGGCAGGATCCGATGGCGACTGGACCATCTCAGGGAACGATATATACTCCGCGGTATCCGGCCATGTCGGGGTCGGCACCTCCTTACCGCTGACGGATCTTCACGTAGAACAGAGTGACATCGATTTTCCGGAAGGCGCCCTCTTTAACGATGTTGTGGTCGTCGAAGACTATGATGCGGGACTCGGGTTGTACAGTGATCCCGGAGGCAGCTACGGCTCGGTGTTGACTCTCGGCGAAATCGATGAGGGCGTGCTAGCAAACAAGTGGTCCCTGTACCGGACCACCGGCACATCTCCCTTGCTCAGATTCGCTTTCGGCACCAATGCGAACTACTCTTCGAATGATGTCATCATGACGATGAGATCGAATGGATATGTCGGCGTCGGTACGGGATTCCCCGACAGACTATTCGAGGTATACAATGTTGTTGATAATGCTTACGTGCGGTTCACTTCAGGGAACTATTTGGGATCAATTCTCGAGCTCAAGAACGCCACTGCGGGGGCAGCGGCGCTCGGAAAGATACAATTCCTGGATAGTAGTGACGATATCGAAGCTTCGATCGTCTACTATTCGAATCCTAGTCTTCTCGATCCAGGCATGTACTTCTATACCAACGCAGCCATGCGCATGATGATAAACCGCGATACGGGATACGTGGGAATTGGAGATGTTTTTCCCGATGAGATGCTTGATGTAGCCGGTACCGTTAAAGCCGAAGTTCTGAAGCTCACGAGCGGTGCTGACGTCGCAGAACCGTTCGATGTCAAGGGAACGGATGCCATCGAGGCCGGTATGGTCGTTGCTATCGATTCCGAAAGCCCGGGAAAGCTCAAGATCTGTGACGATCCATACGACAGGCGTGTCGCCGGTATCGTCAGCGGCGCCGGGGGTCTCAAGCCGGGAATGCTCATGGGTCAGGAGGGATCGGCAGCCGACGGCGAGTATCCTGTGGCGCTCACCGGCAGGGTTTACTGTTGGGCGGATGCCTCGAACGGACCCATTACTCCAGGTGATCTCCTCACGACATCGAATACCCCGGGGCATGCCATGAGGGTCACCGACTACGAGCGGGCCCAGGGCGCCATCATCGGGAAGGCGATGAGCTCGCTGGATGAGGACCGTGGCCTCGTGCTCGTTCTTGTAACCCTGCAGTAGGAAAGGCGGTGTAGTCATGAAACGGTACAAAGACCAATCGAGTGTAGCGCGCCGCCTCCCGGGGATACTCGCAATCCTGTTTTTTATTCTCGGGCCGCTCGCCCTGCAGGCGGAAGTAATCCCCGAGGACGAGGTCAGGCGGGCCGCGGAAACATACGCACGGACAGTCACCGTGGATGCGAGGCCCGATGCGTATGTAACGCGCATGGAACCGTATATGGTTGGAGATGATGTGGTTGCATATATCGCCCACCTCGATGGAGGCGGCTACTGCCTCTGCGGTGCCGATGACCTCGTGCTCCCCGTCTACCTCTATGCACCGGAAGGTACATACGATCCGGAGGATCCTTCGAACGAATGCATCCTCTGGGAAATCGGCGAGAGAACCGCTCTCTACCGGTCGTGGGCGAAGGATGGCGGCGTTGAATTTGAAGAACGTCGGCAGGCCGTGGAAGAAAGGTACTCAATATGGACGCACGAGTAATCGAGAAGAGGGACCGCGCTGGGAGGCCCGAGGATCAGAACGGGAAACTCACTGGTGACCCCGACATCATGGCGTTGAATCTAACATCGATCTGGCACCAGGGACATCCATTCAACGATCAGTGTCCCATTCATCCACAGGGAGGGGCGCGTTGCGTCGTAGGCTGCCCCGCGACGGCCATGGTTCAGATCATGTACTACTGGAAATGGCCGAACAGCGGGCAGAGCAACAGATCTGTTATTTATATCTACCGGTATAGAACCATCGGCAACTGGGACGAAGAACCGCTGGCCATAGATCCACAGATCACCGACATCGGCAGCTGGACCTTCGCTGACAGGCTCGAGTGGGTTCCAACGGACGGCGGCAAGCTCAGAATGACGGGATACTGGGATCTGAGTATCAAGGGAAGGGCCGAGGATACCGACTATATCCTGAATTATACACCTGAGTACCAGGCAGCTCTGGACGCCCTGTACAGCCGGCTTACAGAAACGGGCACGGTATGTCCTGCCGACTTTGGTGCCGCAACCTATGACTGGAGTATTCTCCAGGATGTTCATCAGGATCCCCCCGATGCAGGCGATGCAGAGGCGGCCGAGTTGAGCTATCACGGCGCCGTTGCGGTCAATTCCTACTTCGGGCTCCTCGGCACCTCCTCGAGCGGTCCGGAAATTGCGAACGCCATGCCGACCTACTTCTTCTATGATCCGGACGCTGTCACAGTACCCACGAATGTGCTCACCATTGTGGAAGAGATCCAATGGCTGCGTCCCGTCGCAATAGGGGGATGCCACCATCTGTGGGTCATACTCGGATATGACAAGATCACCGGTCCCACCTGGTTGTTCCTGAGAAACTTCGGATGGACGGGAACAGGTGCCGACGGATGGTATGCGGTGGATGACTGGTGTCCCGTTGCAGGCATGGAACACGTTGTCTATATCGCGCCGAATATCGTTAAGTTCGTCGGCAACGTCTCCTCGGGTGACGGTTCGCCGGACAACCCGTACATGTATCTCAACGAGGCGCTCGCGAATGCGCCAGACGGGTCGACACTCATATTCAAGGCGGGCACGGACAACGCGTACCTCGGGAACGAGCTCGTTATTGATCGCCCGATGACGCTCATGGGAGAGGATGTGATGATCTACGCCGTGCCGGTGAAATGACGGTATTGGGAAAAGAGTTCCTTAGAATTTAGAAATCTCATGTGTTCATAAAATAGACTGTCATGTGACAGGTCGAATAGTGTAGTATACGTTATGCTGTGTGGGAATTTGTGCTTACTTGCAAT
>SMTZ1_10007367_pt1 | contig 11005 bp, 11 predicted proteins | sample DeeMarSWOR136_30_FD_25667 | JGI IMG/M metagenome (IMG submission 25667)
CGTAACCTTGGGCATCATCACGCCTATTACGGTATAGGGTACCTTTTCCAGAAGGATCTCTTTACCTGCAGGATTTTCCTCTCCGAAGATTTTTTCAGCAATTTTGTCACCCATAAAAGCTACCCGACGCCTTAACTGCTCATCCAGAGGATCGAGAAATCTCCCCCCGGTTGCAGGGATGTGGTTTCGAATTTCACCGAAGCCATAAGTGACACCCTTGACCTGAGCAGTTGTGGTAGTTTTACCATGATTTACTACAACACCCCATCTATGTATCTCCCCGGCTACCTCCGCCAGATTGGGTACACGTTGTCTGAGGAGTGCAATGTCCTCAATGTAAGTCCGAACAGGCCTGCCCGCAGGCAGACCCTGCCAGGTCAGGCTTGTAGTGCCAGGCCATAGTATGGCGAGATCACTGCCCATGCCGTGCGTGGCTGTATTTATTGATATCTTAAGCCCCTCGCCGAAAGCGAGAAGCAGAAGCAGTGAGAATGCACCCCACGCAATGGAGGCTATGGTAAGGATGGCCCTCTTTTTCTGGACGCGGCTCGAGCGTAGAAAAAGATTAAATACCAGCCCTAGTCTTGGGTTACGCATTATTCCATCCTCACATCTTCATCGCCACCACCGGGTCCAGGTTGGCCGCGGTGCGGGCCGGGAAATAGCCTGAAATAAAACTGATCAAACCGAGCAGGGCAGCAGTGATAGCGGCCGAGCCGGGGGAAATGCCGGGATTACCGACATAGTCGGCCAGGTTCAGGATCGGGAAAATAGCGCATATCCCCATGGTAATCAGGAAACCCATGGTTCCTCCAACAATGGTAAGGGCCAGAGTTTCAAGCAGAAACTGGCTGAGGATAAGACGCGGTTTCGCTCCCAGGGCCATTTTTATCCCGATTTCACGGGTTCGCTCTTCAACTACCACATTCATGATATTGGATACACCTATGCCTCCGACAACCATGGTCAAACACCCGACCACCCCCAGGAATATCCTGAAGGCAATCATGAAGGTATCGAGGAATCGCATACTTTCGGATATATCCCAGAAACCGATTGCCTGATTGTCTAGGGGATCAAACCGGTGCTGAATAGCCATGATCTGCCGGACATCTTTAATCAGTGCTTCGGTTTTTGTGACATCGCCGGCAGTGAAGACAAAGTCGTTGATAAATTTCTGCCCGGTCATCATCTTTAGTGTGGAAGCAGGGATAAACAATCTCCCGCTGTCCTGTCCGGCATAGCTGGAGTTTTGAGCCTTCTTTTTGAGCACACCTATAACCGTGAATGGGGATCCCTGGAGTTGAATGGCCTGCCCCACAGGGGACTCGTTCCCAAAGACCTGACCGGCTAGTTCATCGCCCAGGAAAACCACCCTCCGTCTCATTTCCTGATCTATGGGATTAATGAAGCGTCCACCGGCTGAGGGAATCAGGTTGCGGATTTCACCGAACTCGGGCTCCACGCCTGATACGGACACGGAAAGGACTTTTGCTCCCCGCTGGAGTTTAAATCCTGCCATATATTCTACAGATATGTCACCAAGCCAATAGGCCCTCTTCCGGATAAGCCGGATATCATCCTCGTCCATCAGTATGTAACGACCTTTGACTAATCCTTCAAAGGGCATGGAAGTTCGTGAGGGCCAGCCAATAACCACGTTATTGCCTATGCCCATAAAGGCCTTCGCCATCTGTTTATGAAAGCCATCGCCAAATGCCAGCAACAGACTCACCGCAGTGGTTCCCCAGATTATTCCGAACAGGGTGAGTATTGTGCGTAGTTTCTGGCTGCGCGTATCACGAATAAGCTGGCGAATGATGTTGAACATAGCAGGTGTATCCTACCCCTCGATTTCCTTGGGGGGCCTCTGTACGACCTTTTCCCCTTCCCGGAGGCCGGAGATCACTTCGATGTTAAGTCCGTCGGAGAGACCGACTTTGATGTCCACTTTTTTTGGCTCTGCCTCCTGTGTATCGCCCGGCAGTTCGACGAATGTTTTGGCACCCTCATCCTCAAATGTGACCAGCCGTTCGGGGATTAGCAGTACGTCCTTCTTTTCGCGGATTACTATATCGGCATTTGCGGAATAACCCGCACGGAGCAGTACTCCTTCGAAGGAGTCCATCACGATCTCCACCTCGAACAGCTTCGCATTGTCACGCTCAATAGCCTGCGGGGCAATGCGGCCCAATTTGCCGGTGACAGCCTTATCAGGCAGGGCGCCGATCTTTATGCGAACAGGCATCCCTACACTCAACTTACCCACATCAATCTCGTCCACCGTTCCTTTAAAGATCAGATCACTCATGTCAGCCAGGGTGGCAAGTGCAGTTCCCTCCTGGTAGCTGGTCAGAGGAACCACAGGATCGCCGGGATTGACCAGCCGCTCCAAAAGGATTCCTTCTGCCGGTGCCCGGATCACGGTCTCCATTCTCTCCCCACGGCCGCTGATACGCCCCTCCTGAATCAGCTGCAGCTGATTCTTTGCTCGAAGCAATTCAATCCGCGCCTGTTCGTAAGCCTCGTACTGGATATCACGACTGTTTCGTGATTCAATACCCTGACGCTCGAGTTCCTGGGAATTTTCCCAGTCTACCTTGGCTCGGTTAAAGACCAATTGGGCTGTTTCCACCTGGTGCTCGGCCTCAAGCAGTTCAACAGGGGTCGGATCTGGGCTGATTTCTATGATCGGATCACCCACTTTAATCCTATCACCAATCTCTGCCGGGCACCGCTTTACAATACCGGAGATCTTTGATTTGATATGAAACTTCTGTCGGGGCTCAATCTGGCCCACAGCCACCGCCCTTTCAGTGATGTCGCCCCTGGTGACCTCTACGAGGGTGAATCCTTGGTTGGCAGGCTTGCGGTTTTTGACCCAGGCATATCCACCAACGACTATCGCGGCAAGAAAGATCAGTAACAGGAGTACCTTCACGAACTTATTCATTTCTGCCCTCCGCAATCAATTGTAATCCATCAAAATCAGATGTCATATATATCATATGCACACTATAATGAACGACTTAATAAACTAGGCATTATGACGATTGTAATTTACCTATTGAGTCTGCTTTTGCAAGTATGACCAATTATTTATGTCGTTCACTATAATTAATACAAATATTTTTGGAAAAAGTTTCAAAAAAATATAAAAGAAATCCCTTTTTGAGAAATGAAGCATATCATCTCCAGGTTGTATGTCAAAAAAAATAGTACCGTCGCGCATCTTCATGCCTCCCCCTGCGCCCCTTCCAAATGGGGACATGATTAATAAAAAAACCCCTTGATCCGTAATTAGCGAATCAAGGGGCCTTAAATTAACTCCGGCGGCGTCCTACTCTCCCACGCAGTACCATCGGCGCTGAAGATCTTGACTTCCGTATGTGCGCGTGCATGTCGATCTCTATAAATCAAATAGGAAAGCGGCAGGTAGATTTTTGTTTGACAAGCATTAAGAGAGAGATTAAAAATTATTTCGTTAGTGGGTATAAGTGAAAATTGGGTCTGGGACGGTGAATTCTAAATATGAGGAGGCAGGAATAATGTCAAAACATAAAACACCTTTATTGGACGAATTAGAAAAAGGTCCTTGGCCAAGCTTTGTAACGGATCTCAAGAAAAGGGCTGAGAAGAGCGAGATGGCCGATGACCTGCTGGGGCAACTGGAGGTTTCATACAAGGAAAAGGTAGGTCACTGGAAGCATGGTGGCATCGTTGGAGTATTCGGGTATGGCGGAGGAGTCATAGGACGATACTCGGACATTCCGGAGAAATTCCCCGGTGTCGCGGCTTTCCATACCCTAAGGGTAAATCAGCCTTCCAGCAAGTTCTACACCACCGGGTATCTGCGGAAGCTCTGTGATATATGGGAAGAACACGGGAGCGGCATGACCAATATGCACGGTTCAACGGGCGACATCATCCTGCTTGGATGCAATACAGAGAGCCTGGAGAAAACCTTCTTTGACCTGACTCATGAGCTGGATACTGATCTGGGTGGTTCAGGATCGAACTTGCGGACACCCTCTTGCTGTGTAGGGAAGGCAAGGTGTGAGTATTCTTGTTTGGACACCCAGGCTATAACATACGACATCACCATGGAGTACCAAGACGAACTTCATCGTCCGGCTTTTCCCTATAAATTCAAATTCAAGGTTTCCGGTTGCCCCAATGACTGCGTTGCATCCATAGCAAGGTCTGACTGTGCGATCATCGGGACGTGGAGAGATGGTATTCGGATCGACCAAAAGGCGGTCAAGGCATATGTGAATAACGAATTCAAACCCAATGCCGGAGCTTATATGGGCAGAGATTGGGGCGCTTTTGACATACAGAAAGAGGTGATTAACCTTTGCCCCACAAGCTGCATGGCGTGGGACGGGAAAGAACTCAAGATTAATGACAAGGAATGCAACCGGTGCATGCACTGCATTAATGTCATGCCGAGGGCTTTGCGAGTTGGGCTCGATCAAGGGGCGAGCATACTTGTGGGAGGCAAGGCCCCCATCCTGGAAGGGGCGCAGCTCTGTACTCTGGTAATCCCGTTCATGAAGATGGAACCGCCGTATGATGAATTCAAGGAATTTGTGGACAAGATGTGGAACTGGTGGATGGAAGAGGGCAGAAACCGAGAAAGGCTTGGAGAGCTCATCCAGAGAAAAGGCCTGCAGGAGTTCCTCGATGTAACGGATCTCAAGCCGATTCCCCAGATGATCGAACATCCTAGAGAAAACCCCTACATCTTCTGGAAGGAAAAGGATGTACCAGGTGGCTTTAAGAGAGATATTCATGAATACAGGGAGAAGCACAATAGATAGGAGGTTACAGATATGCCGTATGATCCAAAAAATCCAATGAATGACAGAATTACTGATATTGGTCCCGTTCATTACGAGCGGTTCTTTCCACCTATTGTGAAGAAGAACTACGGAAAGTGGGACTATCATGAATACTTAAGACCGGGCATCATGGTCCACCACTCAGAAACTGGTGACGAGCTGTATACCGTGAGGACGGGCTCAACCCGCATCATGAGCGTTGAGTATATCCGTGAAATATGCGATATCGCGGATAAGTATTGCAACGGTCACCTTCGATTTACTACTCGAAACAACATAGAGTTTTTACTCGATGATAAATCAAAGCTAGAGGAATTAGTAAATGATCTTGAAAGCAGAGGCAACCGATTCCCCATTGGCGGTACCGGTGCATCGGTTTCCAATATCGTCCATACACAAGGCTGGATACACTGCCATACCGCAGCGGCCGACGCATCAGGTGTGGTGAAGTCAATCCTTGATGAATTGTTCGATCAATTTAAGGATATGAGACTGCCTGCCCACGTTAGGATCTCCTTCGCCTGTTGTTTAAATATGTGCGGAGCGGTGCATGCCTCGGATATCGCTATTGTAGGAATACACCGAAAACCCCCAATGATCGATGATGAATATGTGAATAAGCTCTGTGAAATACCCTTGGCAGTTGCAGCGTGTCCCACGGGAGCAATCAGGATCATTAAACGAGAGGATGGATCGAAGAGTGTGGAGGTGAATAACGAGCGATGCATGTTCTGCGGCAACTGTTTCACCATGTGCCCGGCTATGCCTATGGCAGACACAGAGGGCGATGGGGTTGCCATCCTGGTGGGAGGCAAGGTGTCGAACAGGGTATCCAAACCCCAGTTCTCAAAAGTGGTCATCCCATACCTGCCCAATGAGCCGCCAAGGTGGGAGAGCACCGTAAAGGCAGTCAAGGGTATCCTCATGGCCTATGCTAAGGATGCCAGGAAATATGAGAGGCTCGGCGACTGGGCTCAGCGGATAGGCTGGGAGCGGTTTTACGAGAAATGCGCGATTCCGTTTACGGAACACGTGATTGACGACTACCGTTTTGCCTATCTTTCCTGGAGGCAGAGCACTCAGTTTAAGTTTACTGAGTAAGCCATATACATCATGATAGAACAGTTTCCTAGAGTAATTCTGGCCGCGTTAAGAGGGGGCTCAGGGAAGACCCTCTTAGCCCTTGGCCTTGCATCATGCCTGATGAAAGAGGGATTCAAGGTATCGCCTTACAAGAAGGGGCCTGATTTTATCGATGGAGGTTGGTTGACGCTAGCGGCAGGTAGAGAGTGCCATAACCTGGATCCTTTCCTTATGACGGACACCCAAATCATTGAATCATTTCTTGCTAACTCCTTTGATGCAGACATCTCGTTGATAGAGGGAAACCGAGGCCTCTTTGACAGCCTGGACCTGAACGGAGACTATACAACTGCAAAATTGGTAAGGCTGCTTAAGGCTCCTATCATACTCATCGTAGATGTCACCATGGCAACCCGGACTATCGCAGCCTTGGTAATGGGGTGCCAGCACTTTGAGCAGGATATAAGTATCTCGGCGGTGATTCTCAACAGAGTCGCGGGCTCACGGCAGGAGTCTCTTGTGCGAAATTCTATTGAACTCTACTGCGGCATACCGGTCATAGGATCTGTTCCCAAGTTAAAAGGCGGTTTATTACCTGAGCGGCATATGGGGCTCGTCCCGCACCAAGAAAGAGATGATGCGCTAAGGGCTATTGAATGGGCACATGAAGCCGTGAGGAAAGGCATCGATCTCAAGGCAATATGGCAGATTGCGAACGACGCAGTGCCTCTCAGCGGAGAAGTTCCCCAGGGAGTAAAGGGACAGCCAGGAATTCCTGATGTCAGCACTCGTCCTCGCATTGGATATATCATGGATAGCTCGTTCTGGTTTTACTATCCCGAGAACCTAGATCAACTCAAGAATCTGGGGGCAAATCTGATCGAGATCAACTCCATCACCGATGATGAGGTCCCGGATCTCGACGCACTCTATATTGGAGGGGGTTTCCCTGAAACTCATGCAAAGGCCTTGTCCGATAACAGGGGATTCAGGGATTCCTTAAGAAAGAAGATCGAGGCAGGCCTGCCTGTGTACGCAGAGTGTGGCGGATTGATCTATCTGGGCGAATCCCTTATCGTTCATGGAAATAGTTACCCAATGGTAGGAGCCATTCCCTTGCAAATAGTGCAGAATGAGAAACCTCAAGGTCATGGATACACTGTTTTAGAGGTAGTGCATAAGAATCCTTACTTCGAGACAGGAGATGTTTTTAGGGGACATGAGTTTCACTACTCAAGGGCAGTTATAAAAGAATCAAAGGCTATTACCCTTGTATTCGAGGTGCGTCGAGGATATGGCCTTGATGGGGAAAGGGATGGAGTGTGCAGAAAAAATCTTCTGGCCACCTATAGCCATATGCACGCAACAGGTTCTCCCCGCTGGGGGGAAGGACTTTTCAAGGCGGCGCTTCAATCAAAAAAACTCTGCGATCTACATTCTTCGATTGATTCACAAAAGGGAATTGAAAAAGACAAGGATCTCTTGTATGGAATAATTGCTAATTCATAGTACCAAGAGAATATTTTAAAAGGGGGTTAGAAACTATGCGAACGGTCGAATACAAGGGAAATAAATGGAATACTGATGACGATGGCTTTATCGATGATTTCAATAATTGGAATAAAGAGTGGGTTGAACTAGTTGCCAGCAGTGAAGGCATAAAGGAATTAATTGATGATCATTGGATAGTCATTAACTATCTTCAGGATTTCTACAAGAAAAATAGCGTTGCGCCGATGATCAGGCTGTTAATAAAGAATACGGGATTCAAACTGAAATATATCTATAAGCTTTTTCCGTCAGGACCGGCGAAGGGCGCCTGCAAAATGGCAGGCCTACCCAAGCCTACCGGATGTGTCTAGGTATGATGTAATCGAAAGTAAGGGGAAAGGCATATCCACTTACCCCTTATTTTTTGCCCTCATCACTCATTCCGGCCTCTTCCTTGGCGAGGGCATCCTTATCGGGCAGGGTGTAGAGCGTGGTACTGCCGCTTGACCAATAGGTGAGCAATCCTTCCTGAACCATCTCATTGACTATTTTCTTTACGTCCCTGGGTTTCATATCCGGGAGGGCCTTCTGAATATCGTTGAAATAGAGCTTTCTCTTGACCTTCTCTTTAGCAAAGTAGTCTAATATAGCCCTTTTCCCCTCATCCATTGTATCCTCCTCTTGAATCGAGTTTCTTAGGAGTATCTATCCAACTCCCTTAGCCATGTCAATCTCTTTTACTTGGTCGCTGACCGTCCCTGGACGGTTGAGCAACATGAGCCTTTTTTCTCGCTTGACTTCCGGTACCAGCAGCAAAACTCAAACATCGCTCTATACCGTTCCTGACCCTTGAGGAGACCTCTGATTATCTCCCGCACGGCCTGGAGGTATTCATCGCTGGGCTGATCGATACCGCAGGCTTCAAGGAATTCACGGGATAACACCATCGCCTTGTGCTCCACCTCTTGCTCCCTGAGATCCATGGGATATTTTGGCTCCTGAAAGGGATCCCAGTTTTCGTACCCTACCTTTTTTAAGTATCTTCTGCTGATGCTTAGGGGACATGGTATCGAAGATAGCCCTTTTTTTCCTCTCCCTCTCTCGATCCACATTCTCCATCAGGTACCTCCACCTAATCTATAGCTTGCACCACACTAGCATAATCAAAAACCCTTGCTATAATAGACCTATAAACTTAAGTACTATATTATCCCAAACTCTCCGGTAAAAGCAAGGAAGTCAGCGTTAAAATGAAAGGGAAAACCTCATTCGCTTCCTTAAGGAGTGGAAACCAGCGGCTTGATAAAGGAAAAACAATGCCACAAGTTTACACTATGTCCACTCTTTTAGATCGCTCCATTGTTCAGGCGAAGATAGACTCTTCAACTCTCGGCGAAAAAAGGATCCTTCTTAAAGTAATTTCTTGGAGTTTATATTATTTTCCATTTGACAAGATAGACAACATGGAATAGGAAACAGTCGCGACGTCGATCAACCTACTCTCAATTTTTTTTATTGTGATCACACGTTGAGGTCCTTTTTAGGGATACGTTCCCTGAGTTTGTTGTTGCCCGTCCCCAAGCTTAAAAATGACTGTTGAAAAATTATCTTAACTTTATATGAAGATATCAGGTTACATGACAGAATTGCAAAGAAAAGGAGCAGTATTAGTTGTCGGTGGGGGCATAGCAGGAATTCAATCCGCCCTCGACCTTGCTGACTCCGGATACAAGGTATACCTCGTGGAAAAATCCCCGGCCATTGGTGGGACCATGGCCCAGCTCGATAAGACCTTCCCCACCAATGACTGCTCTATGTGTATCCTCTCCCCCAAATTAGTGGAGTGCGGAAGGCACCTGAACATCGAGGTCATCACCAATGCTGAGCTCAAGGAACTCAAGGGGGAGCCGGGGAGGTTTACGGCAATCGTTGATAAGAGGCCACGATACATCGACATAGACAAGTGCACTGGGTGTGGAGAGTGTGCCCTTGTCTGTCCTGTCGAGCTCCCCAGTGCCTTTGATGAGGGACTGGCCCAAAGAAAAGCAATCTTTCGACCCTTTGCCCAAGCTTACCCCTTTGCCTTCTGCATTGATAAGGCCGATTGCTTAGAGTGCATGCAGTGCGTTGCCGTGTGCGAGGCCGAGGCCATTGACCACCTGATGGCCCAAGAAGATCTAGAGCTTGAGGTGGGCTCTGTGATCCTGTGCCCCGGCTTCGATGAATTCGATGCGGACATCGTATCCAATTACGGCCATGGTACCTTCCCCAATGTGTTAACAAGCATCGAGTTTGAGAGGATCCTGAGCGCCTCTGGGCCTTTTCAGGGTGAACTTGTGAGGCCCTCGGATAAGAAGCCCCCTAAGAGAATAGCCTGGATCCAGTGCGTGGGCTCACGAGACATCCACACCGTCAAGAACAGATACTGCTCCTCGGTGTGCTGCACTTATGCCATAAAAGAGGCGGTCGTTGCCAAGGAGCACAGCTCAATCCCCCTTGAGACCACCATATTCTATATTGACATACGGACCCACGGAAAGGGCTTCGAACGCTACTATGAGCGGGCAAAAGAGGAGCATGGGGTCAGATTCATACGATCACAGATACACCGCATCTACCAGGATGATCAAGACAACCTCACACTCAGGTTTGTTGAGGGCAACAGGATCAAGGAGGAGCAATTTGATCTCGTGGTGCTCTCAGTAGGGCTCAGGCCACCAGGGGCTACCGCGGAACTGGCCCATACGCTGGGATTGGAGCTCAATCAGCATGGATTCTGCCAGGTGGGGGAGTTCTCCCCGGTGGCCACTTCCAGGCCCGGCATATTCGCCGCCGGTGTATTCTCCGGTCCCAAGGATATTCCGGAAACAGTAATGGATGCAAGTGCTGCTGCAAGCGAGGCCTCCCTGCTCCTATCTCCTGCCCGCCATAGCCTGACCGTGGAGAAGCAATACCCAGAGGAACGGGATGTTGCCGGGGAAAAGCCACGCATTGGGGTGTTCGTGTGTCACTGCGGGATCAATATCGGCGGGGTAGTGGATGTGCCAGCGGTCAAGGAGTATGCCAGGTCCTTGCCCAACGTGGTCTTTGTTGATGAGAACCTGTTTACCTGCTCCCAGGATACCCAACAGATCATGCGGGAGAAAATCGAGGAGCACAACCTCAACCGCGTGGTGGTTGCCTCCTGCAGCCCCAGAACCCATGAGCCCTTGTTCCAGGAGACGCTCAGGGAGGCCGGGCTCAATAAATATCTCTTTGAGATGTCCAATATTCGAGATCAGTGTTCCTGGGTACACATGCACAATCCGGAGATGGCAACCGAGAAGGCCAAAGACCTGGTAAGAATGTCAGTGGCCAAGGCAAGGCTGATTGAGCCCCTGCCAGAAATGGCCGTGGACGTTAATCACACTGCCCTGGTCGTGGGCGGGGGCATTTCCGGTATGACTGCTGCTCTCAATATAGCTGAGCAGGGCTTTGAGGTGCACCTCGTGGAAAGGGCCGCCCAATTGGGTGGCATAGCTACCAGGATCCAGCATACCCTTGAGGGCCACGACGTCCAGGCCTATCTAGAAGAACTCGTGAACAAG
>SMTZ1_10007368_pt1 | contig 11005 bp, 11 predicted proteins | sample DeeMarSWOR136_30_FD_25667 | JGI IMG/M metagenome (IMG submission 25667)
ATCGCATTCTGGCTGAACCCAGCCGTGCCTTTTTCTACGACAAAGCCCCGCATACCTTCATCCGTGTTAGCCCAGACAATGGCGAAGTCGGCGATCGAGGCTTCGCTGATCCACTGTTTGGTCCCTTTGACAATCCATCCGCTGCCATCTCTTCTGGCCGTGGTCTCAATTCCGGCCACGTCAGAGCCGTGGTTGGGTTCGGTCAGGCCGAAACAGCCGATTTTCCCTCCCTGGATGACGGGTAGGAGCCACTTCTGTTTCTGTTCGACGGAGCCAAAACGCCATAGCGGGTATGCCACCAGACCGGTCTGTACCCTGACGAAACTGCCCATGGAGCCATCAACCCGGTCGGCCTCCTGAGATATCATTCCGTAGGATAGATAACCGGTACCGCCACCGCCTTCTTCGCGGGGGACAATAGAGCCGATCATGCCCAGTTTCCCCATCTTAGGAGCCAGTTCTGCCATATCCAGCGGTTTTTCCTGGTGAAAAGCATCGATGACCAGCGGTTTAACCTCTTTTTCCATAAAGTCCCTGGCCAGGTTCCTGGTCATCTTCTCGTCTTCGGTGAGCAGGTCATCCATGTTGAAGTAGTCTACCCCCTGGAACTGCAATGCTATATTCCTCCTTTGATTAGGTTACCAGCTTTTTTAAAGCGATAGGCCGGTGCGGTAACCATCGTTAACGGCTTCCCTGATTCGCTGCGGTTGCGCAGCGTCGCCGATACAATAGAGCTCGGGCACCTTACCCTGTAACAGTTTGAACAGATTATCGTTTTCCTGGTAGCCAACAGCCAGAATGACGGTTTCAGCCGCGACCGTTTCCTGACGTCCTTCATCATTGGTTACCACCACGCCCTCCACCGTTATTTCCTCACACTTCACGTCATTGAACAGGCGGACAAGATTCCTCCTCAGTCCGTCCATCAATCGCCGTCTGGCCATGGGCGCCATGTCGTTTGCCATCCGTTTTAAGACCTCGATGATGGTTACCCTTTTACCCTGCTCCGTCAGGTAGTGGGCGGTCTCGCAACCGACCATACCGCCGCCGATGATGGCCACGTTTGATGCTACCTCAACCTTCCCGTAAAGAACGTCCTGGGCAGTGACGACATTCGGTCGTTCGATACCGGTAATGTCAGGTATTACCGGGGTACCGCCGACGGCAATGACAACAGCATCCGGGCGGTATTCCTGAATAAGTTCAGGAGTAGCCTCAGTATTAAGCTTGATCTCCGCTTTGGTTTTTCCCAGTTCCCGCACCAGGTAGTTGACCCAGGGTAAAATATCACCTTTGTGTGGTGGCAGAGCGGCGATATTCAGCAGGCCGCCCAGCCTGGAGTCTTTCTCAAATAGCCAGGTCTGGTGCCCCCGTAATGCAGCTACCATGGCTGCCTCCATGCCGGCTGGCCCGCCACCGACAACGACCACTCTCTTCGCTTTTACTGCCGGCTGAATGCGGTACTCTCTTTCCCGGCCGGTAGCCGCGTTAACCGCACAGGCTATCCCCCGGCCACTCATTTGGGGGCGCTCGATACATTCCATGCACCCGGTACAGGGTATAATATCATCGAGCCTTCCCTCGGCGGCCTTGTTAGGCAGTTCGGGGTCGGCGATGAGCCGCCTGCCGATGGCTATCAGGTCGGCCTTACCTTCTTCCAGTATTCTCTCCCCGAGCTCGGGGTCAAGCCTGCCCACGGCGATCACGGGTATGCTGGTTACCTTCTTAACCTCCTCTGCCAGTGGCACCAGGAAGCCCGGCGTGTCCGTTATCGGTGCTTTTGTCACCTCCGAACCGGCAGCGTAACCCGATCTATGTACAGCGCTGGCACCAGCCTTGGCCAGCATGGGTACTACCTGTATGGTCTCCTCTATGGTTACACCGTTCTCCAGACCGTATTCCTGCCCGTTGAGCCGGGGCCATACCGGGTAGTCCGGGCCAACCGCCTGTCTGGCGGCCTCGATAATCTCAATCATAAATCTTGCCTTGTTCTCTACACTACCGCCGTACTCGTCCTGACGCACGTTGGTTTCCGAAGACAGGAAAGAAGCGACCAGGTACTGGTGGGCACCGTGTATCTCTACGCCGTCAAAACCGGCTTCTTTAGCCCGTTTGGTTGCGGCGGCGAACCACTGCACGATTTCTCCAATCTCGCCGGTGGTCAGTTCGTGGGGGAGGGCCCCAGAAACACCCACCACCCGTGTGGGTGATGTTATCGCGGAGGGAGCTACCTGAACACGTTGTCCGTCTCTGATTTCCCAGCCGGAATGCTGGAGTTGCACCGCTATTTTGGCGCCGTGCCGGTGAATGGCGGCTATTAAATCCTGCCAGCCGGGTACATATCTATCGTCACCGAGGGTCAGCTGGCGGGGACCCTTGCATTGCAGGTCAGGGGCGGTGACCTCGACAATGATAAGCCCGGCACCACCTTTAGCCCTTGCCTCGTAATAGTCGATCATTCGCTGACCTACGTAACCCTCTTCCTCAGCAGAACCGGTTCCCATTGGCGGCATCACTATTCGGTTCTTGAGCTGCATCGGCCCTATTCGGGTAGGCTCAAACAGCTTAGTGAACTGCCCTTTACTGACCATTGTTTCCTCCTTCGCGGATAAGGGAGCAGAAGCTATCTCATCACTGTGCAGATATTGTATCTCTTTCCTTACTGGTGCAATGGCTAATATACCACTACTGCAGCAGGCTATCAAGAAATGAGAATCCCTTCTTTACGTTGTTCCTGAGGGAATATTCAACAGCAGATTCACCTGTAACCTTAAGTGTGTGCAATCATGTATAATAGAAATAAGGGCTAGATAAGGTATTGACTATACGTTTTACTAGTAGATAAAGATTTGACAGATGCATGAGATCTCTATCGCCCAGGGCATTGTCGATATTGTCGAGCAGGAGTTAGCCCGGCATGGAGTCAAAGAGCTCAAGGCGGTTAATATAGCTGTTGGTAAGCTGGCGGGTGTTGTGCCTGAGCAGCTGGCTTTCTGTTTCGATTTGATAACCGCGGATACCAGTATGAATGGGGTGTCTCTTAATATAAGAGAGGTGCCCATGGGTTATGTCTGCGGTTCTTGTGGCGAAGAGTTTACTTCTGAGGAAGTGGCGTTTGCCTGTCCCCGGTGCGGGGGGCAAAATCCCGGTATGATTACCGGCATGGAGCTTAACATTGAATCTATCGAAATTGCTGACCAGTAGGTTGGAGCATCTTAATTAACAGGGGGTGTCATGAAAATACCAGTGGTACGTAATATATTGGAGGTTAATGACCGGGTGGCCGAACAGAACCGGGTGTTGTTTAACCAGAACGGGGTGTTCGTCTTTAATCTGATGTCCAGCCCTGGAGCCGGCAAGACCAGCCTTCTGGAACGAACCATAGACCATCTTAAAGACAGGCTCCGGATTGGAGTAATCGAAGGGGATATAACCTCGAACCTTGACGCGGAGCGTATCGTCCAGAAGGGAATTCAGGCCGTTCAGGTAAATACTGACGGGGCCTGTCACCTTGATGCCAACATGGTCCGGGAAGCGGTCAGCAATATTGATTTAGCCAGCCTGGACCTCATGGTAATAGAAAATGTGGGCAACTTGGTCTGCCCGGCTGAATTCAAGGTGGGCGAGGACATTAAGGTTATGATACTGTCGGTGACCGAGGGTGACGACAAGCCCCTGAAGTACCCCCTGATGTTTCAATTGAGCCAGGCCCTGATTATTAACAAGATTGACCTGCTGCCTTACGTGGACTGTGATATTCAGAAGGTCAGGGAGCCTGCGCTGAAGCTGAACCCGGGTATCACGATTTTCGAGGTCTCCTGCCGTACCGGTGAGGGGTTGGAGACCTGGTGTGACTGGTTGCAGGGGAAGGTAAAACCGCAGGCCTAGAAATAGTGTTCAATACCTGTGCCTGCGGTGGGATTTGATTAACCATTCACTTTACTGGTCATCAGCCACTAATCTACAGGCGTCTCAGGTGGGGCCGGAAGATGGTCGCCAGCACGAAGAAGGCCAGGGTCAAAACCCCGAAAATGCCTGTGGTCAGGGGAGCACCGATGTTGTCGGTCAGGGCACCCATGGGCAGAGCACCCAGCGGCATCATTCCGAATGTGGTCATAAACACCCCCATCACCCGCCCTCTCATTTCCGGAGGTGTGATGGTCAGCACCAGGGCGTTATTCAATGCGGTATAAGCGGTGCTGGTAGCCCCGGTCAGTGCCAGCACACCCAGAGTAATGGGGAACGAGCCGGTATTGGCTACAGCGGCAAAGAGAGTCAGGCTGGCGCCAAAGCCGAGTCCGCTTCCCAGCAGGATGCGGCCTTTGTATTTGTAGTCGCCGAGTGAGGCTATAGCCAGTGCCCCGAATACGGCACCCCCGCCGACGGCGGACATCATCCATCCCAGCGCAGAGGGGCCGAGGTGGAATACCTCTTTCTGGAAGACGGGCAGGAAATTGACGTAGGGCAGGCCGAGAATGACCGGTACCATGGCCAGGATGAGGAGCTCCAACACCTTGCGGTCATCGCGCAGATAACGTAGCCCGTCGATGGCGTCACCCAGGGGGGAGCGTGTACTGGGTGTGGTCACCTTCCCGGTGATGGGAATAAGGAAAAGAAAGGCTACGAAGATGCCGTAGGCGACTACTTTAACATAGTATATCGGGCCAACCCCGAACATACCGATCAGGACACCGGCCAGGGCCGGGCCGCCGATCCGGGTCATGTTCATCATGCCGGCATTCAGCGCCAGGGCATTGGTCAGTTTCTCGGTTCCCACCAGGTCAGGAACATAGGACTGTCTGGCCGGCATGGTAAAAGCCGCAATGATGCCAATGATGATGGATGTAACCACGATGTGCCATACCTGGATGAGCCCCGTTGTTATCAGTATTGCCAGGAGCAGCGTGACAATAGCAATACCCAGCTGGCCGACTATCATCAGTTTTTTCTTGGCCATCCGGTCAGCGGCGATACCTCCGACCAGTGAGAAAATTAGCAGGGACACGCCGATTGCGGCGCTGACATAGCCTATTGCCGTGGCCAGTCCCGTCAGGTCATAGACGAGGTAGTTCTGCGCCAGTTGCTGCATCTGGAGGGCGGTGGTTGACACCAGCGACCCGGCGATGAAAAGGCGGAAATTGCGGTTCTGCAGGGAGCTGAAAGGCGTGCGCCAGTCCCAGGGCTTACCGGTGCCCAGCATCGCATCGTCGGTATCCTCTGTTTTATTTAACCGGTCGAATCGGGTTTTTTCATCAACCATAGAATACTGATTTTAAAAAAATGATTAAGATAATTGTCCTGTGTATAGCTTCAGTGTTTACCCTGTCTATGAACTTATTTCTTGGGCGGTCTGACGATTAACACTGAATATCTTGAAAATCTGGCTACCCTCTGAGCTACGCTTCCCAGCAGGAACGCCTCAATACCAGTCAGCCCTTTAGCCCCCAGTGCTATCAACTCAGGATTTAACTCATTGGCGGCCGATATTATTGATTCAGCAGGCCCTCCCCGGAGGACCCACAACGAGGATTTATACCCTTTTTCTTCAAAGTCCTTTCTGGTCTTATTCATCAGGTCACGGGCTACATTCTCCTCGGTTGCCTGCAACTCGGCCAGGATCTGACGGTTGGTCTCCAGGTCAAGTGTAGGCATCTTCATTAGGGCAGCGAGATGCGACTCGAGGACGGTAGCGATGGTAACCTGGCTTTGCTTTGGTAATGGAAGCTCGAGTAGGAACCTGGTTACTTTATCAGAGTGTTTAGAACCGTCGGTGGCAAAGAACACCCTTCTTAAATTTCTGGGCCCCTCCTTGACCAGCATTACGCTGCAAGGAGCGTACTTCATTACCTTGTGAGCCACGCTGCCCAGAGGAAACCGGGGGGAATTAGTTATTCCCTTTGCACCGATGACCACCAGGTCAGCCTTAATATCACTTGCTTTTTTAATAATCTGCTCCTCAGGCTTTCCCCGGCACACCTGGGTCTCAACTTTCAGGCCGTTTTCCCTGAGCGTTCCAACTGGTTCCCTGAGCATTGTGCTGGCCTTATTCTCCTGCTCCTTACGTGTTTTGTCTCTGTTTGAACCCTTGGCCATCATTGAGTCAAGGGTGATCCCCCCCAGAAAAGTAATCTCTGGCACAACAGTCATAACAATAACCTCGGTAGTAGAAGGGAGCCGCAGCGCCTTCAACATTTTAACATTCATCTCTGAATATCCAGACCCGTCTAAAGCAAGAATTATTTTCACTTTTGACCTCCCAATATCATCTTATGATGTATCTATGCCTCTTTTTCTTGGTGGAAAAGGGTCACGCGGGCAAACTAGGGGTATTGGTTATCTGTCCTTCCTTATCCCGGTGCTGCCTTTTTCAGTACCGTGGAGTTGCAGCTAACTGCCCTTGCCCACGTATTCATAGTAAACACTCATAATAAATAATGCAAAAGGTATGAAAACCTGAGCTTTCCTTCACCGTATTCAGCTATTACTACCGTGCCTGATTATAACTCTTTCCTTTTGAAAACCTGCCAGCCGGCGAGCAAGGTAAGGGCTATTAGCACCAGGCTGACTGTCAGAACACCCCAGTGGTTTGAACCACCCCCCGAAGCGATGTCTCTCGACCAGACCAAAAGAACACCGGGGCTGTAGTCTTTCATGACAGGCAATCCAGAGGTGACCGCCAGGCAAACCAGGCCGACCAGGGCAAGCCCACCTGCCGCCAGCTGGCTCTTGAAAAAAGAGCTGCACATTACGGTAAAGGCCAGGCAGAAAAGGAGGTAGAGCCCGGCGACAAGATTGGCTAAAAAGAAGTCCCGGGCATTGAGATCGCCGTAGATTACCATCGTGTATAAGTAGCAACCCAGTGCGCCTACGGTGATACCAGCAGCGAAAACGAGGGCCAGGGAAGCCAGTTTGGCGGTAATAAAGGCGCCGCTACCCACCGGCTTGCTGAGGGTCAGGGCTGCTGTGCCCAGTTCTCTTTCCTTGGCTACCGCACTCATGGCCACCAGGATGGAGGCAATCATACCTATCTGACTAACAGTGTCTATGTATTCGTTGACTACATCTGTAGTGGTAAATTGAGGTAACTGTATTGTTATCTCACTCTCGGGCATGAATTCAGGCATGTAGTGGAATAGCAGTGGGGTTCCCAGGCCGAAGATAAAAAAAACAGCAACAACGACCAGGAGCCGGTAGGTTCTCAGCTGGTATCTTAACTCCTTCTTTAACAGGATTAGAAAGCTGGTCATCAGTCTTCCTTTTTCCCCAGCAGTTCAATAAAAACCTCTTCCAGAGTCGGCATGACCAGCTGGTACTGGCGTAGAGTGAGTCCGTTTTCAGCGATCAATTTGGGCAGCTCTCGCTTACCCCTGGCCATATCGCTGGCCCGGACGGTAAACTTAGAGGTGTCTTTCTCTTCCTCCAGTACTACTTTCTCCACCCAGGGGAGGCCTTCAAGTAATTTAATAAAAGGGAAGGCATCCTCTTCAAACTCCAGTTCGAAAAGGGAACGGGCAAAGTGCTCTCGCAGGTCGTCAATATCAGATTCTATTATAAGGCGGCCTTCGTCGATAATGCCCACCACATCACAGACCCTTTCGACATCGGCCAGGATGTGGCTCGACAGGAAGACAGTGGTTGCCTGTGTCTTGAGACGGGTGATGGTCTTCAATATCTCCAGCCGGCCGATAGGGTCCAGGGCAGAACTGGGTTCATCCAGGAAAAGGACTTTCGGTTTATTCATCAGTGCCTGAGCAATACCCAGCCGCTGCCTCATACCGCGGGAATAACCCCCGACACGCCGGGATGCGGCCTGGGACAGGTCTACCATCTCTAGTAACTCATCGCACCGTGTCCTTATTTCACCAGGAGATAACCGGAAGAGTTCGCCGACAAAGACGAGGTATTCTCGGCCTGTCATCCAGTTATAAAAAGCAGGCTCTTCAGGCAGATACCCTATCTTTCTTTTTAACGAGGAGGAGTAGAGGGTAATTTCCTCGCCGGCCACCCAGGCCCGGCCGCTGGTCGGCCTACTCAGTCCGGTAAGCATCTTCAGAGTCGTTGTCTTACCGGCTCCGTTGGGACCGAGAAAGCCAAAGATGGTTCCTTCTTCGATATCCAGATTGAGGTTGTCTAATCCGATGACGTTGCCGTAGTGCTTGGTAAGGCCCTGGCAGCTGATTGCCTTCAAACGAGTTAATCCTCCTCGCGTCCCAGGATGAAGTACAGAATAGGGCCGATAAAATTAACCAGCAGGATGATGGCTCCCCATAACCACTTGTTGTCCCCCCTGACCCGTTTTCTTTTTACCAGGTCCCGGAGGGCAAAAACCCACAGTCCAATCTGAACCAGAATCAGAGGGATGAGAAGAGCAATAAACTGACCGATGTCCAGGCTGTCATTCATGATTATTTCCTACGCGCCATTATGGCATCTGGCGTGTTTGCCGTCAATCAATAAGAAACACCTGAGTAAATATAAGGTAGCTCAAAGCCTCTACGTGATAGCCGTTGTATATAATTTCCCCAGGTACCTGGGCAATTGGTTAGCAGGGTTTGACTGTTATTAGCTGTTAGACTTATTATCCAAGCGAGAGACGGGCAGGCTGCCTGGGCGAAATCGGTTTTAGATATTGGTAGGCAATGAAAAGAACCGGCAATGTTGAGATGGTAAGTGTAGTAACCATCGTGGGAATGGGCGTTCTCTCGATGAGCGTGCTCACCCCTATGTTACCCCTGTACCTGACGTCTATTAACGTCGCTCCTGACGTACTCGGCCTGATGTTTGCGGTAGCCATGGTGGGGACGGTGATTGGTGAGACTTCTTCCGGGTGGCTGGCCGACAGGATCGGGGTAAAGGTTCCGCTGGCTGTAGCCTCCTTTGCCAGTGCGCTGGCGGTGTTTTGCTTTCTCCTAACCCAGAGTGTTCCTATGATATTTGTTTTCTTTTTCTTCTGGGGCCTGGTGCGTTCGGCAATATACGGACCAAGCCGGGGGTATATCGGGGCCAATACATCTTTAACCAAAAGGGCTACTTCTATGGCGGTTCTTACTGTTGTGATAACCGGCGCCAGAAGCCTGGGGGCGCTTCCCAGCGGGTTTATGGTTGATGGCTGGGGCTATAATTCGGTGTTTTTCACTTCTTCAGCTATTGCTGTTTTTGGGGGCTTGGTAGTAGTGATAGGTTTAAGGAGAATACGTTCGGTGGAACCGGTAGTAGCGGAAAATGCCCCTCTGGCAGATGAAGGGTCTCTACCCGCTGAGCAGACCGTCAGATTACGCTCCTTGCTTCCTCAATTTATCGTGGCTATTCTTCAATTCCTGGGGCTGGGAACTCTGATGACCTTTGGACCACTGCTGGCCACAGAGGTAGTAGGTGTCCGTGCCACTGAGGTTGGTATCCTCTTTACCATCGCGGGACTGGCCAGTATGGTGATGGGTGTCCCCATGGGAATTCTGGCCGACCGGGTGGGGAAAAAGACGTTTATGGTCCTCGGCCTGCTGGTGTCAGCCGTCGCCATGGCTGGGATTGCCTTTGTCCAGAGTTTCTCCTGGTTTCTAGTATTTGCTATCATCAATGGCCTTGGTCTGGTTATATTCACGCCGGCAGCACTGGGTCTGCTGTCCGAGAGTGTACCCGTCTCACAACAGAGCACGGCCATGGGAATCTACGGGGGGATGTGTGAAAACGCAGGTATTATCGCCGGGTCAGCTCTGGGGGGATTTGTCTGGAGTGGTCTGGGGCCACAGTCCACCTTCTTGATGTGCAGCATAGCCGCCGGGTTGGGTCTTGTCATCTGCCTTGTTTTGGTAAGGAGCAGGCCTTTGAAGGCCGGGTTTGCTTCCACAGCGGATCGAATATCTCATGAATTAGGTTAAGTCCTGCCGCCTGGATGCATTGCGTAACAAAACCGCCTGTGCTATCCTTAAAGTGATTTGAAAGGTTAGTGCCTGTATATTTGGCCGGATATTTAGTTCAACCGGCTTCGACAGGATATAGTAAAGATAAAGGTTAACCCAGACTGGCTGGATATGTGGAGATTGGTTGCAGAGGTTTGAGGAGACTGGAAAATGGATATATGGCAGATATTTCTTATTAGCTACCTGGTTCTGGGGCTGGGAATAGCCATAGCCATATTCCGGTACCGGCGGACTTTTTCTCCAGAAAGGGCTGAAATTGTACCCTCGATAATAGCCTCATTCTTTTCAGGTGTGGCCTGGGGAATAGCCCTGCCAGTAATAATCATGAGGCTCTTTCTTCTCAGGAAAAAGGTGGGGTAAATACCAGTAAAGTCGGATAGTTGAGGGAACTTGCCAGGGTTTCCTATAATTCTGAGAATTCTTAATCGCTATTAACAGGCCTGCTGTATATTCGGGCTATGCCTTCTGAGGTTGGTAGAATTTATCTTGGCTGGTCTGTTGTTGAATTCTTTACTGGTGCTGGCTCTCGGAGGCTGAGTGCGGTTTGGGCCGTAATTTGTTTCTCCACAGGCTTTGAAACCTTTTATAAGACAAAATAGAAGAGCTGGTAACGTCATATATTGGTACATATAAGAGGTTAAGGTATAAATAAATCAATCTGTTGTTAGAACTCATTTATCTTCCTTCTTATTACCTGCATATATTCTTTTATTTTGTTGTACCCTGGACCCGGCCAATTCCTGTGCTATACCAGTATCTATAATAGCAGTCCGCGAACCAGGACACATCAGCCTTTTGTACCTATAAATTATGGTACTTTCGTCTATCGGCGCCTGTGTTCTTGCCTGTTTACTCGTGGAGCTTTCGTGGGTGACATGATTATCAACGGTCAGGGCAGGTGGGAGTATGTAGCCATCGTTCATGATTATATGAGCTCAGTTAGCCCTAGGAACATGTAAAACCACCGTAGACAATTGGCCGGGAGGTATATCAGAAAAGCTTTCACTAACGCGGTGCCAGAGCCGGCATTGTGGCTGGTCCAGGTATGCTGGAGCGGAAGACGAGATTCGAACTCGCGACCTCCTCCT
>SMTZ1_10008648_pt1 | contig 11005 bp, 7 predicted proteins | sample DeeMarSWOR136_30_FD_25667 | JGI IMG/M metagenome (IMG submission 25667)
ATCCCCGGGCTCGCGAACACCGAACTCGTGACCTTCGAGTCTTACAACTACCCGGGCCGATACATCTACTGGACGTCGGACTGGAGGCTCAGGCTGGGTGACTGGTTCTTCAACATGCCCGCGTACCTGAGGTGGCAGCCGGCCGCGCAGGCTCTCTGGCGAACGGCAGCCACCTTCAGGATCGTCGATCCGATGACTCAACAGTAAGCGCAGCTGGCCCGTGGCGCCCGTCACGGGGACATGAGTTGAAAGCCCCGCCGTCGGTTAAGCCGGCGGCGGGGCTCATCTTACCACGTGTCACAGCCCGACGCTATTCGTATCTGGCCAGCAGCGCCTCGAAGCGCGGCTGGTCACGCAGCGGATCGAAGACCGGATCGAGGCGAAGCCGCCACGGGCTGACCTGGCTACGAACTGAGAGAAGGGTCTCTAGGTGATCGAGGGCCTCGTCGTATTCACTCAGGACGATGAGGATCTCGGTCAGGTGATAGAGGATCTCCTCACCAGAGGCCCAGGGGTCTCTCAGCATGGGCCGCAGCTCTCGCGCCTGCTGCCCGTGTGCGAGCGCGGCGTCGCGCCGCCCGAGCTTGGCATAGACGAAGCCCAGCTCGGCATGATAGAACGCGTGCTCTGGACGCTCCTCGATCAACCTCTCGTATAGTCGACGGGCCGCCTCGTACTCGGCTCGTGCCTCTTCGCCTCGTCCCAACAGCTCGAGTATCTGTGCCTTCCGGTAGTAAGGGCGGACCGAATCGGCCTCCACCAGAGCCAGGGCCGTCTCGTAGTCCCGGCCGTAGAGAGCGATCAGCACGTGATAGTACGTCGCGGGGTAGTCCCTGACGTGGCGAGATCCTTCTTCGAGCACGGCAGCCGCGCCAGCCAAATCCCCGTGACCGTGCAGGCGCACCTCGACCTTCTTGAAGCAGCATGTAGGCCCAGCCGACATGGTACCCCTGATTCGCCGACTTCGGATCCCGCTCATAACTCTCGATCAGGAGCTCCGTCGCTTCCTCCGCCTTCCCCTGGCCCAGCAGTAGCAAGCCCATGTCCGTGAGAAGGCCGGAATCGTTAGGGCGGTCTCTCAGCGCGCGGCGGTAGGCGGCCAGGGCACCCTCGTAATCGCTCTCGATCCATTCCAGGTAGACGCCCCGCGCTTGGTGGACCTCCGCCAGCTCCGGTGCGATCTCCATCGCGGTGGCCAGCGCTGCCTTGCAAGCTTGCAGACGCTCCGGCGTGTGGTCCCAGCTGGAAGGCACGTACAGGCGGGCGTGGACCGTAGCGAGCTTGGCGTAGGCGATGGCGAAGCGGGGGTCCAGCTCCGTCGCCTTCTCGTACATCTGCGCCGCCGTCCTGAGACCTTCCAGACCCCAGCGGTTCGCAACGTAGTAGTTGCCTCTCAGATAGTATGTGTAGGCCTCGAGATTCTGAGTGGGCGGTTCTTCTATCGACTGCTTTTCTTCGGGGGTCAAGGTCGCGCGGAGGGCGTCCGCGATGTTCTGTGCCACGTCGCTCTGGATGGCGAAGATGTCCGAGTAGTCCCGGTCGTACGTCTCAGCCCATAAATGGTCCTCGGTCTCCACATCGATAAGCTGCGCGACGACGCGAACCCGGTCACCGGCGCGTCGCACGCTCCCTTCCAGCACCGAAACTACGCCCAGATCTCTGCCGATCTTGCTGACTCGCTCCTCGGCGTCCCGGTAGGCCATCACCGAAGTCCTGGCGATCACCCGCAGGTCACTGATCTTGGCCAGCTGCGTGATGACATCCTCGTGGATTCCATCTGCGAATGTCAGGTCCTCTTCAGATCGGCTGATCGCGGTGAATGGTAGGACCGCAACAGACTTCACGTTGGCCCGTCCGCCGACGTGGGTTCCCTCGCCACCCGGCCGTCCCCAGAAGCTGAGTGCCACCGCAGCAACCAGAGGAAGCACGGCCAGCAACCCGAGTTCGCGGCCACGCATACGCTGCCGCCCTCTCTGGCCGTGGTACCAGGCCATCACCACAACCACAAAGAAGCCGACGGCCGCAAGCAGTGTCGCACTGCGAACCAGGAAGGCTGGCCAGCCGAAGGTGGCGACGACGAAATCGAACGCTTCCAGAAACAGCCAGGCACTGGCCAGGTACGCTATCGCCCACTGGCCGATCCTCCGCTCCCGCAAGCGACGGACGAGGTCAGACATAATGGCACCCGGAAGCTGGACGAGCAGACCTCAGCAGCATACCATCGCACGTGCGCGCTGGCAGCGCTGGCTATTCTTCAACGATGACGACAACCCGATCGTTACCTGGGAACCTCTCGAACAGCAGCGGGTCATGGCCCGGGATGACACGTTCAGGAGCACCTGCTAGCGAGATCATGCGTTCCAGCGCCGCTACGTTAGCCGGCGCATCTTCGGGTTCAAATGTCGGGATCGGCGAGCGTGTTTCTAGGTTGCGGTAGAGGTAGCAGTTGTCTGATGCGAGGACATAAGGCGGATCGGTCTCGACGAGAATGTACTGCGAGGCAAAGGTATGACGCCCACCGGTATACGCACGTATGCCCGGAAGAACCTCTACGTCATCCCCGTCAATCAGTCTGAGCTTCCCCTCGGCATTCCGGCGTACCAGTGTCACCATATCCTCCGGATCGATACCGCCATGTCGACCTCCCTCCTGCCAGGCCGGGCCGACATAGTATTCGAACTCCCCCTTCTGAATCCAGATCGTGGCATTGGGGAAGAGATCGATACCGCCGATATGATCCCAGTGGGCGTGACTGATGATGATATCAGTGACGTCAGCCGCATCCAGACCGGCCAGTCGAACAGCTTCGTCAGGGCGGATGTAGTCCGTGATATCGAACAGTTCCATCCAGCTTTCGCGATAGAAACCACAATCAAAGAGGATGTTCCGATCGTTGCCACGGATCAACCAAAACACCATAGCGATGTCGAGCCTTTCATCTTCAGGTGCCCCCACCACGAGGCCCGCTACCGGATACTGAGAGATCGTGCCATAGCGAATCGCCTCGATTCTGTACTCGGGTGCCTGTCGAGCCGTCACGGCAAGTGTGAACACGACCGTCAGCAGATATGGTATCATGATTCCCCCCTGAGGCAGACCACGGTGCAATTGCCTGTGCCCAAAGATGTCGCTTCCACGAGCGGCCAGCAACAAGACACCTGCTAGCCGCCAAGTTGCACAACGCGATCGTTCGCGCCAGACTGGCCTGGATCTGATTCGGGCCTCTCGTCGCGAGGCCCGCATCCACGTTCACGGAGGAGGATTCATGGTCCAGCGCGTCCCAGCACGTGGTTCTAGAGTCTGTGTCGCGATCCTCGTCGCGGTGCTCGCGCTCGGCATGGCGCCACAAGGCCTGCCAGGCCAGGCCGCCGGTACGGGCACCAGCGGACAGGTCCCAAGCGCACCCGAGCTCCGCTTCGAGATATCCTTTCCGGATTCGGTACGCTCCGAGCCGGTGACGGGCCGGATTTACGTCATGATCACACGCCAGCCCGCGCCCGAGCCGCGTTTCCAGATCGGCCGCTCAGGGGTGCCGCTGTTCGGGCGGGACGTGGAATCGCTGGCGCCTGGCCAGTCAGCCCTGATCGATGCCACCGACCTCGGCTCACCGGTCGAGAGCCTGAGCGAGATCCCGCCGGGCGAGTACTACATCCAGGGGTTCGTGAACGTCTACGAGCGCTTCGAGCGGTCTGACGGCCACGTGGTCTGGATGCCCGAGGACCACTGGGAGGGGCAGCGGTGGGAGCGTTCACCCGGGAACCTCTACAGCGAGGTGCGCCGCGTGCGGCTGGATCCCCAGGCGGGCTACGTCGTGCGCCTGGAGGCGAACCGCGTCATCCCGCCGCTAGAGATCCCACCCGACACGCGATACGTGAAGCGCTTCCGTTTCCAGAGCCCCATGCTGAGCGAGTTCTGGGGCCGGCCCATCTACCTGGGCGCTACGGTGCTGCTGCCCCGGGACTACGACCGGCAGACGATCGCGTACCCGGTTCTCTATAACCAGGACCACTTCTCACTGCGACCGCCCCTCGGCTTTGAAGAGGGCACGGAGCTCTACGAGGCCTGGATGCGTGACGATTTCCCGCGCATGATCGTCGTCACCTTCCAGCACCCGAACCCGTACTTCGACGACTCCTACGCCGTGAACTCGGTGAACGTCGGCCCCTACGGGGACGCCATCATGGAGGAGTTGATCCCGGAGGTGGAGCGCCGCTTCCGCGTGATCCAAGAGCCGTGGGCCCGGTTCCTAGACGGCAGCTCGACCGGCGGCTGGGAAGCACTCGCGCTGCAGATCTTCCATCCCGACTTCTTCGGCGGCACCTGGGCCTACTGCCCGGACCCCGTGACCTTCGTGAACGTCGAGAGCATCAACATCTACGAGGACGAGAACGCGTTCTACAAGCAGTACGAGTGGCAGCGCGTGCCCACCCCGAACACGCGGGAGACGGACGGCCGGATCCGGCTGACCTCGGAGCAGCGGAACCGCTGGGAGCTAGTGAACGGGACCCGGGGCCGCTCCGGCGAGCAGCTCGATGCCTGGTCCGCCGTGTACGGGCCGCTCGGCGAGGACGGCTATTTCAAGCCGCTCTTTGACAAGCGGACCGGCGTGATCGATCCCCAGGTCGCGGCGTACTGGCGGGACCATTACGACTTGCTGCACCACCTCCAGCGCAACTGGAGCACGCTGGGGGCCAAACTCGTGGACAAGCTCCACATCTACACGGGCGACATGGACAACTTCTACCTGAACGTCGCCGTGCAGGAACTCGAGGCCTGGATGGCGACCACCGAGAACCCCCACTACCCTGGGTTCTTCATGTACGGGGATGGTAAGGGGCACTGCTGGTCCGGGCCCGTGAGCACAGTCGAGCGGCTGAAGGAGATGGCCTCCCACGCCCTGCGCCACATGCCCGACGACCAAACCGCACCCTGGTGGCGCTACTGACGGCTGCGGCCGGCGCATCTTCACGCGGCCGCCGCCATGGCATCCCAGAACATCCGCTCGTAGGCCTGGAACAGGCGAGCGCTGCGATGCAGCCGTGCCGGCTGCTCGCCACGCTCGAGCCCGTCCTGGATGATCGCCAGCGCCATACCCTCGAACGACGGCATACTCGCAAAGGCGTCCAGGAAAGCGGTCTCGTCCTCGCTGAAGCCGTAGCGCTTGCGCAGCGCCGCACTCATGCGACCGCAGTTGTGCCCCCACGCCGCGAAGTTGACGAGGATGCCGATGACGAACTCCGCGGCGGTCGCGTAGAGCGCCTGCCAGGCCATGAACGTCGTGTAGGCGAAGCCCTCGGCGGAGACCTCGTAGCCCCTCAGTTCCTCCTCGCTCATCCCCAGCCTGCCAGCCATGACCAGCAGGCCATCCAGTCCCTTCCGCTCGCCCTCCAGGATCCCCATCAAGAAATCGCGGCTGGGCGTGTCGCCGAACCGCTGGACCAGCAGCGCCAGTGAGCGGAGGTCGCTGGTGATGATGTGATACTGGTGCCCGGGGAAGGCGCGAAGCGCCTCCTGCGAGATCTCCCCTCTCATCAGCGCGTCGGGATAGGGGTGCTCGCGGATGTATTCGTCGATCTCCTTGAGATCATCTCGAACGCTGTGAACCAGTTGGGCTGCGTCAGTCATGTCGTGCCATCCGTGCGCTTCGTCCGCAGATCGATCCGTTGAGCTAACACTGGTAACATGTCGCGTTGTCACACGACAAGACACCCCGTCCGGCAATCTGTATTGGGATTGCGGTTGTCAAGCCGAATATCGAGATAGCGGTGAGGCTCGATCGCGCGCGACTCATTCCTCCGGCGCCGGAGGCTTACGCAACCGCTTGACCTGTTTCCGGCGGCCCTTCTCCTCGAGCCGCCTCTCTACCGCTGACTGCGGCGGACGAGTCTTCTTCCGGCGCTTGGGCACCCGGAGGGCGCGTGCGACCAGCTCCCGCAGCCGCTGTCTCGCCAGCTCCTTGTTGCGATGCTGGCTGCGCTCGTCCTCGGCGACCACCCGCAGAACGCCGTCCTTACCGATCCGCGAGGCCAGCTTCTTCAGGATCCGCGCCCGTTCAACCTCGGTCAGGCCGGGGCTCTCCCGGACGTTCCAGCACGCCTCCACGCGGGTCGCCCGGCGATTGGCGTGCTGGCCACCCGGACCGCTGGATCGGGTCGCCTGGAAGTAGATCTCCTCGTCGGGCACCACGCTGCGTTCGCTCACACTCCGCCTATCGCTGCTACGGATCCCTGACTCATGGTCTGTGGAGAAAGAAACGCAGATTTCGCCGTCAGCGACAGGCCAGAGCCAAGGCAGGTCTCCCCGTTGATCAGACCGCCGAGTCATTTACTGGAAGCGGAGTGACTGCACCCGGTCGACTCGCGTGGCCCTGCGCGCGGACATGTAAGCTGCGAAGATCGCCACTGCGGCGACAACGACAATCGCGGTCGTGAAGGCGATGGGATCTGTCGATGAAATGCCGTAGAGGAGAGATGATACGAGCCGAGTGAAGGCGACCGCTGCGAGAATCCCAACGACGATGCCGACGAACACGAGCTGCAACCCCTCGCCGATCACGAGCCGCAGCAGCGCAGCGCGATCGGCACCGACAGCGAGGCGTATTCCCATCTCGCGAGTCCGCTTGCTCACCGAGTGCGAGACAACACCGTACAGCCCGACGGCCGCGAGAAAGACCGCTACTACCGAAAACACGGCCAGCAGCAACACATTGAATCTCGGCTGCGCCACCGATGCGCTGACTAGTCGCTCCATCGTTGTGAACTCATCAACGACCAAGCGCGAGTCCACCGACCGCATCGCCTCACGCAACGACGGTATCAGACCGGTTGCGTTGCCCGATACCCGGATAGCAAAGAACATGGGGCTCTGCACCGGGTGCTGGGCGTACGCAACGTAGATCTCCGGGTCAGGATGGTGCGTTACGCTGTTCTAACGGACCCCATCGATTACACCGACAATCCTGCCAACGAACGACACGCCCGACCAGTGAAACGCCACTCGTCTTCCGAGCGCTTCCTCGCCAGGAAGGTAACGGCTAGCGAACACACGGTTGACCACGACCGCGCCAGTGGCATCCGTCCGATCTTCATCTGAAAGCAAGCGACCGATTCGCAGGGTCATACCCATCGCTTCCAAGTAGCCCGTGGTGCCGCGCGGTAGAAGGCGGACGGTGGCTCGAGCGTGCTACGTCCGCTCCGCTCCTCGAGTTCCAGCTCGAAGCTGACGTTGTTCAATCCATAGAGTGGCAGTGACGACACGGCACCCACGGCCGTGACGCCCGGCGACCCGAGCACTGTGCTCCGCAGCTCGGACACTCTGAGGATACGCTCAGCGTGAGGCATATCGCTCAACGGTGGCAGGTCGACGCGGGCGATGATTACGTCATCGGCATCGAACCCCAGATCGATCGCCGTCAGGTGAGCGAAGCTCCTCGCGAACAGGCCCGCACCAATGAGGAGAAGGAGTGACAGAGCCACTTCGGCCGGGATTAGCAGACCGCGCAGACGCCGTACGTCCCTGCTTTCGGTGCCGCCTCGCCCGGCGCTGCGCAGGGCTGCCTGAACATCGGTTCCGCTGGCGTTCAGCGCAGGTGCAACTCCGACGGCGATGCCGGTCACACACGACGCTACCAGCGCGAACGCCAGCACCGGCCAGTTCGTGCCGACGCTGCTCGCCCGGGGAAGACCGGGGCTGAGCGCCAGCAGGATCGGTATAGCCCACTCGGCCAGCAGCACGCCGAGCGCTGCGGCGGCAAGTGATAGAGCCAGACTCTCCACCAGGAGTTGTCGCACCAGCTGCGCTCTCCCAGCGCCCATAGCGCACCGCACCGCGAACTCGGCGCGCCGATCAACAGCACGCGAGAGCAAGAGGTTTGCCACGTTAACACAGGCGATCAACAGAACGAAGCCGACAGCAGCGAGGAGCATGAGTAGCGCTGCACGGACATTACCTACGACCGCTTCTTTCAGCGGCACCACGGCGGAGCTCCAACCGTCGTTCGTCGCCGGGAATGATGCGGCCAACCCCGCGGAGATGGCCGCCATCTCCGCTTCCGGTTGTTTGACGGACGTGCTCGGCTTGAGTCGTGCGACGGTACGGAACCAGTGCCCGACGTCGCGAGGCAACTGCCGGATGTCGAAATCGATGGGGACCCAGTAGTCACAGCGACCGAAGAAGTAGTGCTCGAGCCCTACGAAGCCGCGGGGCATGATCCCGAGCACCACGTGGTCACGTCCGTCGAGCTGAACCGTTTTCCCGACTATAGCTGGATCGGCCCCGAAACGCTGTGTCCACAAGCCGTGGCTCAACACGGTGACCGGCCGGCTCTTGGATCCCTCCTCATCGGTGCGGAAGGCACGACCCAGCGCTGCGCCGACTCCAAGTACAGAGAAGTAGTTCGCGCTCACGCTTGCTCCGGCAACACGTACGGCTCCTCTATCGTCAGGCAGAGTCGCCGACGCGAGATGGAACAGCGCTATACCTTCAAAGCTGCGGGCCTGATCTTGCCAGTCAGCGGCGGTCCGAGGGTTGACCACATTCAGGATCTCGGGCGACTCCGGTGCTCGCTCCCAGATCATCACGAGCCGATCCGAGTCCGGATACTCAAGGGGCCGGAGAAGGACAGCCTCGATCACGCTGAAGATCGCGGTATTGGCGCCGATGCCGACCGCGAGCGTCAGGACTACCACAACCGTGAAGCTCGGCTTCCTCGCGATCTGGCGCGCCGCGAAGCGCAGGTCCTGCCTGACCTCGTCCAGCTTGAGTGACATTTGCCGCCCCGCCTAGGGGTATGCTACCGGTTGGGCGTTTCCTGCCTGCTCGCTCATGAGCCGGTCGTCATTCCGTCTGCAGCACGGTGACCGGATCCACGCGGGTTGCGCGCCACGCCGGCAGCAGACAGGCCACGCTTGCGACAGCCAAGAAGAGGACGCTCACTAGAACGAACGTCGCCGGGTCCGTGGGCTCGATCCGGTAGAGCATCTGTTCCAGAAGCCGCGACGTGGCGATCGCGCCCACCAGGCCGATCCCGATCCCGCTGGCCACCAGCGCGAAACCCCGCCTCAGCACCATCTGTGTGATGTCACGGGGCGTGGCGCCCACGGCCACACGCACACCGATCTCGCGGAGTCGCTCCATGACCGACTGCACCAGCACGCCGTAGAGGCCGACCACAGCCAGAAGCACAGCCACGCCGGCGAAGACCGCCAGCGCGACGGTTCGGACCCTCCGCCTGAACTGCGAGCGCGAGAGGAGCGCATCCATCGTGACCAGCTCGGGATCCGCGATGTCGAGGTCCAGCCTCCAGACGGCGGCGCGCAAGGCTTTGGCCAGTGACTCGGGCTCGCCGAACGTCCGCACCGCCAGCCCCATATCGAAGTAGGGTATCTGAGCGTACGAGCCGTATGCCGCCGGGAACCGGTGATCGCCCAACCCGCCGATGATGACATCTCCTACAACACCGACGACCTCGAACGTATTCTCGTAGTCGAGCACGACCTGCCGGCCGATGGGGTCGCGGCCCCTGAGGATCGAGTCGGCGAAGGCCTGGTTCACGACGAACACCAACGGTGAGCCGGCATCGTCGGTAGGCTCGATGTCGCGACCCGCGAGCAGCGGGACCCGCATCGCCTCGAAGTAGCCCGGGCGCACGGCCCGGAAGTACGCCGTTCGCGCCTCGACCAGTCCGACCGGCGGGTCCTCCGTGTCGTACACGGGCTCGTTGTTCCCCGGCTGCCGGATCGGTAACTGGCTGATCAGCCCGACGCTCTCCACCCCGGGGACCGCCTGCAGCGTCCGCGCCAGTTCCGTGTAGAACTGGGTCCGCCGCTCGGCATCCACGTACTTGTTGCGCGGCAGCTGAATTTCGCCCGTGACTAAGTCTGCCGTGTCGAACCCGAGGTCCTCGCTCATCAGGCTCGCCAGACTTCGAATCAGCAGCCCGGCACCAGCGAGAAGCATGATGGAGGCCGCCACCTGGGCGACGACGAGGCCGCTGCGAAACCTGTTCCCACCACGGTCGGTCGTCCGGCCATGCGACTTGAGTTCCTGCGCGAGGTCGCCACGCGACGCCCGCAGGGCCGGTAACGTGCCAAATATCAGGCCCGTCAACGCCGACACGACGAGCACGAACACGAGAACGGTCGGGGACAGGCCGGACCCCTGGACCGCGCTACCCTCCACTGACGTGAGCTGGAGCAGCAGCGGCTTCAGCCACTCGGCCACGAGCACCCCCAGCAGGCCGGCGGCGCCTGCCATCAGGAGGCTCTCGCTGAGGAGCTGGCGCGCGATGCGGCGGCCGGAGGCACCCAGGGCGCCTCGCACCGACAGCTCGGTCCGCCGTGTCGAGCCCCGGGCGAGCAGAAGGCCGGCCACGTTGCCGCAGGCGATGAGCAGGACCAGCGCCACGGCCGCCTGCAGCATGAACAGACTCTCCCGGTAATTCTCCGACCAAGCCTCCTGCAAGTTTGTCAGAACCAGGCCGATACCGCGGTTGCTGTCCGGGTACTGGTCAGCCAGCTGAGCGGCGATGACGCTCACCTCGCTCTGCGCCTGCGCGATCAGCACGCCGGGCGCCAGCAGGCCCACCACGGTCCAGTTCGTCTTGCCGCGCTCGGCGATATACGGGTCATCGGCCCGCATCGGCAGCCAGATCTCTGCGTCGAGCCTGAAGCGGAACCCGGCGGGCAGCACGCCGACCACTTCCATCGGGAAGCCGTTGACGGTCAAGGTGCGGCCGACTACGTCCGGCGCTCCTCCCAGCCGCCGCTGCCAGTACCCGTAGCTAAGGATCGCCACGCGCGGCGCCGCCTCGACCTCGTCGTCGGCGCTGAAGCCCCGGCCCATCAGGGGTCTGACTCCAAGCGCCGGGAGGAACTCACGGCTGACGACGAGGCCGGAGGCACGCTCCGGCTCGTCGACGCCAGTGACCGTGACATCCCGAGGAATGCCGGAGAAGGCAGCCAGCTGCTCGAACGATGTCGCGAGGTCCCGGTAGTCCCAGTAGTCG
>SMTZ1_10017970_pt1 | contig 11005 bp, 6 predicted proteins | sample DeeMarSWOR136_30_FD_25667 | JGI IMG/M metagenome (IMG submission 25667)
GATATGAACTCTTGGGCGGTATCAGCCTGTTATCCCCGGAGTACCTTTTATCCGTTGAGCGATGGCCCTTCCATACAGAACCACCGGATCACTATGACCTGCTTTCGCACCTGCTCGACTTGTTTGTCTCGCAGTCAAGCGCCCTTCTGCCATTACACTCGACGCACGATTTCCGACCGTGCTGAGGGCACCTTCGCGCTCCTCCGTTACACTTTGGGAGGAGACCGCCCCAGTCAAACTACCCGCCACACACTGTCCCGGGCCCGGATAACGGGTCACGGTTAGAACCTCAAAACCGTCAGGGTGGTATTTCAAGGTTGGCTCCACGAAGGCTGGCGCCTCCGCTTCAAAGCCTCCCACCTATCCTACACAGACAATTTCAAAGTTCAGTGTGAAGGTATAGTAAAGGTTCACGGGGTCTTTCCGTCTTGCGGCGGGAACGCTGCATCTTCACAGCGATTTCAACTTCGCTGAGTCTCGGGTCGAGACAGTGTAGCCATCATTACGCCATTCGTGCAGGTCGGAACTTACCCGACAAGGAATTTCGCTACCTTAGGACCGTTATAGTTACGGCCGCCGTTCACCGGGGCTTCGATCAGGAGCTTCGCCTTGCGGCTGACCCCATCAATTGACCTTCCGGCACCGGGCAGGCGTCACACCCTATACTTCCTCTTTCGAGTTTGCAGAGTGCTGTGTTTTTGATAAACAGTTGCAGCTACCGATTCTCTGCGACCTCTCTCGGCTCCAGGCGCAGGCCCTTCACCTAATAGAGGCACACCTTCTTCCGAAGTTACGGTGTCAATTTGCCGAGTTCCTTAACCCGAGTTCTCTCAAGCGCCTTAGAATTTTCATCTCGCCCACCAGTGTCGGTTTGGGGTACGGTCGCCGTGAGCTGAAGCATAGAGGATTTTCCTGGAAGCAGGGCATCAGTCACTTCGCTCTCTAAAAGAGAGCTCGTCATCACGCCTCAGCTAAGCCGCACGGATTTGCCTATGCAGCACGCCTACACGCTTAAACCGGGATAACCAACGCCCGGATGACTTAGCCTTCTCCGTCTCCCCATAGCACTCACGGTCGGTACAGGAATATTAACCTGTTTCCCATCGACTACGACTTTCGTCCTCGCCTTAGGGGCCGACTCACCCTGCGCCGATTAACGTTGCGCAGGAAACCTTGGGCTTTCGGCGAACGGGTTTTTCACCCGTTTTAACGCTACTCATGTCAGCATTCGCACTTCTGATACCTCCAGCAACCCTTACAGGTCACCTTCGCAGGCGTACAGAACGCTCCCCTACCACACGTATTGCTACGCATCCGCAGCTTCGGTACACGGCTTGAGCCCTGTTAAATCTTCCGCGCGGGCCGACTCGACCAGTGAGCTATTACGCTTTCTTTAAATGATGGCTGCTTCTAAGCCAACATCCTGGCTGTTTAAGACTTCCCACATCGTTTACCACTTAGCCGTGATTTGAGGACCTTAGCTGGCGGTCTGGGTTGTATCCCTCTTCACGACGGATGTTAGCACCCGCCGTGTGTCTCCCGTGATAACACTCCTCGGTATTCGGAGTTTGCAACGGTTTGGTAGCCCTAGACGGACCCCTAGCCGTAACAGTGCTCTACCCCCGAGGGTGAGTTCACGAGGCGCTACCTCAATAGCTTTCGGGGAGAACCAGCTATCTCCAGCCTTGTTTAGCCTTTCACTCCGATCCACAGCTCATCCACGCACTATTGCAACAGTGGTTGGTTCGGCCCTCCAGCGGGTGTTAACCCACCTTCAGCCTGGCCATGGATAGATCGACTGGTTTCGGGTCTACTCCCAGCGACTTAGCGCCCTTATCAGACTCGCTTTCGCTACGGCTCCCCTAAACGGTTAGCCTTGCCACTGAGAAGTAACTCGCTGACCCATTATACAAAAGGTACGCCATCACCCCTTGCGGGGCTCTGACTGCTTGTACGCATACGGTTTCAGGTTCTATTTCACTCCCCTCTCCGGGGTTCTTTTCGCCTTTCCCTCACGGTACTGGTTCACTATCGGTCGGCAACGAGTATTTAGCCTTGGAGGATGGTCCCCCCATCTTCAGACAGGATTTCACGTGTCCCGTCCTACTCAATTTCATCGCATGCGCTCTTTCACGTACGGGGCTATCACCCGCTATGGCCGGACTTTCCAGACCGTTCCGTTAGAACATATGCAACTTAAGGGCTACTCCGCGTTCGTTCGCCACTACTAGCGGAATCTCGGTTGATTTCTTTTCCTCCGGGTACTGAGATGTTTCAGTTCCCCGGGTTTGCTTCCTGCACCTATGGATTCAGTGCAGGATACGCTTGCGCGTGGGTTTCCCCATTCAGAGATCCTCGGATCAAAGCTTGTTTGCCAGCTCCCCGAGGCTTATCGCAGGCTACTACGTCTTTCATCGCCTGTTGCCGCCAAGGCATCCACCATATGCGCTTATTCGCTTGACCATATAACCCCAAAACGTCGGAGTCATACGGCACTTGGTTTCTCGCCAATGCAACATTCCCAGACTGATGCTTTACGCATCAATCCACGTTGTGAAGACATGCGGGATATATGCATGTCTTCCGCCTTGACTATTACTTCTTTCCGAATTGTTAAAGAACGCTCTGCTTCCCGAAGGAGACAGAAAGCAGCGCAGGCTTCTCGCCTTCGCTGCTTTCTAGCTACTTACCGGAAATTGGTGGAGCCAGCCGGGATCGAACCGGCGACCCCCAGCTTGCAAAGCTGGTGCTCTCCCAGCTGAGCTATGGCCCCTGGAATTGGTGGGTCTGGGTGGACTTGAACCACCGACCTCACCCTTATCAGGGGTGTGCTCTAGCCACCTGAGCTACAGACCCAAAGCTCGCTATCGCTTGGATCTCTCCAACGATCAAGTAATTTGTGTGAGCGCTTTCGCCGAGCCGTGGAGTCGTATTTGAAAGGAGGTGATCCAGCCGCAGGTTCCCCTACGGCTACCTTGTTACGACTTCACCCCAGTCATTGACCATACCGTGGTCGGCGCCCTCCTTGCGGTTAGGCTACCGGCTTCTGGTACAGCCAACTCCCATGGTGTGACGGGCGGTGTGTACAAGGCCCGGGAACGTATTCACCGCGGCGTGCTGATCCGCGATTACTAGCGATTCCGACTTCATGGAGTCGAGTTGCAGACTCCAATCCGGACTACGACCAGCTTTAAGAGATTAGCTCCGTCTTGCGACTTGGCAACCCTCTGTACTGGCCATTGTAGCACGTGTGTAGCCCTGCCCATAAGGGCCATGAGGACTTGACGTCATCCCCACCTTCCTCCGGTTTGTCACCGGCAGTCTCTTTAGAGTGCCCAACTGAATGATGGCAACTAAAGACGAGGGTTGCGCTCGTTACGGGACTTAACCCAACATCTCACGACACGAGCTGACGACAGCCATGCAGCACCTGTGTCCAGGTTCCCGAAGGCACTCCCGCATCTCTGCAGGATTCCTGGCATGTCAAGGGCAGGTAAGGTTTTTCGCGTTGCATCGAATTGAACCACATGCTCCACCGCTTGTGCGGGCCCCCGTCAATTCCTTTGAGTTTTAATCTTGCGACCGTACTCCCCAGGCGGGGTACTTATTGCGTTAGCTGCGACACTAGAAAGATTAACCTTCCAACGTCTAGTACCCATCGTTTAGGGCGTGGACTACCAGGGTATCTAATCCTGTTTGCTACCCACGCTTTCGTGCCTCAGTGTCAGTGTTGGTCCAGGTAGCCGCCTTCGCCACTGGTGTTCCTCCAGATATCTACGCATTTCACCGCTACACCTGGAATTCCACTACCCTCTACCACACTCTAGTTCGCCAGTATCAAATGCAATTCCGAGGTTGAGCCCCGGGCTTTCACACCTGACTTAGCAAACCACCTACGCACCCTTTACGCCCAGTAATTCCGATTAACGCTTGCACCCTCTGTATTACCGCGGCTGCTGGCACAGAGTTAGCCGGTGCTTCTTCTCTGGGTACCATCAGGGTCCGACGTATTAGGTCGAACTTGTTTGTCCCCATCGAAAGTGCTTTACAACCCGAAGGCCTTCTTCACACACGCGGCATTGCTGGATCAGGGTTGCCCCCATTGTCCAATATTCCCCACTGCTGCCTCCCGTAGGAGTCTGGGCCGTGTGGAGTCTGGGCCGTGTCTCAGTCCCAGTGTGGCTGGTCGTCCTCTCAGACCAGCTACGGATCGTTGCCTTGGTGAGCCATTACCTCACCAACTAGCTAATCCGACGCAGGCTCATCTCATAGCGCAAGGCCTTACGGTCCCCTGCTTTCATCCTTAGATCGTATGCGGTATTAGCCTGGCTTTCGCCGGGTTGTCCCCCACTACGAGGTAGATTCCTACGCGTTACGCACCCGTCCGCCACTCTACTTGGGGTTGCCCCCTTTCGCGTGCGACTTGCATGTGTTAGGCATGCCGCCAGCGTTCAATCTGAGCCAGGATCAAACTCTCCAAATGAAAATTTGGTGTCCCGTGAGGGACAAAAACATGTATGACCGACGCGCCGGCAGATGCCGTCGTTTCGATCACCTTTCGTTCGATGACCAGGGCTCGACTAAGCGCCCACACAAATTACTTGATCTAGATTTTTAAAGAGCGAACCGGCAGAAAGAACCTGCCGGGCGATAGGGTGGCGAATTATACGCAGTTACCCCCGGCCGTCAACACTTTGTAACGAACAATTTTCTGCCAAAAAGTGCGTATTGCATCAAGGCCTTGGTGACCAGAAATTCAGGCATTTTCGAAACCGCTCGAGGCTCGGAAATGCCCGCCGTTACGGCTCAAAATGAAGGCCGGCTAACGGATCCGGACACGCGCGAATTTGCGCTTGCCAACCTGCAAGACGTGCTCAGCACCTGAAGAAAGCGCCAGTCCGGCATCATCTGCGCGTTGCCCGTCGATTCTAACGCCACCTTGCTTGATCAGACGGATCGCCTCGGAAGTGCTGGCGGTGAGCCCGGTCTCCTTGAGCAAGCGCGGCAGGGCAATAGTGCCCTCGCCACAGGCAATCTCCACCTCGGGCATCTGTTCGGGCGCCACGCCCTCCTGAAACCGGCGCCGGAAATCCTCAAGCGCCTCGCTCGCTGCCGCCTCGCCATGGAAACGCGCAATCAGTTCCTGCGCGAGTTCAATCTTGCAGTCGCGCGGATTGAGCTCCGCGCGCTGGGCGCGTTCGCGCATGGCCTGGATTTCATCGCCCGTGCGGCGCAGGGACAACAGACTGAAGTAGCGCCACATGAGCTCATCCGAAATCGACATGAGCTTGCCGAACATCTCTTTCGGGTCTTCATTGATGCCGACATAGTTGCCGAGCGATTTCGACATCTTGTTCACGCCATCCGTACCCTCAAGTAGCGGCAGCGTCATCACAACCTGCGGCGGCTGGCCGTATTCCTTCTGCAGCTCCCGGCCGACCAGCAAATTGAACTTCTGGTCCGTCCCGCCGAGCTCAACATCGGCGCGCATGGCAACCGAGTCGTACCCCTGAAGCAGCGGGTAGAGGAATTCGTGCACCGCGATCGCCTGCCCACTCTTGTAGCGCCTGCTGAAATCATCACGCTCCAGCATGCGCGCCACGGTGTGCTTGGCGGCAAGCTGGATGAGGTCGGTCGCTTTCATCTCGCCAAGCCAGCTCGAATTGAACATCACGAGCGTCTTGGCGGGATCCAGTATCTTGTAGATCTGACTTTCATAGGTGCGCGCATTCTCGATGACCTCGTCGCGGGTGAGCGGCGGGCGGGTGGCGTTCTTGCCGGTGGGATCGCCGATCATGCCGGTGAAGTCCCCGATCAGGAACATTACCTCGTGCCCGAGGTCCTGGAATTGACGCAGCTTCGTGATCAGTACCGTATGACCCAGATGCAGATCCGGCGCGGTCGGGTCGAATCCCGCCTTGATGCGCAGCCGCCGCCCCGAGCCGAGCCGCTCGACGAGCTCGGATTCGAGCAGAATTTCCTCGGTGCCGCGCTTGATGGCGCGCAGCGCCTCATCTGGCCTGTTCATTAGAGTCTCGGGGACAACGGAATCGGTCGAGCGCGCAAGATTAGCACAGGGGTCCCCTAACCCGGGATGGGCCCGGCAGCATGCCGTGTTTGAACTACACTTGTCAGAGTTGCTACCCGCTGGATCCGCCGACCCCCTGCCATGCCAACATCCGACCGGCCAGTCCGCGTCCCGACGCGCCATTCTCGCATCCCCGTGCGTGCGCTCGCGTGGCTTGGCGTGCTGGCCGTCGTCGCCACGTCGGTGACCATCGCGGCGATTCGATCAGGCTCAGTCACAACAGCGCCCAATTCGGCGGATGCTGCTGTGCAACGCCCGCCAATCGTCGCGTCTACAAGAGACCCCGCCGTCGGCATGGCGTCGACAGGCGACCGGGAGTACGAAACGCGGCTTGCCTACGTCAGCGTTACGATTGAGCGCGATCTCTATTCCGACGGCATGGAGGCCGGCCTGTCAGAGGCCCTGGTGAGCCGGCTTGCCGAGATCTTCGCTTGGGATATCGACTTCGCGCGCCACGTCCAGCCTGGAGACAGCCTGGCGGTGGTCTACGAGGAGCGCTACTGGCTTGGACAAAAAGTGGCCGACGGACAGATCCGGGCGGCGGAGTTCGTGAATGGTGGCACCACCTATCGCGCCATCGCGCAGCGTGACGAGTACGGATTTACACACTACTACACACCAAATGGAATGAGCATGCAGCGCATGTTTCTGCGCGCACCGCTCGAGTACACCCGTATCAGTTCCGGCTACACCCTGAAGCGATTTCACCCGATCCTGAAGAGCTGGACGGCACATCGCGGCATCGACTACGCGGCCGCGACCGGCACGCCGGTGCGGGCGACTGCGACCGGGAGAATACTGGCAATCGGAAACTACGGCGGATACGGAAAGCGAATCGTTCTCACGCACGGCGGGCAGTACAACACGCTCTATGCCCATCTCTCACGCTTCCAACCCGGTCTGCGCGAAGGCAGTCTCGTCGAGCAGGGTCAGATCATTGGCTATGTCGGTGCGACCGGTCTCGCCACCGGTCCGCACCTGCACTACGAGTTTCATGTCAATGGCAAGCACCACGATCCACTGCGTTTTCGCTTCCCGGGAGCGACACCCATTGCGGCACGCTGGCGACCCGAGTTCGACCGGAACATGCGCGAGCTCGTCGCCCAGCTCGATCGCATCAGCGCGCCCGCTCGTCTCGCCGCCGCGCGGTAGCGGCGCTTGCGCGGGCATGCGCATTCGCTGAAACTGCCGGCATGCCCCGTTACCTCGGCCTGATGTCCGGCACCAGTGTCGACGGCATCGACGCGGCCATCATTGAGATCAGCACCGGCGGAACACTCACCGTCATAGCGACCCACCATCACGCCATCCCCGCTCAGTTGCGCAGTTCAGTAGAAGCGTTGATGCAGCCCGGTACGGATGAGATCGACCGACTGGGCGAAACCGATGGTCGGCTCGGCAACCAGTTTGCCGAAGCGGCAGCGGCCGTGCTCGCCCAAGCCCGGCTGTCGCCACGTGACATCCGGGCGATCGGCTCCCATGGCCAGACCGTGCGGCATCGCCCGCGCGCAGGGCATCCGTTCACGCTGCAGATTGGGAATCCCGCGATAATCGCCGAGCGCACGGGCATCACCACGGTGGCCGACTTTCGCCGCCGCGACATGGCGGCGGGTGGAGAGGGCGCGCCGCTGGTGCCGGCCTTTCACGAGTGGCGGTTTCGTTCGGCGCAGCGGGACCGCGTGATCGTCAATCTGGGCGGGATCGCCAACGTCACCCATCTGCCGTCGGACAAGAGCAGCGCCACACACGGCTTCGACACCGGACCTGGCAACACCTTACTCGATCGCTGGGTAGAGAAATGTCACGGCGAGCGCTGTGACGAGGCGGGACGTTGGGCGGCTACCGGCCAGGTGGACGAGCGCTTGCTCAATGCGCTGCTGGCGGATGAGTATTTCGCGCGCAAGCCGCCAAAGAGCACCGGTCGGGAACACTTCTCAATTACGTGGCTGGAGGCGCGGTTAGGAAAGCTCGCGCAGCCCGCTTCCGAGGTCGACGTACAGGCCACCCTTTCCGCGTTCACGGCGCACACGGTGGCGCGCGCGATCAAGGACAACGTTCCGGCATGCGACGAGGCCTACGTGTGCGGGGGTGGTGCGCATAATGCCGATTTGATGGATCGCCTGAGGCGCGAGCTCGCGCCGATTCCGGTGCAGCCCACCGACGTTCTGGGGATTCCGGTCGACTGGGTCGAGGCAGTGGCATTCGCCTGGCTTGCACACCGGACACTGGAAGGTCAGCCCGGAAATCTTCCAAGCGTTACCGGTGCGCGACATCCGGCAATACTCGGGGCGATCTACCCGGCATAAAAGCAAAGGGCCCGCGATGCGGGCCCTTTCAACGATCGATATCTGAGCGCTTAAGCCGAGAACGAAGAACCGCAACCGCAGGTGGTGCGCGCGTTCGGGTTCTTGATCACGAACTGGGCGCCATGCAGTCCTTCCTGAAAGTCGATTTCGGCGCCAACCAGGTACTGAAAGCTGAGCGGATCGATGAGCAGCGTCACGCCATTCTTCTCGACGCGCGTGTCATCCTCGCCCGCCTGTTCCTCGAACGTGAAGCCGTACTGGAAGCCCGAGCAACCGCCGCCGGTGACGAACACCCGCAGCATGAGTGCCGGGTTCTTCTCTTCCTCGATCAGTTCCTTGACCTTCATGGCCGCACTGTCGGTGAAATTGAGCGGAGCAACTTGAACGGCGGCAGTCATGAAAACCTCCAACGTGAAACGTTAAGTGCCATTGGCATTGGGGCACAACGATACCAATCTCCCAGTGACCCAGTCAACAACTAGGTCTCTTCTTCCATCCCGCCAGCCGAAATTGGCTTGAGACGCGCCACACTTCCACGCGCACCGCCCTCGGCCGGCTCCCGGACCAGGCTGCCATTGATGACTGCCCCGAGCGCCATTTCCATCACCTTGTAGAAGACGTCGCCTGCAATCTCGGCCTTCGGCTGCAGCTCCACCCGCTCGGAGGCTCGTACGTTGCCCTTGATCGAACCGTTGCTGATCAGATGCGGCACCGTAACGTTGCCGACCACAGAGGCGTTCTCGGACAGCACCAGGGTGCTATTGGTATCGCCCTTGGCCGTGATGTTTCCGCGGACCTTTCCGTCGATGCGCAATCCGCCCGTGAAGGTGATATCACCCTTGAGCTCGGTCTTGGCACCGATCAGGGTATCAATCGTGTTGCAGGGCTTCTCCTGCGCTTGCTTGCTCAACGAACCCAGCATGTCGGTATTCTCCTCAAACAGACGAATGGTAGGCGGTTGGGCCGCCGTTCAGATACCCAGCCTAGCCCGGTGCCAGGAGGGTTTCCAGCCGCGCCATCAGGCTTGCGGCCAGGGGTAAGTCGCCTCGGCGCCCTCGGCTCCACCAGCAGTGGTCACATTCACCCGAATCTGGAGCGGCTGGAAGTTCCGCGGCAGCTCGAAGTTGCCCTCGATATCCTGAAAATACTTGAAGTTAACGCTGATCGGCCGCTCGTTGGGGCCGGGGAACCGCAATACCGTCTCCTGTCCGGACTGCATACCGCGGATCTCAAAGCGCGCCGAACCGTAAATGGTGCGCTCGTGTTTCAGCGCCTGGATCAGCACCAGCTTGTAGCGGAACTTGTTGTCGCTGCGGGTTGGCTCGATGTAAAGGCGCTGGATGCGAAGACCGCCCTTTTTATCCGCCGGAGAAATGATATTGCGATAGAAGTTCAGCTCCTCGCGCAGCCGCACGACTTCCTGCGCCGAGTTCTTGAGCGATAGATCGAGCTCGTGATAGGCGGCCTGATCCATCTGGACGGTGCGCTGCGCCCTGGCAAGATTCTCGCGCAGCTCCTGGTTCTCGGCCTCGATCTTGGCGATCCGTTCTGCGAGCTCGGTATTGGTCTCTTCGGCGATGCTCCGCTCGAAACCCGCCATGCTGAGCCCATAGTTGTAGATGAACGTCGCGCCGCCGATCACCGCCGTTGCGGCGAGCGCGGCGACGACGATCTTCACACGCGGCGACCAGCGCCGCTTGACCACGAGATCGGTGATGGTGAAACGCTTGAGATACTTCTTCAGCATGACGTCGGGAAATTATAGCCGCCCGGGCACTGGTTTCGGGCGGCCGCTTGTCACGACTAGCCGCCGTCTCCGAAGGCGCTGCGTCTCGGGCACCGGGCGCTAGGGCAGCAGCGCCGGCGCCTCAAGGCCGGTGCGCTCGTCGAGCCCGAACAGGATGTTCATGTTCTGCACCGCCTGGCCGGCGGCACCCTTGACGAGATTGTCGATGACGGCCAGCACCACCACGACATCACCATCCTGCGGGCGATGAATCGCGATGCGACAAACATTGGATGCGCGGACCGAACGCGTGTCGGGATGGCTCTTGGCCGGCAACACGTCCACGAAAGGTTCGTTGGCATAGCGCTGCGCGTAGAGCGCCTGCAGATCGGCGGACTTGTCCGTGAGACGCGCGTAAAGCGTGGCGTGGATACCGCGAATCATGGGCGTCAAATGCGGCACGAACGTGAGCCCGACGGCGTTGCCGGCAGCGGCGTCCAGGCCCTGGCGGATTTCCGGCCAGTGGCGGTGGCCGGGCACGCCGTAGGCCTTGAAGTTGTCTGAGGCCTCGGAGAACAGGGTATGCACCTCGGCCTTGCGGCCGGCACCGGAGACGCCTGATTTGCAGTCCGCGACGAGCAGCGAAGTATCAATCAGCCCTTTCTCTATCAGCGGCAGGAAACCGAGCTGCACCGCAGTCGGATAGCAGCCGGGATTGCCAACCACCCGCGCCTTGCGGATGCGCTCGCGATTGAGCTCGGGCAGCCCGTAGACGGCCTCCGCCAGCAGCTCCGGGCAGGCGTGCGGCATGCCGTACCACTTCTCCCAGACCGCCGGATCCCGGAGGCGGAAATCGGCCGCCAGATCGATGAGCTTCACGCCGGC
>SMTZ1_10009048_pt1 | contig 11004 bp, 9 predicted proteins | sample DeeMarSWOR136_30_FD_25667 | JGI IMG/M metagenome (IMG submission 25667)
GTCATCTTATCTACAGTGAACGATTCGGTTTTGTCTTTCAGTCCCCCCATCGAAACAAGAAAAAGCGGAACAATCAAACTCTTGAACTGCTTCAGCTCCCCCACAAGATTAATGGTTAAGTCAATGTCTTTCTCTGTTTCGCCGGGAAGTCCAATAATCAGTGTGGCACATGGAACCCACCAGTTCTTTGCCATAATCTCAAAAGCGTCTATGACCACCTGTGGCCAGTCCGCTGGCTCGAAGGGCTTGGACTTTCCCTTCATGTTTACTTCAATCAGCCGAGGACTACCCGTTTCTAAGCCTGTTTGCCCGCTAAGCCATCCTCCCTCCTCACCTGCACCAAGAATGTTTGATATTTCCTCAACAACGTCTGGTGCGCTTGCAATGGAGGAGAGGGCAAAGTGGCTCATCCCAACAGCATTAACACCTGGATAATTCCTCACAGTTTTAAAAAGTTCTATCACTGCCTCCCCGTTCACTTCTAGGCCTTTAGCCTTATACCTGAGCACATCTTCTGCATGCAGCAAAGGTCGTCTACCAGCCCTAAGGTTGACTTCAACTTCCTCCAAGATGTCCTTGATGGGGAGGCAACGGTAACGCTGAAGCGTGGGGACACAGAAGTCGCAGCCTCGTCCACATCCCCGAGCGACCTCAACTATTCCATCTATAGTGGCTTCTTTGATCAATGGGATTTCTTCTGTTTCAGCCACTTCTCCATGCACAACTTCTGGAAGAGATTCTCCATCCACCGCTCTTTCGAAAAGCGGACCCGCAACCTTCTCTCCTTCACCAACGACCACGCAGTCTATTCCGAAATCGTTTCGAGTCTCTCGGTCTTCAAGTTGCCAAGCTCCTGGACCCCCTACAATAATCTTTGGTCTATACTTCTTGACGGCGGGGTGGCTCAACAGCTCCCTGAATTTAATGTTCATGTAGGCTTCGCCGTTAAAGACTTGGGTGAATGTGGAAGTCGCTGGGGCTATACCCAAAGGATCAGTTTCTGTGATTCCAATGACTTTCGTTTCAGAGCCTACAACCTTGTCGAGATGGTCTGGGTGAGCAACGATCACGTCTTCCCTTTTGAAGCCATGTTCTATCAATGCGGCTTCAACTTTTCTTGTTCCACAGGGAGCATATTTGACTGATCCATCCTCGTTTACTGGAACAGATGGACAGAGGAGCGAGAAGTAAAGCCAGTCAGGAATCAGCCCTTTTGGCGCGCAGGCGCTGAATCCAAGAAAAATTCCTCCTCGGTACTCGCTCATCAGAGTTCTGTCGGCAGTTAAAACAACATTATAGCCTTCATTTGTTTTTCTAGCCACAAAGTGGCCCCCCGATATGTAACAAATGTGCAGATGTTCAATTTAACGTAGTCGGTAATTGAATATTTACAAACTTCAGTAAAAAAATAGATGTTTTCAATGCCAATATTTTCGCGAAAACCATAAAAGCAAGCGCTTACCTATAAAGGAAAACCAAGAGGAGAATGCATTGTTCCTTGCACCTTTTGTTGCTACACCCACACCAGTAGTGCGTCAGATGCTTATTTTAGCAGACCTCAAGCCCGGGGAGGTCCTGTATGATCTAGGTTCCGGAGACGGTCGAGCGGTAATAATGGCTGCTAAAGACTTCGGAGCAAAATCTGTGGGAGTTGAATTGAGGGACGATCTTGCTAAGAGAGCCCTAGACAGCATTCAGAAACTAGATTTAGCTGAGAAAACCAAGATCATCCAAAAAGACATATTTAATGTCAACCTGTCTTCTGCTAATGTTGTCTTTCTCTATCTAACAACAAGCGCAAACGAAAAAATCAAGCCAAAACTGGAAGCAGAGCTCAAACCTGGGACTAGAGTTGTTTCCCATGACTACGAAATTCTGGGGTGGAAGCCCTCAAAAGTTGAAAATTTCTGTGAAAACCCTAAGCTAGGTTACCCGTCTCACACACTCTATGTCTACAAAAAATAGCCTTTCTTCAAAGCTAAACAGATTCCATAATTGGAATCAAAACAGCAATATGGTTAAATTCATAATTCTTTATTATTGCCAAAGTTTACAGATTAGGTTGCCAATAGATTTGGCGGATAAAGAATGATTCCCATATCTTGGAGAAACGTCAAGTCTTGGAACTGTGTCGAGTGTGGCATATGCTGCAGAGACTATAATGTAGTTCTAAATTTTAACGAGTGGGTGAACATCGTCAGAAACTATGGGGTAGAAACTACAATACCCAGCGTAAGCAAGCTGTTTCTTGGAAAAAAGGGTGACGGAACCTGTTGCTTCCTAACATGCATGGGGAACAGTTACTACTGCGGACTACAATACATGAAACCTCTTGCCTGCAAGATCTGGCCATTCAAAATTTTTAACAACCCCAAGTTTGGTAAACCCAATGAGGCTCTCTACAGATACCGAAACAATAATTTCTACATTTACGTGGATCCTGCGTGCACAGGATTAAGTTGGGGAAAACCAACTCCGGAGTTCAAGTATAGAACATTGCCTGAGTTCATAGATGTTGCCGTGGGTCTCCGTAAACAACAATTTCATTCTACATCAAAGATTCAATGTCGACAAAACCCTTACGTTTTTAGGGGAAGAAAATTAGTTTAGAGCTTTGTTGCCATAGGTTTCACGGAAAAATGTCTACAAGGAAGAATGGAGAACCCTTCAAGACCTAGTTTTGGCAACAAATTTGATGAATTTTGGGTCAGAACACACAAGTTTGTACGGTTAACTAGACGGTGCATGCGTTCATAAAAGACCCATCGTCTTGAGTTCATTTACGTGAATAAAGCAATCAATTTTTTTGTCTTATGATGCTCAAGCCTAATCCTAAAAGAGATACAGCCCAAACCTCTGTCAAAATCGCAAAGTCCAGCATGTCCACATAGGCATTGAAAAGTAAGTAGATTATAAAGTGTGCTCCCAGCATTATCTTGGACAGCCCGAACCATCTGATGGCATTGTTTCTGTTCTTCGATAGTTTTAGAGCTCCTACTATAGCGAAAACGACTGACAGCGATAAAGTAGTTATGGACGGTAGAAAACCGATAGCTGTAATTCCCGTTAGAAGAAATTGAACCCCCTCTTGGAAACTCATGAAGAACCACCTGAAAGATATGTTGACACATATGGCTGCGATGTAACCTACACAAGCCATCCCAACCCACTTCAGCAAACCTGCATTCATTTTATCCTCTTTTTCATTCTTCACTTTGAAACCCAAAATCATCAGAAATGGCGTAATCAGTAACATCTGCAAAAAGTAGATGCTGGCAAAAAAAGTCATTTCGGGAAGAAATCTGGAATAATCCATTATGTTTAGGAGCGAGGGGACAAATGTGATGTAATATGCTGCTTCAAGGATAAGCGCAATCGATACTTTATTCTTAACGGATGAGAACGGTTTTGCTTTAGGTCCCCAAACCAAGTACACTGCCTGCAGGGCGAAAAATAGTCCAATAAAGCGTAATGTGTGTCCTATGGAGCTGATTGTACGGTAATAGTATGGAGCTGGTCCTCCCAATACGGTGTATGTCCACCAAGTAAACTGCAGACCATGGATGAGATAATAAAGATTGTAAACGAACACAGAACACAAAACAACAAAAACCCAAATCTTTACACTTTTAAGCTGGGTTGCCATTCATCCACTTCCATTCAAAAACTCGAACATAACAATGTAATATAAACTTTTTAGATTAGATCCAAATCTTAACCAAAGACAACCTATAAGAAAACAAGCAACCGCAGTTCGAAACTTTTCTTGTTGGTTCTCGCGCTTCATTTATAAGCAATAACGCCGTTATAACCATGTGAACACAGTTGCGACCGCCATGTGAAATTGTTGTGCGCGCTGTTCTGCCAGCTTTTCGTTCTCTGGTAGCAAGGAGTCTGATAGAGGACTTCAACTTTTCTCAAGTGGCTGCAGCAAAAAAACTTGGAACAACCCAAGCCTCCATAAGTCATTATCTTTACTCGAAACGGGGAGAAAAGATGGTGAAGCAGCTTGAAGACTCTCCCTCTGTTCGAGCCATCGTGGATGAGATCACCGAAGGCATAGCCGCCGACAAGATTAGCCCCTTAGATGCTATGCTGCATTTCTGCAAGTTATGCGAAGCTCTAAGATCCGGAGACCTGATATGTGACTGGCACAAAAGTTGCTTAGCAATTCCAGAAGCCTGCAATGTTTGTCCACCAACAGCCAAAAAGAATTGACAAAACATACAATCCATGGGAGCATCGGATTCGCCCTAAAACTTTTGACCAAACACACTGAAGACTGGCAGTGCACAAAAGTTATGCACCTCTAAATATTATTGTATGAACTGTGGTAGCAAATATGCCCAAGAAGCGTCACAGGCACTCTCTAAAATATAAGGATGCAAAGCAGTTTCTCCTAGACGTTTCTAAACGGCTAGGAACAGACGTTGAACAATTTTTCGGATCGAAAGCTCGCATCGAATTGAATGAAAGTGAAACCGCTGAAATCTTCATTTTTGACGGAAGACCTCTATTGGCACGGTCCAATGGAGAGCTTTTTCCCACCTTATCCTTTGAAGAGCTTTTCTCCATTATACCAAGAATAGTTGTTGATATGGGCGCCGTCCCCTATGTTTGCAAAGGAGCGGATGTGATGGCTCCCGGAATTGTTGCCGTTGAAGGCGAATTCAAAGAGAATGATCTTCTTCTTATTGTTGATGAGCGCCACGGTAAGCCCTTAGCTATAGGTGTGGCACTCTTCAGTTCTGAAGCCATGAAAACTGTTAGCCATGGAAAAACCATTAAAAACCTCCACTATGTTGGTGACAAACTCTGGAACTATCTCAGGGGTTCTTGACTGAAAATTTCTTGGCAGTTTCATGGCAACTCGAGAAAAAACATTGCAAAACAGTATAGTTACTTCATAAGAATTATAAAATGCTAATTTGAAATCTAGATTTTTGAAGATTATAGGCTGCATCAAGCGGAAATGTTTAAAATAAAACTTCTGTAACTAGTTAAGGAAGTGAAGTCATTTGACGACCTCAGAACAGGAGAACGAAAAAACTCGAAAGAAAGCCTACCTGAAAGCTATGCCCCTACAAAACCTTGCCGATGTACAAGTTATCAAACATGAACTCAACTTGGGAAACATCATTATTCTCAAAATAACTCCCCTCGCTAGAAAGAGCGTTGAAGATGTCCAGAAGGCTGTAAATGAACTTCATGACTTCACCCAATCTATCGGAGGAGACATCGCCCGCCTAGGAAAAGAACGAGTAGTTATAGTGCCGAATTTTATCAGAATCTGGCGGCAAGAAACTGGAGTCTCTGAAAAGGCACCTACCGCAGCTTGATTGTCTCCAGAACTTCTGGCACAAGCGCTTCCACATTATATTTTCTCTTGAAAAGATTAGCTATGCTTATGCTCTTTGTTTTTTCTCCGTGAACTACAATTATTCTCTCAGGTTTAGGTCTCAACCGATGGATGTAATTGATAAGCTGTCTCCTGTCCGAGTGCCCAGAAAATCCACTGACTGATTCAACCTGCATTTCAACCTTCATAACTTCCATCTTTCCCATGTTGTTTATCATGGGGACTTCAGTTAAGCCCTTCTGGACTCTTGATCCCATGGTTCCCTCAATCTGATAGCTGACAAATATTATTGTATTCAGCTTATCCCCTGCTAAACGTTTGAAATAATCGATTACTGGTCCTCCTTCCAGCATACCTGAAGTCGCCAAGATTATACACTGGTCCCCATCCACAATCTCCTCCCTTGCGCTAGGATGCTCGACAATGGTGAAATAGTCCGATTGGAAAGGATTGATTCCCTCATAAAGGATACTGTTTCGAACTTCTTTAGCCAAATATTCAGGATATGCAGTATGGATCGCAGTTGCCTCAGAAATCATGCCTTCCACAAAAACAGGAGCCTCCTTCAACAGTCCCCTTCGCATATAATCATCAATAACCAGCATGATTTCTTGAGCTCTTCCCACCGCAGGAACTGGAATCAAAACTTTGCCCTTCCTATCCATTGTCTCATTAATTATTGTTGTAATACCCTGTTCTGACTCTGCTCTTGTGGGCATAATGTCGTCAGGAGCGCCGTACGTGCTTTCCGTTATTATTGTCTCTACTCTCGGAAACATTGCAACCGCAGGCTCAAGAAGCATCGACTTGCCAAACTTGTAATCTCCAGTATAAACCAGATTGTGGAGTCCCTCACCTATGTGAAGATGAATTAATGATGAGCCAAGAATGTGCCCGGAATTGTGTAAAGTTAAACGCATATCCGGGGCTATATCGGTTACAGAGCCATATCGCAAAGGTATGGTGTGCATTACAGTGTCTCGTACTTCCTTCTGACCGTAAGGCGGCATTATTCCCTGTTTATTCGCAACGTCTAGGTAATCCAGCTGAAGCAGGGTCATGAGGCTTGAAGTGGGAGCCGAACAGTAGACTGGCCCGTCATATCCATATTTGAAAAGAAATGGGAGAAATCCGCAGTGATCCAGATGGGCATGACTTATAACCACGGCATCTAAGGCCTCTAGATCAAACTGGGGGATATCCAATCTAGGAAATGCTACTGTGGGACTTGTAGAACCTGGGTTGATTCCGCAATCCAATAGCACATTACTTTCTCTTGTTTGAATAAGGATCGCTGATCTTCCCACTTGCTGGAAGCCGCCCAAAGCGGTTAAGCGCACATCTCCAGTTTCGTAAACTGAAGGTCTAAAAATTCGTTCGCCAATTGCCCGCAGTATCCTCTCTCGCTCCTTGCTTTCTGAGTAAAGAAAATGTCGCATGTGAGCGATGATTTTGGAGGGTATGGGCGGGCTTCTTAGAATTCGGGGTCGCCAATGTGTCTGTTTAATGATCTCTTGCAGGACCCCTCCGTTTTTTCCAATAACAACTCCTGGTTTTTTTGCTTCTATAATAACTTCTCCGAGGCTTGGGTCAAAGTTTATGTTCGTGATCTCGGCTTCTGTGGAGACAATTTCTTTTATGATTCTTTCTGTGTCCCTTTCTTTAGCTCTTATAGAAGGGTCGGAACGCACAACTATCCTCTTTCTGATCAGCTTGACTATGTCTGAAATTATGTAACTTTGTTCAACCAGAACCTCCGGCTTTTTGGTGTAAACCGCAAGAGCTGGCCCTTCAAATTCTATGCGAGTAACTTCAGCCTGGGGAGGAATGTTCTCCAGTATATGCTGGCTTATATCTACTTTTTCTTTTCCAGATGATTTCAACGCTTTATTATCGCTCCTCAGGAGCCTCCTAGAATTCCCTTCTTTTCTTCAGTGCTGAGTGAACGATAGCCTTCTTTTGTTATGGTCGCTATGTCAAAGCTGTCTCCGCTTGCTATGTCTCTCTTCATAGCTGAGTCAACAGCGCGCACAACTACAGGCAATATTTCCTCTATTGTGGCGCCTTCCTTGTATTTGTCTTCCAAAACGCCATAAGCTATGGGAGAACCTGAACCTGTGGCGACACACTTTTCTTCTACGAGGCTACCGAAGGGGTCTAAAGAGAAAACGTGGGGTCCTGTAGAATCAACCCCACCAACGAGAATCTGTGCGATTAACGGAGCCAAACGGGCAGAAAAGAGGAGGTTTGCTACTAGGCGGGATGCAGCTTTTATTGGGATGGGCCTACCGTTGTTTAGTTTGTAGAGTTTTGCGTTCACCTTGAGTATTTCAACCACACGTTGTGCGTCAGCGACGCTGCCTGAGATGGTCATACCTATATGGTCGTCTATCTGGTAAATCTTCTTACCTTTCTTGTGGGCTACAAAGTATCCCATTGTCACACGGGTGTCTGAAGATAGGATAACACCGTCGGTGCAAACGACGCCCACGGTTGTTGTTCCTTTTAATGCTAATTTCTCGATAGATTCATGCATTTTTGTGTCCCCCGAAAATTGATAGATAGTAGAATTGACTCGGGAGAAGTCAAGGGTGTATATACATCCCTGACATATTTAAAAAGATTTCGAAACTGCGTTATAGATTACCGGTATCAAACGTCTTAAATCTAGGAACCCCGAAACTTAATAGGGAGCCGTTAATCATATCCGTGATTGCATTGACAATGCAGTTACATCGAATGCAGCTTCCAAGGGAAGTTGTAGTTGGAAACGAAACTTTACCGCTTTTAAGCGATATTTGCGAGAGGTTGGGCTTTGACGAATCTGCTCTTGTAGTGACCGGTCCAGATACCCAACGTATCGCAGGTCGCAGGGTTATCGATCTGCTCCGTGACAAGAGAATGAATGTTGATTATCTTGTTGTGAATTCCTCTACCCTGTGGGAAGTCCGGGCTGTTGAAGAAAGAATTCGGGAATTAAAACCCCAAGTCGTTCTTGGCGTAGGCGGAGGAACAAAAATTGATGTTGCGAAGCTGAGTTCCACGCGTCAGGGAATCGCTTTCATAAGCGTGCCGACAACCGCCTCTCACGATGGTATTGCGAGTCCTGTAGCTGCTATCAAGGGGTTGAATAAGCCTTACTCGGTGATGGCTCAGTCTCCTATGGCCATATTAGCAGACACAGACATCATCATTAACTCAGATTATCGTTTCACTGCGAGCGGGTGTGGTGACCTTGTATCCAAGTTCACTTCTGTTCGAGACTGGGAACTAGCCTACAAAGTAAAAAATGAATACTATGGAGAATATGCAGCAAGTTTGGCTCTGATGAGTGCAAGATTGATTGTAAAAAACGCTGATGCAATCAAACCTGGAGCAGAGGAGGGTCTCCGCCTTGTTTTGGAGGGTCTGATAAGCTGTGGGGTTGCTATGAGCATCGCGGGAAGCAGCAAACCTTGCAGCGGTTCAGAACATCTATTCAGCCATTCTCTTGATTTGATCGAGCCGAATGGAGCCTTGCATGGAGAGCAATGTGGAGTCGGAACAATAATGATGGCTTATCTCTATAACGTAGATTGGAAAGGCATCAAAGATACACTTCAAAAAGCCGGGGCTCCCACAACAGCTGAAGAACTTGGCGTAGAACCCGAGTCCATCATAAAGGCTCTGGTACAAGCCTGCAATATTCGTCCCGAACGATACACAATTTTGGATGAGAAAAAACTGGATTACACTTCTGCCGAGAAACTCGCCAAGGTCACTGGTGTAATCTCCTAGATTTCGTCCATAAAATAGAATCTCTAAGTTGGGGGAACATCTTGGATGAACCATATTTTGAAAATGCGCTTTTATGATCAGCTCGGATTAATGAAATCCTGAAGGGTTGCCCCTGATTTGCTTGCCTCCAAGAATCATGTGAGCTTTTTTTTGGACTTGCGTGCTATTTGTTATTGTGTCTTTCTTTAGGTGAGTACTGAAGGAAGAAAACTGTTCTGGAGCTGACTAAATTGCTGAATTTGTTGTGAACAACAGCGATGGTGTTGTGGCCATTCATGGGGACATTCCGAGGTTCAGTCTTTTTGATTATATTTGTGAAGCTTTTGAGGGTTCTTTTTTCCGGTTTTTTGGGGACTTTCAGTTCTAATTGGCATTTCCCATCTTGAGTATGGTTTTGTTTGGTCATATTTTAATTATATATATATTTCATATATTTATAGTTTTATATGAATTAGAATCCAGATTTATGAACGTCCTGATCTTGAATCCGGCTCGTAAAACGTTCACGCTTTCACTTCACTTTTTGTGGATCAAAAATGGGTTGATTTGAGAATGTTACATGTTTAGTTAAGGGTGTTAATGATTGAAATTGCGTGTGTGTTGGTATCTATGCTTGTTTAAACGTGTTTTGAGGATAATTATGGAAAAGGAACCGTTTTTGACAGCTAACGATATATCTACATGTTAACAACAGTTATTTCGCTCTTTTATAGTAGCTTTCGGCTGGGTGTTAGAATTTGATCTCATGGAAGTATTCTTTCGAGAAAATAAGCAAGGATTTGGAATTAGCTAGGAAACCATCATCTCCGATATCGAAATGCGCCAGGAGATTCTAGCCAAAAATCTGACCTCCAAAATAGACGACCTTGAAAAACAGATCGGGACCTTGGAAATATTTCTCGCCAACTCTGAAATCCAGTATGTTGCAGGAGAGATTGACGAAGAGTTACACGCCAACGAAAGTAACGCTTTCTCAAATGGCCTGAACGCCTTGAAAAAACAGTTGGGTTCCCTCAAGGAGGCATTAGTCATCCTTATTCCAGAAGCTGCAGCGCCAACACCCCCACCCACACCGGAAGAAGCTGAGACGATCCAAGTCACCGAAGAGATCTTTGAGGAAACTGCTGAAATATCCATGGATGCCACTGTTGAGGTTCCAGTTGAAGAGACGATTGAGGCTCCTGTCGAAGTGCCAGTTGAGGCGCCCATTCAGGAGACTTATGAGGAGACTTTAGATGCTCCTGTTGAGGAGGCAGTTGAAGAGACTATTGAAGTGCCGGCTGAGGCTTCTGTTGAAGTGCCTGTTGAAGCGCCCATTATAGAATCTGTTATGGCTCCCGTTGAGGTTCCTGAAGCTCCTGTTGAGGAGGCAGTTGAAGAGACAATTGCTCCTTCTGTTGAAATTCCCCTTGAAGAAGAGACTTTAGAGGCTCCCATTGAATCTGTGGTTGAGGTTCCCGAAGTTCCAGTCGAGACGCCAGTTGATGTTCCAGCTGAAATTGCTGTCGAGGCTCCGGTTGATGTGCCAATTGATGCTTCTGAAGTTGTGGTTGAGGAGACGAGTGTTCCTTATGTTGAGGTTCCTGAGGTTCCAGTTGAAGAGACGATTGAGGCTCCTGTTGAAGTGCCAGTTGAGACGCCCATTCAGGAGACTTATGAGGAGACGTTAGAGGCTCCTGTTGAGGAGACAGTTGAAGAGACTATCGAAGTACCGGCTGAGGATATGCCTGTTGAGGTTGATGTCGAGGAGACCGTTGAGAAGTCTATTGTTGGGGCTCCTGTTGAAGAGACAATCGAAGTTGAACCCATGTTTGAAGAGTTAACGACCGAAGAACCCAAAGAAACGCTGGAAGCTGAAATATCCAAAG
>SMTZ1_10007370_pt1 | contig 11003 bp, 11 predicted proteins | sample DeeMarSWOR136_30_FD_25667 | JGI IMG/M metagenome (IMG submission 25667)
ATCCCCTTTCATCGAACTTGAGCATGATCCCTCCTGAAGTTTACCACATACGTAAAGAAATTACCGAATTCCTGGAAAGGCTCGAATCCTGCTTTTAGAGCCCAGGCAATGGTAGTCCCCCTCAGGGGATAATCGGGATCAGGGAGGAGTTCTGAAATCGATAGCACCCCACCGGGGGTAAGCACTCGGTGCAGCTCCCTAAGGGCAACATCTTTATTCGGCATCTCGCCCAGAACGGCGACCAGGAAAGCGAGATCGAAGATGCTATCGGCAAAGGGGATACATTCACCATTCCCCACTATCAGCGCCACATTTTCCAGCCCCGCCTTCGCGGTCTTCTGCCTCAACCTGACTACCAGCGCGGGCTCAATATCCAAGCAATAGAGCATTCCCGAGTCGCCCACACGCCGCGCCGCCTCGATGGTCAGAAAGCCGGAGCCAGGGCCCAGTTCCAAGACTCTCATCCCCTGACCAATGCCCATTTGCCTCAGGGTTTTCGATGGGCTGAGGAAGCGCCTGCGTCCCGGGTTATCCAAGATGGAAGCCAACCGCCAAGGCATGGGGACGGGATAGATCTTTTTAAAGATGCGGAGCGCTACGAAAAACAGGAAAAGCACGGCACCAACTAGACTGAGAATGACGATTAAAGCGGGATGCATCTTAGCGCCTCCCTCAAATCCACATCACCAGTGTAGAGGGCGCGGCCCACAATAGCCCCCTCCACGCCAAGCTGGGCCAGCTTTATAAGATGCTCAATCGAGGCGATGCCCCCAGAGGCAATGATGGCTAGATTCGTTTTGGCAACCAACTCTCCCACGGCATCGAAATTAGGTTCGCTGAGTGTGCCATCGCGGGCGATGTCAGTATATACAAAGCGCTTCACCCCAAAAGATGCCATCCTCTCCACCAGTTCGATTGCCGTGACCTCAGTTTTCTTCCTCCAGCCATGGGTCGCCACACAACCATCTCGGGCGTCGATGCTAACGATTATTCGTCCACCGAACCTGAGGCAAGCCTCCTTAACTAAGGCACTATCCTCTATCGCCGCCGTACCAAGTATGGCGCGCCCCACCCCAAGCTCAAGCACTTGCTCTATCACCTCGATACGACGAAGACCACCACCTAGCTGAAGGGGGATTTCCAGCGAGCGCACCATCTCCTTGATAAGGGGTGCATGGCAAACTTCCCCCTTGGCGGCTCCATCCAGGTCCACGATATGAAGCCGCCTCGCCCCCAGTGATTGCCAACGCTGGGCAATGTCGAGGGGGTCTTGCGAAAAGACCGTCTCCTTGCTGTAGTCGCCCTGATAGAGGCGAACACATTTTCCGCCCTTAAGATCGATGGCGGGAATTACTTCCATCTGCCTTCCCCAGATCAATTCTTGCTAACGGTACGCCAAATACTCCCTTCCCAGAAGTTCCCTGGCAACGATCAATTTCATGACCTCGGTAGAGCCCTCGGCAAGAGTGAAAGACCTCACCCCCCGCAGCGCCCTTTGCTCCGGGCATTCTTTTGAATAGCCAAAAGCGCCCTGCCACTGCATAGCATCATTTATCGCATCAAAGGCCCATATTGGGGCGAGCATCTTGGCCATTGCTATTGCCTTTGATACCTCAAAGCGTGAGATTTTGCCCTCATTTTGCTCCTGAGCATACATCCACAGCGCCTTATACGCTAGTAGCCTTGCTGCCTCGATCCTGGTGTAATCCTCAGCCAGGGCGAACTGGAGCCCTTCATAGGCGGCAATGGCTCTGCCAAATGCCTCGCGCTCCTTCATATAATTCATGGCGTTCTCTAGTGATTTAGCGGCAGCCCCAACGCACACCAGGGCGATCATACCCCGAGCAAACTCGTAGCCTCTATGCACGATATAGAAGCCCTTGTCCTCCTCGCCGATGAGGTAATGCCCAGGAATGCGTACATCATCGATAAAGAAGCCACCCCAAGAAATACCCTCTCTGCCCAACTCCTCAAGATAGGTTGTCCTAATACCGGAAATCCCCTTTATCGGCAGATAGAACAGGGTCATCCCCCTCGTACCAAGCTCCGGAGCCATCTTGGCCAGGGTAATATAGCCACCGCCGTAGCGCTCCGCTTCCCTGACACCGCTAATATAGTTCTTTTCTCCGCTAACCACATAGCCATCGCCATCTTTGGTGATCCTGGTTTTCATCGATGCTAAGTCGGAGCCGATGTCGGGTTCGGTGGTGGCGATACCAAGGAAAGACTCCCCCTTCCTTAACCTGGGAAAGACCTCCCTTTTAGTCTCCTCGGTGCCATATTTATCGAGGAGATAGCCCCAGGCGTTCTGGATCAAAAAGAAGGCCGGGATGGCGCAGCTGGTGTCGGCAAAGGCCAGCTCCTCGGCAGCGATCCCTGCGGTCACCGCATCCAATCCTGTGCCACCATACTCCTCGGAGATGGACATAGCGATCAGCCCCATTTCTGCCAGTGCCTTAATCAAATCATCCGGGATCTCCCTCTTCTGCTCCATCTCGTTAAGTCTTGGAACAACATTGTCTCGACAGAATCTTCTCAGGTTGGTTCGAAAAAGCTCCTGCTCCTCAGTGAAGCTAAAGTTTAGCAACTTCTCCCTCCATAAACCTCTTTGTAGTAGGCATTATATCACGCAACTGCGGGAATGGCGAAGTCTCCTTGACAAGGGGGGCCTCTCTTGATAGACTTTAATTGCAGCGAATCATGAAATGCCCACCGCTATTTCGAATTTTCCGTACTTTTCGAAATGTTCGAAATATTGAATTAAGAGAAATAGAGGTCGCTAACAGTTCGAGAATACGAATAGAAACCGATGCCACGAGTAGTGTAAAAAAGGCTACGAATAGTACAAAAATGGCTGACGGGCTTTTAATACTACGATGACTGATAAATCCCACACCAAAGGGCTGGTGGAGATCTTTACAGGAAGCGGCAAAGGTAAGACCTCTGCAGCATTGGGTGTGGTGCTGCGCGCCCTGGGGCATGGGCTGCGCGTTCATATTGTATTCTTCATGAAGGGCGGTTATCCCTATAGTGAGCGAAACACGCTGGACCAACTGCCAAATGTCAGCTTCCGAAGTTTTGGGTACGAGCACTTTGTTGACCCTCATAATGTGAAGGAGGAGGAAAAGGAGCAGGCAAGAGAGGCGCTTCAGGCAGCTAGAGAGGCGATCGCCAGCGGAGGCTTCGACCTCGTAGTGCTCGATGAGGTAAACATCGCCGTCGCATGGAATCTCCTCGAGGTTGAAGATGTATTGAAATTGATTGATGAGAAGCCGCAAAATGTGGAGCTTATCCTTACCGGTCGCCATGCTGATCAGAGGCTTATCGATAGAGCCGACCTAGTTACCGAGATGGTAGAGATTAAGCACCCCTTCGAAAAGGGGATAAAGGCGAGGAGGGGATTCGATTATTAAAGGGTATAGTTTGGGGGTGTAGCGTGTTTGACCAGAAAAAGCTCGATGAGATTAGAAATCGGAGAGCGGAGTGGGAACGGAAAGCCACCCAGTCTCCCGAGAGGCGGGACCGTTTTGTAACCATCTCGGGACTGCCCATCAAGCGACTCTACGCCTTAGATGATATAGACGGGCTGGACTCCCTAGCGGATTTGAGTTTCCCCGGTGAATACCCTTTTTTGCGTGGCATTCATTACACCGGGCATCGCGGGCGGCTATGGACGATGCGCATGTTCGCCGGCTTTGGTACCGCTGAGGAGACCAACGCCCGCTTCAAATACCTACTGGGGCACGGGGAAACAGGTCTCAGTGTTGCCTTCGATATGCCCACCCTCATGGGCTACGACACCGATGACCCCCAAGCCATGGGGGAGTTTGGCAAGTGTGGCGTGGCGATATCCTCACTAGCCGATATGGAGGTGCTTTTTGATGGCATACCCCTAGACCAGGTAACCACATCGATGACCATCAACAGCCCCGCTTGTGTGATCTGGGCCATGTATATCGCTGCCGCTGAGAAGCGTGGCATCCCCATGGATAGGCTCGGTGGGACAATACAGAACGACATCCTTAAAGAGTACATCGCCCAGAATGAATACCTCTTTCCGCCACAGCCATCCATGCGTCTTATAGTGGACACCTTCGAGTTTGGGGCGAGGCACCTCCCTAAGTGGAACACTATCAGCATCAGTGGCTATCATATTCGAGAAGCAGGAGCTACCGCCGCCCAAGAGCTGTCCTTCACCCTCGCCGATGGGCTGACCTATGTCCAGGCTGGGGTAGAACGCGGCTTAAAGGTGGATGATTTCGCTCCCAGGCTTAGCTTCTTCTTCAACGTCCATAATGATTTCTTCGAGGAGATCGCCAAGTTTCGCGCCGCCCGACGCATCTGGGCGCGGGAAATGAGGAGAAGGTATAACCCCCAGAATGAGCGCTCCCTCTGGCTTCGCTTCCATACCCAGACAGCGGGCTGTTCCCTAACAGCACATCAGCCCGAGAATAATATCGTCCGCGTCACCCTTCAAGCCCTCGCTTCAGTGCTGGGAGGCACCCAGTCGCTGCACACAAATTCCATGGATGAGGCCTGGGCCCTCCCCGAGGAAAAGGCAGTCCTTATCGCCCTGAGGACCCAGCAGATCATCGCCCATGAGAGCGGAGTTGCCTCAAGCGTCGACCCCCTAGGGGGCAGCTTTATGGTGGAGGCGCTTACCAACGAGATGGAGGAGGCCTGCTATAACTACTTTGACAGGATCGATTCCTTAGGAGGGGTGATCCCAGCTATTGAGAGGGGCTTCTTCCAGCGGGAGATAGCCGAGGCTGCCTACCGCTACCAGCGGGAGATCGAGAGTGGGGAGCGCATTATTGTCGGTCTGAACGATTTTGTGATCGATGAACACTTGACCATTCCTATTCTGGAGATGGACGTGAAGGGTGAAAAGAGGCATCTGGAAAGGTTGAATCGGGTGCGCCGGGAGCGAAGCGCCGTGGATGTGGCACAGAAGCTGGAGGAGCTAAAACGTGCCGCCCAGGGGACGGAAAACCTCATGCCCTATATCCTGGAAACGGTGCGTTCCTATGCCACGCTGGGCGAGATCTGCGACGTATTCCGCGAGGTCTTCGGAGAATACAAACCCACAGAGGTTTTATAAAGAAAGGAGGTATAGCATGATCACCCTGAGCGTAATCAAGGCTGACATTGGCGGCTATGTCGGGCATTCCAGCTCCCATCCCCTCGTCTTGGAGAAGGCGAATGAGTGCATGGAGAAAGCAAAGCGCGACAAGCTGCTGGTGGACTTTCATGTCACCAGGTGCGGGGATGACCTGCAACTAATCATGACGCACCAGCGTGGGGAGGAGGACGAGGCGATCCACAAGATGGCTTGGGATACATTCCTGGATTGCACCAAGATAGCCAAAGATCTAAAGCTTCACGGGGCCGGACAGGACCTCTTAGCCGAGGCCTTCTCGGGCAATGTCAAGGGGATGGGGCCGGGGGTCGCCGAAATGCAGTTTGAGGAGAGGGGGTCGGAGCCGATCGTCATCTTTATGGCCGATAAGACATCAGCCGGGGCCTGGAATCTCCCCCTCTACAAGATGTTTGCTGATCCCTTCAACACCATTGGGCTGGTGATTGCCGAGAACATGCACCAGGGCTTTCGCTTCGAGATCCACGATGTCAAAGAGCACAAGAAGATAGCCCTTGACGCCCCTGAGGAGATCTATGACATGCTCCTCTTTATGGGAGCTCCATCACGCTATGCAGTAAAGGCAGTCTATCACCGCGGGTCTAACGAGATCGCCGCTGTCTCCTCTACCCAGCGCCTGAGCATGATGGCAGGCAGATATGTGGGTAAGGATGACCCAGTGTGCGTTGTGCGCTCCCAGGGGGAGTTCCCCGCGGTGGGGGAGGTGCTTGAGCCCTTCACCAATCCCTTCCTAGTGGAGGGATGGATGCGAGGCTCCCATCACGGTCCTTTGATGCCGGTGGCCGTCGAGCAGTCTAACCCATCCCGATTCGATGGTCCCCCTCGGGTGATCGCTGCTGGTTTCCAGCTCTCTGGTGGCAATCTGGTGGGACCACGTGATATGTTCGATGACCCCAGCTTCGATGAGGCGAGGAGGATTGCCGGTGAGATCGCCGACTACATGCGCCGCCATGGACCTTTCGAGCCACACAGACTGCCTTTGGAGGAAATGGAGTATACCACCATGCCCCAGGTAGTCAGAAAGTTGGAGGGGAGATTCATAGACATTTGATTAGGGCTAAGCTTCTCCTAGCGACAAAAAACCCTGCCAAGATGCGAGAATACTCGCGGCTCCTTCAGGGCATACCATATGAAGTTGTTACCCTCGCAGATGTAGGTATAGATCAGGAAGTGGGCGAGACCGGGGAAACCCTGGAGGAGAATGCCGTACTTAAGGCTAAAGCCTATGCCTCCCTGAGCAATATGCTCACCCTGGCCGATGACTCGGGGCTTGAGGTGACCGCTTTGAGTGGGGCACCCGGTGCCCTATCTCGCCGCTATGCCGGAGAGAACGTTTCAGATAGAGAGAGGATTGATTTCCTCCTGACAAAACTTTCAGACATTCCCTGGGAGGAAAGGACCGCTCGCTTCAAGTGCGTGATCGCTATCGCCTCACCGGAAGGAGAATTAGTGCTCTGCCAAGGAGAATGTCAGGGCATTCTCGCCTTTGAGCCAACGGGGGAAAACGGCTTTGGCTATGACCCCATCTTTTATCTTCCCCAGTTGGGCAAGACGGTGGCTGAGCTCAACATCGAAGAGAAGAACGAGGTAAGCCATCGGGGGCAGGCAGCGATGAGAGCACGTCACATTCTGGAGCAGCGAGTAGATAAAATGAAATCATGATTATTTGAGTAATCACAACGAATGATGAGGAAGCTTTGAAAAGCTATGAAAAAGAGGAAAAATGACTGGGCTTTCCGATTCCTTTCAGCGACCCATAAACTACCTTAGGATATCGGTCACCGACCGCTGCAATCTGCGCTGCATCTACTGTATGCCGCCACAGGGCGTTACCCTCTCACCTCGCAGCGAGATCCTCCGCTATGAGGAGATTAAAGCGGTAGCTCAGGCAGCAGCCGCTTTGGACATAAATAAAGTTAGGCTCACCGGAGGCGAGCCCCTGGTGCGGTCAGGACTATCCCATCTGGTGCAAATACTATCCCAGATTGAGGGCATCGATGATATCGCACTCACCACCAATGGCGTGCTTCTAAGGCAATATGCTGCCCCGCTTAGGGAAGCCGGGCTTAGGCGGGTTAATGTGAGCCTTGATACCCTCAAGAGGGAGAGATTTCATCGGATCACCAGGCATGATAAGCTAGGTGATGTACTCGATGGCATCAAGGCAGCAAAAGAGGCCGGGCTTGATCCGGTCAAGGTGAATATGGTGGTTATTCGGGGGATAAACGATGACGAGGTGCTTGATTTCGCCCGCCTGACTATAGAGCAGGGATGGCATGTGCGTTTTATTGAGCCAATGCCTTTTGGGATAGGAGAAGGCCTTTCCTTTATACCCACATGCGAAATCCAGGAGCGCCTCTTCTCCTTGGGGTCCCTGGAGCCTTGCCTACCCATCCATGGCAACGGTCCTGCCAAATACTTTCGATTTAGGGGGACACCAGGAACCGTGGGCTTTATCAGCCCGCTTAGTGAACACTTTTGCTTTAACTGTAATCGCTTGCGCCTCACGGTAGACGGAAAGCTTCGCCCCTGTCTCCTGAGCGATGAGGAAGTAGACCTAAAATCTCCGCTGCGCCGTGGGGCATCGCTAGATGAACTCAAGGGGTTAATTCAGCAAGCAGTAGCCGCCAAACCTGAGCGCCATCACCTGTCGGAAGGAGTGCTCCCGAAAGGGCGGGTGATGTGCCAGGTGGGAGGTTAAAATTTGGAGCCTCTGGAACCGACACGGATGGTGGATGTGAGTGGGAAACCCGCCACAGAGCGGGAGGCAGTGGCCAAGGGCCTGGTGGTGATGAAGCCTGAAACCATCTCCCTGATGAGGGAAGGGAAGATGACAAAAGGGGATGTCCTTGCCACAGCTCAGGTGGCTGGAATCATGGCAGCAAAACAGACCTCCCAGATCATCCCCATGTGCCATCCTTTAATGCTCGATGAGGTCAAGGTTGAATTTAAATTTCCCCACAACGGGGTGGAGATCACTGCTAGGGTAAAGTGCACCGGGAAAACAGGGGTAGAGATGGAAGCGCTCACCGCAGTGTCGGTGAGCGCATTAACCATCTACGATATGTGTAAAGCGGCTGACCAGGGGATGAGGATCGAGGGGATTCGCCTGGTCAGGAAGAGCGGCGGCAAGAGCGGAACTATCGTCCTCGAATAGCGCTACCCACCTTTTGGGCAACCACGCTTCCATCGGTATTAGTACCGTGGCCATTGAAGTTCACTGCTTTCCTTGCTTCCGCCGGGTTGGGGGCGATGGAATCTAAATACGCGGTGGGGGCTTTATTTGGCGGAGGGCAACAAGCAACAGGTACCAAGATGAACAACAGAAAAGGCGCACACTATAGCACTTCTTTAGAGGCTTGTCAATATTCTACTATCCTGACCCCTCCTGCCGCTCCAGGAGCAGCCTGGTAACCTCGCAAAGAGCATTGTAGGCATAAGGGATATATTCCTGAGGAGGCAGGTCAAGCTTCCTGGTCTCCTCCTTAGGGGTTGGCTCGGGAAAGAGGCCACCGAGAATCATCGTGTACACATATTCATAGAGCTCACCATCGGGGCAAACCACCACACAGCCTAGGTCGCTCTTTGCAGCTCCTCCTGGCTCCGCCTCAATGGCTCTGACGTAGAGACTCCCCATAAAAAGGGGGAATGGATCCAGTTCACCAGCAGCCTCATGGAGCATCTCCCTTAGCTGAGAAGCGGCTCTCTCGATCATAACATCCGCTTTTGCCCTCCTCGTTAGGGGGTCCAACCCTTTCTCCGTCGTCTTCGCCTCCTTACCAATATCCATATACTCTCATTGGTCTGGGTCAACTGAGAGCACAATCCCGAATATTTCGTTGGTCAATTTTTGTACTACTTAAAGCTAGCTACCCCTTCCAAGCCGTGAGACGCTCCATAATAGGATGCCAAGGCTGGCAAATAAGAAGGGGAAGCTCACTTGAAGAAACCTAGTCCTATAGGATATTGCTACATTGCTTCTTGAACTAATTCCGCAATGTCCTTGATTTCGATAGTGTCACCCTTATCTACTGTCAACTGGCTGTCCTTATACATAGACATGCAGTAAGGGCAAGCTACAGCTAATACCTCAGCCCCGACACTTACAGCTTGTTCGAGCCTCAGGATGGAGAATCTTTCCTCCTTTTTAGTTTCCATCCAAATTCCTCCCCCTCCCCCACCGCAACAAAGGCTGTTCTCGCCATAATCTGGCATCTCAACCAGCTCCAGGCCAGGGATGCTCTTTAGGATTTGGCGAGGTTCATCGTATATGTCGTTATGGCGACCTAGGTAACACGGATCGTGATAGGTAACCTTTTTATTCAATTCCTTGGTGAAAGTCAACTTCCCTTCACTGATAAGTTTCCAAAGATACTGGGTGTAATGAATCACCTCAAAGTCGCCTCCAAACTCAGGGTATTCATTTTTAAAGGTGTGATAACAGTGAGGGGAACTGACAACGATTGTCTTAACACCATGTTTACTGAAAACGTCAATATTAGCCTGTGCTAGATTTTGGAAGACTTCCTCGCTTCCCGCTTTGCGAACCGATTCGCCGCAACAGCTTTCCTCAACTCCCAAGATGCCGAAATCCACCCCAGCCGTCTTGAGGATGTTGACCATAGCATGGGCCATGCCTCTCACCTTTGGGTCATATGCAGGGATACAACCGGGGAAATACAATACCTCGGTGCCTTCGGTAAATGTCTTCACATCCAGATCTTTTGCCCAATCTGCCCTGTTCTCCTGTGCCTCCCCCAGTGGATTACCTGTGCCGGCAATGTTTTTCACCGTGATCCGCAGTGAATCAGGAACCTTTGCCAGACCCATCCCCGTTATTGCTCTGCGCAGCGCCCTCATAATATCTATTATCTCCACACCGCGAGGACACCGCTTTACACAGGCATCACAGGTTGCACAAAGCCACATATCTTCAGATTCAAAGTCCTCTACCCCAAGCTTTGACTCACCAATGAGCCGATACACCATAAAGCTTCTGACTCTATTCCAGGGACATATGTCAGTGCAAAGACCACATTGATAGCATGATCTGAGAGCCTTACCACCCTCCTCCTCAATAATATCTACTGCCTCCCTGAAGGGAGTCACTACTGGCATACTGACTGCTCCTTTCTCTTCATCTTGCCACGCTAGTACACGTAGGTCTTTATGGCAAACCTAAACGATCTCCCTAGCTTTTGTGCCAAACGGCATCTATATCTATTATACCACCATGGCTGCCCAGCGTAAAACATTCTACCTCAGCTAGGAACCCCGCTACAGGGCGGTCTCCTGCCTAGGTTCACTTATGCTCTACAACTGTTAAGGTGCTCCGTATTGCTCGCGGAGTACCCTTTTAAGGATCTTTCCAGTGCTTGTGCGGGGAAGTTCATCGACGAAGACCACTGAGCGCGGCCTCTTAAAGCTGGCAAGCTTTTCGCGGCAGAATTCGATGAGCTCCTCAGTGGTAGCGGTCTTGCCCTCTTTGAGCACCACGATTGCCCTGGGCTGCTGACCCCATTCGGGATCGCTGACACCGATCACCGCCGCCTCCTCAACGGCTGGATGAGAATAAAGTGTATTCTCCACCTCCTCCGGGGAGATGTTCTCCCCGCCCCTGATGATCAGGTCATCGGCCCGCGCGGCGAGATAGAAGTAGCCCTCCTCATCCGTATAGCCCATATCGCCGGTATGGAGCCAGCCGTCGGCGGTGATTGCCTTCGCCGTTTTCTCAGCATCCTTCCAGTATCCGCTCATCACCCTAGGACCCCTGGCGACGATTTCGCCAACCTCCCCAGGGGGCACATCATTGCCCGCCTCGTCGATGATCTTCATCTCGACATCG
>SMTZ1_10007375_pt1 | contig 11000 bp, 7 predicted proteins | sample DeeMarSWOR136_30_FD_25667 | JGI IMG/M metagenome (IMG submission 25667)
TACAATAAAATCTTACCAAAATCAAAATTGCGTGGATTACCAATAAAGAGCCCCGAATTAATACAAGCAATTTTAGATGAGGCTAGAAAAGTTATTAAGTGTGAACATGTATTAATAACTGAAACCAAACATGGATTTATTTGTGCTAATGCAGGAATAGATAAGTCTAATATTGAGGGTGAAGGTACTATATCCCTATTACCAGAAAATCCAGATAAAGATGCTGAGAACATAAGAAAAACATTAAAAATTAAAACCCAAAAAGACGTTGCCATAATAATATCTGATTCATTTGGTAGAGCTTTTAGATTAGGTGCTATAGGAACTGCCATTGGAGTTTCAGGAATAAACCCAATTTTGGATTTTCGAGGTAAAAAGGATTTATTTGGTTATGAACTCCAGACAACTATAATTGGGCAGGCTGATAGCTTAGCAGCAGCAGCACAGTTAGTTATGGGTGAATCTGATGAGGGAATTCCCATTGTGTTAATCAGGGGATATAATTTTGATTATAATGAGAAAGCAACAATTAAATCTATTATAAGGAATAAGGAAATTGATTTATTTATAAATGATGAAGAAGATAAAATAAAAAAAATACTTAAAAGTCGTAGGAGCTATAAATTACCCTTTAAAGATAAAAAAGTTGATAGTAAAATTATTGAAGAATGCATTGAACTTGCAAGATGGGCTCCAAGTGCTCACAATGGACAATATTGGAGATATATAATACTAGAGAGAGATAAATTACGTGAAAATTTGATAGATACAATGAATAAAAAATTAATACAGGATTTACAAAAAGATGGAAAATCTAAAGAATTTATTAAATCTAAAGTTGATAAGACAAGAAAGAGTTTTTTAAAAGCACCAGTTTTAATATTACTGTGCTTTGATACATCAGATCTAGAGAAGTATCAGGATCCTAAAAGAAATCAAATTGAATTTTTATTAGGGATCCAAAGTGTTAGTAGTTCGGCAACTTATTTACTCCTTGCGGTTGAAATGAAGAAATTAGCGGCATGTTGGTATTGTGCTCCACTTTTTACTGAAGATATTATAAAAAGTAGTCTAAAACTCCCTGAAAAATACATCCCTATGGCCTTTTTTACAATAGGATATCCCATGAAAAATATAAAAACTCCAAATCGTAAAAAATTGAATGAAATAATATATAGGATTAAGCATAAGAGAAGTTAATTTTGATTGAAAATTATTATGTGGTTTTAGCAGGAGGCATTGGAGCAGCAAAACTTATTGAAGGAATGGCTCGAATAATTGAGCCAGAATTACTGAAAATTATTGTAAATACTGGTGACGACATTGAATTATTCGGACTTAGAATTTGTCCAGATTTAGATATAATTGCATATACTTTAGCAAACTTGGTGGATAAAAAAAAGGGATGGGGCTTTGTTGATGAAACATTTAATTGTTTAAGTATTTTGAAGAAATATTATGATACAGGATGGTTTAACGCTGGCGATAAAGATTTAGCTACTCATATCTATCGTACTGATTTGTTTAAACAAGGCTTTAGTAAAGAAGAAATTACAAATATAATATGTCAAAAGTTAGGTGTGAATTCCCATCTTATTCCAATGTCTAATGAACCAGTTGAAACTTTTATTGCTACTCCTTCAAAAAGTATGCATTTTGAAGAATATTTTATTAAATTTCAATGTCAACCAGAAATACTAAATATAGAATTTAAAGGGATAAAACAAGCCAAACCTGCAAAAAATGTATTAGAATTAATAAAAAAAGCCAAAAAAATTATAATTTGCCCATCAAATCCAATTGTATCGATAGGAACTATTCTTCAAGTGGAGGGTATAAAAGAAGCGCTGGCTAAAGTAAAAGAAAGAGTTTTTGCAATAAGTCCTATTATAGAAGGATCTCCAGTTAAAGGTCCAGCTGATAAATTGATGAAAGCCGTAGGATTAGAAGTCTCATGCGTGGGTGTTGCCGGTTATTATAAAGAATTTTTAGGACACTTTATTATTGACAATAAAGATAGCAAATTTAAGCCTCAAATCGAAGAATTAGGAATTACAGTATATTGTTATGATACTTTAATGATAAATTTAAAAAAAAAAAAAGATCTTGCTCAATTTATATTAAATTTATAATCAAAATATAGATATTTTCAAGTTGATTCAGTGGCTAATTCTTCAACTTCTTCATCCAAAGACGATTCTACTTCTTCTTTTTTAACATAGTCTCCTACTGAAGTTAGAAGTTCCTTTATACGACCTTCTTGTTGTAATCGAATTATTAAGTTTCTATGTTTTATAAAAGAAATTAATTTTGAAATTACAGGAAAGAGTAACATAATTGGTAATAATAGTATTATGATGACTTCTGGATTATCCATTGCTACACTTTCAGTAATTGCATCTGGTAATTGTATTACAGTATCTAAAAACCAATGTGGGTGAATAATTATAAAACTTAACACTATTAGTAAACCCACACGATAAATAAAATTAAATAGTGTAGAAGTTGCTAGATTTCTGGCTCTTGGAGCTGAAGACCTTGCAGTTAGCGTATCTCTAGCTTCAGGGTCTTCTCGAAAAAGACGATCAATATATCTTCCAAGTCTTCTTGTTTTGGATGCCGCAGTTACTAATTTTTTTTCTTCTTCCTCTAATTTTCTCCTCTCTATCATCTCTTTAACATAAGAAAATCGCTTACTTGTTTTTGCAAAAAATTTTCCAATAACTAATTCTTCCTTTTGTTCTGCTTCCATTTCTTTCATTCTCTGCTTTGCTTCCTCTTTTATTTTATCGATATTAGCAGTTATAAAATGTGATTCTCTAGCGAGTATATTTAATTGAGCTTCTAATCTATCGCTTCTCTCTAATGAAGGTTTAGTTACAGTATCAGCATAATTAATTTGGAACGCTAGCTCTAAGTAAATGTATGAAGTTATGCCAAATAGGATAACTGGACTTGCCAAAAAAGCAAAAAAATCATCAATTGGTATATTACTCATTATTGGATTAATAGGATCAGCCATCTCATCCAAATAAGTTAAATGAATACTGAGTAAATTTAACATATCTCTTAAACCGGCCACCATTAAAGGAATAATAATCATAAGGACTATTGAGCCAATTGCAACAAAATAATTTTTTGGATTGCTTTTGAAAAAACCTCTGATGGCATATATTATTGAAATTACAAATAAAATTTGAAAAATAAACAAATAAAGATCATTAAAAAGTACCCCCAACTCACTCATTATTAAATTAGGTATGTCTTGTAAGTCTGGTTGAGGTATCGAAAACCATTTGCTCAAGAATCCCTTAAAAAATCCTTCAATAAAATTAAACAAGAAGTTATTAAATCCACCCCCAAAAATAAAAGCACACCCATAGGCGATGAGAAAAAGAAACCCATATATTAAATATGAGATAACATTTTTTAATGCTCCTAAAAATGCAAATAACACAAATTCATTATCTGCAGTAACAATAACAGCATCAAAACTAAAAATAGAAGTTAGAAAGATAATTAATAACCAGGAGAACAATGCCAGATTAATAATTTTTAATAATAATAGATATCCACGAGCCATTCTTTAATATATCCTCCCTTAGTATGCTTTTCCCTTCTTTTTTGCTTCCATATAATTACTTAAAACTTGATTCATCATATCATCAGGACCACATGATATTATATTTACACCAAGATTTCGAAGTTCTTGCCTAATAATTAAAATATGCTCCATCATCTCCTCACTAATAGCTTCTGCTAGAGCTTTATCAGTTGAAGATAAGTCAATTTCATGAATTTCGAACCATGGACTAAAAGGGTTAATAATTATAATGGTATGATTAAAAGGAACTAATTTTTTAACAGCTTGAGAAATATCTTTAGGATTCGCCTCTAAATCAGATATTATAAAAACTAAACTACGTTTTTGAAAACGTCGTGTAAAATAATCCATGGCTTCATTGAATTTACACTTTCCCTGTGGTTTTACTCTTGCAACAAAGTCTAAGACTTGATAAAAATGATCTTCTCCACTATTTGGTTTTAAAAAATTGAAGTTCTTTTTATCTGAGAATGTAAAAACCCCAACATTATCCCTTCGTGTTAATGCTACTTTGGTTAAAAGCATACACGCTCTTATCGCATATTCAAATTTAGTATTTTCAATTGCTCCACCTGCCATCGTGTCTGATGAATCTACTATAATCATTATAGTGACATCCCTCTCACTCTCATACTCTTTTACGATTAATGTTTGAGTTCGAGCACTTGCTTTCCAATCTATCAATCTAAATTGATCTCCAAACACATATTTTCGCATCCCATAAAATTCTGAGCCAAGCCCTTTTTGTTTGGATCGTTGTAAACCATAATTTAACTGTAAAGATCGTTTTGAACCTAAAATTTCAATTCTTTTAATATCTTCATAAGGTGGATAAATTAGGATATCTGTAACACTATCTGGTACAATTCTTTCAATTGAATTAAATCCTAATCTATCCTTAACTATTATTGATAAAGGCCCAATAGCATATTCACCTCTAACTTTTGGTTCAAGAACGTATGAAAATTTTATTAGAGCTTTAGGACCAATTCTAGTAGATATAAAATTTTCACCTAAAATTAATCTAAAAAGCTGAGGGTTATAATTATCTCTTATTTCAATAAAATCAAAACTATTCCGACCGATATTTTCAATTACTACTTTTACATGAACAAAGTCATCTTTGAATACTTTTTCTTTCTCGAGTTCTCTATGAACCCGTAATTCTTCTACATTCATTTTATAGTAGAAAATTGGCAAACTAATAATTGTGCTAAATAATAATAAAATTGCGAAGTAAATTAAGTAATAATTTACAAATGCAAATCCAGCTGTAAGGAAAAATACAGCAAATAAAATTAAACTTCTACCTTTACCTCCTAGAATATAATGCCACCTTTTTAATATTTTTACTTTTAATTCTTATTAAATATTACACCCATGAAAATAAAGAAAAATGGGGTTAGATAGGGATTGAAATATCTTCGATTATTGATTTCAAGACAGCTTTTGTATCGAGACCTTCTAATTCTGCTTCTGGTTTCAACAGAATTCTGTGATTTAAAGCGGGAACTATTAATGCTCGTACATCATCAGGTGTAACATATGATCGGCCTAATATTGCAGCACGAGCCTTAGCGCATTTCATAAGAGTCAAACTTGCTCTTGGTCCACATCCGAGAGCAATCTGTGGATGATTTCTAGTCTTTAATATGATATCACGAACATATTTTAAAATTCTATCGTCAATGTAGACTAAATTCATAATTTTTTGCGCTGCGAGAATTTCTTCTCCAGTTGTTATTACTTCAACTGAAGGGGATTCGCCTGAAATTTGTCGGCGCATAATTTCTACTTCTTCATCTTGCTCGGGATAATCAAGCCAGAGTTTAAATAAGAATCGATCTACCTGTGCTTCTGGCAACGGATAAGTCCCTTCCATCTCAACAGGATTTTCTGTTGCAACAACAATAAAAGGCTTTTCAAGTTGTAAAGTTTGACCCTCAATTGTTATTTGCCGTTCAGCCATAGCTTCAAGTAAAGCAGCTTGTGTCTTAGGTGCACTTCTATTAATCTCATCTGCAAGAACCATGTTTGCAAAAAGTGGCCCTTTTTGAAGTACAAATGCACCCTCATTTTGATCGAATATTTTCGTCCCTGTAATATCTGCGGGTAATAGATCCGGAGTGAATTGAACTCTACGAAATGATATTCCTAATGTTTTTGCAAATGTTTTTGCCATTACTGTTTTTCCGAGCCCGGGGACTCCTTCTAAAAGTACATGTCCATTTACAAGCAGAGCTATGAAGAGTTGTTGTAAAATTTCACCATTTCCTACTATAACTCGACTTACTTCACTTAAGACTTCCTGTGCTATCTCTCTTATAGGTGCTACATCAATTTCCTCATGATCATAATATTTTGCTTTGTCAGGAGCTTCCATTTATTTTTACCTCTTTTTTTTTTTTTAATAATTTTATAATTAATTAGATATTATTAACTGCCCAATCCATTTCGAAAAAGGTTTCTTCGAAATCTTGTTCAGTTCTAACTTTATATTTTCCTTCCTTAATCGCTAAAATTTTATCCATAAACTTACTTAATCTTCTTGATTTTATTTTTGTTGTTGATGGATCTTTTGCATTAACCAAATCAATTACATTTTGAACGGTTATTTTTTCTCCTCCCAATTGAGTATTTAATTTTCTTTCTAATCTTCTATATAGTAGTTTTAACGCATCAGCATATTTCATTTTATCTTTATATTCCCCAATTTTTTGGGCAAAGAAGGAAGATGTTCTAAATCTCGCAATTTCTTCTTTTCTTTCTTCTACTTTAGCAATTTTCTCTTCTTCCTTCTTTTTATCCTTTTTGGGTAAATATTTCCTTAAAGTATAAAATGCTATAAGTGGATAAATCCATGCGGTTATAGGATTTGTCGATAAATGTACAATATATTGCATTACGAAACCAAATATTCCTGCTGAAGTAAGATCTCTTGAAAACTCTGGTCTAATATGAGCTTCATCGAACACTACAATCCATTCATCTTTGCTACGTCCTTCATTTACATATGTTAACCATTCAATGATATTTATTCCAAACTGCATATTATCATATAAAGGGTCATCAATTAATTCATTGTTAAACAAGCTTGCATCTGCTGACACAAATGTTCGCTGAGTTCCACTATCTTTAGCTAAGAATACTTGTTGAGAATATCCTCCAAGAGGAATTGTATCAAGTGGAAAATCACCCAAACCTATAAATGATGTAATTAAACTCATAAAACCTAAATTAAGATCGTCTTCAGGTGAATTATATCTTTTGTTATAATCCTTATCTATAAAAGCATAATCTGATGTTGAGCCTATCGGCTCCCAACCAAAATAATTTATAAATGGGCCTCCAGCAGCACAGGAGGATACAGAGAGAATTACTTCATCAATATTCGTTGTAGTTGGATGAGATGCAAAATTGGTAATTACAGGGAATTCTGGAGTAGTAAACGGATCATAGGAAGCATTATCTCGTAATATACCATTAGGAAATATAGTAAGAGGGATTTGGATCCCAGCAAATACACCAGCTAACATAATTTCCCATAACAAAGTGCTTGTTGAACCATGATCATGGCATAATAACAGTGAATTAGAACTATTAAAAAAATCAATAAAATATGGAATTTCAAAAATGGGGTCATAAAATTGATTTGGTCCTAATAAAATTAATAAGATTGATTTATCCAATCTTTCAGTAGCACTTAAACTTGATTGAATAGTCCTTACCTCATATCCTTCATTTTCAATTACTTGCTTAAAATCTGAAGCGCCATTCCAAGCGCTATTATAAACTGAAAAATTTTGATCATTTTCACCTTTATCTATTATTGGAGAAAATAAAGGAACGAATACAAGTATAAATATAATTACAAATAATGCTTGTTTATAAATTGAACCAGATTTAATTTTTTTTCTTGATTGAGATTGTCGTACTTTCATAGTTGTAGCATTTCTTAAAAATATGATGAAAAAAACACCACTAAAAATTGCTCCGAGGTAACATAAAAGAGGGACATAAGTTACCATTCCCCACCAAAGAGGTAAATCATTTGGATTTTCTTGTTGAATGTGAACAACAAAATCGCTAATAATTACTCCAAAAACTACTAGATATATCGTTAAGAACGTTAGAACAATCCCTTTTGAAATGTTAATACTCTTTGGAGATGTTTTTCCTGTCTTTACCATGGTTATATACTTTTTATTTTTTTGAATTTAAACAAAAATTGTACTTTTTAAATCTACAAGTTAAAAGAGAATGATTTCCCAGTAATTTCACTATAAATATTTGTAAATAAATCTATTGTAAAGTTTAATTCTTTAGTTGTAGGTTCAATCCCACCATAAATTATATCTTCTATTTTTTTTATAAATGGGTAGACCGATTCTGGTTTTAGTTTCTTTTCTAATTCATTCACACATGAAATAGCATATTCACGAATAGTTTGATGCGTTAATCTAGGTTTTTTAAATTTAATATTAATAAGATCATCGTACACGAGATAGATATAAGCTATTGCTTCCTTAGGTCTATTTGTTTCCACTAATACTTTTACATTATCAAATTTTTGTTTAATATTAATCTCTGGTTCTGGTTGTTTCTTTTTCTTTTTAGCCATTATTTTTTACCTAATTTTATAATTTTTCAAATAATTTACTTTATAATTTTTTTTGAATTTATAATTCTTTGTACTTATTCCTTGTTCATATTTTTAATTTATTTGTTATATTTGAATTTAAAAATTTAAAACAAAATTATATCCCGTCAATTGGAAATATACAGGTGAAAATAATTCACATGTATTATAGAAATCCTTTTCTGCTATTTTAAACGGCTTTGCATATATTATTTCTTCAACTTTTTGAATAAATGGGTAAATTGATGATGGAGTCAATTTTAATTCTTTTACAGATATTATGGCAAAATCTCTAATTGTCTCATTTTCTGCTCTTTTGCGATTATATTTCGCATTAATTAAATCCATATAAATTGCGTTGAATAAATATGATATTGATTCTTCTAACCTCCCAGAATCTTTAAGAATTTTTAGATTTATAATTTTTGATTCAAGAGGAATATTCACTACCCGTGATTCTTCTTCCTGTTTTTTATAATATTTATATCCATAGACTGCTAGAACTGTAACAATTCCTCCTAAAATTGGAAAAAATATTACTGAAAATATAAAGAATGGAGGTAAGTCACCCCCTCCTGGAAGTGTTGGCGGAGCAGATTCAACTAATATATATTGTAGAGGTGAAAAAATATCTTTTCCTGATACAAATTCATTTAATTGAACCTGAATTGATGCTGTTCCATTTCCTGGAGGAATTCGAAAACTTGAGGTAAAAAAGCCATTAGATCCTGTTATTGCCGTGTCTAAAATAGTACCATTGTAATAAATTAAGACTTCTCTATTATTAATTCTTAATAATGGATCAGTACTGGAAATTAATGTTCCTGTCAAACTATACATCGCTCCTTCAGTAGTGGTATAGTCTATGTCTAAATCCCAAGTAATATCAGCAAATACTTTAATATTAGATATGAAATTTTCAGAGTAATCCACGTATGGAGGATTTGAGTAATTAAATTTCAGGGTTAAATAACTTTTAGACGTAATTGGAACTTGTAAATTTGTCAGACCCCCTAAGGCATCTGTATCAAAAAAACCTTGAGAGATAATTGTAGATCCATCTAGCCAATAGTAATTAACAGTTTCGGAAGAAATTCCATTTCCATTATCGTAATTTAGGTATCCATCTAAATTAAAATATTCTTCAGTTAATTTCGGAGTTGAGGGATCATCATGAGAGAGTATATCAAAATAGGATGTAGCGTTTACGTCAATTGTATAGAAATGATGATATTTAATTTCACTTCCAGAACCCCCTGGTTCTGAATCTGTTACTCTTACTTCTATTTTATGACTCGAGTATACATAAAGATTTGGGTCAATTGTATAACGGATAGTAAAATATCCATTAATTCCTGTTACATTTGTGTGTCCCATATCAACTATATCGTCAACTTCTATTGCGACATTGACTCCTGAAGTATCAATAGATTCATTAAATACATTATATAGTCGTCCTTTAACGGAAATAGGTGAATTATGATAAAATCTTGTATTATTTACTTCACTGGGATTTGTAAGATCTAATGTTGCCCAAAACCAAGACATTTTAGGTCTATAATCAGGTTTAGAGTTATTTGTGTTTAAAATAAAATTTGTAATGGAATTAACGCTAATTAAAAATACTAAAAAAATAATTAAGATCCCCAAAACTTTAGAATGTTTAATAAAATAAGTAGGAATCTTGTATTTTTTCATTTATTCAATAATCACCGTTTTTACATTCATTAAATTTGTCTAAATACTTCCTGTTCTGTAGAACTTACATAAAGGCCATCAGGAACACCAAAATTATCAGGATCATCAGAGTAGAAATTAACCCAGACTTCAGTATTATCGTACCAATTTCCAACTGTAAAGGTTAGATTGAAAAATCCATTCTCATCTGTAACCCAAGTTTGAGTAACTAATATTGCTCCATTTCCATCTTTAATGGTTACATTAATTTCCATTCCTTCCATTGCAGTTCCATTATCCCAATAAAGATATCCATAAACATAACATTCATCACCAAAATACCAGACATCTTTAAAAATATTAGTCTCATAATTACCTATTATATAAGTACCTGCTATTACATTAATTGGAATAAGTAAACTACTATTGTGGATCATATAATCCCTTAAAAATATACCTGGAGCGTTTATACTTCCATTAAAATCAACTCTTATATAATATTGCCCTTGAGGGCAAGAAAGATCGATGGAATTTGAAAATTGATAAGAACCATCAGTGTTAATTGTTATTGTATGAGTACCAGTTAAATAATTTGAAGAAACGTCAAAATATGAGGAATCCAATAACGTTATGTTTAATATTAATCCTCTTAAAAATACTCCTCTCTCTCTAACGGTTCCAGAAACAATAAAATTATCTATATCTCTTAAAATTGAAATTTGATCTATATAACTAAAAATATTAATTGATTCATTAATGATGACATAAGTTATATTAATAGTATTAGAGCCTGTCCATTGAACGCTTATTCGATGGAGACCTCCATGCCAGTTAGTAGTGTCAGCTAAAATTGAAGCATATCCACTATTTAATGGTTGAGTTCCTAATGGAATACCCATATAATCATCTGTAAACGTAACCGTACCAAAAGAAACTGGACCACCACTTTGAGTAATAAAAACTGAAAAATGAATCGGATTAGAACGATAATACCATTCAGGAGGAAGTCCATCGCTATAAAATGATTGAGTTGGGGTTCCATCTATGTAGAAATATATAACAATATTATATGGGTCAATT
>SMTZ1_10007376_pt1 | contig 11000 bp, 7 predicted proteins | sample DeeMarSWOR136_30_FD_25667 | JGI IMG/M metagenome (IMG submission 25667)
GTGACCTGCTACCAACAGGCCTACTCCTGGTATTACCCGGCCCCGGTGCATCGGGGAGAGCAAATCGAGAACACGGTTTCCGGTGACACCATCAGGTTCCACGTCAGGAACGAACAGCTCCGCCAGGTCGAAGTGGTCGGGGGCGCGGTCGGCACTTACCTGAGCAGTACCGAAACGCAGCAGGACACGGTGGTTACGACGGTAACCGACACGATCGATTACCAGGCCGATCACATCACCTATGATCTGATAGACTCGCTTATCACTCTTCAATCGCGGGCCCGGACCAATTCCGGCGGCGTGTCGCTGGAAGCGTATCAGATTCAACTCGACACCCATGAGCGCATCATCGAGGCTTTCTCCGGTACGCTCACGTCGGACTCGGCCTCCGGCGACAACATCTTTGCCGACCGCCTGCAGCCCAACCAGGTGCCGGTTATACTCAGAGACAAGACTCAGCAATTATACGGTGACTACCTGCGCTACTCGATAGATACCGAAAAGGGCCGCATTGAGACGTCGAAATCGAGTTACGAGACCGGCCTGTTCTACGGTGAGCAGTTGCACCGCCAACACAAGGACATCTTCTATCTCCAGCATGGGCGCTACACCACCTGTAACGCCGCGGAACCGCACTTCCATTTCAGTTCGAGCAACCTCAAGCTTATTGAGGGCAAACGGCTGATTGCCAGACCGGTAGTGCTGAACATCGGTCGCCTGCCTATCCTGGCGCTTCCCTACTACGTTTTTCCGCTGGAGAAGGGACGCCACTCGGGTATTCTTCCCTTCACCCTGGGCAACCTTGAAAAAGGGGAGCGGTATATCCGCAACGTCGGCTACTTCTGGGCGCCGTCGCAGTACTGGGACTGGCGGGGGGCGCTGGACTATTTTGAAGAACGCGATCGACTGAATATTTACAGCCGTCTGGTTTATCGCAAGTTGTATGCCTTCGACGGTTCCATTGCCGGCAACTTCGGCCGGGAGACCGCACTTGATCCATTCACGGTCAGCGAGTACCGCAAATCGCGCTGGACGCTGAAGGTCTCTCATAACCACGAATTCTCACCCGGTTTTAAGGTAAGCGCCAGTGGGGACTTCAGATCCGATCCCCTTTACTATAACGACTACTCCACTAATCTCGAAGAGCGTCTCAACCGGGTAGTTCGATCGCAGGTCAACTTCAGCAAGCGATTTGGCAAATCAGTTGCGGTTTCGGGCTCGATCTCGCACGACGACCAACTGGACAAGCAGTCCCGAACCGATCGGATCCCGTCACTCAGTATCACTCTGCCGCCGCTACGACCGTTCGGCGAAAGTCGGCTCAACGATGAAGGCCAACCGGAACGTCGCTGGTATAACGAGCTGATTGTCACCTACCGTCCCCGGCTGGAGAACTTTTCGAGCCGCGTCATGAGAGACTCACTGGGTGAGGCCTTCTATGATACCACGGTGATAAGCGATACCAATATCGTAGTAATCGACACCGTTACCATGGAAACCGACACCACGATCACGGATACGACTATCATCACCATGGTCCAGGACACCCTTTCCTACCGGAGCCGCAAGGAGTACACCCGGGTCGATCATGCGGTCGGGGTGAGCTTCCCGTTGACTGTCGCCAGGTATTTCGTGCTCAATCCGTCGTTCCAGTACGCCGAGAACTGGTTTCTGATTCACCCGACCGATCAGTCGGACGCCCTGAACATAGACGCTTCGACCACCTACCGCAGCTACCGTTACGACCTGGGAGCCTCGCTCTCAACCAAGTTGTACGGATCAGTATATCCCAAATTGTTCGGCCTGGCCGGGCTCCGCCAGGTGATCACGCCGCAGGTATCATACCGCTATGCTCCCAAGGCGGACCGGCATCCCAAAATCAGCGCCTACGCCGGTGGTTCGGCTCGCTCCCCGGCCAAAAGCCAGACCATGAACCTGTCGCTGAACCATGTTTATCAAGCCAAAGTCAAGCTCGGCGAAGTCGAGAAGAACTACGAGTTGCTGTCGGTGACCCATTCCGCCAGCTATAATTTCGAAGCCGTCGGCCGCAAGATGTCGAGCCTGAGGACCAGCATCAGGTCGAATCTGCTCAAGAACATCAGACTCAACGCCGAGATGAGCCATTCTCTGTACAAGGCGCCCACCAGTGACGAGCTGGACCTTTGGCATCCGCATTTGACCAGTTTCCGGGCCAATGCGACCCTGACCCTCCGGGGACGGCGTTTCCTTTTCGATGACCCCGCCGCGGAGAGACTCCAGGGGGCGGACTCGGCTTCGCAGCTTGGCTTTTCGACGCCGTCGTTCGGTGTCGCCAGGGGCTGGGATGTCAACGTGGGTTACAGCTTCACCGAAACCGGCAAATGGGACGGCTTCTACCGAAAGTCAAGTTCGATCCGCCTGACGTTGCAGTTCAATCTGACGCCGACCACCGAAGTCAGTTACTCGCAGTACTACGACTTTGTGGCTGCCAAGACCATCACCAATCAGGTCAGTATAGTGAAGACGATTCACTGCTGGACCGGCACATTCCATTGGGTGCCAACCGGTTCCACGCGCGGTTGGGGCTTCAAACTGTATGTCACCGCCCTGCCCGCAGTGAAGATCGATAACACCCAAAGTACCCTCAACAGCTCCTATTTCCAGGAGTTCAGATAGGTTCCACCGCCGCCGTCCGAACCCGGATTTAGCCCGGTTTCACGCCCTTTTCGGGCTTGTTTGTTGTTGACAGTTCCTGCGGAGGCGGGGTTTTTACAGTCAAGAAAGGATCAACGCCTCATACCCGTTACTTTAAAGAAAGGAAACCGCCATGACCAAGGACGAGATGATTGCCATCATGGCTGAATCATCCGGCATCAGTAAGAAGCAGGCGACCCATGCCCTGACCGCGTTCATGGACAATATCACCCGGACCCTCAAGAGGGGACAGAAGGTCAGCTTCTCCGGATTCGGTACTTTTGCCATTTCAAATCGCAAGGCGCGCACCGGCCGCAACCCCCAGACCGGCGCCGCAATCAGCATTCCGGCCACCCGCGTCCCGGTGTTCAGAGCGGGCAAAGGCCTCAAGGAGGCTGTGCGCAAATAAAGGCCCAGGGTATATCAGCAGGAGGCGGGTTTGACGGGCCTGCCTCCTTTTTTAACTTCAGCGGCCGGCCGCGTGCGGTCCAGAATGGTGTGAAATGGCAAAGCGCAGGAAACTGACCTTTAGTGAACGCTGGTGGCGGGTAACCGGCGGGCTGGTCTTCATTCTCGCGGCGCTGATTCTGATCGCTCTGGTTACCCACGACGGCCTTGATGATGCCCGCATCAGAGGAGAGATAGACGGCCACCTCGACCCATTTGAGATTCACTATCGCAATCAGGGCGGGATGTTGGGCGCCTATCTGTCCTATGCGCTGACGGTGACGGCGGGCTGGCTCGCTTTCTTCTTGCCCCTGGGCCTGATTCTAATTTCGCTCCGTCTGTTTTCATCGGAAATGGCCCGCCGCTGGAGATTCGGCAGCCTGGCCCTGTTTGCTATGGCCGTGCTTGGTTCTGTCCTTTACAATGTCTCCCGTCTGGCGTCGCCGACTATCAGCTCCGACACAGGGGCTATCGGTGGGTACGTCCTGATCAAGTTGACTGAATTTCTGATACGGGTTCTCGGGCCCCTTGGGACTTACGTCGTTTCCGGCGGGATAATTGTGATTCTGGCGATGACTCTGGCACCGGTCCGGCGTTTGCTATCGCTTCGGGTGGGGTTTCCGGATATGAGTTGGGTTAAGGAGGTCGGCGGGGGGCTGTGGGAGCGTCTGAGATCATTCTTTGAGCTTAAGTGGCTGGTCGGTCGGGGAGAGGGCGACGGGGAAGTCGAAAACGAAGAAGGCCAAGTGGCTTCACGCCGGGCCCACCGGACCTCAAATAGGGGTGCTGAATCGGTAGCTCCCGAGGCCGCGGAGACCGGCACTCGGGCTGGAGCGACGGAGCCTGCCACCGGGAGCCGGCCGACTCGCCAGAGAGCAACCCTTAAGCGTCCGGCCGAGAAAGTAAAGGTTGAATCGATCGCCTATGAGTACCCCGGGCTGGGCCTGCTTAACGATCCCCCGGCCGGCGCTTCGACAGTCAGCGAAGACGAACTGCAGATGACCGCCCGAATGCTTAAGGAAACACTTGAGACATTTCAGGTAACTGTCGAAGGCCCCATAACTTCACATCAGGGGCCAATTATCACTCGCTTCGAGTTCAAGCCCGGCGCGGGCGTTAAAGTCAATCGTATTATGGGGCTGGCCGACGACCTGGCTTTGGCCCTCAAGGCCAAGCGTATCCGAATTGTGGCCCCCATTCCCGGCAAGGCCGCGGTGGGCGTTGAAATTCCGAATCGTCACCCTCAGTCGGTCTGCCTGAAGGAGATTCTCAGTTCTGAAGAGTACAACGACGCGCGTCTCCGGCTGCCGCTGGCTCTGGGTAAGACCATCAGCGGGCGCCCGTATGTTACCGATCTGGCCAGGATGCCTCACCTTTTGATCGCCGGGGCGACCGGTTCCGGCAAGTCGGTCTGCATGAACGCGCTGATAACTTCTCTGATCTACAAGCTTCACCCGCTGCACATACGGTTTGTTTTTATCGACCCGAAGATGCTGGAGCTGTCGGTCTACTCGAAGATTCCGCACCTGGGCCGACCGGTGGTGACCAGCCCCAAGCGCGCCGAGCACGTGCTGGCCGATATTGTAGTCGAAATGGAAAAACGATACCGCAAGCTGGCCGAGGCCGGGGTCCGGAACATAGAGGATTTCAACAAGCGCCAGAAGGCCGAAGAGGAGAAACTTCCCTATATCGTCATTTGTGTGGACGAACTGGCCGACCTGATGATGGCGGCGACATCCTCCAAAGTGGAGATGTTAGTCACGCGGCTGGCCCAGATGGCGCGGGCGGTCGGTATCCACCTGGTCCTGGCCACACAGCGACCGTCGGTCGATGTCATCACCGGCTTGATCAAGGCCAACTTCCCCGCCCGGATCGCTTTTCAGGTGGCCAGCAAGGTCGACTCCCGGACCATCATCGACGCCAACGGAGCCGAGAAACTGCTCGGGTCGGGCGACATGCTCTTTCTGAGCACCGGCCATCCCGAGCCGACGAGACTGCACGGCGCCTTTATTTCAAGCGAGGAAACGGAGCAACTGGTCAAGTTCATCAAGGAACAGGGGCTGGAGATGATGACCTTGAAAGGGATTTCTCAGGCGACCGGTGGCACCACCGAGACCCAGGTCGACCTGGGGGACCCGTTATTCCGCGAGGCCTGCGAAGTGGTCATTCGGCACAAACAGGGCTCGGTGTCGCTGCTCCAGAGGCGGCTGGGAATCGGCTATCAGCGCGCGGCCAGGCTCATCGACAAACTGGAACAGGCCGGGGTGGTATCGCCGTTTGACGGCTCCAAAGCCCGGGATGTGATCGTCGACCGGGCCTATATTGACGCCATGTTCTCCGGGTCGACCAGCCAGCCGGCGGACCAGTCCTCCTGAACCGCTTTTTCGGCCAAACGTATAAACACCAATGAGAGAAGTCCTTATGATATTCGTGGCGGCGTGCTTATTTGCCGTGACCGCGCCGGCCGACCAGGACCCATTTGAGGCCATCAAGGCGGCCATGGCAGAGGCCGAGTGCTGCCGCTTCGAGTTCGTCACGATCCTGAATTCGGAGGTCTTTGACTCGGTCGATTCCACGGCCGGAGCCGCCTTGATAGCGTCCGACGGCCGCTACCATATCCGTATCGGGGAGGATGAGTATCTGAGGACGCATGATCGGCTTTACAGTTACTCTCAGGAGCAGAATCAGGTGACGGTCGAACGTGTGGATTCGGCCGCTGTTTCGGACGAGACCGTGTCGTTTGTCACCCGCCTGGATGACTTTTACCGGACTTCCGTGCGGATAGCCGGCCGGGAGTACTTCCTGCGGAAGATCGACACCGCCGCCACGGCGCTTCCGGACTCGCTGACGGTCGCAATCTCGGGCCGGCCGCCGGTCCTTGACTATCTGGAGTACCTGGACGTCAACGACGAGGTCAATCGAGTGGTGTTCTCAAGACGTGAGCATCTGGGCCGCTGCGACGAGGCCGGGTTCGAGCCGGCATTCCCGGACACGGTTGAAGTAATCAATCTCTTCTGAAGCCGGGTGTGAAGTTCTTTATCCACAAACTGGGGTGTCCCAAGAATGACGTGGATGCTGACTACCTTGCGGCGCGCCTGATCGCGGCGGGCCATCAACCCGTCACTGACCCGGTCGAGGCTGATTCGGTGGTGGTCAATACCTGCGGATTCATCAACGCGGCCAAGGAAGAATCGATCGGTGCCCTTCTGGACCTGGCTCAGTTGAAAATGACCGGTCGTCTCAAGACCTTGTATGCGGCCGGTTGTCTCTCCCAGCGCTACGGCCGGGAGCTTCTGGCTGACATGAAAGAGCTCGACGGCGCCTTCGGCCTCGGCGCTCTGGATGATATCGCGGAGGCCATGACCGAGTCGGCACGTTTGCGGCAGCCCGTCCGGCAGGACGTTCGTCTTCTGGCATACCTTGACTGGGAAAGTCGATTTGTGGCGGACGGCCTTCCGTATGCGTACGTCAAAATATCCGACGGCTGCGACCGTCGGTGCAGCTATTGCACCATCCCCCAGATGCGCGGGCCGTACCGGAGCCGCCCCCTGAGATCGATTGTGAATGAGGCCCGGTTCCTGGCGGAAAACGGCAAGAAAGAGTTGATCCTGGTATCGCAGGAGTCGACTCTCTGGGGGACCGATCTGGAAGGTCGGCCGACCCTGGTCGACCTGCTGAATTCACTCGAGGAGATTGCAGAGGTGAGGTGGATTCGGTTGCTGTACCTGCATCCTGCCCGCACCAGTGCGGCCCTGATCGATCACATGGGGTCGAGGCACAAGACGGTGAACTACTTTGACCTCCCGCTGCAGCATGTAAACACGAGCCTGCTGAGAGCCATGAAGCGGGAAACGAGCCGCGCCACCATTGAAAAACTGCTGGAGGCTATTCATGAGCGAGCCCCGCAAGCAATAATGCGAGTCAGCTTTATGGTCGGGTTTCCGGGTGAAACCGAGGCCCGGTTCGAGGAGTTGTGCGAATTCGTCCAGGAACATCGATTCGATCGTCTGGGGGCTTTTTTGTTCTCGGCCGAGGAAGGCACGCCGGCCGCCGATCTCCCGGGACAGGTACCCGAAGAGGTCAAGGTGGAACGCATGGACCGGCTGATGACCCTGCAGCAAGGCCTTGCTTTCGGCCGGAATAACTCCTTGATCGGGGAATCTGTCGAAGTTATCATTGACACCGTAGATTCGAAAGGATGGTCCGTGGGGCGCACCCGTGGAGACTGTCCCGAAATAGATCAGGAAGTCCTGATCAGCGGGCCGGATCTTCGGGCGGGCGATATCTGCCGGGTGCGCATCGACGGCGCCGATGGGTATGATTTGGTTGGGACGAAGGTGGCTGAGAGTCTATGATTCAGTTTGAAAAGTTGGGGATATTTCTGTCGCGGCCGATCGCTTTCCTGCTGGTGCTGATCTATTTCGTGCAGTCGGGTCTGCTGGTCTACCTGATCGCCGATAAGTTCAGCCTGGAGAAGCAGATTTCCTTTCAGCAGAAGAGAATTCGCGAGCTCGAAGAGAAGCTTCAGATTTTCAAAGCGATTGATGACTTCCAGATCGGTTTCAATCAGCAGGAAGTAGACGAATTAGGCGAGGTCATCTATGCGGAGAGTAAGCGATACGGCTATGACCCGATGTTTATCATGGCGGTGATTCTGACCGAATCGTCGTTTCGCAAAGGGCAGACGTCGCGAGCCGGCGCCCGCGGCCTCATGCAGGTGGTGCCGTTCGTGGGCGAGGACGTGGCGCCCCGGGCCGGTGTGAACTGGGACGGCACTGAAACGCTGTTCGAACCGGGGTCCAATATCAAGATGGGAACTCGTCACCTCTTTGAACAGATTCTCAAGTTCAGTGATGTGAAGCAGGCTCTGCTTTCGTATTACATGGGCGAAGCGGCCCTGCGCGGCCTGATGAGGCAGAACCGGCCGTTGCCCAAACGATACCTCAAGACGATAGAACAGAACTACGAGATGCTCAAGGAGACTTACAAGGTTTGACCTCTTTGTGGATCAGACGCTCGGTGCTGCCGCTGGCGGCACTGGTTCTTCTGGGGTGCGGCGGCGGAACCAACCTCGCACGCCTCGATGGCCGGGAATTGTACGAACTGGGCATGAGCAAGTATGACAACGGCAAGTACCTGGATGCGATTGCGGCTTTCCAGGCGGCCATTTTCAATTATCCCGGTGAGAGCCACGTCGACACGGCGCAGTACTACCTGGCGCTGTCGTATTTCGGGAACGAGGATTATGTCCTGGCTCAGGTCGAATTCAACCGTCTCCTGGTGAATTACCCCGCCTCGGTGTTTGCTCCCCAGGCCCAGCTGATGAAGGCCGTATGCTTCTTCAAGGGTACGCCAACCCATTACGGACTGGATCAGACTGATCTGGAGGCCGCCGTCACACAGTTTCAGGATTTTCTCATTGACTATCCCGAATCCGACGCGGTCCCCGAGGCGACCCGCTATCTGAACGAGGCACGCAATCGGCTGGCCCACAAGTATTACGAAAGCGGTATAGTCTATGTCCGATTACACGACTTCCGAGCGGCCCGCGTTTACCTCCAGAAGGTGATCGATGACTACACCGATACCGAATACGCCGCGAACGCGACCTATCAGCTGGCCGAGTGCTATTACCAGGAGAAGAAGTGGGACGAGGCTTACGAGCGATTCGCGGATTTCAAGACGATCTGGCCCGAGCATGCCCTGGCAGCGTCGGCGGCGGAGCGTTCCTGTGCTGCCGCCTATCGCGGCGGTATGGAGGCTTTCGAAGCCGGCGACCTGGAGCTGGCACGACAGCGGTTCGAGCGCTATCGCACGGTCTGCGGGCACGACCAGGAGAAACTCGGGAAAGTCAGCCAGTACCTTCAGCAGATCGGCAATATCCCAGTAGTGGAGGTTGACTCAACCCATGCCGGCTCCTGAGCCGGGAGAGAGCTGGGGCGTTCTGGGCGGGGTGTTCGACCCGGTCCACCATGGACACCTCGCGCTGGCCCGGGACATCAGGACAGCCTGCCGTCTTGACGGGGTACTCTTCGTACCTACTTTTGAACCGCCGCATCGCTCGGCGCGCCCGGTAGCCGGCTACCTGGACCGAGTTGAGATGCTTGATCTGGCTCTGCAGGATAAGTCCGGTTTCGAGATCAGCCGCATCGAAGAAACCACCAGCCGGCCCAGTTATACGCTGGACACGGTGCGCGCTCTTAAGGCCGCCCACCATGACGTTGAGTTCTCTTTCCTTGTGGGAGCCGACAACCTGGACCAGTTGAAAACCTGGCACGAGTGGGAGAAGATACTTGACGAGGTGCGGCTTCTGGTCGGGTGCCGTCCCGGGGCCGCAATAAACGAGTTGCCCGACCTGCCGGCGGATCGCATCGACCTGGTTGAGACCTCCCTGGTCGACCTGTCGTCGACTTACGTCCGGTCACGGATCAAACCGGGGCTATCACTTGACGAACTGGTCAGGATGGTGCCGTCAGCTGTCGCCGGGTATATTCTGCAAAGGAAGCTGTACCGATGACTGCCCGGAAAAAACCGCGCGTATTCCTGGTCGATGGCTCGGCCATGTTCTACCGGGCGTATTTCGCGTTCATTCGCAGTCCGTTGATCAACTCCAAAGGGGAAAACACCTCGGCCTCGTTCGGGCTGGTGAACTCTCTGCTCAAGATCATGCGCGAGGAAGACCCGGAGTACCTGGCCATCGTCTTTGATACCGCGAAGCCGACTTTCCGGCACGAACAGTATCCCGAGTACAAGTCAACGCGGGCAAAGATGCCCGACGACCTGGTGCTGCAACTGCCGCGCATCCAGCAGGTGGTGGAAGCCTTGAATATCCCTGCTTTTGAACTGGAAGGGTTCGAAGCCGATGACGTGATCGGATCTTTTGCCGTCAAAGCGGCGGGGCAGGGCTGCGAGGTGTGGTGTGTCACCGGCGACAAGGACTTCTTCCAGCTGGTTAACGACAATATCGGGATTTACAATCCGGGCAAGGCCTCTGAACCACCGGAGAGGATGGGAATCGAGGAGGTCAGGAAGAAGTTCGGCGTTTATCCCGACCGGGTCATCGACAAGCTGGCCCTGATGGGCGACAGTTCGGACAATGTGCCCGGTATCCCGGGAATCGGACCCAAGACCGCCGATAAGTTGCTGGAACAGTTCGGTTCGCTTGAGGCGGTCCTCGAAAACGCCGACCAGATCAGTGCCGCCGGCGTGCGACAAAAGGTAAGCAAAAACGCCGACTCGGCCCGGCTGTCAAAAGACCTCGTGACCATACGCACCGACGCCCCCATAGAGTTCGACCTGGAGGCCTGGCGCCGACGCCCGCCGAACCTGCCAAGAGTCAAAGAGCTCTTTCTCGAGCTGGAGTTTTCCAGGCTGCTGAAGCAGGTTTTGCCTGATGCGAGCGAGTCATCCACTGATGAGACGGCTGCGCAGACCAGAGCTTTCTACCACACCGTGACGTCCCTCGATGAGCTCAAGAAGCTGGTGTCGGCTTTCAGCAAAGCGGATGCTATCTCGGTCGATACGGAGACCACCGCTCTCGACCCGCTGGTGGCCGAGCTTGTCGGGGTATCGCTGACCGACCGGGCCGGCACCGGGTATTATGTTCCGCTCGGTCACTCCACCGATTCCGAGCGTAACCTGCCCTTTGATGAGTCTCTTGCTCTGCTGAAAGCTCTTCTGGAGAACAAGAAGGTTCGCAAGATCGGGCAGAACATCAAGTACGACCTTCAGGTGCTGCGTCGATATGAGATTGAGATCGAGCCGATCGCTTTTGACACCATGCTCGCTTCGTACGTGATCAATCCGTCGGGACGGCAACACTCGCTGGACGCCCAGGTCTTTCGGCATTTTGACCATCAGATGCAGCCGATTACCGATTT
>SMTZ1_10013160_pt1 | contig 11000 bp, 9 predicted proteins | sample DeeMarSWOR136_30_FD_25667 | JGI IMG/M metagenome (IMG submission 25667)
ATATCCGGAGTTGGTATTTTGCCGGCCGTGATTAAGGGGATCCCGTATGGTTCGACTGCTTCTTTGACACCTCCAGCAAGATCAACGTTCACACCATCGGGCATATACGCCAATGGCATACAACGTGTTCCGCTATAACCACCGTAAGGCCATAGGGACCTATCTTCCATTTTTTCAGCGTCTTCGTATCTCCCCCCGGCAGAAACGCTCAGGTAGGCTACATTGAGCTCAGCCAATTTCCGAGAGACTGTCTTTGCCTGTTCCAACGTACTCCCTTGGGCGACGTAATCCTCGCCATTAATCCTGATACCTATGGGATAGTTCTTGCCTAGTCTGTTCCGTATATCCTCTATTACCTCAATGAGTATTCTCATTCTATTCTCAATACTCTGACCATACTCATCCCTTCTGTCATTTCGCCTGGATAGGAACGAGGATAAGGTCAGCCCATGACAGGCACTCAATTCAACGAAATCGAAACACGCCTCTTTGGCCCTAACTGCGGCGAGGCCAAATCCTTCAACGATCCCTTTAATGTCCTTTTTCGTGAGATCCTCAAGCCTCTGGGGATAACCAGTTGTGAGATTTTTTCTTAGGATATGTAATAATTGGATGCCGATTTTGGCATTGGATGTCGAATGGACCTCATCAACCAGACTCTTCAAGGGTGGAATATGGTTATCGTCGTAAATTCCCAGGAGATAACGGCTTTCTCTCCGGTAATCTTCGACTCCACCCGGCTCGACAACGATCAGGCCTACACCACTTCTCGCAATTCTCAGATAAAAATCCCTCTGTGTTGCACACAAAAGACCGTCTTCGGTCGCCATTCTGCGTACCAGGGGGGTGAATACAATGCGGTTCTCTACCTCCATACCTGAAATAGTTGTGGTTTCAAATAACTTCATATGGGCTTCCCACCGTTTTGAAGTATCCTTTGTAAGTACGGTCGAATGTGGAGTCAAAAGACCGTTATTTTCGGTTCTCGCGTTACCGAGGAATCTGTCACTCAAATCCTCCCCGATCCGCTGAGATACAGTTCGCTTTCTGCCGGTACCACCCATCAATCATGGCGGTCACAGAGGCATAGCTGTGCAATTGGGTCCCTCTTGTATAATGAACCGGCGAGTAAATGTCAATGGGAAAAGGATCCGGAGTTTCCTGAGTTTTTTGGTGAAAGCGGTTACGTACCAGCAAAATTGAGATACCTGGTAATTCGGAAAAGGAGCTCTGAGCGCGAATTTATATTTTTTCGGCAACTACTACCAGACAATCGGAGCGGCTGCAAACCCAGTTATGCGTTGAGGGTGGCCTAAACGATGGAATGGTCGAAAAAATATGTTGAGCTGCGAGGAGCGACTTTTCCGGAGATCTCGGCTCACTTCGGAATCATATGAACGAAGAAATAAACGCGTTTACTCTTGAAAAGCATATTTCTATGTTAAGCCAATAGGTTATAAAAAATCTCGGTGGAAAACTGAGGAAACTCCGGGAAAAGGATGTGGAGTTTTGATTCCAGCAATTGTCACCAGAAGCAGAGTTGAAAATCCTCAGTTTTGTGTGTTTTGATTTTTAACAATCTTTTATCGGGAACAACAGATTGTAAAGATCATTGACTGTGACATAATTGAAAAACGATGGAACCCCGAAAAACCGCTTAGAGACCAAGAAGATCCGGTCCACCAGAAGCTTTAACTTCAGGTTCTGTCCCAGGCATACACCGGCAAAATAACTCACCGCAAGCACTAAAACCACCATATTCCTGATTCCACCATAGCTTCGTACCCTGGGATTTTCAAGATTGTAGCTCTGCTCGATGTACCGGAAGGATTCATCACATTTCCAACGGGTCAGGGAGGTCTCCACCATCCGCCAGATACTCTCCTTGCCCCGCAGATTGACCCTACAGTTCGTCAAAAGCATTGTAGGTTCCTCGGCAAACCCCTTTACCACCACCATGAAAAGCCTCTCATCCCTCGGAGGAAGCTTTACCGAAACCCTTATGAAAAACGCAGGAAATTTTTTATCGTAGAAAAGAAGGCCCTTTTCACTTCCGAAATTATTCTTGCCACCTTATTTTCAATAAGTTACACGGAAAACATGAGGGAACCTCCACTATTTTTTTCTTGACACTAAATTAGAATGTTGCTAGTGTTGCGTCTCGGAACTTCATTGGCAAAGTCTTTTGATCTCTTCCAGAATTGAGTCGGCTGGTGCAGTCCAAACAGAAGGTCGAGTGTTCAGATTGTACTGCTGAACAAATTGACCGATTGTAAAGATCAATTATTTGACACTTTTAAACGTTCCTCAACGAATGGCCTTTTGGGTGATGAGGTTGAACCAGATTTCCCACTGATTAAGCCAAGAAGCATAGGTCGGCGTATAATGAACCTGGTAACGGGGATGAGCTGCCAGCCAACGCTTGATCTTGGCGCGGTTATGGGTAGCTAATGGTCAACTACCAGGTGGATGCCTAAATCCTGAAGGACGTTGGCATCGATGTGTTTGAGGAGGTCGAGGTATTCTTGATGGCGGTGATGGTGTTTGCGGCGGGTGAGAACCTGGCCAGTGGCGATGTCCAAGACAGCGAACAGCGTCCCGGGCCCATTGGCAGAAGGGGCTGATTGCGATCGAGAGCTTGGGTTGGGCTCTTTTCGTCTGCGCACAAGAGCATGGCCTTTTCTGGAGGGTTTCATGGCAGAAATCTTTGACCCGATTAGGATCGGAAAACTGGAGGCGAAGAATAGAATCATGTTCGCTCCTACCATGACAAGCTTCGCAAATCTCGATGGCTCGGTTTCGGACAAGCAGGTCTTCTTCTTAAGGAGAATTGCTGAGGGGGGTGTTGGTATTATTGTGAAAGGCCATGCGTATATCGATGACATCGCCAGCAAAGGATACAAGCGCATGCAAGGCTGTCATCGGTCAGGCCTGGGCCTGGAGAGAATACCCAAGGAGGTCAGGAAGTACGACTGTGTGTGCATTCTCCAACTTAACCATATTGGCCCTAAGGCCGATCCATCTCTAACCAAAGGTCCGCCCAGGGGACCCTCTCCTCAGGTCTCCTATTTTCTAAAGAAACCCGTAGCAGTCCAAATGCTTTCTCTGGAGGAAATTGAAAAGATCGTAAAGGACTATGGAGAAGCAGCCGCCCGTGCGGAGGAGGCCGGATTCGACGGCGTAGAGATCCATGGGGCCCACAACTACTTAATGTCTCAATTCATATCTCCCAACTATAATCTTCGTAATGACAAGTATGGCGGCAGTTTCGAGGGGCGAATGCGTTTTGCCCTCGAGGTGATATCGGGCATAAAGGAGCATGTAACTGACGATTTCATTGTAGGCTTCCGATTCAACGGAGCGGAATTGACAGAAGGAGGATTGCCTCCTGAAGAGGGACTAAGGATTGCAGAAATCCTGGAGAAGGCCGGGGTTGACTATTTGAGTGTTTCCCAAACCACGACTGTAAAACTGGCGGGCTTCTTAACAACTTATCACCCACCCGGACGCTTCATCTATCTTCCTGAGAGGGTGAAGGAGAGGGTTTCCGTTCCCGTCGTTGGAGTGGGAGGGCTTCACCAACCCGAATTGATTAGAGAAGTTTTGAAAGAGAATAAGATGGACATCGTGGCCATTTGTCGAGGCCTTATCGCCGATCCCGATATCGTCAGAAAGATCAAGGAAGGCCGGCCGGAGGAACAACGATTGTGCATCCGTTGCAATCTATGCCTGGAGAGGACGTGGGCCGGAAATGGGATCCTGTGTACGGTCAACCCAATGGTGGGGAGAGAACGCATCTGGCGTTTCAAACCCGTTTCAAGGGCAAAGAAAGTGATGGTTGTCGGAGGCGGTGTCGCGGGGATGGAGGCTGCGAGAGTGGCTGCTATCAGAGGCCACCACGTCACGTTGTATGAGATGAGTCGCAGCCTTGGGGGACAAGCCCTTGGCGCATCGGTCCCGAAGTTTACCGAAGTGTTCAAACACCTGGTGAGGTACTATGAAACGGTTTTGCCTCGCCTGAAGGTTAACATCAGACTTGAACAGAAGATCTCCATCGATGACATCAACGCGCTGAAGCCTGATGCAGTTGTAATAGCTACCGGAGCAGAGGAGAAAGTTCCCGATATACCGGGAAGAAAACAGCCCCATGTCACGACGGGGACATCGGTATTGTCAGGATCTTCACAGGTAAGCGGGGGCGTTGCAATCATAGGCGGCTCCATGATTGGATGCCAAGTGGCGCTTTACTTGGCAGATGAGAAAGGCTGTCAGGTCAAGCTGATCAGCAAACGAAAGAAAACCGATTTCGCCTCCGAGTTGGAATATGGTAATCGAGTCGCTCTTCTCGACAAGATTGAGACCAATAAAAATATAAGGGTTTACGGTGAAAGGGATCTAAAAGAGATTAAGGGAAAGACGTTAACATTGAACAAAGAAGATGGCATGGAAGAAATCTTGGTCGATTATGTCGTATTTGCTGATGAATTTGAACCAAGGAATAGTATCCTCAACGAGGCGATAAATAAGAAGATCATGGTCTTTCGAGCTGGAGACTGTATCAAGCCCAAAAATCTCTTCTCGGCAATTCATGAAGGAGCAAGTGTAGCTCACAAATTGAGCGCACGATCATAACGGAAAGGGCGGCTTATGAAAGAATTGAGGCTCATTGGTGAGCCTGTCATACGAAAGGATGCCCTTGAAAAAGTCACTGGAGGGGCAATTTACGGTGCGGACTTCAAGCTTCCGGGTCTCCTTTGGGCCCGTTTTTATCGAAGCCCCTACCCTCATGCCAAGATTGTAAAAATCGATACCACAAGAGCCAAGTCAGTTCCGGGCGTCAGAGGTATCGTGACAGGCGCAGATGTGCCATACCTTCATGGCTCTGCCGTGATTCGGGATCAGCCATTTCTGGCGATGGACCGAGTGCGATACGTCGGCGAACCCATTGTTGGCGTCATCGCTGAGGATGTGGAGGCTGCGGAAGAGGCCGTGGACTCAATACACGTTGAATTTGAACCCCTGGTCGCCGTCCTCGATGTCTTTTCCGCTTTGGAGTTTGACGCCCCTTTAATCCATGAAGCGATGATGGAGTACCCCCGTACGGCGGCGGTGACCCCCGTGGAAGGAACGAACATATGCAACCATCTCAAACTCCGAAAAGGCGATGTCGAAAAGGGCTTTCGACACTCCGATGTCATCATCGAAGACACTTACTGTGTCCCGATGATCCAACATGCTCCTATCGAAACGCATGCCGCCACGGCGAAGTGTGAGCCAAATGGCTCCGTTACGGTCTGGACCTCAACGCAATCGCCTTTTTACATTCGGGCTGAGATAGCCAGGGCATTGGGAATCCCCATGAACCGTGTTCGCATCGCCTGCATGCGAGTCGGGGGTGGATTTGGTTGTAAACATGAAATGCGGATTGAGCACCTGGCCGTCGCGATGGCCTTGAAGGCCAACCTCCGGCCAGTGAAAGTGGTGATGACTCGAGAAGAAGAGTTCGTCTCAGCCCTCGTGCGAATGCCAGTCCATGTGAAGATCAAGACGGGTGCCAAGGAAGACGGGACCCTGGTTGCCCAGAAGGTAACAATCCATTGGGATACAGGCGCATACAGCGGCTGGGGGCCTCTGGTCGCTCGAAACGCTGGATGTGCATCTCCGGGCCCGTATGTCATTCCCAATGTCGAAGTGAATTCCCTGTGCGTTTATACGAATAAGCCTTTGGGCGGCGCCTTCCGAGGGTTGGGTGTGCCTGAGGTAGCCTGGGCCCACGAATGTAACCTCGATTCCGTAGCTCATCAGCTAGGAATCGATCCCCTCGAGATTCGATTACGAAATGCATTGGAAGAAGGTAGCATTTCCGTCATGGGCGAGCGGGTCTTTAATGGCGGCCTAAAAGAGTCTCTGAGACGGGCCGCCGAGGGTATCAATTGGAATGTTCGTTCCGAGGGGAAGGCTAGAGGGAAAGGCATCGCGTGTATGTATAAAATGACGGGGACCCCGACCTCCTCGTCCGCCATTGTGCGTTTAAACGAAGATGGCAGTGTACAGGTATTACAGAGTGCTGTTGAAATGGGTCAGGGTGTGGAAACGGTCATCGCACAGATTACAGCCGAAGAACTAGGGATCCCTTTAGAACGAGTAACGTTGACCCATGTAGATACTGAGTTCACTCCCTATGAACGATCTACCACCTCAAGCCGGGCGACATTCCATACTGGGAACGCTGTGATGGCTGCTGCAGCGGATGCACGGAAACAGTTGCTCCAACTTGTTGCGCAAACCTGGGAGACCGAACCCGATGAACTGGATATCATCAACGGTTGGGTCGTAGAGAAAGAGGGGCAACGCAGATGTGTGGAGATAGGAGAATTCTGGACGGCTGGGATCTACAGCAAAAGTCAGTTTCCCATTGTCGGCCGGGGGGCCTTTTCAACCGTTGACATTTTCGATCCGATCGACCCCGAGACAGGACAGTCCAAACGGCCGACGGCTTTTTGGATGTATGCAGCTCAGGCCGCGGAGGTAGAGGTGGATACAGAAACGGGGCGTGTCACTGTGGTTAAGTTCGCCGCAGCCCATGATGTGGGAAGGGCAATTAATACGATGACCTGTGAACAGCAGATCGAGGGCGCCTTGGTGATGGGCATGGGAACAACGCTATTTGAGGAGCTTCTTCTTGAGAATGGCCGCGTAACGAACCCCAACTTTGTCGATTATAAGATTCCTACTTCCATGGATGTACCTGGCGAGATCAAGACATTCTTTGTTGAGACATTCCATCCCGAAGGTCCTTACGGTGCGAAGGGTCTTGGGGAACCGGGGCTCGCTGCAACAGCGCCAGCCATTGGTAATGCTATCTACAATGCCGTCGGAATTAGGATCAAGGACTTGCCCATAACCCCTGATAAAGTCTTGAAGGCACTGAAGGAGAGGGGATGAGGAACTTTGACTACGTGAAGACCAAGACCCTCAAGGAGGCGATCAGCCTCTTGGTCAAGTACAGTGAAAAAGCCCAGATCCTGGCAGGGGGAACGGACGTCTTGGTCAAGCTGAAACAGAGAAAAATAACACCGGACATCCTCATTGATATCAAAGGAGTTCCAGGTCTGCACGGCATTGAATACAACTCAGAGACCGGAATGAGAATTGGAGCGCTTACCCTGATACGGGAGATCGAAACATCACCCATCGTTTGGAAACATTTGCCCGTCCTGGCTCATGCAGCACAGGTGTTGGGTTCTGTGCAGATCCGAAATCGGGCGACCCTTGGGGGAAATCTTTGCAATGCATTGCCTTCTGCCGACATGGCTCCTTACCTCATCGGGATGGGTGCTTGGGTGAACGTGGTAGGACCAGGAGGAGAACGTAAGCTATTAGTTGAGGACCTATTTGCCGCTTCCGAGAAAAACAGCCTGAGATCTGGCGAGATAGTGACAGCCGTGGAGGTCCCGAATTGGCATCCTCACACCGGAGGGGCCTATATCAAACATGCCATAAAGAATGCAGTAGATGTCGCGATCGTCTCTGTGGCGAGCGTAATCACGCTCGATCCTGTCAAAGGCATTTTTAAAGAGGCCAGGATCGTCTTGGGGGCCGTCGGGCCAAAGCCGATCCGAGCGAAGAAGGCCGAGGAATATCTAAGAGGTAAGGCGATTGAGCAGGGAGTGATCGCAGAAGCGGCAATGTTGGCCTCGGAAGAGGCAAAGCCGCGGACCAAACCCGAGTACAAAAGGGAGATGGTACGGGTTCTAGCGATTCGGGCAGTAGGGCAGGGATTGGAGGGACTTCGGGGAGGACAAGGGAGATGAAGCGGCAGATTCGGTTGAGGGTCAACGGGGAGGAACTGAGCGGATGGGTGGAACCCCGGAAAACACTCTTGGACTTCTTGAGAGAAGACCTAAGTCTCATAGGAACAAAAAAGGGATGCGATCTGGGTAACTGCGGGGCGTGTACCGTGCTGCTAGATGGAAAGCCTGTTAATTCCTGTTTGGTACTGGCTGTGGAAGCAGAGGGCCGTGAAATTTTGACAATTGAAGGGTTGACTGATGGGGGGAAACTATATCCCCTTCAAGAGACATTTATTCAACATGGGGCAGTCCAATGTGGTTACTGCACTCCAGGCATGATCCTCTCTGCTAAAGCACTTCTCGATGAAAACCCAAAGCCGACGGAGTTGGAAGTGAAAAGGGGAATCGCGGGAAATCTGTGCCGCTGCACAGGTTATGTAAAGATAATCCAGGCGATTCTCGCTGCGACTGCGAAGATAACGTGAATTTTGCATTCATTTAGTCCTTGTCAGGTGGTTATTATGAACAGGATACGGGCTGGGAGCTTGCTTTTTCTCTTTGCCGGCATCTACGGATTCGCCCTTTCGATCGAGCTCCCGATGGGTAAGCTGAAGCAACCTGGCCCGGGAGTGTTTCCCCTTGTTATTTCCATTCTCCTCATCGTCTTAGGAGGTTTGATCTTCGTTAGTGGTAAGAAACAGGAGAAAATTGAATTAACCGGTGGGTTGAAGGAGCTGTGGAGACCACTATCAATTGTTCTGCTCACCGTTGCTTTCATTATTGCTTTGGAAAGAGTGGGATACCTTATAACATCGTGCCTCTACCTGCTAGGCCTTTTCTGGTTCGCAAGCGGTTTGAAATGGTGGGTGGCCGCAGTGCTTTCTGGCACGTTAGCCCTTGCAAGCTGGTATCTTTTCGGAAAGATCCTTGGTGTTCACCTACCGATGGGGTACTGGCGTCTATTACCCTGAAGCCGCAGGATATGTAGATGGATGTTTTCTCGAATTTATTGAACGGTTTTCAAACCGCCCTCAGTCTGAAAAACATTTATCTATGCTTTACAGGATGTCTCTGGGGTTCGATGGTGGGAGTTTTGCCAGGAGTCGGTCCTTTAGTCGGCATTACCCTTCTTGTTCCGGCGACTTATGGGCTTGATGTGACAGGCGCTATTATCATGCTTGCGGGGATTTACTACGGGGCTATGTACGGAGGTTCGACGACTTCCATTTTAATGAATATTCCCGGAGAATCTGCATCGGTGATTACATGCCTTGATGGTTACGCAATGACCCGCAAGGGGCGGGCTGGGGCTGCCCTCTTTATCGCTGCATGGGGTTCTTGGATTGGGGGAACTCTGAGCATCCTAGGGATTATGTTTCTCGCACCTCCTTTAGCAAACTTTGCCATGAAGTTCGGGCCACCAGAGATGTTCACTCTCCTCTTGCTCGCCTTTCTCCTCCTTGGATCTCTCGGAACGGGTTCCTTTATCACAACGATGGCAATGGTCCTCTTCGGCTTATTGATCGGTACGGTTGGCGTGGACCTGCTAACGGGAGCCCTTCGTTTTACTCATGGTGTTCAGGAATTATATGACGGGATTGGATTCGTTCCCGTCGCTATGGGGACATTTGGAATTGGGGAAATCCTCTCGAGTATTGAGGAGAAAGTGACAAGAGACGTTTACAAACCCAAGTTTCGGGAGCTTTTGCCGAATCGGGAGGAGCTTCGGGCCTCTTGGGGGCCCATATTCCGAGGCTCGGGTCTTGGTTTTACCATCGGCCTCTTGCCAGGTGCAGCCCATATCTTGTCCAGCTTTATCAGTTACATAATGGAGAAACGGTTGGCAAAAAGACCGGAGGAGTTTGGGTCTGGACGTATAGAAGGCGTAGCCGGTCCTGAAACGGCAAATAATGCCGCCACTGGAGGCGCCATGGTGCCGTTTCTAGCTTTGGGAATTCCCGCGGGTCCGGCGACTGCAGTGATGATGGTCGTGCTCCTGATCCACGGTATCAGGCCCGGGCCCCTATTGATTTCGGAGCAGCCCCAAATATTTTGGGGCCTCATCGCAAGCATGTATATTGGAAATGTCATCCTCCTCATTTTGAATCTTCCACTGGTCGGTCTCTTTGTTAGCTTCCTGAGAATACCTTTCATGATTCTCTTTCCCATCATACTGCTCATCTGTTTGATTGGGACTTATTCGGTCAACTCCAGTTCCTTCGAGTTAATGATCCTACTCGTTTCTGGGGTTCTCGGCTACTTTTTCCGGAAACTGCAATATGATATTGCCCCCTTCGTCCTCGCCTTAATTATCGGACCTATACTTGAGGAGACTTTTCGGCAATCTCTTATGAGGAGTGGGGGATCTTTTTCCATCTTCTGGGAAAAACCCATCTCTCTCACCTTTCTCTTGGTTGCCTGTGTCCTGCTTTTTTGGAACATTTTGAGAAGCTTAAGACCCAGGCAAGCAGAAATATGAACTTTTGAAAAGGAGGTGAAAACGGGGTTCAGTCATTTTTCCCCTCAACTTCATAATCCAAGGAGGTGGTGTGGTACTATGTCAGGTGGGAAATGAAAACAAGATTTCTTTCCGGCTAAGGTCGATTTTTACAAACGAAATTTAGCCAATAGATTCACAAAACACAGTATGGGAGGAGGTAATTATCATGAAAAAAAAGGCTTTGTGTTTGGCAGTTATGGCTATTGTCCTCGCAACGGGCACAGCGAGCACTCTTCTAGCGGCCTCTGCTTACCCCACTCAACCCATCACGATAATATTGCCTTTTAAACCGGGTGGTGGAGCAGACATCCCGACTCGAACATTTGCAGCCTTTGCGGAGAAATATTTGGGAAAATCAGTGGTGGTTGTCTATAAACCAGGCGCTACGGGCATGGTTGGTTTCGTAGCAGGCGCCCAAGCCGCATAAATCGACGTAAGCCTCAGGTGACCCAGCGAGATTTCGTAGCTATCGGGTCTTACACTTTAAGCCCTGCTCTTGTTAGCGTTCCCTATGATAGCCCCTGGAAAACTCTGTCAGACCTTATTGACGCCTGCAAATCTAAGCCAGGCCATTACGCTTTCAGTTCGGGGGGCCTCTATTCAGGGATGAGCCATGCTTCTGCAGAGGTCTTGATGGCAGCTGCGGGAATAAAGTGTCGCCATATTCCTCACCACGGGGGAGGTCCTGCAATTTCTGCGGTGGTGGG
>SMTZ1_10007378_pt1 | contig 10999 bp, 11 predicted proteins | sample DeeMarSWOR136_30_FD_25667 | JGI IMG/M metagenome (IMG submission 25667)
AACAGAGCCCACCCGGCTTGATTGCCTCACTCACCAATGCGCCAAGTGCTGCAAAACACCGGGCGCGCCGCTGGTAACACCGCAGGAGGCTGAGCGGATAGGTTATCAATGGATTGTAAAAGACAAGTGCGGGATGTTTGTAAGATCAAATAACTCTGTGTGTTGTCTGCTGAAAGATGGTGTTTGCTCGCTGTATTCAGACAGGCCGAAGGGCTGTCGCGAATACCCATGGTATAACATAGACGGGCATCTGTACTATGATGCCGGCTGTCCCGGAATCAAACATGATAGAGATGAACGTCCTGATGTTGATGAAATTCAGCCTTTTGAGAATTTTTTTCCGCGGGTGCCGGCAGTGGTGCTCTGGGTGATTAAGAAGATTTGTGTCGGGAAAGAAACACGTGAGTGGAAAAGGCGAAAAAAGCTTTGACTAAAAAGGACTTGCCAAAGTACGCCTGGAGGGATTCGAACCCCCAACCTTCGGTTCCGTAGACCGACGCTCTGTCCAATTGAGCTACAGGCGCTCATTTTTAAATTAAGCCAATATTGCCACTCAGAATACATTTTGTCAAGCATATAAAATCATTCAGATAGCCCCTTAAAAAATCTTACCCATCTAAATCATCATTCAAGGATTAGTGCTTTTATGACCTGAATTCAATTTATATACAACATATGATTAGATTGAAATAGAAGTGACCTTTGTTTCTTATTTTATTCTACTCGGAATACGAAATAGTTTGTAAAATCTGAATTTGAGAGGTTTGAAGACCACAAAGAACAAAGGTTTTACAAAGCAGCAAATATGCCTTGTGGCGGGATCGATAATTCTGGACAATTCGTGGCAAACTTCAATGCGTATATCTTTTTGAATTGAATTCAGAACAATAAGGCAGTTTATTTATTGACCAAAGCTACATTTTGCTGGCTTTGCCTGAGAATGTATTTAAGAATATCCGACCTGCTTATAACTCCCACTACTTTACCATTCGATGTAACCGGTACTCTTCGAATAGCATTATCTCGCAAGCAATAACAAATATCCAATACGTATTCATTCTCCTCGAAGTGAATCGCAGGTTGGGTCATAAAATCACTAACAGTCCTGTCTTTTTCATCCTCATAAGTGTGGAATAATCTGAGTACGTCTTGTTCCGATAAAATGCCGATCAAAGCCATATCATTTCCAACAACAGGTATTCCTGTAATATCATTCTTAACCATAAGATTTATAGCTTGAAAAATCGGAGTATCTTTATGAATGCAAATCACATCTTTTGTCATAATGTCTTTTGCTTCAAGCATCTTGTTGCCCTTATTTTATGATATTTGTTACTTACCTGGCGATTGCTTTCCAGCTTTGATTTAGTTCTTCCATAAGTTTGATCACATCACGAATCATTTGAGGATCACGTTTTATATTCGCTTCTGAAAGTCTATTGTACATAAAAAAGTATAGCTTACGAAGGTTTGTGGCAATTTCCCCCCCTGCTTTCATATCCAGGACCGCATTTAACTCATTAATTATATCCTGTGCTTTGTTAATATATTGCCCTTTCGCCTGATAATTCCCAGCCTGTAATTCCTTGATAGCAAGATTCATAAACTTGATCGCACCATCATAAAGTAATACGATAAGACGCTCTTTACTCTGTGTGGTAACCGAGCTATTTTGGTATGCTGCGATTCCGTTCATGGTTATACTCCATTTTTATACGAGGATTATGTGTCTTTTGTGTTTGATTTATGGGGAGATGCCCTCATGCTTAATTCAGACATCTCCCCGATAATTCAATTTAAATTGATCGCTGCTATGATTATCTCAGCAGGTTTAATGCCATCTGTGGTACAGTATTGGCCTGGGCCAACATGGCTATACCCGCTTGGGCCAGCACTTGTGTTCTGGTCATTTGTGCCATCTCAGTTGCTACATCCACATCGGAAATACGTGATTCGGACGCCATCAGATTCTCAGCCTGGTTATTAATTACAGATATAGTACTTTCCAGACGGTTCATCTTATAACCAAATGAAGCACGTGCGGTGTCCTTAGTCGTGATGGCAGTAGATACTGTTGCTAGGGCTGCCTGAGCACTGGCGGCAGTTGTAATACTTGCTGTATTAAGCCCAAGTGCACTGCTTGTTACATCTGTTCCACTGATATCAACTTTGTCAGTCGTTGCTGCACCGAACTGAATTGATACTGTAGCATTGGCACTATTGAGCAGTGTATTACCATTGAATTCAACCGCACCTGCAATACGATTGATTTCCGCAGCCATTCCATCAAACTCATAATCCATAATAAGTCGTTGTGCGGATGAATATGAACCAGTTGCAGCTTGCTCGGCTAACTGTTTCATACGCACCAAAGCCTCATCGATGGTCTGCATAGCACCTTCCATGGTTTGCAACATACTAATACCGTCCAATGCGTTACGAGAACCCTGCTGGAGCACAGCAATATCGGCACGCATCAACTCACGGACTGCCAGACCGGCTGCGTCGTCTTTTGCACTGTTTATGCGTAAACCAGACGACAGCCTTTCGACTGACTGGGCCAAAGCATCGTAGCTCATTCCCAGATGTCGAGCAGCATTTGCTGCCATAATATTGTTCTTAATTGCTAACATGTCATTGACTCCTTAAAAAAACCAGACACTTTTGTTTTGGCCTTGTCAAAGACCTGATTACTTTATTAGAATGTGAATTAATTTATACGGGAACATATCGTTTCTATTGGCCATTATCGACTAATACCATAGATACTTGAGGAATTTCTTTGTTGGAAAAAAATGTTATATTAGTGGACCGGTAATCCAGATGAAATCAGAATTGATATTGCTTATTAAGTCGAAAAAAATTGTAAGAAAAAAAGTAGAAAATAGGCTGATAATCTCAATATTAGTTTTTACACAAGAATATATCATAAACATAGGTATATTCAATATTACTCAAAAAATACAAGCACAGAGATTAGTTATAAAATTATTTCTCTATTTAAAGAATTTTTTTGAAGTATATTATCGGACAATATAAAAGACATTATGGCTTGATAATACAATAGCCGTCAATATACTTATTTGCTGTTATGATATCCATGATAAACGTACAATTTATATCCAAACAAGCTACGTCAATAAAAGTAAAATCTGAATGAAATATGCAAAATACAGCAGATAATATAAACAATAGAACTTTGCTTGTATTCAACTGCCATGAAGCATGGGTATATCAATTAGGTGTATTAGGATTACCTCTTGATATAATAGTTGGCCTTAAAGGACGACACAAACAATACTGGGATGAGCAGATTCGACCTATACCTGATAATTCGAGATTTATCACATTATCGGAAGCATTACATACTCAAAGCCAATATTATTGCATAATAACTCACAATATCACTGATTTGCTTGATGTTAAGCATCGAAACGAGCCTCGACTTATCGTAATTCACTCTACACTTGAAGGACGACACATAGAAGAGAAATCTTGTGTCGATCTTGTAAAAATGAAAACCAATCTGCATAAATATCTGGAATTAGTCGGCGGCCATGCGGTTGCAGGCTCGTTACTCAAAGGTAAATCCTGGGACTTTACCGAGGATGTTGTGGTTGTTGGTTGCGATCCGGGTGACTATCCGCCCTATTCAGGCCAAAAGGCCTGTGGTTTAAGAATATGTAATCATATTAACAGTCGAAAGAAAATCCTGCTCTGGGACTTTCATAATAAAGCCTTTGCCGGACTACCTGTTCAACTTGTCGGACATAATCCTGATATGCAGGGAGTCACGGCTTCAAATAACTGGGGCCATCTAAAAGAGCTGTTACAATCTCACCGTTTTTATATCCATACGGCAGATCCGAGACTTGAAGACGGATATAACATGGCCTGTATAGAAGCAATGGCCGCGGGGACGCCGGTAGTGGGCAATCAACATCCAACATCTCCCGTTGAACACGGCGTCAGCGGTTTTCTTAGTGACGATCCGGATGAATTAAGAAGATACGCAACTTTATTGTTACAGGACAGGAATTTAGCAATAAAAATGGGCCGGGAGGCACGAAATACGGTCACGAAGTGTTTTTCAATGGAGAAATTCAAAAAGTCTTTCCTGAACTCCATTGAAACGGCTCGTATGAAATGGCATAACAAAATGGCCACTTATTCAAATGAAATTATAACACATTCGAATAATTCGTGACTCATATAGCGGCAAAAATATCGCACATTCAAAAATAATTTCCCGATAACAGCTCTAACTCGGATTCGGACCGTCTCAATTCAGATATAATCCGATCGATTTCTCCCGAACTGAGATTATTTCCTTCGTATGCCAGTTCCTTATATAATTCTCCAGTAAGCCATTTTTTACCGAAATAAACCATATCTTTGATTTTTATATGCTCGATATCTATCTTAGACAGTTGGGCTGATGTGCCGCAATCGTGAATTCCTCTTGCACCGGTGATTCTCCAGATTTGCCAGCCTCTTGCTCTGGCGGTAAAGCAATAATCACTGTCACTTCCAATAAACACATAATTTTCATCCAGTATGCCGATTTCCCAAATCATCTCTTTCCTGAGAATCATACAGGCTCCGTTCGCCCAGATAATTTCTTCATTCTCAATGAAATCTGACAATCGGCCATGTCGGTGTTTACCAATAGGAAAAGCCTCCAACCCCCCTGCAAATATCACATATTCGGGATTCTCACTATCAATTTGCAGCGGTGCACCGATACCACAGTCTGGATGTGAATCCATAAATGTCACCATCTTCTCCACGGCAATAGGCTCCAGATACATATCCTGATTCAATATTACAATGTACCCACCCGGCTGAATTAAATACTTTTTCAGACCCTGATTAATTGCAGCCGTGAAGTAGGCATTATCGGCATCATTATCTTTAATAAATATTTCTACCTCAACTGTTTGATTCTTCAGGTGGGCAACACATTCATCGAGTTTTTCTTTTTGTTTGTAATAAGGGATTATCACCGGAATCATTTTATTTCTCCGACTTCCCCTGATTGGACGCCATCATCTTCAATTCTTCGGTAACGCTCCTGAATACGGAATCCCAGTCATTCCAATTTGACTGTCTGAACAATCTCATAGTCGGATACCACGGACTATCCTGACGATTCAGCATCCATCTCCATTCAGGAGCATAAGGTATAAGTGCCCAGGTGGGTTTACCAATTGCCCCGGAAAGATGGAGCACGGATGTATCTACTGAAATAACCAAATCAAGATTGTCAATCGCAGCGGCAGTATCGGTAAAATCATTAAAATTTTCAGAAATATTTGTTACCGGTATCGTCTCGGTGAATTCATCCATTTGTCGGGCCGCGGGACCCTTTTGTAAGCCGTACAATCTGACACCATCAATTTCTCCCAATGGGGAAAAGTTCTTTAGCGAGCATGAACGATAGCGATCATTTCCATGTTCCGCTGACCCCGCCCACACAATTCCAACTTTCAACCCTGGTCCCGAAAGTTTTTCCCGCCAATATTCTGCTTTTGACGAATCTGCATAAATGTAGGGTATTTGAGAAGGAATCGTCTCTACCGTTGTTCCGAATATGTACGGCATATCAAGTAAAGAAGTATAAACATCATATTCCAAAGGCAGCTTTCTGTTTGGAACATACTCCACAAGCTCGTCAACACCGTCAAATCCCCGCAGCAGGCCAATAAGTGGCTTTAACGTCTCAAATATTAAGGTTCCCCCGCGGGCCTTTATCATCGGCAGATATCTGACAAATTGAATATTGTCACCCAGTCCCTGTTCATAATGAACCAAAAGCCTTCTTGATTTGAAAGAAGAACCATCCCACCGTGGTTTGCCGGTAGAGTGATAATCGGTGAGAATCTTCAGGTCCGCATTACGCCTCCATTTGTATCCCTTCCAGCCCTCTGAGTAGTTCCCGTTTAATAAAAGCGCAAGTGAAAGGTTCCAATGTGCCTGTGCGTAGTCAGGCTTTAGGCTGATTGCTTTTTTGAAATTCCTGATTGCTTCAACACACCGCCCCTCATCCCGCAGACTATTACCTAAATTATAGTAAGCCTCTACAAAGTTCGGATCAAGTTGCAGTGTCTTTTCGAAACATGCTATCGCCTCGGAAAATTCCTCGTGTTCTTTTAGAGCAATCCCCAAATTATTATAAACTTCCACATAATCAGGATCTCGTTTTATCGCGTTCCTGAAATTATCTATAGCTTCGGCGTACCTGCCTTTCTCATTCAAAACGACTCCCAAATGATTATATGCCTCTACAAAATCCGGATCCAATAATAATGCCTGTTTGTAATTGTCGATCGCCTCATCGTATAGATTCTGTTTCTCGAGTGAGAAGGCCATCGTGTTATACGCCTGTACATAATCCTGTTTCAGCATGACAGCTTGCTTACATCTTTCAACAGCAGAGGCATAATGTCCCCGGGATTGTAAAGCAACAGCCATATTGTGGTAAGCTTCTGCATAATCAGGTTTCAAAGATACCGCTTGTTGATAGGCATTGATTGCTTCATCAAACCTTCCAAGAGCTTCTAAAATAATCCCGAGAGTGTTATGAAATTGTGGTACAAACCTGTTATTTTCAATCGCTTTACTAATCCATTCCAGTGCTTTATTATATTGCCCTTTTTGATAGGCAATAACTCCCAAAGAGTGCAGCATATCGGGATTATCAGGATTGCTTTCAAGAAGTTGCAAGTATTGCTGCTCGAGCTCATCGAGATTTTTACGACGACATTTCTGTTCGTCTTTCTTCGTATTTTGCGCAACTATAAGCATTTTTTATATAATGACTGATCAATGTAAAAATATTACAAAATGCTCCGCATGTATTCTATATAAGAATGTTGATTGAGTCCTCTACTATAAGGGAATCACCCAGTCTAGGATTGCTGATTGAATTTATATTACTTGCCATCCATTCATGAAATCCGGTCAAGTCCCCGTTGCCGCTGTTCAGGCTAGGATTATTAAAATCCTTCTGCTGTTGTTGATTATAGAACAACGAATCACCCTTGGCTGCCTCTTGTTCCGTTCTATCACCTGTTGTCAATACCACTTCAAGTCGTTTAATATTAATGCCCGAATCGGACAGATTACGAATTATCTGAGGCAGTGCCTGTTCTATTTCAGTCCTTGTCTGTGTTTTACTAACTTCCAATAAACCGGTCAACTGAGTGCCCTGCTCCTGGAATTTTATAGATACCTGTCCCAGTTCGGGGGGATTCAGGTTAACTGTAATCTGTTTGTCCCCGCTTCTATGGATAAACGAACTGTGAATCGATTCAAGAATCTGTTTTCCTATATTAGCGGAAGTATCTTCTGCACCACCTGGCTGTGTTAGATTTCCGTTCTTAACATCAGTTACTGAACTAACGTTTTGTTCTTCTATAAATGCCTGATGACTATGAGCTGCTATTCGACTGAAACCTGAGTTGGTTTTATTATCTGATGGAAGATTGTTTTGACCTTTTATCTGCATGGAGGATACTTGTAAACTTGTGTTATCTACATTCTTAACATTATAATCGCCTATTGAATTATTCAGAGAATGCATAGATCCATTTATTTTTGGTGATTCTATGATTCCTCGAGATGTATTATATTGTTTATTAATTAAGTTCTTATTATTTATAAACGTATCTTTTACACCTCTTTCATTTATCTCATTTTTATGTTTCAATCCATTTGATTTATCTTTTAACGAAACATTCTCCAACTTAGGTAATTCCCCATTAGCAGTCACAGCTTTACTGTGACTTTTGATAATACTTTCTTTCCCCTTTCCCGTTATATCTGATACACTTCTTTGAGTTTCGTTCTTTCTCTTTTTGTTTGTGATCAGTTTGTCACTTTCATCAACTATTGATACAGGCTTTGATGTTAAGCTATTTTGATTTTTTACTATTGTTTTTGATATATCTGTTAACTTTTCCTGTATCGATGTCTTTTCAGGAAGCATAATTTGCCCGTTATTGTTAACACTTGATGTATTTTTTCTTTTAGTAGATTCATTCATTAATTCAGAGAGACTTTTAGATTTCTCTGAATTAAAATTCTTATACCCAGCCGGTGTCTTACCCCTCTGTATCAGGCCTTTTATTTCTCCTGATTTTGCTTCCTTATACTTATTCACTAATTCAGCAATATCAATTCCCTTATGATTCTCGATATATCTGATTATTTGTCCTAACGATGACTTGTCAGGCAACTCATGTTCGGGATTTAAAGAAATTTTTTCGAGGTTCTCCTCCTTTGGTTGATTCTGTGTTGTTGATTCAGGATTATCCTTAGGTTCAAGCGGCTTTTGAGAAATAGCTAATTTATCTTGAGATTCTTTGCCCCTATATATCGGCTCATTATCAAAATTATTATCGGCCGTTTCTGTTTTTAAATTTTCCTTTTGAACTGTGTTTGAATCTAGTTCAAGACTAAACTGAGTACCTTCCTTATTTATATCTAATCCGGAAGTGAAACCTGGAATGTTCGTTTGGGATAAAATGCTACTTATCGTTATTAAATTAGAATCTACATAAAAACTCATAGAACACCATTTAAAAGAAAAGCAACTATTATGCCAATATTTTCAAATCAATATTGAATATTCCATAAGTATATGAAATATAAACAGATATAAATATTAAAAGCTCCTTTCTATCATTATAATTTATTATTCTTGATGCTATATCCGGAGAGAAATTCCCCTTACCCAGGAAAGAACTTCCTATTATGTCTTATAACTTATTTAAGTTTCTATAATGTATAAAATCCTGACACCATGCTTCTTTATACAATAGATGCCTTGGTGTTCTTATGGTTGTTTTTCAGCGATAACGCAGCGAAAATGTTGAAAATAGTGATAATTTTACATTTGGCACGATTATTGCTGCTTTCTCTACGGAAGACTAAGTTCGTTTTTATTATTGGAAATAATAATGTCCAGAACTAACAGCATAACAGACTTGCTCGAGGCTGGTATAAGGGCTGAAAACCTTCGTCAGAAGACAATCGCCAACAATATAGCAAACCTTGAGACTCCTGGATATCGCAGGATTGATGTAAGGTTTGAAGAGTTGCTTGCTAATGCTATCGATTCATCAGGTTCCGTTGATCTCAATAAGATAGAACCAGAAATTTATCGTCCAAAAGAAACCCAGGTAAAATCCAACGGCAATGATGTCAACTTAGAATCAGAAGTGGGGCATATGATCAAGAACAGCCTTCGACATACTGCTTTTATCCGGCTTCTTAATAAGAAATACAAGCAAATTGAATCAGCTATAGATGTGAAATAATTTCATAGCTTCATTATACAAGTACGGTACCAGAAACCTATGATGATTGAAAGATTATAAGATGAAAGTTGAAAACGGCTTTGGTCCTGTTGATATAGCAATATCTGGTTTGCAGGCACAAGGTAAACAGATCGAAATAATTTCTTCTAACGTCGCAAATGCCAGAACAACAAATGCTGGTAATGGGGAACCATATCGCAGGCTCGAAGCAACATTTAAAACCGAAGGTGATACAGGCGGTGTTAAACTGGACAAAATACTCACCGATACAAGCGAGTTTCTCAAAGTCTTGGACCCCGGCCACCCATTGGCAGATGAGGATGGATATGTCGCAATGCCGAATGTTAACCTACCCGTCGAGATGATGAATCTGACTATAGCAACACGTGTTTATCAGGCTAATACAGCCGTATTAAAACGATATCAGCAAATGGTGGAAACCACTCTTGAATTACTTCGATAATTTTAGGAAAAGCCGATGGTTAATATAAATACAAATATAAGTGAAATCCAAAATGCCATGAAAGGCATCTTGGAGCAGAAATCTTTACAATCTAAAAATGATTACAGTATTTCCAATTTGTCGAAATCAGCGAATTCGGATAATACAAAGATAGAATTTGGCGATACTATAAAAGCTGTCAATAACTATATATCCAATGTTGATAACCTTCAAACATCATCAGATGTCTCCATTCAGGATTTATTGTCCGGTAAGAACGAAGATATCACTTCTGTGGTTTCTGCAGTGGCAAAAGCTGATTTGAGTTTCAAGCTTCTTATTGGTGTCAGGAATAAGATAATTGAAGCCTATAAGCAAACAATGAATATGCCATTGTAGTTTCTGATATACTTTTACGTTTTTTCTTTAAATAAACAAGCATAAAAGTGTAATGAATTTTCTACATAAAATTTTAGTAATTTGGCAAAAAGTCGGCATGGTCCAGCGGATTTTACTTGTTTCTATCGTTCTGACCTTTTTTGCTGCAGGTACTCTGCTGATTCATTGGGCCCGCAAACCTGATTTAAGGTTGCTTTACCAAGAACTTAATCCCGAAGAAGCATCTAAAATAACAGAGAAAATCAGCGAAAAAGGAATCCCTTATGAATTACGAGCTGGCGGCACGAGCATTTTTGTCCCGAAAGAGCAGGTTTATCAACTACGTCTAGACATGGCAAAAGAAGGACTTCCAATTGGTGAACAAGGTGGTTACAAAATATTCGATAACGGAAAAATCGGTGTCAGTCCATTCGTGCAAAATGTTAATCTCAAGCGGGCATTGCAGGACGAGCTTGCAAAAAGCATTCAAATGATAGACGGCGTGGTGCATGCACGAGTCCATATAGTCAGTTCCGAACAAACTCTCTTTACCTCCGAGGCAGGCAAAACAACTGCTTCTGTTGTTCTCAGATTAAAACCAGGCTACAAATTAAGTCCTGTCAATATTGCTGCAATCACACACTTAGTATCAGGTAGTGTTGAGGGTTTGACCTCAGAAAATGTGACTATAATAGACAGTCAGGGACGCCTGCTTTCCGGTCAATCTGGTAATGCAATTGCAAGTGGCACCGGAACCGTACAGGATTACAGGGAAAGAGTGGAGCAAAATCTTCAGGACAAGGTTGAACAGTTATTGACCACCGTCTTAGGTCCCGGTCGGGCAAATGTTAAAGTA
>SMTZ1_10015525_pt1 | contig 10999 bp, 8 predicted proteins | sample DeeMarSWOR136_30_FD_25667 | JGI IMG/M metagenome (IMG submission 25667)
TTGCCACGCGTAGATGCTTCCGTTAGCATATGCCAGTCGGCAGCCGACGTAGTGACCTACGCCAAAGGGAAGGTCATCGAAGCGGCTCCAGCTGCATGCATGCAAGCGATTAGAGGTTTCTCCTATCAGCTCTTTAATAACTCCTCTTTGGCACACTAGGGTTAAGGGAGAATGAAGATCAAGTAACGTGAGGTTTAGAAATGGCACAAGGGAGTGTTAACTCTAAGCCGAGTTACGAAACGCAGCCTATCGTTGGCAAGCTCCTTAGCTTGGCGTTTTTGGTCTATACACCGATCTTTGCAGTACTGGGAGTGTATGGCCTGGTTCGTGGACTCTCAGCCTCTACACCGTTATCTTCTATGGAGATACTTGCGGGAAGCGTAAGTTTGGGGGGTTCCATCCTCCTTCCGCTGGCTATGCGCTGGAAATCGAAAAAGAGCAAAGAGAACTGTGTCGAATTCATAAATTCAACATCAGATCTGATTAAACATTGGACCCTTGTGTACCGTGATCCTTTATCTTACGTGGCTTTCTGCGAGCTTTCCGACAGCTTGTATCTCGAATTAGCCGCACCATCATCTGATGTGTTTTCGCTCATAATCTACCGATTCCTTACCCCCCCTCAAAACGTTAAGAAGACTCCACTTTGGCGCACGGGGAAACCAGATAAGCGAATACTGCCATTTAAATTCCTACCGTATGTGAAGGTTCCACTTAAGACCGAAGGTCTTCAGAAGTGGAAGGAACACCCAGATAAGTGGAAACGCCTGATTGCGGAAGATGAAGAGCTTTGTGAACTAATAGTGAAGTATAGTGGAGAAGCCTCACTCTTATCGACGTTTTCTCCTTCCAAAGGCATTCGCCTGATCTACGTGGCTGGATACGACACGAATTTCATACACCCCCTATCGAAGGGGTATTCCCTTCGTGGAAAGTCTCTAGGCGTAGGCATAATCTTTCAGAAAAAAAAGATGGTAACTGAGAAATTTGAGACGCCTCCGATACTCAATAAGCAGCTTATCAACGTCGGAGTGAGAATCTTGAAACACCTCGCTGCGGGGAAATAGAGTAGCACAGAGATAGAGCCATGCATGCGAATATTCCCAACAACCTACAACTCAATTCTAGCTGCTTTCGTCAAGGTTCGCAAGAGAGTTGCGCAAGTCACCGAGAACCCTCGGATCAAAGCCATTTCATTCAGGACTTTCCGCCATTGGGGCGCAACGATGCTATTCCACAACACTAAGAACTTGCTGCTAGTTCAGAAAGTGCTCGGCCATAAGAGCATCCAAAACACTATCAAATACACCCATCTAGTCCACTTCAAGGATGACCAATATGACGTTGCGACTGCAGCAAACTTGGACGAAGCAAAAGAGCTTGCCGCAACAGGGTTCGAATACTTCACAACCATGAATGACATCCAGGTCTTCAGGAAGCCGAAGATGTTCGAAACGTGGAACAAAGAAGCTTTGGAGCTACTCAAGGAAAAACTAATGGGATATCTGGTGAGTGTGGAGACAGAGGTTCTCTGCTGTCCATATGCGATACGAAGATTGATACTGAAACAATAAAGGACATGCATACCTATTCAAAATATACCTGCGCGCGCGTTATCTTTCTCCTTTGATCCAGCCTGAGATGCCCAGCTCTTTGACGGTTATTGTTACTGGGTCAGGCTCATGAGATTTGTATTTGCCGGTTTCGTCGAGGTAAAGTATTCGTGGTTTCATGGTGAAGACGCCTTTGGTCAATGGTTTGACGACTATTTTCACGTCTTCGGTCTTGAGGGGATCCAGCCGCTTTCCTTTCATGTTGACGTAGGAGTTTTCGATCAGGTAGATTTCGGGAACTCGCTTGATTTCAAAGTCTTTGGGAGCTATTTCGTCAACTTTGACTAGCAAAGCTGGTGCTTTTCCAGCGTTCACCAGTTCTATTGCGAAGTCCATATCCTCCCCCACTTTCACTTCCTTCGCTCTGAGTATGAGGTTTGCTTGAATGTCTGCATGTTCGAACCTTTCAAGGCCGACAGGTTGCTCTTGTGTTGGGGTGGGTGAAGAGAAGGAGGTTGTTGTTGAGGTGATTACTGGTGCATGCAGCAGTTCAGTCAGGGATTTGGCGAGTTGGCGTTCTTCTCTAACGCTCTCCAGGAGCCGCTGGACTTCTTCGCCTTTTTCAGGGTGTTTTGCTTTCATGTATGAGCCTGCTGAGGTTTGGAGTAGCTTCTCAGCCATTGTGTAGTACTGTGTCTTGTTTCTAGGATCTGCTTCGGTTTCGGCTTTGTGCATGTACATGTATGCGTCGAAGAGCCTGTTGGTGGCTCTGGCGTATTCTGAGGCGTTTTTGAAGCCGGCTTTGACGTAGTGGTTTGCAGCTGCTTCTAAGTGTTTTTTGGCTCCGGAATACATTGCCATGTCTCGGGTCGTTTCGAATTTTGTTCCTGCTTCAAGTGCTTTGCAGAAGCAGCTGTGGCCTAGAGTTAGCATTCTGGTTTTTTCGCTGAGGCTGTGCTTTCTGGCTTCATCGAAGAGTTTGGATGCTTCCATGTACAGGTCAGGTGAGGCCTCCGCTTCTGCTTGCTTCATCTTCTGCCAAGCTTGACAGAGATCAGCTATTGGCCTCAGCTCTCGGCGATCTAACTCGTTTTCCATAGAGTCAATTGCTTTTTGGATGCTTTCAGCCGCAGACGAGTATTGAGCAGAGCTAGCAGCATGGTTGCCTTGTCTGTCGAGGATTTTCGCTTCTTCGAGGGCGATTCTTCCGCGACAGTATTCGCGTCTTGTGTCTGAAGCTTTGCCCAAGTCTGCTGCCATCTTGATCTCTTCTTTGGCTTCAATCTCTTCTTGTTTGATGTTGATGGCTTCTTTGGCTTCAGTGAATAGTTTGGCTGCTTGTTGGAAAAGGTCTCTGGCTTCTTCGGTTTGTTCTCTTCGGCTGAGGTCTTCTGCTTCTTCCACTCGGGCCAGTGCCGAGTAGTTTGGACTTAGATGGTTCCAGCGTTCTGTTGATTCGTGAAGGTTGGCTGCTTTCTCGTAGTGTTCTCTTGCAGGTCCATATTGCTTTTCTGCGTGAGCGTGTTTTGCTTTCTCGATCTCACTCCATGCTTGCATGTACATCGCGTAGTCGGCGTAGAATGCTTTCAGTTGTGGTATCTTTTCAGCTGCAAGAGTGTATTTTTCTGATGCGTTTTCAAACTCCTCTGCTGCCTTAGAATGGTTGCCCAAGCGACTGTGGAGCTTAGCAATATGCCAGTGAGCCTCGGCTATGGCGCTGCGACGATCAGTCTTTTTCCACGCTTTCGCAGCTTCTTCATAAGCCATGATTGCTCTTTCCAGATGCTTCTGCTCCCCCGTTAACGAGTACAACTGGTTCAGAATGCTTCCAAAGATATGTTGCCAGTATCCAAGAGTATCAAATATCCTTGTTTGTGGATGTGCTTTGAGGTGGATTTCGCCAAGCTTCAAGCCTTTTCCCATGTCCAGTACAGCTTTCTCCACTAAACTTGTTTTCATTCGCTTGTTGGTCTCGATCTTCGCCCGTTCAGCTTTGATCTTAGCCAAGTAATTGTACATCACGCCACGATTCCAATGATCAAAAGGGGACAGCCGTTCGCCAAGTTTGACCGCTTCCTCTCTGTACTTCGCTGCCTCTTCAAGCATTCTTTCTTTTCCACTCATCTTTATTTCCAAGGTGGAAAGAGAGAAGAGTGCTTTACTCAGAGCATGTGATCCAACATAAATGGGCCCTGGTGAATCTGAGCGTTTGGCAAGGTCGAGGTCTCTTCTTCCGATTTCAATCGCTTTCTCCAGCAGAACCTTCTTCTTCTCAAGATCGGTTTCGTCATAAGCCAAGTCCCAAACGTATTCTGCTTCCGCGATTCCAGTTAAGGGAGGGAGAGAGACCAGTTTGAAGTGAGTCTTGGCATCTTTGGTGTGTTGAATGCACTTGTTGAATCCCTCTTTCCTCTTGTCTGGATCTTCTTCCATGAGAGTTTTCCACCAAACAGCATAGGCAAGCCGATCGAACGTCAGCGCCATCATAAGCTTGTCATTGGATTTCTGGCCAAGCTCTAACGCTCTCTTGTGGTATCTTACTGCTGATTCATAGTCACCCTTAGCTTCAATGATCCACCCCCCAGCTGCGGCGCAGGACCAGCCTATGAGGTATGAGTCTTCAGTTTTCTCTGAAATCTCCAAAGCCTTCTCGGCGTGGGTCAAACCTTTCTGGCGCATCTCTGCTTGCTTCTCGATTGACTCATAAGGAGGCGCCGCATAAAGGTGAAAGCTTAAGTAGAAGTAGGCTCGAGCCAACTCGTAGTCGTCTCCAGCCTCGAAGAGAGCTTTAATGGCTTTCTCACCATATTCGATCGCTTCTTCCTCGATATTCCTGCACTCTTGCCAGTCCCAAGCAATATTGGTTCTATCGAGGGAATATGCTAAGAGGTCGTTACACGCCTTTCCATACTCAGCTCCGCCGCCAGTTTCCTCGTAGACCTGCAGAGCCTCCCTTTGTGTTCTGCGGCATTCGTCCAGCCACACTCTCCTCTCAGATAGATCTTCAGTAAGCCAAGACTTGCTGTATGAGACTGCTGCTCCGCAAGAATCAATTCTGGCCTGCTTCTTTGGATCTTCACCCTCATGAAAAAACTTGGCTGCCAGTTCATAGGCTTCCACTGACAACCCCATCCGGCTTTTAAATTCTTCTTGGGTGTCAGCTTGGAATGCTGCTCGATAAAAGCAGTAGCCGGCTCTTTCCTGAATCTTTCCCTTCTTGGAAAAATCTCTTCGTCCAACTAAGGGCAAAGCTTGTTTATGAAGCTCTGCAGCCTCTGACCAATCATACTTCCTCTCTTTTCCTTCTGCTTCATTAAGAATGCGTTGTAAGCGTTCGTTCTTAGACATGATTCAATGACCAACTAGAAAGTGTATCATGAGTCGGAAAAGGTTTTCGTAGATTCACGATTTCTAGTTTTGCTAGCGTTTTCGCCCCACTCACAAAGCATGCATGCTCAAGTACCCCTCTTCTCGTGTGTTGAAAGTGTACATTTGCATGGTCTGCACATTTCTTGACATGTAGAGCAAATCCCCTTTTTGGCTAAGCATCCATGATTGAGCGGTTTCGCTCGATCTCTTTCTTGAGAGCGAATGGAAAGGCGAGGGTTGTAATGATCGCCATAGCAACGAGTGCAGAGAAAATCTCGGGTGGAAGCAAGCCATATCTCTGAGCAAGTAATGCGATAACCATTTCTACAGCTCCTTTAGAGCTCATCGCCCATCCAACAATGTATAGCTGCCTGAAGGACAGTGTTGAAAATGGTTTTGTCAAGAGTGCGCCTAGGATGGCTCCTCCAATTGCGATTAGGACTGCTGCAAGCGTAAGCATTGGGTTTTCAAATATCACACCTAGGTCAAAGTTTAAACCAATGTTCGCAAAAAAGAAGGGCACAACGAAGGCAAGCGTAATCAGCCGAGTCGTGCTCACGACTTCCCGTTCACCCTTCCGGCCCATCCTCTTCATTGAAAGCTGCAGGAGAAAACCTGCGATTATAGCCCCAATTAAATACCCTATTTCCAGAATCTCAGAAAGAGCCGCCATGCCTATCATAAGAATCATTGCTATTGAGAAAAGCTCTACATTGCCTCCATCTGCTCCACTCCGCTTTTTCAAATGTGGCATAATCTTCGACATTATCTTGAAAAGAACGAAAGAGATTATGACAAACAGCAAGAGTTCCAATGGCAAAAGTGCCATTTCAATCACATTTCCGCCATGAATCAGCATGACTATGATACTCAACAGAAAAATCTCGAGTATGTCATCTATCGTTCCAGCCGCTACAAAGATGGCCCCCAACTTTGTGTTACACGCATTGAAATCCATTAGGACTCCTACTATGGTTCCTCCTGCGGTAACAGCCAAAGCACCTCCAAAAACAATTCCAACTGTAAAGTTATATCCCATTCCTAGAAGGAAAGCGAGTCCTAACAACAATGGCGTCAAAGTTGTGCCCAAGGCGATAAGAATGGAGTCTGTAGTTGTTTCTCTTATCCTTCTGATATCGATTTCTAACCCTGCGAGAAAAAGCAAGAAGACGATTCCGAAGGTTGAGAGGAGATCCAAGGCCAAAAGAGATTCAGAGCTGAACAATAGAGCCTTTAGAGTTGGGACACCGAGAATCATCCCTGCAAGTATCTGCCCAATAATAGGAGGAAAGCCAACTCTTTTGAAAACCATATTGAGTAAGAAAGCTGCTGTAAAGATTACAGATAAGGTAACGAGTATGTTTGTCATTTTTGCTCCTCTTTATGCGTGTCTTATTTAGTGCATAGCAACTGTTCACTTCTTTACGACAAGAACATCACAGGAGGCTTTGCATGCATGCAAGGACTTCTATTAATGCTGCCCGCAAAAAGGAATGTTTCACTTCTTTAGTGAATACTGTTTCGGTGGGACGTCGAAATTCCATTCCTTATTCGGTGTTTCGACCTCTTTTCCACATGTAGGATGTTTAGCCATTTTGTAGTCATCCCCTTTAAGGGTAGATTTTAAGTTAAAACTCAAAAAATGGGAATTGAAAACGAGGCGGTTTCCGCCCCTAGTTTCGCAATGCGCGTATAGGCGCTACTAACACTCCTCTTCTTCTCGTTTCTTCTTGGCCAGCTTCTTTTTCTTCTTCTCGGTCATGCTAGTCACCTCACTTTCATTTTATTATGCGCTTGCGCACGTTACGATAACAGCAGTTTCCAGAATCTATCCGTAGGCACGATTGTTCTTCCATAAGTGTCCGTCCACTTGTAGCGCACTCACTGGCAGAGCTCTACCACTCTTCTTCCTCAGGTTCCTCTTCCTCTTCTTCCTCTTTCTTCTTCTTTGTTGGTTTCTTCTTGGACATGGCTTTCTCCTCCTTTTCAGTTCGGCGCTTCACACGCAATAGGAGTTGGCATAAGATTCTCTTAATAAGCCTTTCTCTTTTTACAGAACTTCTTAAGACAAACATATATAAGAATAGTAGCATCTTATTATATTGGCGGTGTTCGGTGTGGAACTGGACGAGATCGATTACAGAATTTTAGAAAACCTTAGGAAGGACGCCCGGATACCCTTCACAGAGGTTGGCAGAGATTTGGGGATATCCGACGCCACAGTCCATGTCCGCGTGCACAAAATGATGGATGAGGGCATTATAAAGAGGTTTACTATTGTGGCTGACGAGGAGGCTTTGGGCAGAAAAGTTCACGGCTTTGCATTGATAAACGTGAATCCTGGCTCTTTAGAGGATGTAGCAAACCAACTAGTGGAAAATGAAGGAGTCAGCGCAGTCTACGAGATTCATGGACCGAACGACCTCATCATGAAGGTGGAAGCGAGCGACCTCGATGAAATGAGAAACCTAATGCTTGAAGTTCGAAAAATACCAAACGTGGCAACCAGCGAACTGATCACGGTATACAAGGTGTGGAAAGAAAGAAACGCCTAAAAAACAGATCTGCATGCATGCAAAGTTTTTGCCGAAGGAAGGCTATGAACAGGCAGGAGCCATGCACGAGTTCTATCCAAAAGAATTCCAAGATCCCGAAAAAGGAACCCTGTACCTGTACTTCCCTATCAAAAAGAAATGAGTCGCTGGGATTTGAACCAGGCGAAACCACGTGATATATCCCCATATCTTTTTCCGTAAAACTCACATTTTTAAGCAGAGGAAGAATGTTGAGGCGATCCTAAAGAAGAGAGAGGGTTAACTCTCATATTAATCTCTGTCAGCTGAGTACAGATTCATGTCTAAACTCAAGGAACCCAACTACTGGAAATCGCAGAAAGAAGAGCTTCTTGGATCGCTCCATACGTCAGAAAGGGGGCTCGATGAAACAGAAGCTACGCATAGACTTGAGGAATATGGGCTGAACGAGATTCCTTCCGCTGGACGCAAAACATCGTTCAGCATTCTTGTGTCTCAGTTCAGGAATCCTCTGGTTTACGTGCTTGTCTTTGCTGCCGCACTAGCTGGTTTTTTGGGAGAGATTACTGAGGCGGTCATTATAGTCGCCATTATGCTTGCCAATGCCGTGTTGGGTTTCGCTCAAGAGCACAAATCTGAGAAAGCCGTAGATGAGCTCAGAAGGTATCTATCTTACACCGCAATAGTTGTCAGAAATGGAAAGAAAATTGCGATTGACACTAGTAAGTTAGTGCCTGGAGATTTTGTCCACTTGGCGATAGGTGACGTTGTTCCGGCAGACATCAGGCTTCTGGACGTTGACGAATTCCAGACGAATGAATCAGTGCTGACGGGTGAGTCAACGGCTGTCGATAAGAACACTGCACCAGTGGAGCTGGACAAACCGCTGCCACATCAGTTGTTCAATATGGCTCTGATGGGTTCTACGGTGATGAATGGCGCTGGGATGGGAGTAGTTGTTGCCACTGGAAGAAAGACACAATTCGGCCATGTAGCGTCAAGCCTCTCCTTACTACCTCCACGAACTGACTTTCAAAAGAACATAGCTAGTTTCGGAAATTTCCTCGTGAGAATAATCTTGTTGTTAACGGCATTCGTATTCTTGGTAAACTCGGTTCTAGGTCACGGCGTCTTAGACTCGCTGATATTTTCATTAGCCTTGGCCGTGGGTATTATACCAGAAGCCTTGCCTGTCGTGATTACTGTAGGATTGTCTGGCGGGGCAATTAGATTAGTCAAGAAGAAGGTCGTAGTCAAAAGGCTGGAAGCGATAGAAGATATGGGAAACGTCGACGTACTCTGCATCGATAAGACTGGAACATTAACCCAGAATAAGATTAAGGTTCAGGACATCGTCGATCCCAAAGATCATTCCGATCAGGAACTAGTCAAGTTCGCACTTCTCTGCAATACAGCAATGGTTGAGGGAGACAGAATACTCGGCAACCCTATTGATGTTGCAGCCTGGGAATACGCTAAAGAGAAAAGAATCGATGAGAAGATTCTAACGAATTTCATGAGCGTCCATGAGATTCCATTCGGTTTCAACCGAAGAAGAATGAGCGTCGTAGTCGAAAGTGATGCCCGCAGACTTTTGATATCAAAGGGAGCACCTGAGGCAATCCTCAGTATCTCGACTGGGGTTGGCAACGAAACTGAAACTCAGCCTATCGCGCAGGCAACTGTAGAGGTAAATTCGCTCATCGAGAAGTATAGGCAGGCTGGAAGCAGACTGATAGCATTGGCGTGTAAGGAAATCGAAGAGAAATCAGATTACTCAATCGCAGATGAAAAGGACTTGACCTTCATTGGACTGCTCGTCCTCTCCGATCCGCCTAAGCAAGACGCTGCTCCCGCCATCTCCAGATTAAAAGCGTTTGGAATAAAGCTGAAGATTCTCAGCGGGGATGATCCTATCATAACGGCAGATGTTTGCCACAAATTAGGAATCGAGTTTGGAGGAAGAGTACTTACAGGAGTAGATGTCGAAAACATGCAAGAAGGCGAGCTTCGCCAAGCCGTGGAAGCGAATGATGTTTTTGGACGAGTAACTCCTGAGCAGAAATACGCAATAGTAGAAGGCCTGAAGAAAAACAGTCATGTAGTGGGATTTCTCGGCGACGGAGTCAACGATGCTCCAGCCCTGAAGCTAGCTGATGCAGGAATATCTGTTGACTCAGGAGTTCAAGTCGCCAAAGAAGCTTCCTCAATAATCTTGCTAGAAAAGAGTTTGAGCGTTATTGCTGACGGAGTAGCTGAGGGAAGAAAGGCCTTTGGCAACATGATCAAGTACATCATGAATACCATAAGCGCGAACTTGGGAAACATGTTCACACTGGCAGCAGGATCCTTATTTCTTCCGTTTATACCACTTTTGCCCTCTCAGATACTTTTGACGAATTTGGTGTCTGACGCGCCACTTCTCACGATCTCGACTGACAACCTTGACGAGGAAGGTTTGAGAACTCCAAAAAGATGGAACATAGGACAAATAGCCAGATTCGCCCTGTTCTTTGGTCTAGTCAGCTCAATTTTCGACTTCGTCACGATTTCATCTCTGGTGTACTTGCTTCAAGCAGGTCCTGAACTCTTCCGAACGGGTTGGTTCATAGAGTCGGTGATGTCCGAGATATTGGTAACGTTTTCGATCAGAACGAGAAGAAGGTTCTACAAGTCAAGACCCAGCAATCTTCTGATTGCGGCTTCCGTCATCATGGCCTCAATGACTCTCTTCGTCGTCTACTCCCCTCTTGGACTGTTCTTCGAGTTTGTCAGGCCACCCCTATGGTTTTTGGGGCTAATCTTTGGAATACTTGCTTGTTACTTTTTCCTCGTTGAGGGTTTGAAGCACTTTTTCTTTAGTCGTTTTGAAGTTTAACGCGTATACAGCTTCTGAATTTTGGGAGTGCGACTGAGCGCAATGCGTAGAGGTAGAATCCGCAGCTAAGCTCCAATTGTGCGCGCGCGTTTAATGCATGCATCTAAGGTACTATTTCTCTTTTCCAAAGCCATAGAATTTTCCGTCTTCGACTCTGGCGACGTACCGCTTGCCTTTCATGACCCACATGATGCTGTGTCCTTCCCTCGCCCTCTGGGCCCACCTTGAAGCCTTCTCAGGGTTCTGCTCGATGAACCTGTAACCCTCAACGCTCACGTAGCTGAGCTTCGACTTCGATGTTTCCTCCACAGGATACAGCACGCCATCAACCTCCACCGTGCCACCGTCTTCGAAAATTGCCTTGAACGCCTTCAACGCGACCTCTTCAAGATTTTTCATCGTCTTTCATCTGCGTGCATGCGGCATATCGATATTTTTATGGTGGTCGTTCCTTTAATTTGGTTTTCTGCCATGCATGCATCTGTGTTTGGAGTGAGCAGTATGGATGCTACCGGCAAGAAGTGCCCCAATTGTGGTTCTTCAGACACCGAAGAAAGGGGGAGCCTTTTGCTAAAGCTGTTCCGCCGCTATTGGCCGTTTTCCACGCATAGAAAATTTCGATGTCATAATTGTGGGTATGAATGGAAATATTGGTTTGACTAACT
>SMTZ1_10007379_pt1 | contig 10998 bp, 12 predicted proteins | sample DeeMarSWOR136_30_FD_25667 | JGI IMG/M metagenome (IMG submission 25667)
AATATCCCTGAGAGATATGATGACCTGGTATTTTTCAGGGATGGTTTGAAGGCATTGGCGTACGAATTTTCTCCTTTGCTCACTGATTAGTTCTTTTTCTTTTTTCGTCATCTCGTTTTCCTGGACAAGAGGCATCTCTTTCATCTTCTCGACTAATATTTTGCTCATCTTGCTTTTTTTCCTTAGGAAATCCCTTGTGTGGTTAACAGTTATCCGGTAGAGCCAGGTTCCAAACTCTGACTTAAATTGAAACTTTGGCAGAGCAACGTAGGCCTTGATGAATGCTTCCTGAGCCAGGTCATCGGCAGTTTCACGGTCACGTGTTAAGCTCCAAGCTAAATTAAAAACTTTTGTTTTGTATTTTTTCACCAGGGAGGCAAAGGCCTCTTTATTGCCTTCTTTGCTGAGTCGGACCAGTTCTTTCTCTTGCATCCACTTTCAACTTTTCTTTACCTCCGTACATAATTTAGACGGAGGAAAGAAAAAAATCTTCCCTTTAATCTAATAAACAAGAATACTCTTGTTTAGTTTCTTATTTTAAGCTATCTGAAGGCATCTATAAAGAAATATATACACAGGTACAGAGAAAAGGGAAGGTTGTATAGATAAAGGGCAGGTTGGTATAGAAAAGGCTAAGCCTGTATATAGAAATTACACGTCAGGATAAAAGAAATCAAGATAGCTTTTCTAGAAAAGGAAATATCCATAAAAGCGAGTATTATTTTTTCTTTGCCTTCCACTCGCTGGAACCGAAATCACCCATTTGAACCTCGCCCGACATGGTATCTCCTTCGATTTTTCCTGTGTATGTCAACGTGAATTCTCCTCTAGGAGTTGAGCGAGTGAAGGTCCATTCGATCTCGTTTCCTTTTACAGTGCCTTCCGCCGTGATTTCTCCACCTCGGCCTTGCATGATTACAGTTAGCTTTTCGCCTTCTTGTTTAAAGTTAACGTCCTGGGTCCTCTCTCCACGGGGAGTAGTGATTGTCATTTCCCAGTCTCCTGTTACGTTTACATCTTGGGCGCTCAGGGAGATGGCCAGCAGAAACAAAATACAAATACAGAAAATGGAATAATTCTTGGACATCCTTTCCTCCTTTTATTTTTTAATTCCATTATTTAGACGCAAAATTTTTCTTTCTCTTCCGCAAAAATAATAAAAAGATAAAATCCTGTTATGCTTGTTTTATAACTTTCTTTTTACCACATTTTGGGTAGAACAAACAGAGAGAAAAAAGAGAAAGTTTTTAAAATTGAATAAGTAAGAAAAGCGGTTCTCTTTTCCTACAATTATGTCGCAAATCCTACAATTATGTCGGAATTTATCGGGCTTTATTTTTATAAATTGTTTATATTCAGTAATTTAAATGTTGGCACGTTTATTGCTATTATGATTGCCTAAATCATTTAAAGGAGGTTAAAATGATTATGAAAAGAACATTTGCTCTCGTAGGATCGTTATTGATCCTGGGCCTAGGTTTTGCTTTTGCTCAGGAGAAATCCAAGTCAGAAATTCGAAATGAAGTCCGCAATGAAGTGCAGACGAAAGCTCAAGAGCGTATAAGGAACCGAGTGTTGTTTGTCGATGAGAATGGCGACGGAATTTCCGATTTTGCCCGAGACCATGATAATGACGGAGTACCGAATTGTCAGGACCCTGATTGGACAAGGCCGGAGGATGGCAACGGATACATGAACAGGCATAAGAATGCTTCTTCTTCCAACCAGTTTGAATACAGAAACAGATACTACAGCGGAAAAGGCTGGAACAAAGCCTCTTTCAGGCATAATATGCCTAATTATGGCAAAGGCATTTTCGGAGTGCGTTCTTGCAAAGGCAAAGCTTCAAAGCATGGTAGAAGCTGAACTGTGGAGGAGAGGATTCCTCTCCTCTTCCAGAGAGGGAAAAGGAGAAAGCCTCCTTTTCCCTCTTTAAAGGAGCAAGCGATGAGAAAACTTAGTATTTACATTCTTTCGATACTGTTTCTGAGTGTAAGCTTAAAGGCGGATAGCTTTTCGTTTTCATTCTTCCAGAACATGACTGATAATATTTTTCAGAACAGGTATTCTGGACGAGATCAATTATCTCAGATGGGTTTTTATGTTGATAAAGATTTTTCAAAGATTTCTATCTTCACCGAGGGCAGCTATTCCTACCTTTTTGAGAATCCTAGCCTTTCTTATTATATTCAGGATCTCGGTTTGGATTACCTTCATCCGGTTAGCGAAAAGGCAGCTTTTTATTTTTCTCTATTAGGTCAAGGAGCTTTCTATCGGTCTGATTATAATGATTTCAACTCTCTCTCTTTTAATTTCCTGGCGGCTTTTAAGACTTATCTCAGCCAAACATCAATTTTAAAGTCAAACTATAGCTTGGATTACAAGAGCTTTGGCTATTCGCTTTTCGACTTTGTCAGCCACGGCTTGTCTGTTTCTTTCGATAAATACTTCCAGACAAGGACGACATTGAAGTCAGAAATAAACTGGGGTCTAAAGTTCTTTCTCCATCCTTATTCTTCCCAAGAAGTTGTTATGGTTGAGGAAAGCGGGGGGCATCAATCAGGGAGAAGATCTTATCTCTTTATGCCCAAAACCCAATTTGAGGGGCAAAGCATTCAGGTTTTTTCCTTCGCTGGTTTAATTGCCCAGGGCATCGGAGGTAATGCGGGCTTCAATATTTCGGGCATGAAACAGTGGTATATTTCAGGAGAAAATCCTTTTACTTCTGTCGAAGAGTTTTATATGGTAGAAAATCCTTCTTACGATAGATTTGCCTGGGAAGGTTACCAGGTTGGCAGCCAAGTTACGTTACTGATCCCTTGGAACATTGAGCTCAAAATAGGATATACTATGGGTTATAAAGAATTTCCTGGAATTGAGAGTATGAACTTAGACGAGGAGCTATTGGGAGTGACAAGGGAAGATAAAAGGAGATCGTTTGAAACAAGGTTGGAAAAGAATTTTGCCAGGTTCTCTTTTTTTCTATCCTATGCATACGTTGATAACGACTCAAATGATCCTTTCTTTGATTGGCATGGAAATTTCTTATCTGCGGGCATAGAATGGAATATGCTTTTTGGAGGAAGGAAATGAAGAAAGGATTAAGCCTTTTAATAATAGTCTACTTATTGGGATTTTGGAGCCTTTCCTCTGGACAAGAGCATCAGAAGCCTCAACATTTTTATAATGTTGATACAGAAAAAAAGATCAAAGGGACGATTCAAGAGATCATCATGGAACCTCGCTATAAAGACTCCTCTCCCTTCTTAATTATTAAGCTAGAGGAAAAAAAGACTCATCAGAAGTTTATTGTGGAGATCAGTCCGGTCCGATTTTTCACACACGATTTTCACAAAGGGGAGGAACTTGAAGTGGTTGGCTCCCTCTATTCAAAAGACGGGAATCAAAATATTATTGCGCGTCAAATACGATTCAAGGGAGAAATCGTTATTCTCAGAGATAAGCGCGGCTTCCCAGCTTGGAGGGGCGGCGGCATGAAGCACAAAAAGAGAAGAAAAGGGAAAGGATTTTGAGAAGTAAGAATTTTCTTCTCTTTTTTTCCCTTCCTTTTATTGGGATGATTGTAATTTTTTTTGTTCTCTCGTCTTTGAACAGGGCCTACATTAGAAATAAAACAGAAGACTTGGTCAAGGAACAGCTTGAAGCTACAGCTGAAATTTTAAAAGTCGATATATCCCATTTTTTAAGGGAGAATTATTCAGTAGATGAGATCTTTGAACCTTATTCCAGAAGAGAAAACATTTATTACATGGCCCTGCTTAATGAGAACAGGGAAATTTTAAGCTGGCGCTCTCAGTTTGAGGGATACCTTCCCCTTTCTCTTCAATCCGCAAAAAATGAAGAGTCATGGATAATAGACTCTCCTGCGGGAAAAATATTCAACTATTTTTCTCCGTTTTCTGTCCAAGAAGGAAAAGCCTATTTTCTTTACCTAGGTTATTCTCTGAAAAACTTGGAAGAAATGGTTGTCTATTCGCGACGAAATTTCTTTTTAATTTTTGGGCTTATTTTTGTTATTGGCATCATTTTTTCCTTGGGCCTATTCCAGCTTCAGAGACATTACCTGGAGAAAAAAAGAGAAGCAGAAGAAGAGAGGAAAGAAAAAGAACGATATCGGGAGATTTCTGCTTTTACTTCTGGCGTTGGCCATGAGATTAAAAATCCCTTGAACAGTGTTTCTCTTATATTTGAGCTCCTTCAAAAAAAAGCTCCAGTTTACCTTCAAGAAGAGGTTAGCGCTGGGAAGGAAGAAATCCAGAAGATTTCTAGGATCATTGACCAGTTTGCATCCTATTTGAGACCTCTAAAATTGAGCAAAGAGACCTTCTCCCTTGCTGAGCTTGTATCGTCTGTTCGAGGGTCGCTCATCAAGGAATCAGATAAAGCAGAGGTAGAGATACGCTACGTGGAATCTTCATCGATAGCCCTGAATGCGGACAAGGATTTGATGAATCAGGCGTTGATTAACCTCCTCAGAAACTCTATTGAAGCCGGCAGCGGCGGTGAGGTTTCAATCAAAGCACAGCAAAAGAAAAAGAAGGTTTTTATAAAGATTGAAGATTCGGGACAGGGGATTGCTGAAGAAGATGAGCAACATATTTTTGAACCTTTTTTCTCTAGAAAAAGGAAAGGATTGGGTATCGGCCTCTACCTAACCAAAAAAATAGTTGAGGCCCATGAAGGCAAGATCGAAGTCCAGAGCAAGATAGGAGTGGGTACGACTTTTCTTATCCAGATTCCAGGAGACTGAGATGAGCAAAGCAAACATTTTGGTTGTGGAGGATGATCCTCTGCAGAGAAAATTGATAAAGGAAAATCTTGAACAGGAGAGTTATACTGTTTTTGAATCAGCATCCGGGAAGGAAGCCCTAAGTGTGATTGATGATCATCCTATAGATATTGCGATTGTTGATTACAAGCTCGATGGAGAAACAGGGATAAGCGTCATTCATGATATTTTGGAAAAGAATCCTCTCGTTACTCCTGTTATGGTCACAGCTTTTGGCAACATAGAAAATGCAGTAGAGGCCATAAAGGAGGGTGCCTACGATTATATCGTCAAACCCATAGATTTTGGTAAATTTCTGTTGGTCATAGCGAGGGCGTTGGAAAGACTGAAGCTAAAGAAAGAAATATCAATCCTTCAAAATTCTCTGGAAGAAAAATTTAGCTCAAAGAACTTTGTGTTCTCTTCATCAAAGATGGAAGGTGTTGCACTCTTAGTTTCAAAAGCTTCGAAGAGTGATGCTACTGTCTTGATATCAGGAGAAACTGGGACCGGAAAAGACTTTGTAGCCAAAACAATTCATTTTTCTTCAAAGAGAAAGAAGGGACCCTACTTGGCGGTCAACATTCCTTCTCTTCCTGAGACATTGATTGAAAGCGAGCTTTTTGGAGCAGAGAAGGGATCATTTACGGGTGCCTTTGAGAGGAAGATAGGAAAGTTCGAGGCTGCATCTGGAGGGACCATATTTCTGGACGAAATAGGAGATCTTCCCTCTCAGCTGCAGGTCAAGCTGTTGCGCTTCCTTCAAGAGAAAGAATTTTATCGCCTCGGATCTTCCCAGCCTTTAAAATCGGATGTAAGGATCATAGCAGCTACAAACAAGAATTTAGATAAATTGATGAAAGAGGAAAAATTCAGGCCCGACCTTTATTACAGGCTTAATGTAATCCATATCCATGTCCCTCCTCTCAAGCAGAGAAAGGAAGATATTCCTCCTTTGGTTGATCATTTTATCAGAAAATACAGCGAGAGAGAGGGGAAAGAAATCGAGGAAATTTCAGCAGAAGCTATGAACTTTCTGCTTAAATATTCTTTCCCAGGAAACATAAGAGAGCTGGAGAATACAATAGAGAGAGCTGTTGTCTTTTGTGAAGGAAGTGTTGTAACTTCAGAAGACTTGCCCGTATTTTTAAAAGAGAAGAAGGAAGAAGAATTAATCCAAGAGGGACTATCTTTAAAGGATAAAGTCAAGCAGGTGGAGATTAGAGAAATTAAGAAAGCACTCTTAGAAAGCGGCAAAGTTAAAAGCAAGGCCGCACGCTCTCTTGGGATAACAGAAAGAATTTTAAGTTACAAGATGAAAACTTACAATATCTTCTCTGATCCAAAGCATTAAAAATCATTCTTTTCCTCATTTTTGTTAAAGAACTCTTGTTGCGCTAAATTTGGCATAACATCTCCCCTTTTTCTTGACAATCCCTTTAGTCTTTAATTTAATATATCTTCAAAGCAAGGAAATAATTCAATGTTTGTATGGGTCTTCCATCGCGTCAGCGGTCTCTTGCTTATCCTCCTCCTTAGCATTAAGTTTTTAACGGCTTTCTTCTTGATGACGAAAGAACAAAAGCCAGATTGGGCACTCGTTCTTCACACCAATCCCTTTATAGACACTCTGCTTATTATTTCTGTTGTCTTTCACGCTTTTTATGGCCTGAGAACAATCGCAATTGATCTTGGGCTGAGGAAAGAGAAGCTGCTTTTCTGGATATCTACCTTACTCAGCCTTGTTTTAAGCGCCCTTTTGCTTGTCCTCTATTTTACCAGGAATTACTGAATGATAAGTCAGGACATCCTTGTCGTTGGGGGTGGATTAGCAGGATTAGCTGCAGCATTGTCCTGCGATCCTAACCTTAAGGTTGCTGTAGTATCCAAAGTCCATCCTCTTCGTTCCCACTCCGTTGCTGCTCAAGGAGGGATTAATGCAGCGCTCGGAAACAATCCGGATGGAAGAGACGACAGCTGGGAAAGGCATGCTTTTGATACTATCAAGGGAAGTGATTATCTTGCTGATCAAGATATTGCGCAGTTGATGTGCCAGAAGGCAGTTTCAGCCATCTATGAATTAGAGTACCTCGGTGTGCCTTTCAGCCGTTTTCCTGGCGGAGTCATCGCCCAGAGACCTTTCGGTGGGGCAGGATTCCCCAGGACATGTTATGCAGCTGATAGGACAGGGCTTGTCATCCTTCATACCCTCTTCGAACAGTCAATAAAAAAACAAGTCAAGTTTTATAACGAATGGTTGGTGACCAGGCTTGTAGTTAAGGATGGAAAATGCCTGGGTGTTGTAGTCTATGATCTTGCTACAGGTCAAATAATGCCTGTAAGAGCCAGAGCCGTTATTTTTGCTACTGGTGGCTACGGGAGGGTATATTCAAGGACTACTAACGCTTATATCAATCATGGAAGCGGAATAGGGATAGCTTATAAAGCGGGCGTGCCCCTAAGAGATATGGAATTTGTCCAGTTTCACCCTACATCTCTTCATGGCAAGAATATTTTAATCACAGAAGGAGCAAGGGGAGAGGGAGGTTACCTTATAAATAACAAGGGAAAAAGGTTCATGGAGGATTATGCCCCTTCAGCCATGGAACTTGCCCCAAGAGACATCGTCGCCCGTGCTATCCAGACTGAAATCGATAAGGGAAATGGTTTTGATAAACAGTATGTCCACCTCGAATTAAGCCATATAGGAGAAGAAAAAATAAAGAAAAGACTACCTGGAATTCGAGAGATATGTATAAATTTTGCCGCAATTGACCCGGTCGACACGCCTATCCCCATCCAGCCAGCCCAGCATTATTCGATGGGAGGGATCGATGTCAACGAGAAATGTGCCTCGCTTGTGGAAGGATTCTTTGCTGCTGGAGAATGTGCTTGCGTGGGAGTTCACGGCGCAAACCGTCTCGGAGGGAATTCGCTTCTGGATACGGTAGTTTTCGGGAAAATTTCTGGAGAGGAAGCTTCGATTTATGTCAAGGGGAGCGAAGGAACAGACAGCAGTGAGAAAGTTCTCCTCGAAGAAGCATTAGAAGTTAAGGCAGGAATAGAGGAGTGGGAGAAGAGGAGTTCTGGAGAAAGAGTGCATCGTCTGCTGGAGGGATTGAAAGTTGTTATGAGTGAGGATGTCGGGATTTTCAGAAAAAAGGAGGATTTAACCGAAGCCCTGGAGAAAATCTCCGAGCTCAAAGAAGACTATAGGCGAGTTTATCTTCACGGAAAATGCCTCCGCTACAGCCAGGAGCTTGTGAACATCATTGAGTTTGATTCCATGCTGGATTTAGCAGAAGTCATTACGTTGGGTGCTTTGAAAAGAGAGGAAACCCGGGGCTCCCATTATCGTCTTGACTTCAAAAAACGTAATGATAAGGACTGGCTCAAGCATACTCTTGTAACCTGCAAAGAGGGAAAGCCCCAGATAAGTTATGCAGGGGTAAATATAAGCAAATACAAGCCAGAAGCGAGAAAATACTGAGATGGAATATCTTTTTAAGATCCTCAGGTACGATCCCTTAAAGGACGAGTATCCATACTTTCAGGATTTTTCCTTCGAAACGAACGAGAAGAAATCAATCCTGGAAGCCTTGATGGATATCCGAAACGAGCAGGATTCTACCCTTGCTTTCAGGTATAGTTGTCGAGAAGCTATATGCGGGTCGTGCGCCATGGTGCTTAACGGAAGTTTTGATCTGGCCTGCCGCACTGAGCTTCAAGCGCTCGAATCTTCCCCGATAGTCATAGAGCCCCTGCCCAATCTAGAAATCCAGAAAGATTTAGTGGTGGATATGGAGCCTTTCTGGGAAGCTCTATCCCAGATCAAGCCCTACCTTTTCCACGGTGAGAAAATCCAAGAGGGAGGTCATAGAATAGAAGAAAAAGAGATGGAAAAGATATTCCAGTATATCAACTGCATCATGTGTGGATGTTGTTACAGTGTCTGCCCGGTCGTTTCAAGGGATGAAAGATACCTTGGAGCAGCTGCCCTGGCCAAGCTTTATCGGTTCGTCAAAGACCCAAGGGATAAAAGATCTTTCTCGAGCTTATCTGGCGTTAACACAGAAGGGGGAGTATGGGGATGCGATACAGTTTTTAGATGCAATGAGGTTTGCCCCAAAGAGGTAAGGCCTGCCGATGGTATCGAGGCTTTGCGGAGAAAATTGGTAGTTGAAAAGATTAAACGGTTTTTTAGGTTTAGACGATGAAGCTTAAGCATTCACTTTTCACTCGCCGGGAATTTTTAAACGGTCTTCTCGGTGGCTGGCTGGGAGCTTTGCTGGCTTCCTTTCTGTATCCTGTTATAAAGTTTGTTTTTCCGCCAACGAGGGAACCGGATCAGGTTATTTTGCCTTTCGCAGATTTTAGGGACATGAGTCCTGGTTCTGTTAAAAATTTCTTGTGGGGAACCAAGCCCGGCATCTTAAAAAAGAAGGATGACGGATCCTACATGGCATTTGTCGGTGTTTGCACTCACCTGGATTGTAATGTAAGCTACCTGGAGGACCAGAGGAAGTTTTTCTGTGCCTGCCATGACGGCTGGTATGATGAGAATGGTCTAAACATCGGGGGCCCTCCTCCCCGACCTCTTCGTCGTCTCTTTTTATCTATTGAAGGGGAGGACTTAATCATCAAGAGAGAAGGCGGAGAAAGAGCGGAAGACCAATGAAAACTGGAATTCAATCCTGGCTTGATGAGCGCTTTGGGCTTTCAATTATAACCAAATTCTTAAAAGAAAAGACTGTTCCCCAGCATAAACATTCAATCTGGTATTACACGGGAAGCGCCATCCTGCTATTTTTCACCATTCAGATCATCACAGGATTTATGCTCGTCTTTTATTATAAACCAACCCCGGAAGGAGCCAACGAGAGTGTCGCCCGGATCATGACCGAAGTTCCCCTAGGCTGGATTATACGTTCAGTCCACAGCTGGTCTGCTTCTTTTATGATAGCCTTTGTTTTTATCCATCTTCTGAGCCCCTGGCTATCCAAGTCATACCGGAAACCGAGGGAACTAACCTGGATGAGCGGCGTTTTCCTTCTCGTTTTTTCCCTTTTATCTGGCTTTACTGGCTATCTTCTGCCCTGGGATGACCTTTCTCTCTCAGCTACCAAAGTCGGAACAGATATTCCTCGCTCTATACCTCTAGTCGGAGTCTGGGTCACAAAGTTTCTTCGGGGAGGAGAAGATGTCACTGGAGACACCCTGACCCGCTTTTTTGGTTTTCATGTCAGCATCATTCCTGTTTTTATGTTTATCCTTCTGGCCGTTCATATCTATCTCATCCAGAAGCAGGGAATGAGCCTTCCCCTTTCTGCCGAAGCTAAGAAGGAAAAGGTACGGGAGATTCCTTTCTGGCCAAACTTTGTCTACCGGGAAATGATTGTCTGGCTTCTGCTCCTGGGTATTCTTTTCTCTCTGGCCATCTTTTTCCCCCCATCCCTTGAAAAAGCAGCTGAGTTGATGGCCCCTGCTCCAGAGGGGATAAAACCTGAATGGTATTTTCTTTTCCTGTTCCAGACGCTGAAAATCTTCCCGGCTAAGATATTTTTTCTTCCTGGCGATACTCTTGCTGTCCTCTTGATTTTACTTGCGGGTATTCTGTTCTTTTCCCTGCCTCTTATCGATAATAAACCTGCAGAAAGGAAAGGTAAGATTATAACCATCATAGCTTTAGTGCTTATAGTCTATGCTGTGGTCATGACGGTCTGGAGTCTATTATGAGTTTGAGAAGGAAAAAATTTCTGGGTACGTTCTTGTTGATTAGCTTCTTTCTATCTTTTTTCATTCTGGAGTACAACTTTGCTCAACAGGTTACCCAAGAGGAACAGGAAGAAGCGACCCAGGCTAAGGAGGGTCAGGAGAAAATCATCCCTTCTCCCCAGAATATTAAAGAATCAACAGGCATTTACGTTTTCGTGGCCTGGATGTGGATAGCGATATTTGTCCTTATTTATATCTTGAAGTTAAAAATTAGGGAAGTCGATAGGCTCCTCAAGCTCAGATTCTTATCCGCCACGAAAAAATAAGCTTTTCCAATCTGCGAAACTTTCCATCTCTCTTTCGTCATATGTGTTAGTTATTTTGGCATTGGGTACCATGGAAAATTCTGAGAGAGGGAAGAATCGGAGCCCGCAAAAGGAGCAGGGACATAGATGGAGACTCAGGGAAAAATTCCTAAAGGGGGGACTCAAGGG
>SMTZ1_10007380_pt1 | contig 10997 bp, 9 predicted proteins | sample DeeMarSWOR136_30_FD_25667 | JGI IMG/M metagenome (IMG submission 25667)
GAGGCGGTCGAACCAATAATCGGGGATTACATCCAGAGAATGGTCTCCAAGGGCTATGCCGAATCTGAGGTCCGGGGTTGGATCAAATATTTGAGGGAGCAGACCGAGTACCTGACCAAAAAACAGATCGCACTGAAAATCACATCCGTGACCGGCCCGGCTGAATTGAGGCCGTAGAGAAAAGATATATTTGTCAACCCTTCGACTCTCTGGCCTCAAGGCCGGAGCTTGCTCAGGGTTGACCCTGAGCGGGGCTTTCTTATGCCGCCTTCAAAGGCGGGGGTTGGCGCCGCCGAAAGGGTCAAATCCCCCATCCCGATCCCACGCAGGATCGGGATGGGGGAGGGAATTTTATTGTCGGAATGCCTATGCCGGCCTTGAAAAAATTTAAGACATTCAATCAAAAAATCAGCTCAGCGATCGAGGTGGTGGGAGTCCTCGGCTTGCTATCCATCATCCTGATCACCACCGTTGATGTAATTGGTGCAAAGATATTTCTCCGCCCTATCTTTGGCTCATTGGATATCATTATGCAGGCCCAGCTTATAGCCATGTCCTTTGCTGCTGCATCAACTCTTATCATAGGGCGACATATAGCGGTAGAGTTTTTCGTCGCCCTGCTGCCCAGACGGGTGCAGACGTTCGTTAGCCTCTTCGTCAATCTACTCGGACTAAGCCTTTTCGTCATCTTAACGTGGCGCCTCACCGAACATGCGCACTACCTGCAAATCGCGAACGAAGTCACCCCAACCGCCCGTATCCCACTGCATCCTTTTGCCTATGCAGCGGCCATTGCCTGTATACCGGTCTGTTTGGCTTACCTATACTATTTGTTTGAATCCATGGTGCAACTGGTGAAACGATGACCCCTGAAACCGCTGGAATCTTCGGTATTGCACTCATGATTTTCCTTTTCCTACTCCGTGTACCAATAGCCTTTGCCATGGCCATTGTTGGGTTAGTGGGCTTTGCATATCTCAGTGATGCAGAGTCCGCATTGAGTCTATTGGCCCAGGATGTCTACGGAGCCCTATCTAACTATCCCCTGTCCGTGATACCCATGTTTATCCTGATGGGTTCCTTTGCCTTTGCATCGGGTATTAGCCAACGGCTCTATTCCACGAGCTACACCTGGGTTGGCCATTTCCGCGGGGGCCTCACCATCGCAACGGTACTTGCTTGTTCCGGCTTCTCGGCCATATGCGGATCCACGGCGGCTACCGCTGCCACTATGGGCAAGATCGCCCTGCCCGAGATGAAAAAATATGGCTACGATGATGTTCTGGCCACAGGTACCGTTGCATCAGCAGGAACACTCGGTATCCTCATACCCCCCAGTACCGTCTTGATCGTGTACGGAATCTTGACAGAGCAATCCATCGGAAAGCTCTTCGTTGCGGGCATTCTACCGGGTGCAATTTTGAGTATCTTTTTCGTGGCCACCGTTGCCCTTTTATGTCTCCGCAATCCGAATCTCGGCCCACCAGGTGCCCCGACGAGCTGGCGGACAAAGGTACTGTCCTTAGGCGGAATCATTGAGGCCGTTATCCTGTTTTCCCTCGCTATCGGTGGGCTATTTCTCGGGTTTTTCAGCCCGACACAGGCCGGGGCCATTGGCGCCTGCGGCACATTCATGATCGGCCTGTTCCGTGGAAAGTTCAATCTGCAAGTCATCTTGGAATCGACGAGGGACGGGCTTCGCACTGCCTGCATGGTCCTCTTCATTCTAGCGGGTGCCACAGTATTCGGACATTTTCTCGCAATATCCAATATCCCTTTTGCATTGACTGAATGGGTGGAGAATCTTCCCCTTCCGCCCATGGCTATTATGGGGGTCTTGATCTTCATCTACTTTGTCGGCGGTTTTTTTATGGATGCGATGGCTCTCATCGTGCTTACCATTCCCATCTTCTTTCCGCTCGTTATGAAGCTCGGGTTTGACCCGATCTGGTTCGGGGTCATCATTGTGCTGGTCGGCGAGATGGGGGTAATCACACCACCGGTAGGTGTCAATGTTTTTGTCATTAAGGGGATTGCTCCTGATATACCCCTTGAGGCAATCTTTAAGGGCATATTCCCCTTCCTTGTGGCATTGATTATTATGACGATTGTATTAACGATTTTCCCGCAGATTGCTACTTTTTTACCGAGCCTTATTACCTATTAGGACAGTAGGGGTCAGCGTTATGCCCGTCAAGCAAAAATAGAAATTGAACTGAAGGTTACTGTGCCGTGAGTGAGTGATCGGTGGTAAAACAGATAAAAAGAGAAATTCTATGAATTCGAGTAGTGAAATATGGGATGTTGGTGATTCTATTGAATTATTCCCAAGGTTCTTTTTCTCAATGTCCTAAGATTCCGGGAGCATCGAGTCCCGGTTGCCTGCATATATAACCCTCTTTATGCAAGAATACAAACGCATAATTTCACGACCGTCACCTTTTTATTCTGTTCTGAGCCTGCCGAAGGATTCGCTACAGTGATTGGCTAGAACGCCCATGCCTACGCCTACCCGCAGGAGCCGGATTCAACGGTACACCTCTTTCCGGTGGCCCACTTTGATCACATACACGACCAAATCCTGATCTTCCATGGAGTACACGATTCGATACCGCCCCTGTCGAACCCGGTACTTGTTTTGGCCCGATAGCTTCTCACAACCAGGTGGCCGAGGATTATCTGCAAGCTTGCTGATACGTTCAACAATGCGCTGACGATCTCTTTTCAGCGGGATGCTTTCAATCTCTTTGGCCGCCGAAGGCTTGATCAGAATCCTATATCTTGCCACGCTGCTTCAGATCTTTCAGGAAGTCTTCGAAAGCTAAGTTAGGTTCGTGAGCTCGTTCTTCAAAGGCAGCTAAATCCTCTGCATCCTCAGCCATGCTAAGCTTCACAGCTTCATTAACGAGCTCAGACATAGACCGTTCTGTCTCCGCGGCTTTTAGGCGCAGTGCCCTGTGGATATCAGGATTGAAATAAATGGTAGCTCTCTTGTGTGACATTTTCATGCTTGTATTATAGCATTATAACGTTAAAACGTCAAGCATTAAGTTCTGTTTTTGGCACGATCAAATAAGGGACACCTAAATATCTTCATGCGATCAAATCCCCCGACCCGTCACATGGTGCAACGTTCCGGGAGCATCGAGTCCCGGTTGACTGGGCAATACCAATGCTAAAGCCCTCTAATTTCCTCTGCCAAGTCTATTCTGAAACGACGTTTCCCATTTCTATTGACACGACTTCCAGCATACACATAAAATTAATTTGAAATTCTGGGCGTGTGGACCGGTTAAGCGCAATACACAAACAAGATAGACTTCTCATAATTCATTAGACTAATTAACGAAGAAAGGTTCCATGGTAGCAATCTCATGTAAGAGTATTCACAGTAGAGCGGCGAATTTTAGTTTGAACAAAGTCAGAGCAGCTACGTATCCGCTTGTATTTCTAGTGGCATTTGGGGGTGCAACTGCATGTGGGCCAAGGGTCATGCCCAACTATCTGAAGGACAACGATGTGCTTTTACAGAGGGTGGTGACTGAGGAAGATTTAAGAAAACTTAAGAAGAATTTCGACCAGAATCCTGAATAGTATAGTCAGCAGTTGGTTGATAGTTCTCTGGCTTGGATGTACCAGGTTTGTCCTGAGTTTGCTTTGGAGTTTGCGCAGATTCCTGAGTTGAATGATGGTGTTCATACAAGAGCAGAGGTTGGGGCGGTTTGGAATGTTTCTAAGGCTTTGCATAGTGTTGTTAGTAGGGCTGGCGGCGTTCCTCGTGGTTTTTTTGAGGCTAAGCCATCGAACCTTAATGTTAAGGAGATTTATATGGAGTGGCGTGGTGATGGTGTTGAGAGGGCTGAGTGGCGGGTTAGGCTTGGGTATTCGGTTCGTAAGATTGGGCCTTTAGTTCCATGGGATGCTTATTATAGGGGTAGGGTTGTTGGTTTTGAGACTGTTGGTTTTGAGAATGGAGAAGATGTTGCTAGTTTTGTGGATGGTGTTTTAGCTGTGAAGTCTTTTACTGGTGGTGATGATGTGGATGGAATTAAGGTTTCAGTTGAGTTAACGCGTGTTGGGAATATGTCGTTTTCTGTAAACAATAATTTGAAGTTTGTTTATTATGCGGATTTGTTGGACAAAGATGATGTGTTGTCTGCTGATAAGTATGGTTTTAAGGGCGTGTTTGCTGTTAAGAGGTCTTATGAAGGTGGTTTGGCTTCTGATTTGAATGCGATGAAGGATATGGTATTGGCTGGTGAGGGTGATCATAGGTTTAGTGCTGCTATGCAGGCGTTGTTGTGGGGTTATTTGGATGGTTCTTTTGGGGTTGGAGATAATCCTTTTGGGGATTATCGGAGTGTGGTGCATTTCGTGAAGCCTATTTGGGGTGATATGAAGGGTGAGAGGTGGGATGAGTTTGGTGAAGTTACTTCAAGATTAAGTTTGCCTGAGTTGGTTGATTATTATGAGAGAAAGAATTTTAGTTATGAGTATTATAGGGGTCCTTTGCGGTCTGTGCAGCAAGTTTTCAAGGACAAGAGAGCGAATTGTTATGACACAACTGAGTTCACTGTTTGGTGTTTGCGTAAGGGTGGTTATAGAGCGGGTAGCATGGTGATTCAGGGTGCCTTTGAGGGTCATAATGTGACTTATTATAAGGACAAGGGCAAGTGGTTTGTTATGGATAATGGAGGTAGGTGGCATGCAGGCATTAAGGGACCTTTTGATTCGCTTAAGGATAGTCCTTACCGCATTTTGGATTTTGTGCACTGATTTCATTCGGACAAATTATTTTCTTGGGAGGACCTAAGCCATACTGTACTGTAGGTCCGGGCCACAGTCCGGTTTATATGCGCAAAACATTTAAGTGAGTGAGGATTGTGTTCTTGTTGTGTGGTTTGTTTATTTGGGAATCTGTGGTTGATGATGGGTGACTAAGCATCCTCTGGCTTTCAGTTAAGAGAGTTTAAATGGCTAACATGAGAATTCCTAAGATTGACTTGAAGGAGCTGGAGAAACTGAAGGAGGAGAACTTCAGGGAAAGATTGAGATTTATTGGTGAATACACTGAGTGGCTTAAGAAAACACCTAACAAGAAGTGCGGTTCTCAGCAGAAGGAGCTATTTGGGTAGTGGGTGTGTGTTTTTTTGAGATAAATTCTTGTTTTCTTGTATTGTATAGCCTAAGTCTTTTTATAGTTGTGTGTTATTCTTTGTAGTGTTTTTGTTGGGAGTGTTAGACGATGGAAGGGTTGGATATATCTAAGTTGGGTGTTGATAGTAGTTCTTTGAGTTTGACTGATGTTGTTAGAAAGGGTGTTAGGGCTGTTGTTTATCCTGTGTTGTTGTTGTCTGCTTTGGGTTTTGGTTGTGGTCCTTCTAGGGTGCCTAGTTATTTTGATGGTAAGCAGGCTGTTTTGGAGAGGAGGTTGAGTGAGGAGGAGTTGAGAAGGTTGAAGAGGGGTTTTGATGCTAATCCAGAACAGTATGCCCGGGAGTTGTTTGATGCTTCGTTGGCAAGAATGCATCAGATATGTGCTCCATTTGCTTTGGAATACGCTGAAATACCTGAACTGAACGATGGTGTTCATACTAGAGCAGAGGCCAGGGCAACATGGAACACATCTATTGCCCTGGAAAAGATTGTGAAAGAATCAGGCGGCATACCAGCAGGTTTTTTTGAAGAAGAACGGGACAAGGGTAATGCTTATGAGATTATTATTGAGTGGCGTGGGCACAGTGCTGGAAAAGCAGGCTGGGAGTTCGAGATCGGCTCATCAAAACATGCTGATGCTTCTTACATGGGAAGAGTCCTTAATGTTGAGCCTGTTGGGTTTGAAAAAGAGGATACTGTTTATCTTAAAGATGGTGTTTTAAAAGTTAGGTCTTCGGCAAGTTCGGGTGATACTGATGGGATTAAGGCAACAATTAGTTTTCCCTTGAATGGACGTGTGTTATTTGTTTTAAACAAGACCTTGGTGCCTGTTTCTCTTTCAGATCTTTTGGACCAAGACTATGTAGTGCCAAGTGAAAAATACGATTTACCAGGAGTTGTCACAATCAAGAAAGCTTATCCAAAAGGACCCACCCCTGAATTGTTTGCGATGAGGGATATGGTCAGGGCAGGCAAAGGCGATAAGAGGTGCAGTTCTGCGCTGCGAGCTATGTTGGAGAAATATAAGATCTACTGGCTCATTGAAGGCGACAACCCTTTTGAAAATTACAGAGGCCTTGTAGCATATGTCGCGCCAATATTGGATTTCTTTGAGGGGACTGAAAAGGATAATTTTGAGTATATTATGAGTTGGTTGAATGATCCTTATTTGGTGAACTATTATCTCCATGCTAATTTCAGAGGGTTTAGGGGGGGTACTATTGATGGGTACTGGGAAACTGCGAAACCTACATTTGAGAGGAAGGGCGGGCATTGTATTGCTTGGGCAAGAACAGGCGTGTATCCGCTTAAGAAAGCTGGCTTCAAGACTTTTATTAGAAGTGTAGACTTTCCAGGAGAACCCTGCTGCTCAGATCATACTGGAAGTGGTATAATCACAGAGAGGGGTAGCTATCTTCTGGTTGTAGATTCTGCTGGTAGGGAAGTAAGTGAGCATTTTAGTGTCAAATCATTGGATTATCAATTAGCCCATGGACACAAGATAATCGGGGCGATGTGGGGCCATAAAAATAAACCTAACTGGGAATATTGAATCAAAGAAAGCAAATAAATGCAATTTATTTCCTCTAAAGTATTCTAATATGAGCAAATGAGGGAAGAGGCAAACGTAGTGTTAGAGAAAAAGGGTCAAACCTTGATCAGTGATCAAGGATAGGCTTTAGTCACAAATCAAGGTTTGCCCCCAATAACTCTTGAAGCTATATTGATCTCGGTCGGTTCTTCGAACTTTGCAGGGACCGCCTTTTTTGAAGATTGAATCAAGCATTTTCTATCTTACACCGACCGTCATGCATATACTCATTCATCTTTTTGTTGAAATGTTTTTTCTGGCCAGCCTACTTCAGAATAGTCGAAATAACTTCCATCATATTTTATGATGATAAAAAGAAGGCGGTAGAACAACGCGATGCACGCATAAATCTGATCTATATACTTTTGAAATGCACGAGGGTCTTCGTTAAATTTGTCTGGGTGAACTGATTTATTTCTTAGTTTTACCCATTCATTAGGCATTGCCTTACTCAATAAACCATCTTGGGCCATTTGGTATAATGCACCCTTTGGGGATGTATTATTTAATAAGCCACCAATGCTACTTAATAACCGGCCTTTTATTCTTTTCCCTAAATCTATATCTTTTAATTTTTCTTTTGCCTCATCTGCTTGTTGAACAATCTCATCATCAGGCAATCCAAGTTCCCCAAAATATGATTTTGTTATCCCTTCGATAGCAACACCAAGCGAAAGAGAAGAGTTTTCAATGTTAGCCTGCCATGCACGATTAATTTTGTGCCAAAAACCAAATAAATCAGAAAATGGAGCATCAGTAGTTGTCAGATATTTTCCAATGAAACAGGAAAATGCCTTAAGGTCACCTGGTGTTGAGTGCTTGAAAGGTGGAGGGAACTTCTTGTTAGCATAAGAATTGGCCTTGGATTCTATCTTTAATACAACATGGTCTTGCTGACTGTTTTTAACAACCACTGGGCGAATAATAAGCCCCGTAATAATACTTAGAGCTTCGAGAAGTTTAATATAGGTATCTTCTTTCAGACAGTTCGGTGCTGAATTTGCATTTATTATTAAATAGTTATCAAGGTTTCTAAATTCAAAATCAATGCAGTTTACTGAAAAAACAGATCTATTAAGTCGCCAACCACCATTCGGCAAATCTTCTTTTTTATTACAAGGTATTTCGTATTTTCCTGGGACTATAATGAATAAATAATTTTTTTCAGTAGTTGACCTTTCCTCTATAGTTTCAATTTTTCTTAAACTTGACTTAATAACTTGACCACTGGCAGGGAACGATACATTAGCGGATACCCAAACATTATCCGCAATCCACTCCGTACCTGACATGTCAATAGCCTTTAGGGTAAAATAATCATCGTCCGCAATAACTTTACCAGGAGTGTGATGTTTGAGTTGGTGCGAGAGCTCTTTCTCTATATCGATTATTTTAGAGTATAATTTTAGCCGCAATACCCCGTGTTCATCTTGGTAGATCGTTCCCGGACCATTATATACAATAGGCTCTTTATCGATTTTTTGAGTCAAACGAATATCAATACAATCGATTTCGAATGTATTGGAAATTAACTTTTGGATTGATTCTAAATTAAAGTTCAAAGCCTTAATCCTCTATCCTTTCGGCATAACGCGGAGCTAAGTTGCCGCGCCGCAACAGATAGCACGATAACTTCATTGTAGTCGAAACAGTACTGGTTGCGAGAAGGCACGCGGTCAACTCCAGCGAGAGGTTGGGCGCTTCATATCATTCTTCCTGGTGCTCCATACTCATGCTGCTCACCGGTTAAATGATCAAGAATGAGGTTGGGATATCTCCTCTTAACGGTTTGGAAATACGGAAAGACTATTCCGAGAATACCTGATTCATCTCCTTCAACAAGAGACCTCCAGAGAACCTGTTTGTACCTGACGCACATGCTCAGTATGTATAGACCAACGAAATCTATCGCAGCAGGGTGACAATTATGAACATGTTGGGTGCCATTGAACTCAAACTCAACTCCACGTACGATATACCGACCCCCCACATAAGGGGTATGGAAGCCAAGCTCAGAAGGAAAGGCTCGCAGGTCTTTAGAGACGAAGTTCCGATATCGCTCGCTCTCACCAATTTGAAAAAGTGCTTTCAGCTCTGGAAAGACGCTGTCTTCTAGACGTTCTTTCTGGCGTGTCGTGAAGCTAAGCCTGTATGGGTCATCAGTTGTCTCAATACTGGACACATACACTATCGGGGAGGGCTCAGCAAAGAACCGCTTGTAGAACTCTGAAATCTCAGGATAAGTCTTGAGAATAGATTTGAATCGGAACAATGTGCCAGTCTGGAACTGAAAGGCTCCTAGCGCCCCACATAGTTCCGGGAAAACACCGCGGTTTACATATGCAAATTCGTTCTCTACAGACCACGATGAAGGCGATTCTGAATATTTAGCTACTTCTGGTGATTTAGATCTCGTGTCAAGTCCGTGATAGTTTATATCCTGCAAGTTTATGTCAACGCACCTGGCAACTACGAGCGCTTTGGCCAGAGACGAAATACCGTAAAAGAGCATTAGCGGCGATGTCGCAATTGTCACTGACTCAGCGGCTCTGAAATATTCGTCTGCCTGCCGGATACACATAGCAATTTGCATGGATTTTTCAGTCGCTGCAGTTTCTGACGTATATGAGTAAGGAGCAGATACTTGACCATTGTAACCAAGCTGACCTAGAAGAAGCTTCTTGACGGTATGAGCCTGCGCAAATGCTCTGAGATGATTCCACATGTCTTCGTAAGGGACTTCAGACCAAGTGAACATCTGCACCTCCCACCAATACTACGACACCCAACACCTTGGGGCGCCCAACATTATTTTTTAAGCTTATTCCACCAATGTTTAGATTTTATATAGAAAAGGGTAATTAGTCAAACCCCGTTATGTTCCCCACTACCTCAAAGTGGGTATCTGAATATCACGCTTTTTTAGATGTACTTCCCACCAACTGCATCATCACCCTGTCAGGGAGCTTGCACCTTGAGATATTCACATTCAAGGCAGATTTACACTAACCCCAGGAAACCTCGTAATTCGGCTTGCAATTTTCATTTGAAATTCTTAAGATGAAGCGCATTATTCAGAAGGAGGTGCCACCTTGAAGATAGAACAGGCCAAACGGGTAAAGCAAATTCCTCCCTACCTTTTCGCGGAGATCGACAGGAAAAAGCAAGAGTTGAGGAAAAAGGGAATGGACCTCATCGATTTGGGAATAGGGGACCCCGATATTCCCACCCCCCAAAGAATCATCGACCGATTGATGGATGCGGCACAAGACGCGGAGAATCACCGCTACCCATCGTACGAGGGTATGCTGGACTTCCGGACGGCGGTGGCCCAGTGGTATGAAAGGCGGTTTCAGGTCTCCCTTGACCCACACACGGAGGTCCTCACCCTCATTGGCTCCAAGGAAGGAATCGCGCATATTCCCCTGGCTTTTGTGGATCCGGGGGATTACGTTCTGGTTTCCGATCCGGGTTATCCCGTCTACCGGGTGTCAACGATTTTCGCAGGGGGAACCCCTCACTCCATGCCTCTGCTGAGGGAAAATCAATTTCTCCCCGACCTCTCCACAATACCCCCTCAGGTTGTGGAAAAGGCCAAACTCATGTTTATCAATTACCCCAACAACCCGACGGCCGCCGTGGCGGAAAGGCCTTTTTTCGATGAAGTGGTGGAATTCGCCACGAAATACGAAATTATTATCTGCCACGACGCGGCCTATTCGGAAATCGCCTTTGACGGATACCGACCCATGAGCCTCATGGAGGTCGATGGCGCCCGAGATGTTGCCATTGAGTTTCACTCCCTTTCAAAGACCTTCAACATGACCGGGTGGCGTATTGCATTCGCGGTGGGTAACCGAGAAGTCGTGGGCGGCCTGGGCAGAATCAAGACGAATATCGATTCGGGCGCCTTCCAGGCCGTTCAGATTGCGGGAATCGAAGCGCTCAATGGATACGGAACGGAAATGGAGGAAATCATGGGCATCTACACGGCGAGAAGGAACCTCCTGGTGAAAGCACTTCGTTCCGCGGGGCTGGAGGTCGAATCCCCCAAGGCGACCTTCTACCTCTGGGTGAAGATCCCCAATGGATATAGCTCGGCGCAGTTTGCCACCCTTCTCATGGAAAAATCGGGCATTGTCGGTACCCCTGGGAACGGTTTCGGTGATGCCGGTGAGGGCTACATACGATTTGCATTGACGGTTGGAGAGGATCGCATACGGGAGGCCGAAGACCGATTAAAGGAACT
>SMTZ1_10007381_pt1 | contig 10997 bp, 6 predicted proteins | sample DeeMarSWOR136_30_FD_25667 | JGI IMG/M metagenome (IMG submission 25667)
GCGTGAAATGGCGAATCCTCATCAGCAGCATAGACGAGGATGTTCGTGTCTACTACGAACACTAGCGCCCTTCCATGGCTTGATAGAGGGCATCGCGGTCCGCAATGTCAACTAAATGCCCCCCGCTCTTGAAGGTCGGCAAAGCCGGGAGGCCCCGTTTACTCTTCCTGGGTTTGAAAAGGAGGCGCAGAGCGGACTCCACCAGTTCGGACATAGTACATCCCCTTCGGGCCGCCTCCCGTTTCAGGACCGCCATTACGGAATCATCTATGTTCAGAGTAGTTTTCATATGGTTTACCATACAGCAAAGATGGATGTATGTCAAGTCCATCGGAATTTCCTGTGAGATCGAGTTGTGACTCTCCAAGTTTCCTCCTGAAGCACCCCACAGCAGAGCATCAACGTGGTTTCTCCATTATTCCTTTCGCATATCGTTTCCTCCGGAATGAGAGGTTATAGGCCAAAGCTCGAATGCTTCATTGACACTCATACAGGCCATTTGTTATAAATAGCTCCATTTATACCGGACCGATTGCTCGAGAAAAGGAAAACGATCTCAGTTTTCCAGGCGAAGGATTGTTCGTTTGTGATGGAAAAGGCATATCGATTCTATTACGGCTGGGTGATTGTTGGGGTATCGTTCTTGACCCTCTTTTTCACCCACGGTATTCGTTATTCCTTCGGAGTATTTTACGTTGCCATGCTTCAAGAGTACGGCTGGGGCCGCGGGGAGACGGCAGGAGCTTTTTCCCTCGCTATGGTAATCCATGCCTTCTTTTCGATAGTAACGGGAGCCCTCATTGATCGTTTTGGTCCCCGAACCCTCTTTCCCCTTGGCGCAACCCTCTTAGCCATGGGCCTTGCCGCGGCCAGTCGGATTGGTGCTATCTGGCACCTTTACTTAGCCTTCGGCGTAGCCATAGCCATAGGTATAAACACCATGGCCTACGTTCCCCATATGTCTCTCATTGCTAAATGGTTTAATAGGAGAAGAGGTTTTGCCAGCGGGTTAGTTTTGGCGGGAATGGGGGTTGGAATTATGGTTATGGCTCCGGTGATTCAGTTAATAATTGATAACGTAGGCTGGCGTTTTGCCTTCCTGATCCTTGCAGGTTTGGTCCTCTGTATCCTCGTCCCGATGACGGCACTCTTTCAGCGTCGCTCCCCAGAGGCTATCGGCCAGTTCATTGATGGCATTGTCCCAAGTTCCCCCGGAATCAACACCTCGCAGTCGGAAGGGTCCCGAAAAGATACTCAAACTCCTGCACTTCCCCATCAATGGACGCTGAGATCTTCGCTCCACACCAGGGCCTTCTGGTGGATAAGCTTGGTGAACATCTCTTCGGGCTTTTCTTTGAACATGATGGTGGTACATCAGGCCGCGCACGTAGTCGATGCGGGATATAGCCCAAGTACGGCTGCATTGGTCGTTGGATTAGTTGGTTTGTTTGGCTCGGCAGGGGCTATTCTCTGCGGCTTCATCTCCGATCGTATAGGGAGGGAACCCGGGTATACCATGGGAGGAGGTGCCGCTATCGGGGGAATATTGTTACTTCTCCTTGTACAGGATACCAGCTCTCCCTGGATGCTCTATGCCTTTGTGATCCTCTTTGGTCTCGGTCACGGCTCGTGGGGACCAATAGGTGCCGCTGCAACCGCTGATCTTTTCCCCGGCAATTCGTTGGGCCGCATTTTCGGGACATTTGTGATATGGTGGGGTCTCGCCGCGGCGCTCGGCGCTTATCTTGGTGGGTATTTCCACGATCAAATAGGAAGCTATACCCTCCCTTTTCTCCTCGTATTGATCAGTATCGGTCTGGGTATCCTTGGAATTTGGATGGCAGCTCCGCGTCACCGGCGAACCCCCTCTGTCTCACAGGCTGGTTAAGGTTAAAGCAGAGGAGGCAAGAGGTTGGAGGTTGGAGGCAAGACGGTGTTGCAGTCGAAAGATCGTGCTGCTGTGCTGCAGTTGGGCAGTTCTGCGGTTGAAAGAACAAAGCGGTCAAGCAAACTCTTGACGCTTAGTCACCATCCTGATGGTTCGATTGGTTAGAAACGTCCCCTACTTCCTACTCAGCAACTTGCAACACTCGGCTTTTGTGAAGCGAAACGACCGCAAATCTAATGTTTGAGCCTGAAAGGCAAGTCTTAGATTTGCAGTGAAGCGAGCCTTAAAATGGTCAAAAAGTCTTTTCAGAGAGCGAAAGGGGGTTTGGGCAACAGACCGTCAAGGGCTGACCCCTCCCATGTTAATCAATTAGTTTTTCGGCAACGAATAATAAAAGTACATGATCTGTAAAGGCCGGCTCAGATTAGGCCCTGAATCTTCAGCACCAGCTGGGCGACCAGGGCGGATCCAAAGAATGTGCCGGTAAAGACTGCAAAGGCTACTAATACCAGCTTCCAGCCGGTCCTTTTTAGTTCGTCAATCCGATTGCCGACGCTGATACCTGCAAAAGCCAAAATAGGTGTGGTAGTGCCCAAAAAGTGGATCTTTTTAAACAATGGATTTAAAATTGGGGCCGTCGGCATGAAAGGTGCTGTAATAATTAGGCCGATCAATGCGGCCCAGGCAAAAGCCGGCAACGGGATTTTCGGTGTGAGATCTCTGATAATGAGTGAGAGCATACAAACAACGATAAATACGATAATCCCTGGAATAGCGTCCATCACCGGAAATCCGTAACCGACCTTCTGTCCCAGAAGGACCAAAATTGCGGCAATGACTATCATCTTAAACTGGTAAAGAGTGCGGGTTATATCAAACATGGGATACCTCCTTTCCAGACTTTTTTTTGCTGAAGAACGGGATTAATTTATTATAGAGAAAATTGTTTAAAGGCAGCGCTATGAAAATCACCGAATACATACCAGTAACAGATGTCAATAATTGGCTGATAGCGGCATAGGCCAGGACTGTATCCTTCATTTCGGGGCTCACGGCCATGGAAAGCGCCCCAGATGAGGCGGTCATCATGGAGGCTGATCCTATGCCGCAAGCCATGGCTAATGCGTAAGGATGGAGGCCTGTAAACACAGAAAAACTTGCGAGAATACCGTAGAAAATGGTACCAAGTATTGTCCCTGTCAGGAAAGTACCAAGTGTCCCAGTTCCTTCTGGAGAACTAATTCCATACTTCTCTGCGATGACGCCCAGGGTTGGTTCACGGCAGATCGAAACTGTTGCCCCCACGGCCTCCCGCTTGAGACCAAGAGCCAAGGCGATGGGGAGGGCAAGAAAGATGGTGCCGAGGTTGCCGAGTTCTTGCAGAAAGAATGCGGGTCCAGCCTCTACGATCTTCATGATTTTTGGGCCGATTAGTGTGCCGAGTTTAGTCCCCAAAGGAAGAAGCGTTAGCATGACCATGGGGCCAGCAAGCTCGATTTCTTTTTTTCCTATGAGTTTTCTCAGCGCGGCAATCGGCTTTCCAAGGACATCCGGCGTGATTAGGATTCCGATGACCACGGCGTAGAGCATCGGAAGCAACAACACTGCGCCCGGTCCCAGCGGAATTTTATGAATTCCAATAAGCTCAGTCACAATGATAATTACCACCACTGTGCCTAAAAGCCGGGCGAAAACTGGAAGCCGTCCACTGGTTTTTAGAATTTCCTTTTCTGTTCGTTCTTCAATCATATTCATCTCCTTTCTCCTAGTGTTTGGGTTGACTTCAAAATCGAGTCAAACAGGTTAATTTTTCGAGCAGTTTCATATATTCCTCCTTGGTCATAGCCGGACGAAAGTTCTTGCAAATCGTTCTGCCTTCTTTTGCATTGTCTGCCAACAAATCCACGATAGTGGCAGCCATGAGTTTGGCAGGAATAATGCAGGCTGTTTCTATATCGGTAACCTGGAACTCCCTTGTGTGCAGAGGAGCCTCCACGCCACCTATGTATGGGTGTATGCTCGGTATGAGTTGTGAGATATCTCCAAAATCTGTGCTTACCCTGACGTCACCGCCATCGACAATAGCCGCTTCACCTATCAATTCCACGGCGTTACTCCGAAAAAGAGCCTCCAATTCCAGGTTGTTCAATAATGACAGATATCCGGGTGTGTCCTGTATCTCCACTTCGGCTCCAACTGCAATGGCACCGGCCTTTAGGGCCCTATCAGCTTTTCGGTTTGCATCCAGCATGGCCTGGACGCTCCGAGCACGAACGTAGGTTTCCATCCTTACGTCCGCTGGCACATTGTTCACGATATCTCCGCCCTTGGTGATGATGGGATGGATGCGGACGCTATCTTTGTCCATGAAAGTTTCCCTTTGGACATGGATGGCATTCATAGCAATCACCGCGGCATTAAGGGCATTCACTCCTTTTTCTGGTTCACTCGCAGCTTGTACCTCTTTTCCTATAAAGCGGATTTCTTTACCTACAAAACTAAGTGAACTTGAACTGATAAGGACCCGCTTGCCCTTAGGGAGGCTAAGAGAGTGGATCATCATTGAAATATTAACATCATCGAAAAACCCTTTTGCAATCAACTCCTGCTTTCCGCCATAGTAACTGATTTTCTTTTCTTCCCGGAGTTTGGAACGAAATCCAAGTTCAACGTATTCTTCTGCTGGCACAGCCATGAAACGAACCCGGCCGGAAAGTTCATTCATCGCACCGGAAGCGACAAGTCCTTGCGCTACACCCGCCATAGCCGCCACCTGTAAGTGGTGTCCGCATGCGTGAACGGCTCCAGTTGCTGGGTCAGCTGCCGGATGTTCCGGACTGACAATGGCATCCAATTCCCCAAGCACTGCTATAACTGGGCCCTGGTCCGAACCTTCTATTTCCGCACTACATCCAGTAATAGCGATATTTTCTTCCGGCTCCATACCGAGATCTCGAAGGAAGTCAGCCACAACTTTTGTCCCAAAAGATTCCTTGTAGCCCAGTTCCGGATGCTTCCATAGGCGCTCGGTAAGAGCGATCAACCGGTCTTTTTCTTGGTCTATGGCAGCCAGTACCCGCTGTTTGATTGTTTGTTTTTCCATTTTGTATCCTTTTTCATTTTACCTCGCAGATAGAACTCCTTTTCGTCCACCTTTAGCACAGGCACTCCCCGTTTAGGCTTTCCCGCTTCTTAATGATCAGTCTTACGGAAATAAAACTGCTCTATAAACTCTATTCGGGGCACTGGAAAGAATTTTTTGTAAATTTGTCAGTTAAGAATTAAAAGTGCACTGTTTTTGGATGATTGAAAGTTTAAAAGTGCACTGTTTATTAGTCCTCAACAAAGGGGGTTTGAGCGAAGTTTACTTGAGTTTTGATTTCAGTAATTGAGATTTTTACAAAAGTCTTTTAAGAATTAATCCGTTAAGAAGTCGCAATCACTCGGGAGCCACTATTATCATTTCCGAATATACTTGTCAAGCTTTTTTTTGCTAGTCAAAATCTTTCTTGACTGAATGAAATGTGTGGTGTTTTTTAAACATATGTTTGATAATAATTTTAATACTTATGCTTTTATAAGATTTAACAATGTTTGTAAAATAGTTATTATTCATGGTTTTGTTCAACCCCAAGAAATTCATAATCATTACTTAATGATTCGAAATCGAAAATGACCAAATAAAGTTATTTTTTATTTCAATGCTAAATTTCTTAACATAATAACATTATTTCAGATCCTTTTCGAAAAAGACGTGAGAATGAGGAATTATCCTTCTGCTAAAATTTTCAAAACCTTGGCTAGTAAACTACCCCGCAGCAGAGCTGCGAGGCAGTTTACTTCAATAAGTTACAAAATCCCAGAAGAAAAAAGTCAGGAAACTCCAGGGGTTTGAATGTTGATAAAAATATATTTGACACAGTAGTCGGAGTTTTGTGGAAACTTCAGCTCCCCGGAGTAAGAGGGCTTGCGATGGTTTAAGCCTTACCCATAGAGAGGAGGGCTTAAATCATGAATTTGGGGGACGTTGTTGACTATGTTGAATAATTTTCCTTCGTCCTTGTATTTACTATTCGTGGATGACCCTAACCCGCAGATCAACGTGCGCCATTGCTCTGATTGACTGAAACGCTCATAAACAATTCTTAGTTCTCTACCCGCACAAGATTTCATTGGGCCGCATTTCTCAGTTGGGCTTGCTTCCTATCGATCTAAGTCCAACAACCGAGGGTTTTATCGATGAGAGAGTCCGGGGCTTAAGATTGTTGAGCGTCAGAGGGACCCAATGTCATGAAAGTGCGGCCAGTTCTTTCTCCGCTTTCTTCAGGTATAAATCGGCACCGCATTCTCTGAAGATGTCTATCGCTTTTCTCAGGTTTTCCTTGGCTTTTGACTGATCGCCTTTTCGTTTAAGCAATTCAGCGTAATGGGCATAATCCCTACCTAAATTCCATATGGTGCCATTTCGTTTATCCGCTTCGATGGCCCTCTTGATCCAATCCTCCGCCTCGGACATTTGCTGACCATCAGTGTGGAACAGAATTTCACTAATATATCTTGCCACCATACCATCATATAATTTCATTGTATTCGCGTCCGCATACTCATACAGCAATTCTAAATCAATATCCTTCTCATCATTCATCACCCGTGCTCTTGCTAAAGCTATCTTGTTTGGGCTCATTATAGAGGGCCAAACTCCACACTGCTCCAGAAGCGAAATTGCTTTGCCATGATAATCCTGAGATTTTTGATATTCCCTCCTATCAAAGTATGTCTCACCTAAGATGAAACTCCCTAAACTGCCCATAATAAAAAAATTGATCCTTTCACTAATAGCGATCCCCTCCAAGAGATGTTCCTCGGATTCATCTAGAAATCCTTTAAGATAACAGGAACACCCATGGTACGTATACGCTTCTGCCTTAAAGATTGTATCACCACTTCCTTCAGCGAACCTTAGGTTCTCTTGGCTGATCGGATAACTAAGATCAGCCCTTCCCCGATTATTATAAACAGTCATAGCTATGCAGCCTTTCATTGCTGATATGGTCCAGGGGTCATTTGCCCTCTCGACAATCTCCAAAGCCTTTTCTATGTGATACTGGGCGCGCTCAAATTCACAATACTCAGCAAGAGCGTGTCCTATCCAGTGGCTTGCCACCCATGAAGAAACGTTATCATTCAACTCCTCCGCGATCTTTATAGCGTCTTCCAGATATTGGAAGGCCTTAGGGTAATTCCCCTCAATCATAAAGCTATACGTGCCCATTATGGTATATATCTGAGAAATCCTCCTTCTATCATCGTTCTCCACGGCCAGTTCGATTATCGGCTCAACAGCCTCTTTTGCCTCAACTTGATAAAACATCTGATTGTAATAAAGCCCAAGGGTCACCCTCGCATCGATTATCTTCTCCTCCACCTCCTTTGTCCGGGGTAGTTTCTCGAGACAGGCTGTTCTTTTCTCACCATAGGCAATCGCATCATTAAATGAGGCTTCTTTCCGGGCCTTCCTGGCTGCTAACCTTGAATATTCAGCCCCCTTCTCATAATTCTCGCTTGTAATATAATGTTCGGCCAACACAGCGTAATGCTCATGAATATTCTGCTTGTACAACTCCTCAATGGCATTGCCGATCTCATCGTGAAGCTTCTTCTTTCTCTTGGTCAAGATCGAGTCATAGACAACTTCACGGGTCAAGGCATGTTTAAAGATATAGGCGGATTGTGGATATATCCCCCTCTCATACAGAAGCTCTGAGTCCTTTAAAGCCGATAGGTTGGACATTAATTCTTTTTCCGGGAGGCCAGTTACCTGTTTTATCAACTCATAGCTGAACTCCCTTTCGATGGCAGACCCGGTCTGAAGCACTTCTTTAGCCCCATCGGGCAAGGAGTCAACCCTGGCCATGACGACATCTCCGATCGTAGAAGGGATAGTTAGATCCTGGATATCTTTTGTAAGATGATATGTGTTATCCCTTCTCTCTATTATCTTTAGTTCTTTGAGCGACCGAATGAACTCCTCGATGAAAAAGGGAATCCCTTCCGTCTTCCCCAGGATCAGGTCCTCAAGGTCTCTGTCGATTTTCTCTGTGCCCAGAATGTGGGTCACCATGGCAAGGCTTTCCCGGTTGGAGAGCCGGTTCAAATTCAACTGGCTGTGATAAGACCTTCCGCCCCACGTGTGCACAAACTCCGGCCGGTAGGTGAATATCATCAAGATCCGTTCCCCCGGTATGCCCTCTAAAAAATATTTCAATACATCCTCTGAACTCTTGTCCACCCAGTGGAGGTCCTCATAGGCCAGGATCAGGGGCCGGATCTCAGAACCCTTCAGGACAATTCGCCTTAATGCCTCCATGATTCGATCTTTTCTGGCTTCAGGGCTTATGGGGATCTTGTCGATACCGCTTTCTTTCACCGAAAAAAGCTCCAGAAGATAAGGGAGGGTCGAAGCTTCATCTGTTCCCAATATTTTCAGGCCTCTTTTGACTTTTTCCCTGATCTCGAAATCGCCATCGCCCTCCCGAATATCGAAGTTTGCCTTTAAGCTGTCTATGTGTAGGTGATAAGCTACGCCCCTGCTGTAAGAGAGGCACCTCCCCTCCACAAAGGTCACATCCTCGTTAGCCACGGCCTTTCTTAACTCATACAAAAGCCTGGACTTCCCCACCCCGGCCTCAGAGACGATGGAAAAGGCCTGGCCCCTGCCCGCCCTTGACCGCTCAAACCCATCAAGCAAAAGCTCAAGCTCCCGCTCTCTTCCTACAAAAGGTGTAAGCCCCCGCTCCGCACTGACGTCAAACCGTGTCCTGCTAGTACTGGTAGCGATCACACGGTAGACACTGACCCGCTCCTCCCTGCCCTTAACTACCTTTTCTCCCAGAGCCTCGAACCGAAAAAGCCCTTCGGTGATTTTGAAGGTGTCATCGGTCACATATGTTGTTCCTGGTTGCGCAAGTCCTTCCATTCTGGAGGCCAGATTTACCGTATCCCCTACTGCCTTGAACTCTACCCTGAGATTGTTGCCCAAGGTCCCTACGACCACTGGACCGGTGTGTATGCCTATTCTCATCTTTAGGGGCGGTATGCCTTGTTTGTCCTTTTTTATCCTGTCGCTAATTTTCGCCATCTCCCTGTGAATCGACATTGCAGACCGAATCGCACGCTGGGGAGCATCCTCTATGGCGATGGGGGCACCGAAAAGGGCCATAATCCCGTCACCGGTCATATCATTGACAGTCCCTTCATAATCATGAACCTTGTGAATAAGGATCTCGTAGACCTGGTCCATAATGTCGTAGGCTTCTTCAGGGCCGAGTTTTTCACTGAGGCGTACAAATCCCTCCATATCACAGAACATAACGGTGACTTGCTTGCGCTCACCCTCGATCCTCTCCTTCTGGGCCAGGATCTTCTCGGTGAGGCCCTTGGGGAGATAACGCTGAATCTTGTTTAATTTCTCGTCGAACGATTGTTCTTGAGGGATTGGTTCTTGAGGAAGGGTAAGATTATGGCCACATTCATTACAAAACCTACTGCCAGGCGGATTCACCCTACCGCATTCCTGGCATGTGAGTTCATTTTTTTTCCCACACTGATTGCAGAACTTGGCTCCTTCCGGATTCTCAAACTGGCACTCTGGGCACTGCATCTCCGATAGCCTCCGATGAATTACCCATAGATTGAAGGATTATCTGGGTCGGACTATACCACCATATGGCCATTGGAGTCAAACGTATAAAAGTCTAGTGCAAGAAAATAGGGGACGTTGGTTCTGAAGCAACATCCCACCGCTGAGAGTACTCTAGTTCCCTAGGGAATGGGGGTCAACCCAAATTTGGGGGACGTTCTTGACTATGTTAAATAATTGCCCTTCCTCCGTGTCAAAAAATGGGGACGTTCGTGCAGAACGTGCATAAGTACAACGGGTCATCTGAAGAAGCTGGCTTGTCGGTTTTAGCCTGTGTTCCAGATAACAGGCCTCTCACTCAATTACGCCCAAAATCAACTGGCCCTCAACGATTCCTTTTTTCACGGGGTGTTGCTCCTGCCCAGTCGCCCTGGGTACTTCCCTCGATACGTACCGATACACCTCATCTACCGTGATCGTGCCGTCCCTGTCCGTATCCGCCTTCCCACGAAGGCCCTCCAACAAGAAGTAGGTAAATACCCCGTGTCTCAGCTCGTCATCCTCACCACTGACCTCGTTCGCCCCACTCGCTGTCAAGATAACCCTTCCCTTCCCAGTCGCAATCCGGTCCAAAAAGGCATCCGAGATATTGGTCCGCATCCCCGTCAAACTGATGGTCCGGCCTCCACTTGCTCCACTGTAGCAGGCATCGGCGATGAAAATTAAGCGCTCCGAGCGTATCCGGTTGAAAATACGAGAAATCTCACTCATTGGCAGGGCCGAACCGTAGAGATCCTTCGGATCAGCATCGTAGGGGAGAATGTATTTTTCCAGCCCGTCTTTATCCGGACTCATCACATCCTTTTCGCAGGCCCCGTGACCGGCAAAATAGATAATCACCATGTCTTCCTTGCCCGCCTTGTTCTTCAGGTGAGTCCCCAAGATGCTTCTTAACCGAATGAAATGGGCGTCCTCGTTTATCAGGAGGGTAACATTCTCCTGCGGTATGCGGTTGTTGCGTATCAAATGGTCATAAAAGGCCCTGGCATCATTGACGGCATATTTGAGATGGCGAATGTTCGGGTACGTATTAATTCCAATGACCACAGCCCATACGTTTTTGCGGGTTTCGCGGTAACGAACGGTCAGAATCTTCTCGGCAATGAGGCCGTCCGTATCAGTGGCCCGTATCCTGATATCGTTTTTCCCCTTCTGAAGGGGGATCCGCTCGGCAAACTCGAGACGTTTGGGAGGCCTCGTTCCTACTATGGTAATGTCCCTGCTTGCTTTCGCTGGCAGAGGCTTATCATTTATGAAAATATCAAGCCCTTTTAAGCCCTGGTCATCCTCCGCCACCCCTGAGAAAGTGATAGTAGCGAATTCCACCTCAACGCCATCCCGTGGCGCAGCAACAACGATCACAGGGGGATCCTTCTCGGCATGCTCTAATCGAGTCAAGAGATCCTTCTC
>SMTZ1_10007384_pt1 | contig 10995 bp, 8 predicted proteins | sample DeeMarSWOR136_30_FD_25667 | JGI IMG/M metagenome (IMG submission 25667)
TTCGCATACCTTATCGTTGTGGATGTAATAGATGAAGATGAATTGAAAACAGGAATTCGTAGGGAAGGCAGTTTTTATGGTAATTCTTATTTTTTCATGCGTTTTGCAAGTGCATTCTCAGTGATGACTATATCATTAGTATTTACTGAAACAGGTTGGGAAGAATACTCTCCAAATCCAGGGGTTGATGTAATCATTGGCCTACGACTTTTGATGGTTGCATTCCCTGCAATTACCCTAGGAGTAATGGCTATATGTCTTTATTTTTATCCCTTTACTAAATCTCGTGTAATGGAAATTAAAAAAGAATTAAAAGTGATCCATCAAGAGAAACGTGAGCAAATGGCTAGAAAAAGACCTGAATAGTCTAAATGATTTCAAATTATCAAAAATTTTATCCAAGAATAACTTAATAGATAACTAAAGAAAATAAATTTTATTAATTCAATTAAATTTTCTTTCTCCAGTTATAATCACTAATTACATCTTTATAATTAAGATGTCTGAATCGTATAAAAAATTAGAAAAGATTGTTACAGAAAAATTTATCAGTAATAGCATTTATGTACGGCATGCTTATTCGAGAAATGTGGATCTTATTTTACAAGGTATTCCAGATATAGTTATTCGTCCTAAAGATGCTAAAGAAATTTCTGAAATTCTTAAAATCGCTAATGATGAAAATATTCCAGTTATACCTTCTGGAGGACGTTGTTGTGAATTCGGAGGCTCAAAACCAATAGGAGATGGTGGGATTGTCCTTGATATGAAAAGAATGAACAATATTGTAAACTTAGATGAAGATAATCTCATAGTTACTGTAGAAGCAGGCATTTCGTGGGGTAGTTTAAATGAATACTTATCCCATTTTGGTCTTTATACAGGTTGTATGGGGCCTGGATCAGGAATGACAGCATCTGTGGCTGGTGGAATTTCTCATCATTCTAGTGGTGGCGGGGGTAGTGCTAAATATGGAAGTTGCACTAATCAGCTAGTTTCTTTAGAGGTTGTTTTGCCTACGGGAGAGATTATTGAAACGGGATCTCAATCTAATAAATTTTCTAAATTTCCTTTTAATAGATTTGGGAATGGTCCGGATTTAACAGGACTTCTCTGCGGTGATAATGGAATATATGGCGTAAAAAAAAAAATTTCGCTACAAGTTTTTCCAAAACCACCTTTTGCTAATTACAAAACATTTTTCTTGCCGCGTAAATCTGCCGAAATTTCAGCTAAGATTTTTACAGAAATTAGAAAGCAGGGTATAGAGGTTTTTGATGCAATATATTTAAATGAAATATTGGTTGGCCTAGGACAGCTGGAAGGACTTTATCCCTTATGGGATGGACTTAAGCGAAAGAAAGCAGTCTTTTTTTATACGATTGAGGCAAATTCAGAAACAGAGTTGGATGAAAAAACAAGTCAATTAGACAAAACAATTTTGAGTAAAAAAGCTCAAAGCTTAGGGTCGGAGATTTCTGATGGAAACTATGCTAAATGGCATTATACTGAACAAGGGCATTGGCAACTTTATCACAATTTATGGGGGTTATATCCCGCGATGGTTCCGCTGACAGCCGAAGGTACTGTTCCAATAAACAAATTTTCTAAGGTTTTAGCGGATATCGAGCTTTGGGATATGGAACATGCAGATGATATGAAAAAGATTTTAGAGATTACAGGTCACCGACCCGTTTCGGGAAGCGGTCCAATCGTGTTAGAAGAAGGAAATACTTTAGGATTATCATGTGGATTTGACACCTATGTGAGTTATTTTAATGGCAATGTTCACGAAATTATTTATGAGACTAACATAAAATTGTGGAAATCATTATTAGAAAGAGTGGCAAAGAATGGCGTTCAATTTAGCATGTTAGGTGATCTTCTCTCTCGTGTTATGGTTGAGATCGGTGCATATCCTGAGGAATATTATAATTTAATGAAATCTATAAAAAGAACTCTCGATCCCAAATTTATATTGAGTAGGGGAAAATTTAATTTTTGGTAGAAATTTAAGGTATTAATTCCTTAGAGGTAAGGTTTAAAACCTTTTTTCAAGAACAGTAATTATTGGATGGAAACCTGTTTTAGCAAATACTTCTAGTAATTTTTTATCTGTTGTGTAAGCTAGGTTTATACGAATGCTATCGCATCCCCAGGACTCAAGAATTTGAATTGCTTTATCTGCTAAGAGTTTACCTACACCTTTGCCAATATATTCTTTTTTAGTTGCCCAATTATCAAGGTAACCAATATATCTACCAAGAGTGTTTTTAACTGCTTCAATCATTCCCATACTTACTACTTCTCCACTCGATTTTACTTCGGCAATCAAAGTTATTCGTTTTAAATTTGGTTTGAATTGACGTAACCCACTAGACTCTCTCCATTGACTTTCATTAAAACCAATATCATAAAGTGCATTTAACGTTTTCAGTATATCTAAAGTTGCTTGATAATCTGACGTTCGATAATTTCTGATTATAATATCTTTCTGAATTCCTTCATTTGGCATTTTATTTTACCAATTTTAACTAGTTATTTTACTTATTTCTTTTAAATCAATCCTTTGAGAAAGTATTTTTAGATTATTACCAGTTTCATCCGTTTGGTTAATAGAGAATAAATATTCATCAATATGGGGAACAATTGGAGATACAAATAATAATTCCTCTTCTGGAAACCAGATATCTACCATTTGACTCATTATCTCTTTTTCAAAAAACTCCTTTACATGAGTAATAGTAATGAAGATATTATTTAGTTCTTCATCTTTATTATTTTGAGCTAAAATTTCGATCTCTTGACTGTTTTCTACAAAATTAACATTTACTACAGAAATAGGGGGGCGAGAGAGAGGTTCTACTTTTTTTTCTGAATCGAAAAGATCAATCTCTAAGAAAGGTCTATCACCTCTAAGATTACTCAGTGGTGAAAACTCAAATCCGCGTAAAGAAAAATAAGAAATTGCTTTTTGTGTTTTAAGGGAAGTAGTTTCAGAAGTCTTTTTAATTGCTTTTGAGAAATATTCTTTGATTGTCTTATCAATTAATTCCCTCATAAAAACCTTTATCTTCTTACCTTTTCTAATAGATTCATTAACTTTTGGAGTCTTAATCACTGTTTCAGTCGCTATTTCGCTCTCGATAACTTCAAATAACTGATCCTCAAACTTATATCTTATTTCGTCAGTTAATTCTCTAATAAGATCATCTCCAAAAATATCAATTTCATTAGGCAACGAGACTATTATTACTATTGTTTCAGGAGTTTCCTCTTCTAATCCTGCCCTTCTTTTTTCCCGTCTAGATTTAGCTTGAAATTTTTTACCAAAAAACGTATAACCTCTATATTCTAAATCTATATGATCAAGTTCTTCAGTTTCTAAAAACCATACTGGATGATAATGTATCGGACGCATATATTTTTTATCAGATCTTAAGCGATCATCTGGATACATTAAAAGGGGAATCTGCCCTTTTTTTTCATCAAAATATAACACATAGACTACACATAAAGCTTCATTAGGATTCCTTTCTATTAATTTATTGTTAAATATATCCGACACTTAATACCAATCTAAAAAGTAATTATATACTCATTTATTAAAAATGATTCAAGTGAATTAAAGAATTATTATTCTAAAAATGTAACTAAATCATTTTTTAAAGAGTTTCTTGAGAAAATGAAGTTAAAGAAAGATTCATTTTTTTTAATAGATTTATTCCATTAAAATTTAAAAATAAGAGATTGTAGTTTAAAATGAAAATAACTGAAGTTAAAACTTATGTATTAGAGCTTGATTTTCGATTTAGGATTGGAGCAATGCCTCCTTTGCAAGCCTCTGGATTATTTATAAATATTAAAACAGATGAAAGCATTGACGGATGGGGATTGGCACATTGGAATTTAAGCAATAATGCTCAAAAAATTTTTATTGATGAAGCCTTATCACAGATACTAATTAATAAAGATCCTTTTATGGTTGAAGAAATATATCATCAAATATATCACAGTAGTAACAGAATAATGTTTGGCATCCCACAAGCTACATCTGCAATTGAAGTTGCTTTATGGGATATCATTGGAAAAAAAACAAAACAGCCAATATATCGTTTACTTGGGGGTATGAAGAAAAAGATAAGAGCTTACGCATCAATGCCTCGAGGATATAAACCAAAAGCTGCAGTTGGAGCAGTGCAATCTGCAATTGATCTAGGCGGGTTTACAGGAGTAAAACTAAGAGTTGGAGGAAGGGGAGGCAAACCTGAGGCAATAGTTAAGGAAGTGCGAGACGCTTTTCCAAATTTACATATTATGGTCGATGCTAATTCATACTACTTAACAGTGTCAGAGGCTTTGAAATTTGCTAAAGTCTGTGAAAAAAACGATCTTGATTGGTTGGAAGAACCAATGCCTTCAGACAATATAAATGGATTAGCTAGATTGAGAAGGGAATCCCCAGTGGAAATTGCTGGAGGTGAAAATGACATGGGTATTTTTCGGTTTGAAGATCTGCTCTCAAATGGATGTTATGATATCGTCCAGCCTGATGTATCTCGTAGTGGCGGATTTTTACAATGTAAGAAAATCGATGCAATGGCAGAAGTGAAGGGAGTGCGTTGTATACCTCATATCTTTAGTTTTGGGCTTTCTCTTGCTGCTAATCTTCATTTTGTTTTGTCTACAAGATGTGATTGGTTAGAATTCCCTTTCTTTCCAGAGGAGTTTCAAGTTCTTGAAGAACCTATCAAGGTTGAAAAAGGATTTGTGCATGCTATAGAAAAACCTGGATTAGGAGTTGAAATAAATAAAAAAATGTTTGAAGAAAATGTAAAAAAATAAGAAGTTTAATTTTTTTTAATCTTTTTCCTCTAATTCTCTTCTTCTTTTGATAAGTATTTCTCTACATTCTTGTGATTCTTTTGGATAAGAGAAATAAGGTATGATCCAAAATATAGTTCCGAATAAATATACAAACAATACTAGAGATATAGAAAATGGCAACAATGAGATATTTTGTTCGATCATTGAAGACAAAAATAGATTACCAATGATTCCACCAATATTTACCATTATTCCATTCAAAGCATTAGCACTGCTTCGTAATTCAGGAACTGTAACCTCCGAATAAATCGCATATTGATTGGGGACAGGAAATGATACAAAAAAAAAGCCTAAAAACCCTATTACTATGAAAAAAATCCAAGAAAAAACAACACCTAATTCTGTAGATGTAAAAAATGGAATCATATAGAATAACAAAAAAAATATTACTCCAATAAAAAGACCACCAAATGATACTAAAACTCGCCCTTTCATTTTTCCTGAGTTGAAATAGAAATCACCTAATCTTCCTCCTACTATGGCTCCTGGCAGTGCTCCGATGCCAGCTATAAGATAAAGGGTTGTTGCTATTAATTCAGCATCTAAACTATTGATTTTAGAACTAATATAATATATAGCCCATATTCCAAGAGTGGAATTAGCAATCCCGGAACAGAGGACTGAAATTAAAATTCCTAAGATTGATTTTGTCTTAACTAATTGATTTAGATCATTATACGTTATTTTATAATTATATTTGATTTCACCTTTAAAGCCTTCAAATTCTATTTCTGCTCTACCACGTTCTGGTTCTATCCCTGATATGAAATATGATATTAAAGGCCAAAGACTTATTATAAAACCTAGACCATAAGCAAACCTCCAACCTAATGGTCCGGCATAACTACCTAATAATCCACCAAATATAATTCCCATTCCATTCCCAAGTATTAAACCAAATTGCATTAGACCAAACTTATTGCCTCTTTCTTTTGGAGAAAAAAATTCACCGATCATAGAAAAACCTAGGGGTACGAAAGCACCTATACCAAATGCACTTGTTAAATAAAATATTAGGTAGAAATAATAATTAGGGGAAAATGCTATTAATCCAAAAGAAATAATCCACACAAGATTAATACTAGTAAATACTTTTTTTCTTTTAATTAATTTATCTCCATAGTATCCAAATATCAAGATACTTATAATCCCAATTATTAAAGAGCCTGCTACTACTATTCCAATACCAAATTTAGTGGTCTTAGGAAGGTTAGTTAATAAATTATCTATATTTACAGGTAAAATACCTATACAAAAAAAAATCATAAAATATAGAAAAAACATTGAACGGAATGTATTATTGCGACTTATTTCATAATGATGTTCCATCTATCGTGTCAGACCTTTCTTCTTAATTAAAATGAATTAAGATTATACGAATAATAATATATGAATTTCATTTTATATTAAGATTCACTTTCAAGAAAAGAACATACAATCTCTAAACAATAAAAGGAAATATGATTAAAAATAATTTAATTCTATTTTTGTGAACTTACCTAAGTCTCTATTAAGAATTTTTACTACTTTTTGATCTAATTCTTCTGGTATATGTCTAAATGAGAAAGCTTCCAGTTCTGGTAAGAGATTTTGTATAGTTAATCTAGTCAAATAGTCTAATTGATCACATAAAGCAATCATTTGAAAATGAGCCGAGTTTTCAATTAATACCGCACCTCTATTAACTGTGAAATAGTTTACTTGTTTTTGTAACAAATTATTTCTAATGTTAATCCATAAATCATGAAAACCAAAAAGATAATTAACATCCTTGGAAGAACCATACTTTTCATTTTGTAGAACTATTTTCCAATTTAAATTTTGGGTTGCGATTAAAATTGAATAAATTACACTTTTCTTTTTTAGTTTAGGTCCAGATTCTTCTGATTTTCTAAATGTAAGTCTATTAAACATTCTTCTCAAAATCGAACTTGCAGACTTCTCAATAATACCCGTATCTAATTGTTCTAATCGTTCAGTAATTTCTTTTTCTAAATTAGTTAAATTATATTCTTGAGCAGTTTTTAAAGCCTCCTGAAAATGAATTCTAGCCTGTTCATATAATTTACTTTCTGCTGCTAATAATCCCTTAAGCACAACCAATCTACACAGATCTAAATAGCTTTGATTTTCAATAGCAATTGTTTTAGCTAAATCTAAATGATTATAGGATTGATTTAAATAATCAAGCCTACCTGTTTGTTGATAATATCTAAAATACCCTTCAGCAAGTCTTATTTCAATATCACTTGCATCTTCGATGGATTGATTTTTAAACATAATTTCTCGTTCTACTTTCAAATGTTCTATCAGATCGGACCACTTTCCTCTCAATTCCCCTTCTATAGCTCGAAGATCGTGTATGAAAATTTGGCCCACTGGTGATTCTACAAATTCTGAATCCTTAGGTAAGTTATTTTTAACATAATCTAATAATTCAAGTGAATCTGTTTTTCCCGCAATTCTTTTAAGAGTAGAGAGAACATCTATTTTATAATAGGAAGGCAATTTATCTTCAAGAAGAAGTGTTTGAGATACTTTTTTAGATTCATCAAATTGTTCTGCAATAAACAGTGTTTCAGCATAAATACTTAAAATGGAAATTTTTAAAAAAAATTCTGCTTGAACAACAGGCAAAGCTAAGATAGTCTGTTGGCGTTTAAGAGCTTGGCCATATAATCCTTGTTTAGATTCAATAACAGACATATTAGTAGAAATAACCACGTTAGTTCTATCATCCCCTAACTCTTCACTGACTTTTAATACGATTTCAAAAATCTGCAAAGCCTTTTCCAAATCTCCACTAGATTGAATAACAGCAGCATAAAAATTCCCTGTAACACTTATTATTTCTCGATTTTCTACTAATTGGCCAAAATTAAACACAGGTTCAATGAAAGTTATAGCTTCATTTATTTTTCCAAGAAAATATAATCTAAAACCATAATACCCTTGCAAAAGCATTAATCCTGACTTAACTTCTACAGAAGTTTGGTCGCTCCATTTTTGTTGGGAATTAACATATAATCTCTCTAAAAGATCATAAGCACTTAAACGCAGAAATACTTCAGCTTTAGCTACAGCTGCTTCTAATTGGATGATAAGGGGAGCAGTGCTATAATCTATTTTTTTGGCTTGCTCTACTAATTCGGGTGAGGGCGAGAATCTAGCTTGAAGCCTTAGATATAATGGATAACTCCAAGAACTTTCTTGATAAGTATAGTTTATAAGCTCTTTTCCTTTCCCAATTATAAAACCCCATCTTACAGCAAGAAATTTAAGAAATTGACTATTTGGATTTTCAATCATTAATTGTGTTAAGTATTTATACCACTCATCAGGTTTTTTGTTATATGGTTCAGAAAGAGAAGATAATATCTTTTTATCTTCAAAATCTGCTAAAGATAAATAGACACGAAGTTCTAGAGGAATATATTGATGAACTTTATTCCATAAATCAGGAGCTCCAGTTTCAGTCTTTGTTTCTTCATAATAATCTTTATGTGCTCTGTATTCTCCTTTTTCATCCACCACGACTACATTGATATGTATTGAACCTGAATCTGTAGGATGACCAATGCGAACTGTAAAGAGTTTTCCAATCATTGGATTGCCGGATTCAGACTTTTTTATATAGGAACTAGGTTCATTAAGATCAAAATTGAGTTTCTTATCACAAATTCTACAATTGATTTCAGCCATTGGAATTCCTCATCTTTTTTTATAATATAATAGATGAGAGTTGATTGTAATTGTTTGTAAAATTAATCGGACAGTATCTGCTTTCCTAAATCAACTATCTCATCTAACAATTTTTCGATCCCTCTTCCATCTAAGGAACAGGTTTCAATATAAGTTGGGAAATATCTATCCTTACCTACAACTGTTTGAATTAATTCTGAAGTCACATTTCTTTCTAAATCAATCTTATTTCCCACAAGAATAAACCCGCTATTACCATTTTTAGTTTTTTTATCAAGTCCCATTAATTGCACCCAATTATTAAGATTTTCGAATGATTCATATCTATCTAATGAAAAGACAAAGATATATATATCAATAGAGTTAATTACTTGATTTTGAAGTATATCTAAAGGATGTCCGCCTGGAGTTCTCTGCCCTGCTAAATCATAGCATTGAAACATCAAATCTTTATAGTTCCAAGATTCAATCTCCATAAAGGAGGTGCGAGTGATTTTTTTATCATCAATTACTTTATGACCATTAGAACTCTTTACATGATTTGTTGTTTTTCGAAGTAGTGCTTGAACCAATGTTGTTTTTCCAACTGCACCATCACCAACAATGGTCATACGAACCAGCTTTTTGGTTTTTTTTAATTTTGACAGGAATTTTAGTATTTTCACCAAATAATATCCACCTAATATAAAATAATAATTATCGTCAAAAAGTTATCCTAAACTAAGGAGGTAGCTATGTTTCCATTAATTCATTTTTAGATATTAATATGAGTATTTAAAGCACTTTTTCGTGTTATTCATAGAAACAAAGATTTTTTCAAATAGTTCTTTTGATAAAAACGAATTTAAAGAAGGATATGATATACTCTTGTTTTTTTGATTTATCATTGGTATAAAGTCTAGGCAGTTGCTTGGAAGTAAAATTACATTTCGTTGATTCATTCAACCTTTGGACAAAATTGATAATTGAAATAAAATTAATCTAGTTTATTATAAAACTGATGTAATATTGATGTATATATTAAGATTTTGCTTAATCACTTTATACAATGTCTAATGTAAATTATGTCTTTTTATTGTCTCTTATAATTATAATAATTGGTTATATTCTTAAAAAAGCTAATATTATTACTGAAGAAAACGGTAAAATAATAGCAAAAGTAGTTTTTAACGTAACATTACCCTCCTTAATTTTTAGAGTCATAAGCTCAACAGAAATTACTCCTTCATTAGGATTGATTACGTTGATTTCAATTGTCTTTTGCATTCCTATTTCTATTTTATCTATAAGACTTTTTAGAAACTATCCTAAAAATGTAAAAGGATTAATAATTATGGCTGTTATTGGTTTTAATGTTGGACATTTTGCTTATCCGATTATTGAAGGAATATGGGGTCAAGAAGGTTTAAAATATATAGCTATGTTTGATATAGGAAATGCTGTTGTGGTTTTTATTATTGTATATATATTAGGATTAATATTCTCCCCCAAAAATGAATTTAATAATAATCAAGATTTGTTTAAACATATTTTACTTCAATTATTAAAATCAGCACCCTTATTAAGCTATATAATCTCTCTAATTTTTAATTTTCTTAATATTTCCTTTCCTACTTTTATAAATGATTTATTAGATATTTTATCACGAGCAAATATGGCGCTTGCTTTACTCCTTCTAGGAATATTTTTAAATTTCAAGTTTGATAAAACACAGTGGAAAAATATTTTTTCTGTTCTTGTCATAAGATATTCATTTGGGCTTATAATTGGTCTTATATTATTTTTCTTATTACCTTTTGATCTATTGTATCGTGGAATCTTAGCTATAGCTTTATTACTACCTATAGGATTAGCAATTATACCTTTTACAGTGGAATTTGAATATGATGAAAAACTTGCCGGAATAGTTTCTAATCTTACTATTATAATTTCATTCATTCTGATTTGGGCTTTAATTCTAATATTGGGATTTGGATGATATAAAACGAGAAGAATTAAAGAAAAATAAAAAAAAATATTTAGCTTCTTTAAAGTTAATTCCTAAATTGTCTTTCTTTTATGATATATTAAAGAAATTCCTATAATCGCTCCAATAACAGCAAAACCTGTGCTGCTCCCAACTATTACGAATATATTATTAGGATTTGAAATAGCAGGCAATAATACTGTCCAAGTTGAAAAATGTTCTGTTTCAGCTGTTAAATATCCATCTTGAATTCTAGTTTGAACTGTCACCCAATCTTCATTAATTACATCGTAATAAGCCCATTTGCCTAATCGATTTTGATCAGTTTCTTTTAAGCTTAATTTAGCCTGTACAATTTCCTTATTCTCACAATCACATTCGCATTGACATATATCTTGACATTTACATTCACAATCACATTCACATTGACATTCATCTTG
>SMTZ1_10007385_pt1 | contig 10994 bp, 9 predicted proteins | sample DeeMarSWOR136_30_FD_25667 | JGI IMG/M metagenome (IMG submission 25667)
TGATAGAGCTGGACAGTGTGAGTTACATGGAGGACGGGCGGCCGCTTGAGTATTTTCATGCATTGCATCGGGGTGATAGGACCAAATTCGAGGTTGATCTTGTAAAGTTCGAGAACGTATACAGGACAGGAGAGGAAGAACTATAAGATCATAAACGTACGGTCCTGATTTTTCTAAATAGAATAAAACGAACAATTAAAGGGTAAGAGCGTAATATGGAAAAAAATACAGGAAACGGGCAATCTGAAGATCTACTCGTTCTGAAAAATGTGTACAAGAATTACGGGAGCGTTGAAGCGTTGAAGGGGGTGAGCCTTGTGGCGCGAAGGGGAGAGTGCCTGGTCATACTAGGGCCTTCTGGTGCTGGGAAAACAACGACTCTCAAAGTCATTGCCGGCCTCGAATCGATAAAAATGGGTGAGATCTACTTCCAGAACCGATTAGTCAACAACCTTGAACCCAAAGACCGGAATGTGGCAATGGTATTTGAAACGTATGCGCTCTATCCCCACATATCCGTGTATGACAACCTGGCGAGTTCTTTACATGCGTTAAATATGGAGGAAGAAAAAGTCCGGGAGAGAGTTTGTGAAATTGCAACAATGCTGGGCATATATCCTTTTCTCGAGAGGCGACCTGGCTTTCTTTCCGGTGGGCAGAGACAACGTGTAGCGTTAGGTCGTGCGCTCGTAAAGACGGTCGATCTGTATCTGATGGATGAGCCGATTGCACACCTGGATGCGAAGCTGCGCTATCAGATGATCGGCGAATTCAAGCATCTTCAGGAAACACTAAAAATTTCAATAATCTATGTAACTCACGATTGGCGTGAGGCAATGAGTCTCGGTAATCATATCATTGTGCTCAATCAGGGTAAGGTTGAGCAGTACGGTACTAAAGAGGAAATTTTCAGAAAACCGGAAAATACCTTTGTTGCACAGATTATTGGCGATCCCCCGATGAATCTCCTCCGTGGACACATTGTGACTGAAGGGGGAAAATCGGTCTTTCAATCAAAAAATATTTCATTGCCTCTTAAAGAAAAGCTTGAAAAGGGCCCCGCAACTCTGGGTGTCCGATCATCGAAAATCCGGCTCGCCTCTGGCTCCGGGAATAGCAGAATCGAAGCAGAGGTATATTCATGTGGAAGACACGGTATGAACACGGTGGTATCGATTAAAGTCGGAGAAGAGCTGTTTAAAACTGAGTTTAAAGGGTATCAGAAGTTCGAGATCGGTCAGAAAATTACAATCCAGTTTGACCTTACAGATGCATGTGTATTTGATGAAAATAATATATTGATACGGGTAGTCGGGGAATAAACCATGGAAAAATTAATTCTGGAAAATGTCTACAAATATTATGGTGATGTTGAAGCAGTCAATGATTTATCTTTTTCTGTAAGGGATAAAGAGTTTTTAACCATTGTAGGGCCATCCGGATGTGGCAAGTCTTCTACCCTGAGAATGATTGCAGGTCTCGAAGTCATCACCCGGGGTGACATTTATCTTGATGATAAAAAGATCAACAACATCAGAGCCCGTGATAGAGACATAGCGCTGGCATTTGAGACGTATGCACTCTACCCTCATTTGACGACCTTTAAGAACCTCGCCTTCCCCCTTCAAACCAAAAAGATGAGTAAAAGAGAGATACGTGAGAGGGTCAAAGCGACAATGGCCCTTTTACATCTGGAATCCTATAGAAACATGAAACCGGGTGAGCTCTCCGGTGGTCAGCAGCAGAGGATATCTCTGGGACGAGCGCTCATCCGGCAGGCTTCGATTTATCTTCTTGATGAGCCTCTTTCCCATCTGGATGCTCAGGAAAGGGTCGATCTCCGCGTACAGTTGCAGCGGATCCAGAAACTCAATGAATTAACCTTTATACTTGTTACCCATGACCAGCTTGAAGCACTTGCCATGTCTGACAGGATTCTTGTCATGAACGAGGGCAGGCTGCAGCAGATTGGAACTCCGGAGGAACTGTACGATAATCCCGTGAATCTCTTTGTGGCGGACTTCATAGGCGAACCTCCCATGAATTTTGCACACGGCATATTGGTTGCTGAGAAGAAAAACCAGCTCACGGTTCGGTGTGAGGAGAAGACGTTTGACCTCCCGAAAAGCATAACATCCGGAAAGGATCTCTCAATGTTTTTAAATAAACCGATCGTTATGGGAGTTAGACCCGAATATATACAGCTCTGTCAGAAATCTCACCCCAATGCAATCCAAGGAAGGGTGTATTCCTATGAGGACCTTGGGGAGATTGGCTATCTCATGGTGGTATGCAATAGTGAAAAATTTTTGATCGAAATTGAAAGTGGGTTCCAGTATCAAATGAATGAAGAGGTCTTTTTCTATTTTAAGGAAAGCAGGATCTGTATGTTTTCAGAGGAAAGCGGTCAGAGGATAGTATGAGACAAATCCGATTAAGAAAGGGGGGATATAGAAAGAGATTTTTAATTATGTCTCCATTTGTGAAGTGTAAGAAAAACTATTTGTTAGTGAGGAGGAAAAAAATGAGATTTAACAAATTTGCCGCAGTTTGTATCATTCTTGTTTTTGCTTTTTCAATTACCTCCCTTTGCCTCGCTGGGGGAAAGGGTAAAGAAGAAGTAGCTCCAATGGAAGAAGCTGAACTTACCATTACTCCTGGGACAAAAATTAGTGTTTTTGTTGATGGGGGTATAAATGTTTTTCCCTTCGAGTTATTTCAAGAAAGGATTAAAGAGCAATCTGGAATTGAGTTGATTTTAAATCCCGTTGCACAGGCAGACGTTTATACAAAACTAAAAAATGAATTTGTGAGTGGAACAGGTGCGTTTGATTTGGTTGTATATTTTCCAGCCCAGCTTCCTGAATTTGTTAATATGGGTAACCTTAGACCAATGGATGATTTAGTTGGGATCAGAGATCCAAAGCTTGATGATATTATTACACCATTTAGGAAGTTGTATTGTGAGTATAATGGAAAGTTATATTCTTTACCTTACGATGGGGATTTGCATGTTTACTATTATCGTAAGGACTTAATTAAAGATCCAGTCGAGCAGAAAAATTTCAAAGCAAAATATGGATATGCACTTGCAGTACCCGAAACGTGGGAACAGCAAAAGGATTTTGCTGAATTTTTTACCCGTAAAAAAGGTGAAAAACTCGTCGGCAAGGTCTTAGCGAATGATTTTTATGGGAATGGAATGTTACTGGGAAGAGGGTGGTGCCACTATGAATGGATGGATCACTTTACTTCATATGGCGGTATATACTTCGATGAGAATCTAAACCCCATGATTAATAGTCAAGCTGGGCTTAAGGCACTCTCCGATCTTAAACAATTAATGAAATATGCCCCTCCCGGAGTACTTTCATGGGGATTTACAGAAAATAGAGGTGGCTTTCTGGGAGGGAATCTCGCAGCAATGATTTTATGGACAGGGACATTTAAATACAGTTATAACAAAGATGAATCGAAAATCCCGGGTAACGTTGGCGTTTCTCACATTCCGGGTGTGATCGTCGATGGAAAACTTCAGTACAAGGCTACTATGCCTTTTGGGAGAGTTATGTCAATAACCTCAACTTCAAAACATCCAGCGGAAGCATTCTGGGTAGCTGCGTTTATGAGCGCAGAGGCGAGTATTGACTTTACATTTGATCCGAGAACAGGCGAGGATTCTTTTCGATACTCACATGTAAATGCTCCAGACAAGTTGTCCGAATATCTGGCTAACTTTTCAAAAGGTGAAGTCCCTGTTGATGATTGCAAGAATTATCTTGATGCCATCAAAGCAAATTTAGAAAAGGGATATCCAGATTTGAGTATACCAGGTTCGAATGAATATATGGATATTCTTGATCTCTATATTCACAAAGCTTTGTCCGGTGAAATGAGTGATAAGGCTGCATTGGATAAGGTTGCTGAAGAGTGGAACAAAATAAGTGATTCCTTGGGATTTGAAAGTCAAAAATCTATATGGCTTTCTCAGTTGGATGTATGGAAAGAATTGGGATATGTAGACTAATGTAAGGATCATCAATCAAGGGTATTAGTTCTGAAAGAACTAATACCCTTGATATAGGATTATACATTTATGAGGTAGATATGAAAATAAGAAAGATAAAACCTAATATGAACAATACTTTACTCGAAACTCCTATCCAACCGCTCTATTGGGATGCAAAAAGAAAACTTGCTTTCGCTATGATTAGTCCTGCATTCATAATCCTGCTCTTTCTTGCAATAGGACCAATGTTTTTTATGTTTGTGAATGCTTTTAGAACATGGAAACTTGCTGTTCCAACTCCACCTCGCTTTTGTGGGTTTAAAAATTTTTTAAATCTATTTCGGGATGCAAGATTTGGTAATGCATTTTTTAATACGTTATTCCTCATGGTTAGTGGGATTATAGTCCAGTCTATATTAGGCCTCGGGATTGCTTTATTATTAAAAAAGCCTTTTAAACTAAGACCAGTTATCATGGCTTTGATATTAATACCGGTTTTAATAGCACCAGTGGTTACGGGTTTGAATTGGAAGCTCATTTTTAACGATACATTTGGCCCACTGAACTACATTTTAGGAAGTCTGGGGTTTAAAGAGCCTTTATGGATAAGCAGCAATAGATTTTGGGGATTGTTCTCGATTTTAATTGTAGATACATGGCAATGGACTCCGTTTGTTGCGCTTGTACTGCTCGCTGGACTTGAGGGAATTCCAAACCAGGTATATGAAGCAGCAGATGTCGATGGTGCCAAACCAATCATGGTATTCTTTAAAGTGACCCTTCCACTTTTAAGACCCATGTTTGTACTCATTGTATTATTAAGAACGATTTTTATATTTAAGATTTTTGATCCCGTATGGATTTTAACTCAGGGAGGGCCAGGAACAGCTACAGAAACACTTAGCCTTCTCACCTATGATACAGGATTAAAATATTTAGATATAGGCTATGCGATGGCAATGGGAGTCCTTCAAATAATATTTATGATTATTTTAGCAAATATCTTTTTAAAATTCACCACAAGCAGCAAGATAAGTTCACAGAGGTGATACGTTATGGGAAAAGCAATTTTAAAAGTTGGTGAGAGTTCTAAAAAAAGAGTTTTATTGAGCATTGTAAGATGGGTGCTAATTTTACTTGTATTGTTACTATTCTTATTTCCAGTCTATTGGATCATCAGCGGATCTTTTAAAACTATAAGTGAATTTTATAACAGACCACCCTCTCTTGCCCCACATAAACTAATGTTTGATAATTTTAAAAGTGCATTATCCGGGAGGGGCTCAAAAGGTTTGATAGATAGTGCAATAATAGGTGTAACAGTCACTATCTTGACAATGATCATTTCAGTACCTGCAAGCTATTCTATCGCTCGATACAGTCCTGGTGGTCAGCATATCTCCTTCTTCATTTTATCAATCCTTTTTCTGCCACCTGTGATTGGAGTAATACCTTTATTTTTCATATTTAAAACTCTGAAACTTTTGGATACCTATTACGTTTTATTTTTAAGTTATATGTTCTTTAACCTACCATTCTGCATATGGATAATGAAAGGTTTCTTTGAAGATATTCCTGTTGAACTAGAACAGGCAGCTATGGTAGACGGTCACAGCAGGTTTAAGGTTTTTTTCAAAATAGCAATTCCGCTCGCAAGGGCGGGAATTGCTGTAGCAAGCCTGTTTGCATTTATATTTTCATGGAACGAGCTTATGTTCGCCTCGATTTTCGGAAGGAATAATGTGCAAACATTGCCATTAGCCTTACAAGATTATATTGGAAGTACAGGAATTGCGTGGGGTGAATTGTCGGCTTTGGCGACGATTGCAGCCATTCCAGGGATTTTATTGGCCATTTTCATGCAGCGGTACATTGTAAGAGGTTTGACCTTCGGTGCGGTGAAAGGTTGAGTTCCCATGAATAATACATCACTTGTAACGACACCGTTAGTGGAGCAGGGTGAGAATACGTTGTCACTGAAAGGCGTTCCAAAAGGAGGGTGAAATGGAAAATTTCGTATATTACAATCCAACGAAGATCATTTTTGGAAGTGGTGTAGAACGCTCTGTGGGTGAAGAAATGAAAAAGTATGGATCGAAGGTGCTCCTTCACCGCTATGGAGAAGATTATGAGACAAAATCCGGCTTATTGGAGAGAGTGATTAAATCCCTTAAAGATGCCGGTCTAGAAATATCTGAGTTGATGGGGGTAAAACCGAACCCACGATTGAGTCTTGTACAGGAGGGCATCAAACTGGTCAGGGATAAGGGTATCGATTGCATTCTTGCCCTTGGGGGTGGAAGTGTCATTGACTCCTCAAAAGCAATCGCTTTTGGCGTTCCTTATGAGGGAGATGTCTGGGACTTCTTTTCAGGCAAGTCAGTTGTGGAAGAAACATTGCCTGTCGGCGTCATTCTCACCATTCCTGCTGCAGGGAGCGAATCAAGTGGAAGTGCGGTGATCACCAATGAGGAAGGCTGGTACAAACGTTCCATCGATGGGGTTGATCTTATAAGGCCTAAGTTCACAATGATGAATCCGGAATTGACCTTTACGTTGCCTCCCTATCAAACTGCCTCCGGGGGATGCGACATAATGTCCCACGTAATGGAGCGCTATTTTTCAGTAACATCGCATGTCGATTTAACGGATAAGCTCTGCGAAGGAATATTGAAGACAGTGATAATAAATCTACCAATCGTTCTGAAAGAGCCGGAAAATTACAATGCCCGTGCAGAAATCATGTGGGCCGGCTCTATTGCCCATAATGATTTGGTGGGCACGGGAAGAGTGCCTGCATGGGCCTGTCACAAGATTGAACACGAACTGGGAGGAATCTACGATGTTGCTCACGGTGCCGGATTAACCGCCATTACCCCTTCATGGATGCGATACGTGTACAAAGAGAGGTTGAATATGTTCATAAAAGCTGCTGTACGGGTGTGGAATGTGGAGTATGATTTCGATGAACCGGAAAGGACCGCTCTCGAAGGGATCAATCGATTGGTCAAATTCTACAAAGATGTGGGTATGCCTGTCACCCTCAGGGAGTTGGGAATACAGGATGACAGGTTTGAGGAGCTCGCTTCTAAATGTGTCGAAGGTGGACCTGTTGGATGGTTCAGGCCACTGGATAAGGAAGACATTATAAAAGTGCTCAAAATGGCAAGGTAAAATAAGAGAAGTAAAATTAGATATTCAGTTAGACTAACCTGATCCGCTTATAAAGTGGTGAAGTGCAGAAATATCTTACATTAGGAGGAAGAAAATGAAAAGATGGTATTACATGGTTTCAATGGTTGTTTTATTTATTTTAGTATGCACTTTCGTATATGCTGCAGGAGGGAAGAAAGAGAAAGGAGCGTTGACATTTGTGCTTGTACCAAAAGGTGTTCATCCATGGTATGAGCCTGCAGGTGAGGGTTTTAAAGACGCTGCTGAAGAAATTGGAGGCATAAATGCGAGAGTTGTTGCTCCGGCAGAATGGAGCGGTGAGGCTCAAGTAAGGGTGGTGGAAGATCTTGTTTCAGAAGGAGTTGATGCAATTGCAACAGACGTATATGATGTTGGTGCAATGGTTCCTGCGATAAATGAGGTCGCTGATCGGGGAATTCCAATACTTACATTTGATGCACCAGCTTATGAATCTAAAGCAGCTCTTTTTATTGGTACTGACAATATAGATGCAGGAAATGTACAATCAGAAGCATTTGCCAAACAGATGGGAGGAAAAGGTAAATATGTAGTTTTCGTTCAAGATTTAGCTGGACTCGACATAAAACAAAGGGTTGAGGGCAATCGTATGATAACAAGAAAACATCCTGATATGGTTGAGCCGGTAGATGTACAGAACACTCAATATGACATGTCTATTGCTCTCCAATTAGCAGAAAATCTCCTTACTGCACACCCGGACATAAAAGGGGCTATAGACATGGGTATGGATGGTTGTACTGCAATGTATAAAGTTCTTAAAGAAAGAGGATTACCACCAGGTGAAGTAAAAGTCATTGGCTGGACTGTTCTTCCTGATGTAGCACAGGGAATTAGAGAAGGTTATATAACTGGAAGTATTCGTCAGAATCCTTATGCTATGGGATATCTTTCATGCTATGGTCTTAAGTTTTTAATTGATGGTAAAAGACCAACCACAGATAGATTTTTCACGGGAGTTACTTTGGTAACGAAAGACACTCTTGATACTATTGAGGAAATCAATAGAGAAAAAGCTATAAATATGCGAGAAGGCTTTAAGAAAATTTGGAAGTGAATAGGTAAAGATAGATATTTATTTCACAGGAAGTCTCGGAGCGATGTAATCATTGCTCTGAGACTTCCAAATTGTTGTTTAAATATTTTAAAGATAGAAAATAAAATTTGTCATATGGTAGTTATTAGTATTCCCTAGGAATTTATGTAATGGGTGAGCATGATATTTTTTTAAGATTAAAAAACATTTCTAAAGCTTTTCCAGGCGTACAAGCATTAGATAAAGTTACAGTAGATATTCAAAGAGGAGAAGTACATGCAATCATTGGAGAAAACGGTGCCGGGAAAACAACGTTAATGAATATTATTTTTGGAGCTCTTAATGCTGATGATGGAACCATGTATATTAATGATGAAGAGGTTAATATAAGAAAACCAAAAGATGCATTAGATTGTGGTGTTAATATGATCTTTCAGGAAATAACTCTAATGTTAGAACTTACAGTTGCAGAGAACATATTCATAGATAGATTATTTCAAAGAAGTAAAATGCCTTTTGTAAGATGGAAAAAACTATTTAAAGATTCCAAAGAAATCCTTGAGAGATTGGATATTCAAATTGACCCTAAAGCATTAGTGAAAGATCTAAGTATTGGTCAGCAACAATTAGTTGAAATTGCTAAAGCGGTATCCGCAAATATTAAAATAGTTATTATGGATGAACCAACTTCATCTCTCTCTGGTTCAGAAACACAAAAATTATTCAGTATAATAAACCAATTAAAGAAACAGAAGGTCTCAGTCATTTATATAACTCATAAATTAGATGAAATTTTCAAAATTGCTGATAGGGTTACTGTATTAAGGGACGGGAAGTGTATTGATACACTTTATGTAACTAAAACGAATAAAGAAGAGTTAATATCCTTGATGGTAGGAAGATCAATAGAGGACGTATATGTGAAGGAGGAATATACAAAGGGTGAAATTATTCTGGAGGTGAAAAATCTTAATAGAGAAGAATTCTTTAAGAACATAAGTTTTATCTTACGGAGTGGAGAAATATTGGGGTTTTATGGTCTGGTCGGTGCAGGAAGAACTGAATTAGCACTCTCGATTCTAGGTTTTTATCCATTAGAAGGAGGAGAAATCTACATCAAAGGTAATAAGGTGCGAATCAATACACCAAATGATGCAATATTAAATGGGATTGGCTATCTTCCAGAAGATAGGAAAACACAATCTATTTTCAATACCTTGACCGTAAAAGATAATATTACAGTCTCGAATATAAAAAAATATAGCGATTTCTCTTTTATTCGTAAGTTTAAAGAGATAAATGCTTCGAATGAATACATTCAAAGATTAAATATTCGTACGCCATCTGTTTATCAAATGGTTGTTAATTTGAGTGGTGGAAATCAACAAAAAGTAGTTTTATCGCGTATCCTTGATGTAAAACCAAAAATAATGATACTCGATGAACCAACTCGGGGGATAGATGTTGGAGCAAAAGCTGAAGTACATCAAACAATTAAGGAACTTGCAGGATCCGGAATTGGAATAATGTTAATATCATCTGAAATGCCTGAAATATTAAGAATTGCTGATCGTATTATCACTATGAGAAATGGAGAAATTACTGGTGATTATATGAGAGATGAGGTAGATCAAGAGGTGCTTTTAAAAGCGACATCGTTATAAGGGATAAATATGTTTAGAAATACAAATAAGGAAATAAATACTCGGATATTTAAGTCAAGACATATTTCTGATGAAGCCTCACTGTTGATTATTTTTCTTTCTCTCATAATGATAATGAGCATAATATTACCTCGTTTCCGTACATTACATAATATTTTAACTGTAATACGACAATTTTCTTTAGTTGCAATTGTAGCAATGGGCGAGAGTGTTGTATTAATTTCTGGGGGATTCGATCTTTCTGTTGGATCTATAGCAGCCCTCACGGGTATATTTTCCTGCCATCTAATGGTTACCTTTATGTGGCCAATATGGATAAGTGTTTTTCTTGGAATATTATTAGGGGCATTATGTGGAGTTTTCAATGGAGTTCTCATAACAAAAGTCAAAATTAATCCTCTTATCGCTACCCTTGCATCTAGTTGGATTTTTATGGGAGTAATATTGATAACAACAAAAGGTTGGCCTGTTATTAATATGCCCCAAAAATTCAATTTTCTTGGTCAAGGCTATTTTTTAGGCATTCCTTTTCCAATTATCATAATGATCGTTGTTGGTGTGATATTAACAATTTTTCTATCACAAACGATATACGGTCGATTTATATATGCAATAGGTGGAAATGTAATTGCGAGCAAATTATCCGGTTTAAATGTAGATAGAATGAAAATAATAGTATTTATACTTTGTGATTCGCTCGCTGCTTTAGCAGGTATAATTCTATGTTCTCGAATGGGCTATGCACAAGCTTCGAATGGAGAAAATTGGCCTCTACCTGCAATTGCAGCAGCTGTAATAGGAGGTGTGAGCCTATCTGGAGGAAAGGGAAAAATATATGGTGTAGCCATAGGTGCTGCGTTATTAGGAATTATTAGTAATATCCTTGTGCTCCTTCATATTTCTTCTTATTGGCAAAGTCTAATAAGCGGTTTTATCGTAATTGGAGCAGTATCAATTGATGCGATTCGTAAGTCACGAGAAGAAATCTATAAGAAGCGAAGAATATAAAATAGTTCACTTTTATCAGTTCATTAGTTTACACAGTTTATTTAAAGTAGTAGTGATGATTATA
>SMTZ1_10007386_pt1 | contig 10994 bp, 9 predicted proteins | sample DeeMarSWOR136_30_FD_25667 | JGI IMG/M metagenome (IMG submission 25667)
AAATCCTTTTTCTTTATCCATCCCTCCAGCAGAGAAACCTGCTCTGTATTGGCCATGTGCAATTCCGCCCGCCTTTTCTCCAGCTCGTCTGCCACGTGCTCCGCTAAAACCATTAGTTGGGGCTGGTATTTCACCAGGCGCCGGCTCTTTTCATCAAGCTTCTGCAGGGTCTTTTCCACATCCGCTAGCCCTTCTTCCAGTTCCCTAGCTACTTCTTTAGGCGTGCCATGGAGACCTGGAAACCGCTTTTCGGCAAACTCCATCTCCTCCAGCACGCGCGCCACCTTCTCACCATCTGACCTGTGATACAAGAGCAGGCAATTTTCCTCAAAGCCCGTGCTACCAACCTTCTCAAGGTGGAAGGTGTCTACTTCTTCGGCAATCCGCTGGGACAGATTCTCCAAGTTTCCCATGGGCATTGAGCCGATGATCACTTCACTGCTGGCCGTAGAATGCAATTCTTCCAGGGGTACATCCAAATGAAGCCAAGTGTCCATTTGCTCTTTGAGGGCGCTTTTTTCGTGCACCTCGGTGACCAACCGCGCCCTATCTCGCTCCAGGCCACGAACTGTCTCTATAATTTCATTGCCATCGAATGTGGCCACCAATTTTTGGTATTCTCCCTCGCTCAATTCCACTTTCTGGCCAGCAAATTTCTGTATCCCCTTCGGCTTCTCCTCAAATAACTTCAAATACTCAAGAGAAGACTCTAAATTCGAGAGATATGCCTCCAGGTCCTGAGAGGCTCTTTCTTCTTGAAAAGTGATCCCCTCTGGCAGCTGGGGATAGTTTTCCCTGAAGCTGCTGACGTGCAGCCTTCCGCCCCTCTGGATCTCCTCCAACACATCATTTTTCAATGAATTGTGGATGAAGATCTGCACTTTTTGCATTCTCGCAACGGCCAACGATACCTCGCTCTATTTCTTAGGTAAATCGTCTTAACACCAGCTCCACCGCCCTGTCCATATTCTCAGCTGCTCGCCTCTTTAATGCATCCTGCTCCTTCTCACCTTGTGCCTTTAGCTTGGCCACCTCCTCCTGAGCCTTCTTAGAGGCTTGGGAGATTTTTTTCTGCACAGTCTTTTTGGCCTCAAGCCCTGCTTCTTCGACCGCCTTATCCAAAGCCTTTTGCGCCGCCGCAAGGCCTTTTTCTCCCTCTGAATGCGCTTTCCTCACCATCTCCTGGGCCTCTTTCTCGGCTCGACGGATCTCGTTTAACGCCTCCAACGCCACAATCTAGCTCCTTGTCTTAAGAATGTTGGCCCGTGCCGCGGCTGCCCCTCCAAGGGCAACGGCAAAACCGGCTTTCTCCACCTGTTTGTGGATAACTATAAATGAATTTCTGAGGTTGTCCTTATAATGCTCTCAAAACCATGCGCTTGTGGGGTTATCCACAATTTGCCTTGGTTTATCCACATATCCACAGCTGGCCTGCTGGGCACCCCTATACCTTCTTCACGCTCGGCCCGGTTCCGAGAGGCTTGCTCCTCTCTGGCTGGATCAAGGGGATCTCCGGCTTTCGTTCCTCCTTTGGCGGGGGGGCCTTGGCCTTTTCGCCTTCCTCCTCCTTCATGGAACATTTCCCATGGAAAATGCCGCCCTCTTTGATGACGAAGATTCGCGTCTTAACATCTCCCAGAATGGAGGCCTTGTCTTCCAATTCCACCCTCTGGCTGGCGGTGAGATTCCCATTCACTTTCCCTCCCACCACAGCTTCCTTCACCTCTACTTCACCCTCCACCACTCCGGTTTTCCCCACCGTTAAGGTTTCCGATGATTTCACCTTTCCCTGGATCAAACCGTCAACCCTTATGCTGCCCTCCATGTTGATATTGCCGTTGATCGTGGTGCCCCTGGCAATAACGGTGCTTAACTTGCCACTTTCTTCTGAGCGCAGCTCACTTTCCTTGCCGAACATTTTATCCTCCTTGCGGATTGTTTCCGTCAAGGACCCAAATACTTCCGAGGATCTATGGGCATGCCGTTTTCCCTAATTTCGAAGTGCAGATGCGGTGCAGAACTCTGTCCGGTGTTGCCCAGCTCAGCGATAGCTTGCCCCTGGCTAACCGGCTCGTTCACCTCAACCAGCACCCTGGAACAGTGGCCGTACAGCGTGCTTAAGCCATTTAGATGATCCAGAACGACCACCAGCCCCAGATCCTTATCCCACCCCGCGAAAGTCACCTTTCCCGATCCTGCCGTGAGAATAGGCGTCCCCTGGGGCGCGGCGATGTCTATCCCGGTGTGTTTTTTCTCCCTTCCCGGCATCGTTTCGTCGAACTCTGCAGTTACCCAACCCCTTACTGGCCATAACGTTGGCTTGTTGGACAAGTCCTCCTCGGCTGTATCTGCCCAGGTTGATTTCCGCAAATCTCCGGACGAAACGGCAAGTTCCTGTTGCGGCACGCCTTCGACAGTTCGGGTGGTCTCCGACTTGGCCAGCACCCCCTGCCCAAAGACCTGAGGTAGATCTTCTCCCATGCCGACCATCTCATAGAGCCGCTGGCGAATGTTCTGCAACCGAGCGAGCTCTGCCCCCAGGTCTGCAACCTTTTGGGCTTGAGCTCGCAATATCTCGTTCTCAACCTCTAACCGTTCGGCTCTTCGCGCATCAGAATATACTCGCCGATGCGCACCGACCATGTAAATATAGGAACTCAGCAAGAGCAAACAGATGGCTCCCAGAATATAGAGCCTGCCGCGTCGCAGTCGAAACGTGTACGTCTTTGAGGCGTTCTCCGGAACGACTATGAAAGTGAATGCTTTTTTCTCCTCAGCCATCAGCCTCACCGATTGCCATATGGCCCGTGATGCAAATCTGCCCAACAAACTGCTTTTTCGTGCCCGGTCGAAGCTTCTCGGCAATCTGCAAACAGCTTTTCGCTAAAAAGATGCAAATCTTCGTTGTTGTCGCAAATTTGTCGGCAGATTTAAAAAATATACCATCTGTTTTTGAGAACCTCCTTTGAGATCATCGCCTTATTCAAATGGTACTGAAACCAACTGTCAACAAAACAAGCAATTCAGTGCTCTCGACATAGACCATTATCATATCAAATTATCCCGTCCATGTCAAGCATTTAATAAGCAAAGACGGGACTTTTCTCTTTCTTCTCCTTATTTATAAAAAAACTCCCCATATCAATATCAATCGCCAAGCTGTGCCGTATGGTTGTGAAAACTCCTATTTCATAAGGCGACGACTACCGCAGCCCCAAGATCTCTAATATCCTTTCCAGGTCCTCATCAGAGTAAAAATCGATTTCAAGCCGTCCTTTTTTGCCACCCCGAACGATTCTCACCGCTGTCCCCAAAGCCCGTTGAAGCCTCTCTTCCAGCTCCCTCACCTCAGGTTCTTTCTGGATATGAGCCAGCTTAATTCTGGGCTCGCTCCGCGCTCCTCTTTTGGCCAAACTCTCCACAGTCCTTACGGACAAACCTTCTCTCACGATCCTCTCGGCCAAGGCCAATTGTTGTCTTGGGCTATTCAGCGCCAGGAGGGCACGAGCATGGCCTGCAGACATGGCTCCCCGAACCACTTGAGATTGCACTTCCGCCGGCAGCCTCAATAAACGCAAGGCATTGGTCACAGAGGACCGGTCCTTTCCCACCCTTTGGGAGATGTCCTTCTGTGTCAGGTTACAGTTCTCCATCAGTTTCCTGTACGCCTTGGCCTCATCTATCGGATTAAGGTCTTCCCGCTGAAGGTTCTCCACCAAGGCCATTTCCAACATCTCTCTCTCGTCGCTGATGTCCAACACGATGGCTGGAATCTTCTTCATGCCGGCCAATTTTGCGGCCCTGACTCTTCTTTCGCCTACTATCAGCTGGAAGCCATCGTCCATGGACCGAACCACCACGGGCTGGAGGATACCTTTCTCTCGAATCGATCTGGAGAGCTCCTCTAATGCCTGGTCGTCAAAATCACCTCTAGGCTGATTGGGGTTCGCGGAGATCTTCTCCAATTCGATGTCCACCATCATCTTTTTCTTTTTGTCGAATACCAGAGGCAAATCCGGGATAATGGCACCGATGCCCCTGCCCAACGCTTTTCTAGCCATTTGACATCACTTCCCTTGCCAAGTCCATGTAGTTTTCGGCACCCGCAGATAGGATGTCGTAGAGAATGATGGGTTTTCCAAAGCTTGGAGCCTCTCCCAACCTGACATTGCGTTTGATCACCGTCCGAAAAACCTTTTTATCGAAGTACTCTCTGGCTTCCTGAGCCACTTGTTTGGAGAGGTTGAGACGGTTGTCATACATGGTGAGCAAAACACCTTCAATCTTTAACCCGGGGTTGAGGTGCTTCTGTACCAAGCGGATGGTATTCAACAATTGCCCGAGGCCCTCCAGGGCATAATACTCACACTGTATAGGTATGAGCACCGAATCGGCAGCCGTAAGAGTGTTCACGGTAAGCAATCCCAGCGAGGGAGGGCAATCGATCAGGATATAGTCATAGTCCTGACGAACATTTCCCAGAGCAACCTCCAATTTTCTCTCTCTTGCAATTACGTTCACCAATTCCACCTCTGCGCCCACCAGACGCATATGTGCTGGAACCAAGTCCAGATAGGGAACTTGCGTGCTGCGAATAACCTCGCTGATGGGCTTCTCCTGGATGATGACCTCGTAAATGCTGCCATCTACCTCCTGAGGCGTGATGCCCAAACCGCTGGTGCTATTTGCTTGGGGATCAATGTCCACTAGGAGCGTGCGCCGCTCCACGACGGCCAGACAGGCGGATAGATTCACCGCTGTGGTGGTTTTTCCCACCCCGCCTTTTTGGTTGGCCACAGCGATAACTCTGCCCATCTCTCTACTCACCGAGCCCTTTTCTCTCCAATTGGCTTTTGCATTAGGACCAGATATCGGCGAGCCGATATCCCCGGAACAACCACCGGTGCCACCCCGAGAAGCTCCCCCCCGATCTTTTCAATTTGTGCGGTTGCTTTATCCACCTCTTCTTCAACCCGTTTTCCCTTATATGCCACAAAAACCCCTCCCCGCCGCACAAACGGAAAACACAAAAGAGCCAGTTTTTTCAAGCCAGCAACGGCCCTGGCTAACACCAGATCAAATCCTTCCCTCAGAGAGGAATCCCGACCAGCATCCTGCGCGGTTTGGCAACAGAGGAATACGTTATTTAGCTCTAGTGCCGTCACCAAATTCTTTAAAAAATAGAACCTCTTCTCCTTTGGTTCCAGGAGTGTAAGAGCGATTCCAGGACGACAAATCTTGAGGGGAAGACCTGGAAAGCCACCGCCACTGCCGACGTCTAAAACCCGGGCTCCATCCCGAAGACCCAACACGCTAAAAAGACTCAAGGAGTCCAGGAAATGCCTTCTTTCTACCCTATGCTCATCTTGTGATGAGATAAGCCCGGTTCTGGGATTCCAAATCCGTAAACGCTCCTTATAAACTCTAAACGAACGAATCTGCTCTTCATTGAGCTGGATGCCCAGTTGTTGACAATCCCTTATCAGTTCTCGTTCCCACCTGCCCCCCTCTCTCGACCCTTTGAGCATCACCACCACCCCTGTGAAGGTGAACGAGCAGAATTGAAATATCCGCCGGGCTCACCCCGGAAATTCTCATGGCCTGGCCCAATGACCGTGGCCGAATCTTTTCCAGTTTCTCCAGCGCCTCGACAGAAAGTCCTCTCCGACGCGAATAGTCAAACCCTTCCGGGATACGTTGTTTCTCAAGATGTTTAAATTTCTCTATCTCAGCTTGCTGTCTCTTAATATAACCTCCATACTTTATCTCTACTTCGACTCGCTCCATGACTTCGTGGCAGAGTTGCAATTTGGGCTTACCCAAACCGGCCAGATCCGCAAAGCAGACACCTGGCCTCCTCAGCAGTTTTTCCAGCTTGATGGGCTGCTTCAGCGGAACCAACCCTTTCCTCTCCAAAATAGGATTTACCTGTCCCGGCACAACCGTCGTTGTCTGGATAGATTTCATGGTCTTCTCGATTTGGGCCTCCTTGGCCAGACTTGATTCGTAAATCTCATCCGGTATAAGGCCGTATTGCCAACCATACCGCAACAACCTCCTGGCCACATTATCCTGTCTCAAAACAAGTCTGTACTCTGCCTGAGAAGTAAACATGCGATAGGGCTCCCTGGTCCCCTTGGTGACCAAATCGTCAATGAGAACCCCTATGTAAGCTTCGCATCGATCTAAAACAAAGGCCTTCTCTTCTCGTAACTTCTGGACGGCATTAATCCCGGCCATGATACCCTGGGCTGCGGCCTCTTCATAGCCTGAGGTTCCATTGATTTGGCCAGCAAAGAACAAATAATCGATGGCCTTCGTTTCCAGATTGAGCTTAAGCTGAGTCGGAGGGAAAAAGTCATATTCGATGGCGTAGCCAAAACGTAAAACCTCGGCATCCTCCAGACCAGGAATAGTATGAAGAGCTTCCAGCTGAATATCTTCAGGCAGACTGCTGGAAAAACCATTGACGTAAAATTCAGGCGTTCTTCTTCCCTCGGGCTCTAAGAAAATCTGGTGTTGTTTCTTTTGAGGAAACTTGACCACCTTATCCTCAATAGAAGGACAGTAACGTGGCCCAATTCCCTCTATTTTCCCACTGTATAGTGGTGATCTGTCAAGCCCTGTGCGGATAATTTGATGAGTTCTCTCGTTTGTGTAGGTCAGATAACATGGAAGCTGTTTCTGCGGCAGCGTATTTGTCCACAATGAAAAGGGGCGCGGCGGATCATCGCCGAGCTGAATTTCCATCTTTTCCATATTCAAGGTTCTGCCGTCAACCCTGGAAGGCGTTCCCGTTTTCAAACGACCCACCTCGAGTCCCATGCTGGCCAACTGCTCTGACAAACCCCTTGCCGGGCTTTCTCCCAACCGTCCTGCTGGAAAGCTGTTTTGTCCGACATGAATGAGGCCGTTTAAGAAGGTTCCCGCGGCCATGATAACACACCGAGAAAAGAAGTTCTGTCCCTGTTGCGTTTTGACGCCTTCGGCTCTTCCATTTGATATCAGAATTTCGGTGGCCATTCCCCGCTTTATCTCCAGAAGCGACTGTCGCTGTAATCGGCGCCTCATTTCCTTTCTATACTCGGCCCGGTCGGCCTGAGCCCTCAAGGCTCTCACTGCCGGGCCCTTGCCCGTATTGAGCATCCGAAACTGTATCCCCGTACGGTCGATGACCTTGCCCATCTCGCCGCCAAGGGCATCAATCTCCTTGACCAATTGACCCTTGGCCAAACCGCCGATGGCTGGATTGCAGGACATATGAGCAATGGTGTCCAAATTCATCGTCAGCATCAACGTTTTACAGCCCCGCCGGGCGGTGGCCAGGGCCGCCTCACACCCGGCGTGGCCGGCACCGATGACGATGACATCATACAGGTTCTCTTCTGATTTCGGTCTCATCATGATGAATTTTAGCTCTGAAATAGCATGCGCCTCAAAGCCCAGGCGTTTCACGTGAAACAAGGATTTGCTTGCCCAGTTGTTTCACGTGAAACATCCACCTATTTTCCCACGCAGAATTGGGAAAAAATTCTATCCAGGATTTCCTCGTTGCATACCTCCCCGGTAATCTCACCCAGGGCCGACAGAGCCTCTCGCAAATCTACGGCCACGAGCTCCTCGTTGGCGCCCTTTTTCAGACCCCGATAAGCCCGGTAGGCGTTCTCTACGACCTTCTTCAGGGCTTCCTGGTGGCGCAATTTCGAAATCAAGGGCTCAGAAAGGTCTGGTCCATGACTGTTAAGGAGCTCGTTCCCAATGGCCATGGCCAAATTCTCAATTCCATCTCCGCGCCGTGCTGAGGTATACAATGTCGGCCTTGCACGAGCAAATCTCTCCAACACTTCTTTGTCCAGCACTGTTGGTAAATCGATCTTATTGACCACCACAAATCCCGCTTGCCTCTCAGTATCCTTCAGTATTTCCCGGTCCTCTTTGCACAGCGGCTCCGAGCCGTCCAGCAGGATAAGCAAGAGGTCTGCACGCCTCATCTGATGGCGGGCCCTTTGCACCCCCTCCTTCTCCACACGACCCCTGCTGGCGCGTAAACCCGCGGTGTCCACCAGGCGAATGGGTATGCCCTCCAGCTCTATCTCCTCTGAGATGGTGTCTCGAGTTGTTCCCGGGATATCGCTGACGATGGCTCGGTTCAGCTTAAGCATCGCGTTAAAAAGGCTTGATTTGCCAACGTTAGGGCGCCCCAAGATGACTACTGTAAATCCCTCTCGAAGCTGTTGCCCGATCCGCCCCCCTCTCAACAGATCGGAGGCGATTTTCTCAGCCTTTTCAAGTGGCAAGAGGGCTTGATCTCTGGCGTTGACTTCCAGCTCTTGATCAGAGAAGTCAAGCTCCGCCTCCACCAACGCCAATGCTTCTATGAGATTTTGACGAATCTCGCCGATGGCCTTAGATAGACCCCCACTTAGCTGCCCAAGGGCCACCTTCAGGCTTAAATTGGCTTTCGATCGGATGACATCCACGACGGCCTCTGCTTGGGCCAAGTCCACGCGGCCGTTCAGAAAAGCCCTTTTGGTGAACTCCCCCGGCGTGGCCAATCGGGCACCTGATCTCAGGAGGAGCTCCAGTATATTTCTGGTAACCAGAATGCCACCATGACAATTTATCTCCACCATGTCCTCAGTGGTATAGCTGGCCGGCGCTCGCATCATGGAAATTAGCACTTCATCGAAGTCCTGACCGGTCTTCGGATCAATTATTTTTCCGTGATGCACAGAATGCGATGAAGCTTCCGATAGCTTGGCCTTGCCCGAGAAAACCTTGTCGGCAATGGCAATGGCTTGCGGACCGCTCATACGAACGATGGCAATAGCCCCCTCCCCCAAGGGAGTCGAAACAGCGGCTATGGTATCATCAAGCTTCATGACGGCTAGCCATATCTCTTCATAAATTAGGTTTTTGCCCCGTAGAGGCTTCTGCCTCTGCGGATATGGTCATGCTTTTGTCGTGAGTCTGTTCGCGGTATCGAAGCTCGTTACGTCACTCGTCTGTCGGATGTCGAATGTCGTAGCAATCCCCGTGAGGAGCTTTTTTATTCTATTGACGATAGACGACTCTCGAATGACGTTACCAGCCTGGAAGCCATTTACCGACCTCCGCTAGATACTAGCTCTTTTTGCTTGAAACCTCAGATTCTTTCTCTTCAAGAGCCATCTTGCGACGATGGCGAAGTTGTTCTTGCAGAATGGTGAGCACGTTGAACATGGTCCAATACAACACCAGACCAGAGGAAAATTTATTAAACAGAAAGAAAAGAAATATGGGCATCAAATAAACCATGGCGGCCTGCTTAGGGTCTTTCATGGAGATCTTCTGCTGAATAAACATGGTTACGGCCATCACGATGGGCAGAAGGTTGAAGGCATCGCCATAGAGAGGGACATCCCAGGGAAGATGAATGAGCGTGTCTGGAGCGGATAAGTCCTTAATCCACAGAAAATTCTCTCCCCTGAGCTCGACGGTATTTGTAAACACACGGAAAAGGGCGAAAAAAACCGGCATCTGAAGCAGCATCGGGAAGCAGCCAGATACTGGGTTGATCTTATACTTTTTATAAAGCTCCATGGTTGCCCTGTTTAGTTTTGCCGGGTCTTTTTTGTACTTCTCCCTCAATTCATTGATCTTCGGCTGGATATCTCGCATCTTTTCCATGGATTCAAAGCTCTTACGTGTTAGCGGATAAAAAAGAACCTTGATGATGATGGAGAAAATGATGATCACCACCCCATAATTTGGTATGATCTGATGCACTTTTACAAAGAACTGAAGAATAATCAAACCTATCCAGCGTATGTACTTAAAACCAAGGTTTACCATTTTCTCCAGACCAAGATCGTAATCCTTGAGCACGAAGTAATCCATGGGACCTAAATATATCTCCCAGCTATGATCGCACATCCCGCTCTGCAATGGCATATTGATGCCGCCGCCAATGATCCTCTGTTCCGGCAGGTCTTTTTCTTTATCCTCCTGTTGGTACCAACCTCTTATCTTCACGCCTAGTCCATCTACATCCTTTGGTGGAATCATGGCCATCAAAAAATACTTCGTCTGTATCGCCAGCCATTTTGTGTCACCGGTAAATATACTGTCTTTAATTGCATTCCCCTTAAACTGCGTCTTTTCCTTCACATCTCCGAGCATAGCATGCGCGGCAAAGGAACGAAGATCATCCTTTCTTTTTTCATGCTCTGTAGCCGACAAACCGGGTTTCCACCAAAGGGTGTATTGATGCCCCTGTTGCAACTTCTCTGCCCCCTCAATTCTCACCCTCATGCCTATTGAGTGTCTGTGGTGATGAAAATGAAACTCCTTAACCACTCGTACTCCCTCGACGGTCTCTGCCATAAGGCTGACATGACCTTCCGGATTGGCCGCGTTCAGCACCAGGGAGTCATCTTCACACTCAAAAATCAAGTCAGCCGTGCTCACCTCGCCGCCATTGACGGGAAAGGAAACACTCAAAGCACCTTTCTCCATCATGGTAGGCAGCAGTTCTACCCAGTCCTGTTGTTCAAGATTGCTCAACCTTGGCTTTATCTCCCACTTGGTCAACACCGCACCCTTTGTGTCGATGGTCCCCCGAAAGAACTCCGATTTTACAGCTAAAGACTTTTGCTCTAAGTCTGTTAGGTCGGTTAATAGAACGGCTCGTTGATCCTTTGGGAGAGGAATTTTTTCCTCCTCTTGCTCTACCCTGGGCTCACTGACCACCTCTTCCTGTTCCGGAGGCTCCTGGGGAGGGCCGCTGATGAGTCTCATATACCACGGGGCGATAATCAGGATAAGCATTATCAGCACTATGGCCACAACTGTCCTCTTGTCCACGTTGCCTCCATTTTTAGAAATTTTCTATTTAACGGGATCGAAGCCGCCTGGATGAAAAGGGTGACACCGTAAGACTCTTCGCGCCGACAGTAAGAGTCCTTTAAAAAACCCATGTTTCGATAAAGCATCAATGCTGTATTGAGAGCAGG
>SMTZ1_10014532_pt1 | contig 10994 bp, 6 predicted proteins | sample DeeMarSWOR136_30_FD_25667 | JGI IMG/M metagenome (IMG submission 25667)
GGGATACTTTCAAACCAAGAGTAGAGAGGAAAAGAAATATTGCTGCATCCGTAACGACCGAACAATGGTAGTGTGAACGCGTACTCTCCCAGATACGCGTAGACTTCACTGGTTTTTGAAATCGGATGTTCATAGTGAACCGTCACAACGAAGTCGCATGGAACTGGCGCCACCGTCCAATTTATTTCCTGCAAGTCCGCGTCAAAAATATGGAAAAAGCCTCTGCTGTCTTTCTGCCACTCCATTTTTTCGTCATTGACCTTCACAGACATATTAGTTACGTTGAAAGGAATTGGGTAGTGAGCCTCCAACACGTCTTGGGTAACGGTGACTGTAACATAGGCAGATGGATCTGATAGCAGCCCCACCCCAGTGTTTCGTGCAAGATAACTATCTCCATACCCGTAGATTGTATGCATCTGATATTCTGCATCAATAGTCACCCATAACAAGTCATCAACCTTTGAAATCGTGGCGTTAACATTCATTTCAGGCACAGTGACTTTTGGAGGAATAATTGTGTACATGGGGTTCGCTTTCGCAAAATTAACACCTTGAAGAAAAATCGTGAACAGAAGAATCATACTCAAAGCTAACACTAACGTTTTCCCCTGAACATTAACACAATTTCTCCTGTTCATTTCGTCCCCTGCTACCCTGCTAATACTGGGCTGTTTCTGTGTAAAAGCGTTTTTATCAAGGCTTCTTGACCAAATGGGCTTTTCTTGGTCAAGATTTCTTGACAAGCTCTCTTTTTTTGATTAAAATTAAGTGTTTTGGGTTTGGGTTTAGATTAAATTTTAATCCACCACCCACGCTTCCCTATTGCTGAAATCCACCATTTCCGCAAGCCAAGCAGTCGCTGTAATCACGAAAACAGCACACTCTCATCTGAACCGTTACCGAAATAACAGCGCGCGCTACAAACACCTTTATAGGAAAGTTGAAACTACAGTCACTTGATTGCCATGAGTAAAAAAAAATTCTTGGCAACACTTACTATGAAGGAACTAAAAAAGACCTCTTTGGCCCCATTTCTAATCACCTTAATTCTTGTTTTGTCATCAGCCAACGTTCACGCCTTTGAAGTAACCGATACCATAATTTTGGAAAGACACGGTGGCTACTATGGCATAGCTTATGATTCTGGCAAAGACGAAATCTACTTAACCAACGGGGATTTCGATTTGGTTTACGCAATATCAGACAGCACTAACACTGTAGTTGCAACCATACCCGTAGGAAGAACGCCTTCAGGAGTAGCATATGACCCTGCCAAGGGTGAACTATTCGTAACCAACTTTAGATCCGATTCTGTCTCAGTGATATCAGATAACAACTATACTGTAATCGCAACCATACCCGTAGGAAACCAACCCATGGGAATAACTTATGATTCTGGCAAAGACGAAATCTTCGTAACCAACTATGGTTCCGATACTGTCTCAGTGATATCCGGCAGTACTAATACTGTAGTTGCAACCATACCCGTAGGACGCCAACCCAGTGCCTTAGCTTATGATTCTGGCAAAGGAGAGATATTCGTAGGTCATGCTGGCTGCAATCAGGTCTTAGTCATATCGGACAGCACTAATACTGTTGTTGCAAACATAACCGTGGAAAATGAACCCATAAGCTTAGCTTATGATCCTGGTAAAGAAGAAATCTTCGTAGCTAACCATGGTTCTGATACGGTCTCAGTGATATCAGACAGCAACTACACTGTAATCGCAACCATACCCGTAGGACGCCAGCCCTGCGCCTTAGCTTATGATTCTGGTAATAGCCAAATCTACGTAGCAAACTACTATTCATTCTCAATCTCAGTCATATCAGACAGCAACTACACTGTAATCGCAACCATACCTCTGGAAGGCCCACCCCAAGCTATAGGTTATGATTATGGCAAACAAAAGCTATTTGTAGCCTACTCTGAAAGCCATAGAGTCTCAGTGATATCAGTTTCCTCTCTCCCGTCGCCCAGCCCTTCCATTTCAGAGGATCCCTCACCTAGCCCCTCTATTTCAGAGTCGCCTAACCCTTCTATTCTAGAGGATCCCTTATTCATTGTTGTTTCTTTCTTAGTGGTAACGATATTTCTTGCAGCATTATTCTATAGAAGAAAACATCAGATTAAAACGCGCGCTCTGATTTAATGCACACACTTTTTCAATGCCTGTTTTATTCTTCTTGATTGATCCTCTTCGTTCTACGATATACTGTTGCTCTATCTACATTGAGGTTCTTGACTAATTCTGATGGGCTTTTGGTTACGCGATCATGTATGACTTGTAGAACTGCTACCTTATCTATCACTCGCGGTCTTCCATTCAATTTTTTCCACCTGCAAATTTTTTGCGAACCACAAAAATTGTGTGGCAAAATGACAGATAAACCCTCCATTCATTTACATGACTTTTTGCAAATATTTCACTTCAAATAAGGGAGGCAGTCGCCACAGAACAGCAAGTGCCAAACCAGCATATTTGGATCCTAATAGCCAATCAATGCAGAAAACTATAGAGGGGGCCTACCCGTAATGACGCTTTCACCAACCAAAAACAACCACAGCCAAGCTTGGGAAAACCGTGTGCCACAGCCTTTCTGTTTAAGCAAGTTTTCGATGGAAAAGTGAATTAGGATACATAAACTTTTAATTTTACTACTGCACGACCCTTAACCGAGGGTGGCCTTCACAATGGTTACTTTAAACCTTGACAAGATTTTTAATCCTCAAAGCGTAGCCATCATCGGTGCCAGCGATGAGGAAGGCTCAGTTGGATACGCCATAGTGAAAAACTTTACCGAGTTAGGCTATGCTGGCAAAGTTTACTTGGTTAACATACGTAAACCAGAAATTCTCGGGGTGAAAACCTACCAGAAAGTAGGGCAAATTCCTGAACCCGTTGACTTAGCTATGATTGCGACGCCAGCGAAAACTGTTCCAGACGTGGTGGAAGAGTGTGGAAAGGCAGGAGTGAAGGGCGTGATAATAGTTTCAGCGGGCTTTAAAGAAACTGGCGCCGAAGGAAAATCTCTAGAAGATAAGATTCTGAAAGTAACAAAAAAATATGGCATAAGGGTAATCGGACCAAATTGCATAGGCATAATCCGTCCCCGAATAAACCTTAATGCCACATTCGTGGATAAAACGCCGAAGCCTGGCAAAGTTGCTTTCATCTCCCAGAGCGGGGCTTTAGGCTCAGCAATCTTGGATTGGGCGATACATGATAACATAGGCTTCAGCAACTTCGTCTCAGTAGGCTCGATGATCGACGTAGACTTTGGAGACCTGATAGACTACTTCGGCACCGACCCTAAAACCAAAAGCATACTCATGTACGTGGAAGGTATAACAGAAGCCCGAAAGTTCATGAGCGCCGCTAGGCACTTCGCAAGAACCAAGCCTATAATAATAGTGAAAGCAGGCAAGTTCAGCGAAAGCGCAAAAGCCGCAGCATCTCACACTGGTTCGCTTTCAGGCGAAGACGCTATTTATGACGCAGCGTTCAAGCGTGCGGGTATAGTCCGAGTGGAAGAAATCGAAGATCTATTCAACGCTGCTGAAGTTTTAGGAACCCAACCCTTGCCTAGAGGACCCAACTTAGCCGTGATAACAAACGCGGGTGGTCCCGGAGTCATGGCAACTGATGCGCTAATCGCCCGGGGAGGCAAACTTGCCGAACTAAGCCAAAAAACCATGGCCATCCTTAACCGTGTTCTACCGTCTTTCTGGAGCAAAGGCAACCCCATCGACGTTCTCGGAGATGCTGGAGCTGACCACTACAAAACTGCAGTTGAAGCCTGTCTGAACGACAAGAACATCGACGGTTTACTCATCATCTTCACTGAGCAAGCAGTTTCAGGAGCAGCTGAAATAGCCAAAACCATCGTGGAACTCGTGAAAAGCAAAGCATACCAGAACAAGACTGTACTAACATCCTTCATGGGTTACGGCGCAGTGCAAGAAGCAAACAGAATTCTAAACGCAAACAACATCCCAACCTACTCCACGCCTGAAAACGCTATCCAAACGTACATGTACATGTACCATTACGAGCGTAACCTTGAACTCATCTACGAGACACCTGAGGAGCTTCCATTAGATGCTGCACCGCCTAAAAGGCCAATAATGGTTATACTTAGAAACGCCGCGATGGAAAACCGTGAACTGCTAACTGAATACGAAGCAAAAAAACTTTTAGAATACTACAATTTCCCTGTCGTGAAAACCGCCGTTGCCACCACTCCAGACGAGGCGGTTGCTTTGGCCCATCAGATGAGCTACCCCGTGGTTCTCAAAATTCTCTCTCCCCAAATAGTCCATAAAACCGACGCGGGCGGTGTCATTCTAGACCTAAACTCTGACGTTGAGGTAAAGCAAGCGTTTAACATGATCATGAAAAGGGCAAAGAAATACAATGCAAAAGCCAAAATAATCGGAGTCACGGTTCAGCCCATGATCAGAACAAAAGGCTACGAGGTCATAGTAGGCGGAAAAACCGACATTCTCTTCGGCCCAGCAGTCCTCTTCGGCATGGGAGGAGTAGGCGTCGAACTCTTCAAAGACTACTCGATAGGACTGCCGCCGTTAAACACTACGCTGATCAGGAGAATGATGGAGGAAACAAAAGTCTACCAGCTTCTAAAAGGCTACAGAAATGTGCCGCCAGCCAACCTCAAGCTTCTAGAAGAAACTATGTTGCTGTTCTCGCAGTTGCTCATAGACTTCCCACAGATAAAGGAAATCGACATCAATCCGCTCCTGATAAATGAGAAAGAAGCCTGCATTCTCGACGCGAGAATAACAGTTGACAAAGACAAGGTTTTCAAAAAGTTTGAACCACACGAGCACTTGGTGATAAGCCCGTACCCGAAGAAATACGAGACCCAGTGGAAGCTTGAGAATGGACAAGAAGTGCTGTTAAGACCCATAAAGCCTGAAGACGAGCCGTTATGGCTGGAAATGTTCCAAAGCTTCTCCGAAGAGTCCATACGCTACAGGTTCTTCCAGCTGCTCAAGGACACTCCACATGAGGTTCGCGTTCGTTACTGCAATATTGACTACGACCGCGAAATTGCCATAGTAGCGGAGCTTAGCAAAGAAAAACACAGAAAAATCTTGGGAGTAGGCAGACTAAGCATTGAAACGGACGGAAAAAGCGGCGAGCTAGCCTTTATCATCGGCGATCAATGGCAAGGTCTAGGCTTAGGAAGCAAAATAGTGGATTACGTTCTTGAAGTAGCCAAAGATATGCGCGTCGAAACCGTCTACGCCATAATGCTTCCCGACAACCAGAGAGCCTTAAATCTGACAAAAAAGATGGGGTTCAAACTTGAATATTTGAGCGACGGCACGGTAAAAGGAGTTCTTAACCTCAAAGAGGAAACGCCCGGAGCCAGATGCCTACAACCTGAAAACGCAGAGACGCCTCCTGAAACAAAAAAGAAAGAAAAGCCTACTCCAGAAAAACCAGAAAAGGACGCCCAGCCAAAGGCAGAAGCAAACCAGCTGTAACTGGCAGTCCTATTGTTTTCCGTTGTTCTGACGCTGAACCTAAGCAGGTTTAAACGAAGTGCACTTCAACGGCGTGAGTCGAGCAGGAAATGCAGGGGTCATAGGCTCTCACAAGCATTTCCAGGGTCAACTCAATTTCCTTCGGTGTTTTGTTCATGATTTTTGGCACTAAGGCTTTCAGGTCTAGCTCGATGTTGCCGTGGTTCTGGTTAGTTGGGATAACGCAGTTGGCTTTTGTGCAAACGCCTTTCTCGTTATACGTGTAATCGTGGAACAGAATGCCTCTTGGTACCTCAACGGCTCCAACCCCTTGACCTGCTTTGACCTTGATTTCGGGTAAGTTATAGTCTGGCTGACTCTTTAAGCCTGCAGCTTCAAGCTCATTGATCAACTTGATTGAGTCTTCCACGCTGTGAACCACTTCCACTAGTTGCGCGATGTTGTTCATGAATGGATTATGGCACACAGGCTTCAGGTCGAAAATTTCAGCGATTTTCTTAGCTAGCGGGGAAAGTTTGTCATAATTTATGTTTAATCTGGCAAGTGCACCAACCATGTATGATTCACGTTTGTGCTTTGCCCTTTTTGCAGTAGAATGCGGGACGATGTACTCGTTAGAAAATGAGAGATATTCTCTTGCTGGAGCGGCGTCAGAGTCAGTTGACCCGATTTTTCCATCGTAAAGTGCGTATTCGTTAGGGCTAGTTAAAGCAATAAACTCAGTTTCCCTGACGAAATCAGGGATTTTTGGCGCCAAACTCTTGAGCAGTTTCGCAACGGCTTGAAGGTCTGGAACGGATGCTTGGAGTCTTTCTCTGAGTCCGCGTAATTCCTTCATGGAGGGAATCTTGGAGAACCCGCCGGGTATCAGCCTTTGAGGGTGTGTTGTCCTGCCGCAGACCATATCAGACATTTCATTCGCTAGTCTATGCAAGCGTAAAACGGTTTTGACTTCTTCAGGATTAGAAGATGCAAGTGGAATCACTGAACCAACACCCATCAGGTCAGGAAGAACCAGAAAGCCAACGTGTAATAGGTGGCTTTGCATGTTCTCTGCGTGTAATGCTATTTTTCTCAGTTTGAGGTCTTGGTCGCTTATGGTTATGCCCATCGCTGCCTCAGTGGCTCTTAAAGATGCGAGGGTGTGACCTATTGAGCAGATGCCGCAGATTCGCGAAGTTATGTGGTGTAACTCGTTCCAGTTACGGCCTACAACCATGGCTTCAAAGAAGCGTGGCGCTTCAGAAATGTTCCATTCGCAGCGTTCTAAAGTTCCGTTTCTTACGTTTACGTATATGTTTCCGTGACCTTCAACGCGTGTCACATGGTTTACTTCAACATCAAAGTTTTTTTCTTTCATTATCTTTTCCTCTCCTGCCAACCGAAATATAATTTAAACTTGTTAATTGCGTCGTCAACCGTGAGACCGTATTTGATTAAAACTTCTTTTTGGGAGTTTTCGTTTGGATTATCCACCAAGCCGCGGCAGCCCCAGCATATAGTTCCTTCGTTGACGCAGCATGAGTTGCAGCCTGCTCTGGTGACGGGCCCCACGCAGAATTGGCCTCTTTCAAAGGCACAGACATTCTCGTTTTTCTTGCATTCAACGCAAACAGGATAATTGGGGATGTCTGGTCTCTTTCCCAGCAAAAGTGACTTGACTACGTGGAGGAATTCCTCTCTGTTTATTGGGCATCCGTGAACGTAAGCGTCCACAGGTATCACTGCGTCTATGGGTCTCGCAGCGTAAGTGTCGAATAACTTGGCTTTGTCGCCGTACACAGTTCGCCTAACATCGTCTAAGTCCTGATAGTTTTTCAAAGAGTTAATGCCGCCGATTGTGGCGCACGAGCCGATGGCGACTACTATTTTCGCGTTCTTCCTAATCTGCTTAAGCCTGGCTTCATCGTGAAGTCGAGTGCACGACCCCTCAATGAACGCGATGTCGTAGTTGTCGCTGTGTTCCTTCATGACTTCTCTGAAACTTACAACTTCAACCTGCCCGAGAAGGTCGAGAAGTTCTTCTTCCAAGTTTGCTACTTGCAACTGGTCTCCTTCGCAGCCGGCGAAGTCAAAGAAAGCAACTTTTGGTTTCATTATAGCGCCTCCGGTACTCCCTTAATTTTTGAATAATTAAACACTGGACCGTCCTTGCACACGTATATTTGGTTGATTTGGCAGTGACCGCATTTTCCAACGCCGCATTTCATTCTCCGCTCAAGAGAAAGAATTATGTGGTCGTTTGTACATGATTGGTGGACCCACCACAATTGCGTAGGTGGTTTCTGGATCAAAATTGACCTGAGGAATCAAAGTTGTAATTACGCCTATGTTGCCCGTCCATAATTCATTTTCAGGGCACCAGTCAACTGTAGGCTTGTATTCCACATCATCTCTTTTTTCCAGCGCAGCCATTTCGTCGCCGAAGAGCAATTCGCGCGGTTCTTTACAGCCGTAGAGAAGAATAACGCGACCGTAATCCTTTCTGTTGTCCAAAACGTAGTTGAACAACGACCGCAACGGCGCAATACCAAGACCGCCTGCAACAAACAGAATGTCCTTGCCCTTCAAGGACTCTGCGTCAAAGCCGTTTCCAAAAGGACCTCTAATTCCGATTTTGTCGCCTACATTAAGCATGTGCAGTCTAGTAGTAACATTTCCTATCGCCAGTTTCGGAACATAATCTATGTTGCCTTCAGTTTCAATGCTAACCTCGGGTTCAGTCGGCGTGTCTAATTGCACGCCCATGTTGAGGACTTCATGGTACATGTCGTTTAAAAGGCTGACGGGGTTAGCGATGTCAGGCAGACAGTTTGAAGAACATCTACCGCAACCAACACATGAAACGAAACCGAACCGGTCGAACAGGTACTTTCCTTTCTTAAAGTATCGGTGTCTGTACCTTGTGGGTCTCGTCGGACGGAAGTTTTCTCCTGAAGCAACCTTGGCAAAGTCTTCTAGCAGGCAGCCGTCCCATGTTCTAATCCTTTCGCCTTCCTTAAGTGATAAATCAGGATCTTCCTTAACATCAAAACAATAGCAGGTTGGACATACCAAAACACAAGAGCCACAAGCTAAACACTTCTCAGAGTGTCTCTCCCAAAACCCACTTTTTTCATAAGTTTTGCTCAGCAACTCAGGAATAAGCTCTGTTGGGAAGTCAAATTTCTGCTGGGACATGTTCACTATCTCCTGCTTTTTCTGACCTACCAACTGAACGTCTCGTGCAAGCGCGTCTGTAACGTTCTTGGCGTATTTCTCCAGAAGCTCCTCTCCCTTCAGGGAGCCAATGTTGATGGCGTACCTGTTGCCAAGATCCGTCAACATCAAATCGTAACCATAGTCAATGGTGGCGCAGCCCATGTACGGCGCAAAACACCACTTTGACATGTTTTGGATATTAACGCCTATGATTATGGATGACTTTCTCTTTTCAAAGTAGTATGGGTCGGACTTGGTTTCTCTGAAAATCTCGTCCATGTGAAGCAAAGCCACAATATCATAGGGGTGAACGCCGATTATTACTGTGGGTTTGAAGTCGGAAGGGTCTTTGGCAAAAAATCCGTTAGCTACGTCATAAGTTACCAGAGTTTCGCGTTGAGGAAAGAAATACTTCTTCGGAGGAAGAAGGGTCACATCATAATCGAGCCGTAATTCGCTGGCGGAGTCTAAGTGTCCGAAAGCGAATTTTTCTCCTTTCGATTTAACGCCTATAACATTTAACGAATTGTCTTTGATTAGTGAATTAACAAATTTTGTAAAGTCTTCTTTTAAGATTATACGCATGTTTTACCCTCTCCAAACTATTAAAGGCAAATTAGATTTGCTGGAAGTAATTCGTGATTGCAACTTTTATTGTTTTCTATGATTAGGGTTCGTTGATAGTTTTCGAAAACCGAGGGAGTTAAGGGCTTATTTCCGAGAAACCAGTTAGATGTGTTTGCACTCAGACGTAACTATGACTTTTAAAGATAAAATTTCGAGATTTTGCGGGTTCTAGCTTATATAGAACTACATTTCAGTAATCCCCCTCAGAGATATCTGGGTGAGATTGAAAAATGTTGGAGGTCCCAGTGTCGGAGGAATGTATTTTTGTCCAAAGATGATAATCGCCGCATGTTGTTAGAAAAAACATTGAAAGAACACAACTATCAAGAGAGCGCTCTTCTGGAAATACTTCATAAAGCCCAAGGAATCTACGGATACCTTGACAAAGACCTGCTGATGGACATTTCCCAATCGCTTAACCTTCCCCCAAGCCACGTTTTCGGAGTAGCAACGTTCTACAGCTTCTTCAATTTGGAAAAGCCAGGCGAGCACATAGTTACAGGCTGCCTTGGAACCGCTTGTTACGTGAAAGGCGTTGATGAAATCATGCAAGCTCTTGAACGCGAATTCAACGTTAAAAGAGGAGAAACCACAGCTGACGGAAAACTTTCGCTGTTTGTCACACGGTGCATAGGGGCATGTGCAATGTCGCCAGCCATAGTTGTTGATGACGAAGTCATCGGCAAAGCAACGAAAGAAGTGGTTATGGAAAGAATCAAGCAGGTACTTGGAGGCGCAAAAGAGTGAAACTAGCTGATCTTCAGACGATTGCTGAACATGAACTGGACTTTCAAAGAGCCTACAAATACCGAATAAATGTTTGTTGTTCAAGCGGCTGTGTCCCTTTCGGCGCCTTTAACGTGTTGAAGGCGTTTGAGGATGCGGTTAAGGAGTTTGGAGTTGAAAGAGAATGCAAAGTCGCCAGAACTGGCTGTCCAGGCACATGCTCAGTAGGTCCAGTTGTGGTCATTGAACCCGGCGACTATCTTTACCAGAATGTCACCCCAGAAAAAGTCCGAGAAATAGTAAGAGATCACATCGTTTTAGGCTTACCAGTAAAAGAAATGCTGTACAGAAACGAGGCGTTTTTCAAGAAGCAAAAACGCTTAGTTCTAAGAAACGCCGGCAAAATAGACCCCCACAGAATTCGGGATTACATTGCAATGGGCGGATATTCTGCCCTCGTCAAATGCTTGGCAACTATGACCGCGCAAGGCGTTATATACGAAGTTCTCAGCAGCGGTCTCAGAGGTCGCGGAGGCGCGGGTTTCCCAACGGGACAAAAATGGAGCCTTGTGGCAAGAGCCCACGGCACTCCCAAGTACATCGTGGCTAACTTGGATGAGGGAGACCCAGGTGTCTTTGCAAACCGAACGTTAGCTGAAGCTGACCCACACGCGATTCTTGAAGGCATGCTGATAGCTGCCTATGCCATAGGTGCAGAAAAGGGTTACATTTACATAAGAGCGGAGTATCCATTGGCGATTCAGACTCTGCAGAGAGCCATCACCCAAGCAAGATCAATGTCTCTTTTAGGCGACAACATTCTTGAGACTCCTTTCAAATTTGATGTTGAACTCAGGTTAGGCGCTGGAGCGTTTGTGGCTGGTGAAGAAACTGCCATCCTCGCTTCTGTTGAAGGCAGAAG
>SMTZ1_10018148_pt1 | contig 10993 bp, 10 predicted proteins | sample DeeMarSWOR136_30_FD_25667 | JGI IMG/M metagenome (IMG submission 25667)
CTAGGAAGTCCATCTCTTCCCAGTCGGACACAGTGTTCAGCCTATCAAAATCATCAGTCGATAGTGTAATCTCAAGTGCGCGAAGGTTCTGATTCAGCTGGTCTATCGAATTCACGCCTATGATTGGAGCCGTAACAGTTTCTCTTGCCAGCACCCACGCCAAAGCAATCTGCGGCACAGTTGCATGATGGGCCTCAGCGATTTCTTTGAGACTCTCTACAATGCGGAAATTTCTCTCCTTGGCATATCTTGTAGTTATAGTCTGAGCTCTCTTAGAGTCAGGAGTGCTGTCTTTTGTGTATCTGCCAGTCAGGAAGCCTCCTCCAAGAGGACTGTAATTAATGACTCCAAGATCATGCTTTTTAATCACAGGTTCTAGATGCTTCTCATAGTCGCGTCTTCTCGCTAGACTGTAGGGTGGCTGGAGCGACTCGTACCTGGCCAATCCGTACTTATCACTGACCCAGAAGGATTCTACGAGTTCAGCTGCTGCAAAATTAGAGGCGCCAATATAATTGACCACACCGTCCTCGACTAGTTTCGTGTAGGCTCTCAGAGTTTCCTCCTGCGGCACATCGCTATCAAACGAGTGGCTCTGGTAAAGGTCAATCCATTCTGTCTGCAATCTATTTAGACTCCTATCTGCTGAGCTGAGTATGTGTGTTCGAGAGAGGCCTGCGTCATTTGGTTTCTCACTCATCTCTCCACGGACCTTTGTCGCAAGAACGAGGTCATCCCGATTTCCACGGTCGTTGAACCAGCGTCCTATGATTTCCTCTGACTTCCCGGCGTATGAGCCTTCCCCCCACTTTGAATAGACATCAGCAGTATCGAGAGTTGTGATTCCTGCCTCTAATGCTGCATCAAGGAGTTTGAAGCTATCTTCCTCATTGACGATCCATCCCATCTGCATTGTTCCTAGGACAAAACGTGATATTCTTAGTCCTGTACGTCCCAGTTTCCTGTAGTTCATTCGCACCACTGGTAACGATAGTTAAGACCTCTGGAGTTAACTGTTTCGATACCGTTGGATTAAGACATCGGACTCCATTTTATAAGAACAGAAACGAATCTAATAGCTAGTTTCGCATGGTGACGAAAGATGATCTCTAGGAAATCGTTTGTCGTTTCAGTAGCGATTGGATTATTGGTATTGTCTTTGGCGTCAGTCCCTGTCAGAGCAGATGTTGAGGGGCAGACATACTACTATAGCGTGACCTACTACCAAGAATCTACCCGGGTGGATAATAATCCTGAGTTCGATTACACAATCAAGGGTGAGTTCATGGTCTATGTCTATAATGTGAGTGAAGTTGGAGGCAATGACGTCATAAATTACAACTATCGGGGATATGTCTGGTGGGGCTCATTGTTCTATGTAAATCACAATGAGTCGGTTGAATTTCAGGATAATAAGGTATACTGGACCATTTATACCACCGATGTAGACTCGAATAACAGATCTGAGAGTTCGAGTGTCGTTCCACAACCTCAGGAGAGTTGGAACGACTGGGGAGAGTACCTGTTCGTGAACCCGATTTGGAGCACTCATGACACAGACTGGAACGATGCGATTGCAGACACGGCAGCTGACAACTCATCGACTCTTATCAGCCACTCAATTGGTAATGGAAGATTCGCATTCCGAATCGAAGTCTTAATGGAGAACTTGGCTGAGAATCTGAATGGCACAAGAACCTTCACCTATTCATCTAGCTTTGACGAAGATGGTGTTCTTCTTGAGATGAGTCGCTCCGAAGCCACCATCTGGGAGAATGAGAACACGACCATCGCCATCACAGAGAGATATGAGTTGATAAGAACATCTGGGCTTTCAGGTGGAGGGCTCAATCTAAGCTTGGATGTTCCGCTGACTGTGGCGGCTGGAATTGGCATTGGTGCTCTCGTTATTGGTCTAATTATAGGTAGAAGACTCTGGGCTTAAGAAAGACTGCCGGGACGATGAAATACCGAGTTCATTGTCCCACAACATTTCTTTTCGAATCCGAATTGCTGGTCAAACAGGTTTGCCCATAAGCCTTTTAATCCACACTCCTTCCACCGGATTGAATCAGCACCAGCTGACCCTTGTTGACATCAAGGAGAATTGATGTTTTGCCAGACAAATTGGAACCCGCAATCAAGTCAAAGAGATGGAAACCGGAGTCTGAAGAAGAGATTCTAGACCTCTGGCTGAGAGAAGACACATATGCCTTCAATCCCGACTCGGGAAAGAAGATTTACAGTGTCGATACACCACCGCCCTATCTTTCAGGTCCTATGCACATAGGCCAGGTGATCCATTATACCCAGATTGATATCAATGCACGATTCCGTAGGATGCAGGGCTATGAGGTGAACTTCCCTCTTGGAATCGATCGAAATGGTCTTCCCGTAGAAGTGAGAGTGGAGAAAGACCTCGGTCTAAGCATGCATGAAACTCCTCGTGATTTATTCCTGCAGAAATGCAAGGAGAGGCTTGATGCTGATGAGAAACTAACTGTAGGCGGATTCAAACGAGTCGGAATAGGTTTCAATACATATGAGGAGGAGGGAAGCTACCGGACTGACAGTCCAAGATACAGAGCGGTGACCCAAGCCACATTCATTGACATCTGGAACCGCAATCTAGTCTACAGTGACTATAGACCTAACAATTGGTGTTTTGACTGTGGTACAACCATTGCAGATGCAGAGGTGGAGTACTCAGAACGACCAACCACCCTACACTATCTGTATTTCAATGTTGAAGGCATGGATCCAATTCAAATTGCTACCACGCGGCCAGAGCTACTCTGTGCCTGTGGTGCTGTCTTTATCCATCCCGATGATGAACGCTATCGTGGATATGCCGGAAAGAAGGCCATAGTACCTCTCTTCGATCTTGAGGTCCCTATCATCGAGAGTCCTACAGCGCAGATGGAGTTCGGTACTGGCGCCTTAATGGTATGTAGTTACGGCGATCAAGCTGACGTGATGGCCTTCCGTGATTTTGCCCTTCGGCCAATTGCAGCTATATCACCTGATGGCACAATGACTGATGCTGCGGGTAGGTTTGCTGGATTGAAGATTGCCGAGGCGAGAAAGGAGATTATAGCAGAACTACAGAAGACTGGGCTTCTCTTTCAGCAAGAGCAATCGGTGCAGAGAGTGCCATTATGCTGGCGGAGTAAGACGCCCATTGAGTTCATCGCAATGGAAGAATATTACGTGAAGCAAGTAGAGTTCATTGAACCTTTGATGAAGATTGCAAGGGAAGGTACCTTCTTTCCTTCGCATCACCGTCAAATACTGATTGACTGGCTGAATCGCGTGACCGTAGACTGGCCTGTGAGTAGGAGGAGGTACTATGGCACAGAGATTCCAATCTGGTACTGCAACTCATGTAAAGAGCCAGTACTTCCGGAAGCAGGTGAACTCAAGTACTATCAGCCATGGAAGGACGACCCACCGTTCCAAAAGTGTCCGAAGTGTGGAGCTGAGAAAGGCTTCACTGGAGAGGAACGTACCTTTGATACATGGATGGACTCTTCAATCAGTGGCCTCTATGTGTCTGGATATCCGCGTGACATGGACTTGTTTAAGAATGCATTCGGGAACATCATGAGGCCTCAGGGCAAGGATATCGTGAGAACTTGGCTGTACTACTCCTTATTGAGAACATATCAGCTCCTGGAGAAGCCCGCTTTTAGTGAGATGTGGATTTCCGGGCACGTAGTAGATGAAAAGGGCGAAACGATGAGCAAATCGAAAGGAAATTCGCCACCTCCTATGCCGTTCGTAGAGGAATATGGTGCTGACTCGATGCGACTCTTTGGAGTCATGGAAGCTGGATTAGGAAGCGACATCCGATTCGCTGAAGATCGACTTGCTGGTGTGTCCAAATTTGTTACAAAACTCTGGAATATTGCTAGATTCGTCTCTATGTTTCCAGTTCCTAAGAAGATTGAATTCAAGAAGCTCACTTCAGTAGATCAGTGGATACTATCAGAAACCAACGAGCTCGTTGGGAAGATTCTGCCTGACTGCAAAATTCTAGACTTCCATGGACCATCTATTGAGATTCGGGGATTCACTTGGAGCCTCTTTGCAGACCATATCATCGAGCTGCTGAAAGGACGTTGTTTCAATTCAGAAGGGACGTTCACAAAAGATGAGCAAGAGTCTGGATGGTTTGCCCTTCATGAAACCCTGAAAGTGATTCTGATAACACCCTTCATCACAGACAAAATCTATCGTGAGATCTACGATGAGAAGGGGATTCATTTAGAACTCTATCCCTCGCCACATAAGGATTGGAAGTCAAAGCTCACAAAGCAGACGGACCTCTTACTCAGAACAAATAGTGGCTTTTGGAAGTTCAAACGCGAGAATGGTCTTTCCCTTCGCCAAGGTCTTCCAGAGGCGTGGATATCTCAGGAGCTCAAACCATGGGCAAAGGATCTGCAGGCTATGCATGGAATCGAAACGCTGAACTTTGGAGAGCCCAAGGATGAGGCAGTTGAGGAAGTCCTATTACCTGAATCCGAAGAAGTAATCCACATCAGACCGCCTGCGTCCGATTCAGAATGAGCCTTATCTAATCGTCACATGGGTCTCATGTTCAACTGGGCATTTCATGCTGTTCGATACTAGACAGTATTTTCCTGCCAGCTCTAAGGCTCTCTCGGCTTTGGGTATTAGCTCTTCAGATTCAACCGTCACATTAGCTCTCAGATGAATCTTTGTGAATTGGAAGCCCTTCTCAACCTTCTCAAGTGTTCCTCTCCCCTCACAAGAAAACGAATTGAAGTCAAATCGCATCTTTCCTGTGAATGCGATAAATGTGGTCATGAAGCATGATGTGGCTGCTCCAACAAAGAGGTCCTCTGGAGAGATAATTCCTTCAGGCCCATCGAATTCAGGTGGAGATGCAACCTCGACCTCGGGCTTTCCATCTACGGTGAAGTATCCAATTTTTTCATGAGACCAATCAACTTTGACATTATATTCATGTGACTCGTCACTCAATACAATCTACCTGGCATTTTGGCTTATTATCATTCGAAAAAGTATTTGGATGAGGTAGTAGTTCTACCTTCACTCTACAATAATCTCATCTTCATAAGCAATTGACGCTTTCATACTGTTCCCTATGAAACAATATTTGTGCCCTAGATAGATGGCTCTCTCAATCTTTGAACGTAGGTCTTTAGAGTCGATGACTACTTTTGATTTGATCTCAATCTTTGTGATCTCGAAACTCTTCCCTACCTGTTCAAGCGTTCCCGTGCCTTCGCACTCGAATGACTTGAGCTCGATATGCATCTTTCTGGTGAAGTAGATGAAAGAGTTCATGAAACACGCCGCAGCAGATGCGACGAAGAGATGTTCAGGTGTGTACATATCAGGCGTGCTCTCATCGCCCTTGGGTCTGACTATCTTAATGCCAAGCTTTCCCTCCGAAGATACCTCTCCTCCTTTATCATCGTCCCAGTTTACTTTGATACTGTAATACTTTGGGTCCTCAGTCATTCCCATCACTTACCGCAGGATTGTAAAACCATGGGAAAAGGCTTTGGGATGGGGTGCTTTGTGTTTGTCATAGGTCCAGCATCATCTTCTTGAGTCTCGCAGTTATCTCAAGTGCATCATCCCATTTTCTTTGCCATAGGTTACGACCAAATAGCAGTCCAGCTGCACCTTCTTCAAGACAGACCTTGGCCCTGTACAGAAGATCCTCATCGCTCAACATGCTCCCTCCGGAGAATAGCACCAGCGTCTTCCCTGCAGACTTGATGACTTTTCTCACTCTCTCCCCATAGCCGAGTTGAAGCGAATCATAGGGCGTTGGCTGTTCAGAACGTTTCTTCGGATCATCTTCGGGCACATTCAGCTTAACAGCTGCCACTCCCAGCTCATTTGCCATCCTAGCAGCATAGTCTATTGCGTAGAGAGACTTCTTTCCACCCTGCTTCTCAATTGCCTCACCGCGAGGATATGACCAGAGGATTATCGGGATTCCATAGCGATCTGCATCTGCCTTGACTTTCCTGAATTGATTCATGTCCTCAACCTGTCTAGGACTGCCAACGTATAGCGTGTATCCTATGGCATCAGCACCAATCCTGACAGCATCCTCAACAGACGCAGTCATCGGAGACATCGCATAAGAGTCTGGAGGAATCCTTGTCTTGCCATTGACCTTCAGTACGATTGGCACTCGTCCAGCATACTTTGGTCCATACTTCTCTGCCAAGCCCAATTGCAGTGCAATTCCAGAGTATCCTCCCTCATCTGCAAGCCTAAACTGAAAGTCAGGATCTTCACTTGGAGGATTAGGGAAAAATGATACTGGTCCATGCTCCATTCCTTGGTCTATTGGCAACAGAAGCAGGCGTCCATTTCCAGGTCCATGTTTGTACATCAATCTATGGAGTCTGGTTCGTTTTCCCATACTCAAATAGTCCAAATCATCAAGGTTCAATGGCATTGCTTTCTACCTCTACTAGAGTCAACATGTTCACATCCATTTATGGTTATCAGGTGCTCTTGAAGGAAGGTTTTCTGGCTTTCACAACCAGAAAGAATGGTATTCTGCGTTCTCTTTCGAAGAAGTCATCATCAACCACAGGCTTGGGCTCCTCAATTTCGGAGATGAAGAAACCAGATTCAATTACTCCACGTATATAGGTGGTGAGTGTCCTATGAAAGAAGCTCATTGGCTGCGGGAAGCTATCTCCTGCCCGAGTCTTCCAGATATGATCGTATATTCGTTCATCAAAGTATTGGTCAACCTTGAAGAATAGCCCCTTTCTTCTCTTAGTATCAATGTCCCTCTCACCCATCTCCCATTTACCAGGCCCATAGAAGTTGAATGATGGATGAACAATTGAAAAGACTAGTGACCCATCCGGCTTTAGAACACGATAGAATTCACCTAGAGCCTCTTTCAGACAGGGGATATTGAGCAACACCAGATTGCAGAGCACAGCATCATATGTGCGATCAGCGATGAAATCAAGATTGCAGATGTTGCCCACATGATAGTTGAGTTTTTCACTTGGCAGAGATTTGCAAATCTCGATAAGCGCATTTGAGATATCCACTCCTGTGACGATGGCTCCCTTACGAGCATAATGTCTTGAGAGATAGCCCTCCCCACATCCAGCGTCAAGAAGCAGCTTTCCTTTTACATCCCCTAACAGTTTCTCCACACAAGGATTTAGGATGTGCTGATGATGAGGTGTCCCCTTCTGATCAATTAAATCTGCAAATGCTTGCGAGTTGGCTTCCCATTGACTCTCTATCGGATTGACCATATGCATACCCTGAGTACGGTGTCTAGTGAAGCTTTCGACAGTGATTCGCAAATTGTCTAGTACCTAGATTCTGTCCCAAACCTTATGGACCCGAGTGCTAGTTTCTTCTATTACAGGTTTCATCGGCTCTTCTGGAGCAAAACCTAGCTCAACGCCCATTTTCATTATCGAAGAGTGAGTAACAATTATTTTGCCGTCCTCTTCAGAAACCACAAAACTACATGGCATTACAAGTGACATGTCTGATGATACATCCATAGCCTTCTTCGCGAGGTCTGCAGAACATGCAAGAATGAAGGTCCTACGGGGGTAGTCATCGATGCCCAGCTTCTTCTTGAACATGTCATGCATACCCTTTGTCAATAGGATTGTGAAACCGCCCTCCTCGGCGAGTGTTTCAACCCTCCTGACAGCATCATCGAAACCCATCTGTACCTCTTTACGCAGTATCTCTGGCATACTTTGAACAGGATGAAAATCAGTAAAATGCCTTGGCATCTAGCATAGCGAAATGGTGGACCGGGCGAGATTTGAACTCGCGACCTTCTGAAGATCCGATTCAAAGGACAATCCCATGACTTTGCGAATCAGACGATCTACCAGTCTGATCTACCGGCCCATGGCCTTGGAGATTCCAAGATGTATTTCTTAAAACCTTTGAGGCATCATTAAATCTCAATCCCAAATGCCTCGGAGAACTTCTCCATCTTCACAAACTCTCTCAGGAACTCTCTGCCCTTCTCCGTGAGAGAGTATACTCTACCACTTTCTCCATCACCAGATTCCAGGACAAGTTCCTTTTCTACAAGCTCCTCGAGATACTGAGTCAATCGGTCATGGGAAAGATTGGCTTGGTAGAGAATTTTCGTCGGGCCTGCTCCTTCCTCACCCTCACTCTGGATGGCGCGCATCATATCAGCGAGGATGCGCATCTTTGAGCGATATGCCCGTCTTCGACTCATTACTCTCGGCCTACCTTGTATAGCATGACAAGAAGCGCAAGAAAGGCGAGGAGCTGCAGAACTTGGCTAATCAAATAGCCATTGTTCATAACAGCTGCAAAATGACTGAGGAGTAGTAGCAGGAATCCTATGAAAACGTAAAGTCCGTATCGACTTCGAGTAGAGGCATAGTTCATCAGCGATTGCAGTACCACAATGATGAGAATAACTATGGCAATCAGTTCGAGATTAAAATCAACGAGCAGAGGGACCTGCATAAACAGAACCATCTCTGGTACAGATTTTACGGTGTGACGCGTTGATATCACGAATAGAATATACGCCATTATTCGCATGAAACCAGTGGCTATGATAGATATGCCTAGAACCTCTAGGTCCAAGAATATGACTGTATAGAGGACTCCGATTACTCTGCCATACATACCTGCTGATAGAACTAGAAATCCTGTGGAGAGGTCTGCGAGTTTCTTCTGCTGAGTGAATCGGTATGCCTTGTTGGAATAGTGCGAAACCAGCAGAGCTATGGTCCCACTTACAGCTTCAAGAATGAGGACGAACGCGATTTGACTGGGTGAGAGTGCCTGCATCTGCGAACCTCACGATTGGCTTTCTTGACATTGCCTATATTGTGATTGGATGAATCATCTAGCACATTTGGATGATTTGGTGACCTATCCCTAGAATCAGCGAAGAAAATTGCTAGACGAATCATACAGAGCTATCGTTCATCCTGCCTTTATATTCAGGATTCGTAGGTCTGATACATAGATATGATGGAAGAAGCTCGACAACTGTGTGCAGCAGCCATTACCTCCGGGCTCTGCAAATGAAAGGCGGGGTCCTCACCCCGCCCTTCCATCACCCTTTCCAAAACAGGAGCATTGAATTTGTGCCCCTTTCATATTTCTTATATTAACTATAGTTGTTGGAAATGACATGCGGCCTCGTTCTGTTCTGTTCTTCGCTATAGCTGTAACCATGCTTATGCTTGCACAAGGCGCCACAGCACATGTGCCAGTTGGAGGTGAACCCGGTAACAGCCTTGACACAGCACTAGAAATCGAGAATCCCTTGAAATCATGGGTCATGTATCATGAGCTTCACGAAGCTGGAGAAGCTCACTACTACACGTTTGACATGGAATCAGGGGCTCGACTAAGACTGATATTGAACCTGCCCGCTGAACTACAGGCGTCAGCTTTTCGACCAATTCTTGCTTTGATAGGTCCTGGAATTACAAACTCCACACCAGCCCCAGACTATCTTGAGATACCCACGGGCAGTGGCTACGTGATCTATGATAACCATACGCTACATCAAGAGTATGAGGGCTTCACCCCCTCTGCCTTCTTTGAAGTTCTCGATATCGACACAACGATTCCCGAAACCGGGACATACTACTTGGCAATCTATGACTCGACAGAAGCTGAGAGATATGCCCTTGCTATGGGATTCCAAGAGGAGTTCACATTTGATGAGTGGGTTCTTGTAGCTCTCAACGTGATCACAATCCACCTGTGGGAAGGACAAAACATCCTTGCTATTCTGTTTCCTTGGCTCATCACCCTTCTTCTAGGTGTTATTCTCTACTCAAGAAGAAGTGAGGAGTTCGGAATCGAAAATGACGCTCTGACATGGACGGGCATCATAGCAGGACTCCTAATCCTAGGCAGTGGACCCGCACTGTTGTTCCAGACGGTATGGGCTTTGCTGCAGGTTCCTGCAAACGCTCAAGTGATAATCACACTACTCTTCGCATTGTTCCCAATACTAATCGGGATTGCTACACTGAGGTCACTGAAGATTGGCTGGAAAAATGACATAAACAGCATATTGAAGATAGCCCTGCTATCAGGCCTAGCGGTCTTTGCATGGGCTGGAATACTAATAGGGCCGACGCTTCTACTACTGGTAAGTGTAGGTGGGTTTCTTATTCGGGATAAGAAACTGGGTCAAGTTCAAACTAGCTAATCATGGTTCTAGAGGCTCTTTAGAACCCTATAAAATGCGCAAAGAAAGCCGAAAGTGTGGACCCTTGGAAAGCTTTTTATTCGGATGCCGCGGGGTGGTTTCTGCCTTCGCGCCCTAACGGTGTCAGACCTGATGCTGTCGGCGAATGCCAAGCGATGATGGTCCGCGATTTCCAGGCGCGAGAATAAGATGCGGACATGAGATAGACCGGTGCGACTGTGCTGGAATCCCCTCTTGTCTAAGAAATGCTCAGCAGTGTGCAGGTTAATTGGGTAAGTTCACCAACTATCCCCGTTACGCCTGTACTTCATCAAGCTAAGTTCATGTGTGTAAAAGATTCGTACACTAGACCTTCTACTACTCAGGTCTACCTTGCTAAGGTGTATGATTGTGATCAACTCTAGTTGATCCTGCTAGAGGACACTGCTTTCGGCTTGGGGTTAAGACATGCAAGTGGAACGGGCTCGCATCCGAGTCCGTCGCGAACGGCTCAGTAGTGTCGCTAATCTACCCTGTGGAGGCGGACACCGCCGGGAAACTGGCGTTAATCCGCCGTAGGAGCATTGCTCTGGAAATGATGTTGCTCTAATATGGGGCCCAAGGTATGTTGGGTTTCCCGCCGCAGGACGGGGCGGCACCGGATCATACTTGTAAGTGGGGTAATCGCCCACTTAGGTTATGACCCGAACGGGCGATGTAAGTCGTGGCCCGGAGAAGGGCACTGAGACAAGGGCCCTAGCCCCACGGGGTGCAGCAGTT
>SMTZ1_10019784_pt1 | contig 10993 bp, 10 predicted proteins | sample DeeMarSWOR136_30_FD_25667 | JGI IMG/M metagenome (IMG submission 25667)
GCCGATCGTGTAGCGGCAGTAGCCCTCATGACTGCCCACGGCCCGGCCGTCCACGGTGACGATCGGACCCGGCTGGAAGGCAGCGTGCTCCTGGCTCAGGCGTGTCGCGAGGAAACCGGCGTAGTCGCCGTCGGGCACGGAGCAGATGTCGAAGCTCTCGGGCTTATCCGCCGTCTCTAGCCCCAGCTTCCGGGCATGTTCCCGAACCTGCCGCTTGCTCAGTTGGCCCAGGGGGAGTTCCAGGCGATCGAGCACCTCGTGGTCGATGCCCCAAAGGAAATAGGTCTGGTCCTTCGAGCGGTCGGCGGCGCGCAGCAGCCGCGTACGTCCGTTGAGCAACTCTTTGCGCGCGTAGTGACCGCTGGCGATGCGCTCGCAGCCCAACATGCGCGCACGTCGCAGCAAGTCCCGGAACTTGGTGTAGGAATTGCACCGCACGCAGGGGTTCGGTGTACGCCCCTCGGCGTACTCGGCCACGAAGTCATCGATCACGTCGTGGGTGAACTCATCTTCGAGGTCGAAGACGTAGTGGGGAAAGCCGAGCCGCTGGGCTACGGCGCGCGCGTCGGCAATGCCTTGCAGCCCGCAGCAGGTCTTCGAGGTCGCCGCGGACCCGGCGTAGCAGAACGTGCGCATAGTGGCGCCGACGACGTCGAAGCCGCGCGCCTGGAGGAGCGCTGCGGCCAGCGACGAATCGACGCCTCCGCTCATCGCGACCAGGACCCTGGGCGCCACCGCGTTCTGCACCTTCAATAGCCCCGCTTAGCGTAGCGTGAGATACCGATCAGCGGGGAGCCACGGACTCCCGCACTCGTCGTACCAGTTTGGGGAGTTTCTCCAGCACGTACTCGATCTCGGCAGCCCGAGTTCCCCAGCCGACACTCAGACGGAGGGTGTCAATGCACGAAAGGTATGCCGTAGAGGCGTCGTGGGAAGCCGCGCGCTTCACCTGGGCTAGAAGCTGCTCACCGGTAGGCTCACGACGTCATCGACCCGCATGGTCTCGCGGGTGTAGAACGGCTCTCCGTAGGCTGCGCGGATCAGCGATCCGTAGTGAGCATTCTGGATCCGCACCAGCTCGTACAGGCTGACATCCGCCGGATACAGCTCGCCCAAGGCCTTCACGTCATCGAACTGCGAGCCATAACAGCGGATCGCCTCGAGCTTGCGCTCGAAGACATCGCTGATGTCCACGACGAACGTGGGCTTGACCGCGTGTTCGCGATAGGCGAGGGCGTAGAGAACCTTGGCTGGCCGGTGCGGCTCACCCGGCGCCGCATAGTGCCTCAGGCCGGCGAGGTAGCAGGCGTCGTAAGCCAGCTGCGAGGCGATGCGATGGTCGGGGTGGCGACCCTCGAAGTAGGGGAGGATAACCGTCCGCGGGCGGAGCTCCCGAATCGCCTGCACCAGGCGCGCCCGGCTGTCTTCGTCGTTTCGGATGCGTGCGTCCGGCAGCCCGAGGTTGATTCGTGCGGCGAGTCCGAGGATCTCGCTCGCTCGCTGCGACTCGGCCTTACGCTGCTCGGGCGTGCCCCGTGACCCCGACTCGCCGGCGGTCAGGTCGAGGATGCCGGTCCGGTACCCGAGCTCGGCAGCGCGGATCAGCGTGCCGCCGCACAGGAGCTCAGCATCGTCAGGGTGCGGTGTGATAGCGAGCAAGTCGACCATCTGGCGGTCACTCGTAGCGCAGCGAGGCGACCGGGTTGAGGCGTGCCGCGCGGATCGCGGGGAAGAGGCCGAACACGATCCCGGTGAACGCGGCGGCAGCGATAGCGACGACGATCGACCATACGGGGATCACCGCCGGCACAGGCGTGAACCTCGCGAGCGCCCAGGCGATGAGTGCACCGGCGGCGAGCCCGCAGACTCCGCCCACGGTCGTCAGCGTAGCTGCCTCGACAAGGAACTGCCACATGATGTCGCGCCGTGTGGCGCCAAGCGCCTTGCGGACACCGATCTCGCGGGTACGCTCGGTCACCGAGACCACCATGACGGCGATCACCCCGATGCCCCCGACCATGAGGCCGACGCTGGAGAGGGCGAACATCACAGCGAAGAGGGCCGCCGTCAGCTGGTTCCACAGGTCCATCATCTCGTCCTGCGTGACGACGTCGAAATCGTTCTCGTCGCCTGGAGCGAGCCCCCGCAGAGCGCGCAGGCGCCCGGTAGCCTGATCGATGGCGTTGGACAGTCGGATCACCGGCTTGGCGACGACGGTCAGCCAGACGAGTTCGTCGAAACTGATCCAGCGGATATCCTTCAGCAGGTACTTCTGGGCCGTGTTGAAGGGCACAAAGATCCGGTTGCCGCCCAGGCTAGCGAAGAGGTTGGGCGGGTGCTTATAGACGCCGACGACCTGGAAGCTCTGGTCCCCGATCCGGAAGCCTTGCCCGACGGCGTCTAGTGGCGCGAAAAGGTCGCGCGCCGTGGCGCTGTCGATCACCGCGACCGGCCGGCCGGCTTCCTCCTCCGGTTTCGTGTAAAAGCGTCCGGCCACGATATCGCCGGCGTCGGTCTGCATGTAGTCGGAGGGCACCGCCAGGATACTGGCCTCCGTCTCGTTGCCGCTGGCGCTGAGCCTGCTGGGCAGCCAGGACAGGTCGGCCGATGCGTAGGCGTTTTCAATAGCCGAGAGGGCCTCCAGCGAACGAGCGAAGCGTGCCGGAATTGGTGGGCGCCGCCGCCAGGTCGGATCCTCGTCCTCCAGCCCGGTGCTCATCTCGACGCCGTACGACCGGACGACGTAGAAGGTGTTCGCCCCGGACGCCTCGACCAGTACATCGAAGCTGTGGTTGACTCCCTGGATCACGGCCGCCATCAGCACGACGACCAACACGCCGATCCCGACGCCGAGGATGGTGAGCCCGGTGCGCACCTTGCTTTGCCTGAGCGCCTGCAGCGCGATGGTCACGCCTTCCTGTAGTCCCCTGACGGTCATGGCTGCCTCGCGGTTACTCGTATCTCAGGGCCACGATGGGATCGAGTCGCGAGGCGCGGATGGCGGGATAGACGCCGAACACCAGCCCCACGAGCATCCCCAGGGTTACACCGACTACGATCGACCACACGGGCACCGACGCGGGTAGCGGGGTGGCCACGTCAACCAGCTTGGCGAGCACGATGCCTATAGCCATGCCGGCGCCGGCGCCTACACTGGAGAGGGTGGCCGATTCGGCAAGGAATTGGCGCGTGATGTCGATGCGCCGGGCGCCGAGCGCCTTGCGCACACCGATCTCGCGGGTCCGCTCCAGCACTGACATCAGCATGATGTTCATGATCACGATACCGCCGACGACCAGCGCGACAGCCACGAGGCCCGGCCCTGCGGCGAGCAGTACGTTCTTGACGGCATTCCAGGCGTCGAGCACCTCACTCGCTGTCTCGATGGAGAAGTCGTTCTCCTCGCCCGGCCGCAGCCGGTGCCGCGCTCGCAAGATCTCCTCGGTCGCCTCCTGACCCGCGACCATCGCCTCGCTGGTCCTGAACCTGATCTGGATCTGGTCGACCACATCGCGGCGGCGCGAGAAGTCGGCCTGGTACGCGCCCCAGGGGACGACGACCGATGCGTCTCGGATGTTGCCGATCAGACCGCCCTGACGCTCGAGCACACCGACCACCCGATAGCGGAACGGTCCCAGACGGATGTCCTGACCCAAGGGTGAGTCGTCCGGGTAGACCTTCTTGGCGATGGCGTCGCCGATCACCGCCACGCGGATCGCACGCGTGTCGTCGATGCGTGTCAGCCCACGCCCTTCCACGATATCCCAACCCTGGAGGGCGAGGTACTCGTCCGTCACGCCGATCAGTCGGACGTTCTTGCGCTTGTTGCCCCCGCTGCGCACCTCCGGCATGAAGCGGTCGACGTTGTAGGCCATGTACCAGATGTCGGGCACCTGCTGCCTCAGCAGTTCGGCGTCGGCTGTCTTGACCCACGGGTTGCGCGACCGCTGGCGCCGCGTACGCGCGTCCTCACGACCGCCCCGACGGGAGTAGACACGCTCGACCGTGATCGTATTGATGCCGAAGATCGAGCTGGCGAAGTCCTCCTCGACGTAGCGGTTCATCCCCTCGACCACGGCGATGACCGAGATCAGGAACATGACGCCGACGATCACGCCCAGCAGCGTGAAGAAGGACTTCAGCTTCTGGGCCCAGACCTGTCGCAGGGCCAGGATGATGGCGTCGAAGACGTTCACGGTACCGGCGCGCCGATCGTATGGCGCTCGTCGGTCTCGACCATCCCATCCTTCAGGGTGATCAGCCGGTTCGAGTAGGCCGCGATGTGCCGCTCGTGCGTGACGAGCAGGATGGTTTCACCCCGCTCGTGCAAGCTTACCAGGATCTCCATGATCTCCTCGGAGGTCGCGGAGTCCAGGTTGCCGGTCGGCTCGTCCGCCAGCAGCAGCGACGGCTGGTTGACCAAGGCCCGGGCCATGGCGACACGCTGGCGCTCGCCGCCCGATAGCTCGCTCGGGTGGTGGGTCACACGGTCGGCCAGACCCACCGCGGCCAGGGCCTCCTTCGCTCGCTGATGACGCTCACGCGCCGGCACGCCGGCGTAGATCAGCGGCAGTTCGACGTTGTGCAGCGCCGTCGTCCGCGGCAGCAGGTTGAATGGCCGGATGTCGGCGTGTCCAGGCAGCCAATCAGGTTCAGCAGCGTCGACTTGCCCGAGCCGGACGGGCCCATGATGGCGACGAACTCGTTCTTGTTGATCTGCATGTCGATCCCGCGCAGTGCGTGAATCGTCTCAGCGCCGAGCTCGTAGTCTTTCTTCAGCTCCTGCGTGAGGATGACAGCGTTGTCAGGCGGCATCATCATGTACTCTCGTTCCTTTGCGTTTGTTGGCGCTGTCCCTCGCTGCGCTCTTCTCGCCTGGGCTTGACCTGGTTCCCGTCCTCGAGCTGCCGGATGGCCTGATAGCTCCCTGACACGATGACTTCGCCTTCCTCCAGACCCTCCAGCACCTCGAAGTGCTCGCGCCCCGCCACGCCGACTTTCACCGGCCGGAAGCTGACCGTGTTGTCCTCGTTCACCACGAACACGCCTTCCTGCTCCTCGGGCTCCTCCTCCTCGAGCAGTTCGATCGACTCGCTCCCCGTGTCAGCAGAAGGCTCCTCTTCCTCTTGCTTCGGTGTGCGGAGGGTGAGCGCGATGATCGGGATGCTCAGTACGCTGTCGCGCGTCTCCGCCACGACATCGGCGGTGGCCGAGAGGTCGGTGCGCAGGTTGCCCGGCGGGTTGCTGAGGCGGATGACTACCTCGAAGTCCACCGACTGGTCCGACGTTGTGCCGCTGAGGCCGAGCGTACCGCCCTGGATCGAGCTGTGGGCGATCTCCGTCACACGGCCGGTGAAGATCGTGTCAGGGTACGCATCGATCTCCACGTCCGCGCTGTCGCCGAGCTCGATCATAGGGATGTCGGTCTCGTCCACCTCGACGACGGCTTCCATCTCCGCCAGATCGGCGATCGTCAGCAGCACGGTGCCGGGGTTGTTCATGGTGCCGACGATAGCCGTTTCGCCCTGCTCGACGTTCAGGCGCGTCACGCGACCGCTCATCGGCGCCCTGATCACGGTCTTAGCCAGAAGGTCACGCGCCTCCCTCAGGTTGGCTCGCGCCTGCGCGACGAAGTGTTCGGCGGCCTCGTACAGCGCCTGCTGTACGTCGAAGTTCGTCTCGGCGGCCTCGAGTTCCTCGTCTGAGAGCAGCTCCGGGCTCTGCTCGTGGATGCGGCGCGTGCGGTTCAGCGTCCTCTCGGCCTGATCCCGGCTCGCCCGTGCCTGCGCCGCGTTGGCCTGAGCCGAGCTCAGCGCCGCCTCGGCCCGCTGCATGGCTGCCTGGAAGGTAGTCGGATCGATGATCAGCAGCGTGTCGTTGGTGTTCACCAAGTCGCCTTCCTCGACGCGCAGATCGACGATGCGGCCCGAGACATCGGCCTGGATGTCCACGCTGCGGTGCGGCCGGATACGGCCACTGGCGGTCACCAACGACACGAGGTCGCGTCGCTGCACCTCCTCGGTGCGCACGTCGGTCCCGCCACGACGGCCCTGGCGTAGCGCCAGCGTGACGAAGACCAGGACGACAATGACGACGACGGTTCCGATAAGGATCTTTCGTCTATTCACTCTCTAACTCCCAAGTCACGTCTCGGACTAGTTTTCGCCCGCGAACTCGAGCGAGCGGCCCACCGCTGCCTCCAAGGCAGTCAGCGACTGGTGGAATCCAAAGACAGCTTCAATCTGGTCGACCTCAGCCTGCGCGGCTAGCGTCTGAGAATCCAGCAGCTCCAGGAAGGTGCCGGCGCCCAGCTGGTAGCGCTCGCGGGCCAGCCGCAGCTCTTCGCGTGCCGTCTGCGTGTTCTCCTCCTGCAGCTGCACTGTCTGATAGGCCGTCTCGAGGTTATGCACCGCCTCGGTGACGTCGGCGCGGATCTGCAGCTCGAGCGCCCGAGTCTGATGGTCCAGGTCGTTGCGCAGCGCGACCGCCTGCTCGACCTGGAGCTCCCGGCTGAAGCCGTTGAAGATCGGCAGCGAGAAGCCGGCGCTCAGAGTCAGCGGCTGATTCGCGAAGTCGAATGGGAAAACGTCGTTCCCCTTCACAATGCTTATCGAGTCTTCCGGCGTGAAGGCCAATGCCGAGCAGTTGCCCCACTCGGGCGGCACATCGCCGGTGCGATCATAGAGTTCGGCGAAAGTATTGCAAAGCTCTACAGTGGACGTACTATTTCTCCGAGCCTGCAGTATGGACGATTGGAGTTCAGTCTCCTCGCGCGTGAAGCCGCTCCAGCCCGCCCGCAGCGAGAGGGTGGGGAGATAAGCGGCCTTGGCGACTTTCACGGTGGAGTTGGCCGCGTCCCGGTCGGCACGCACGGCCACCAGGCTCGGGTGCCGACGCATCGCCTCGCTGACCAGGCCTTCCAGGTCGAGCTGCGGCGCGAAGACCTCGAACTCGCTCACCAGCTCGACCTGGTCGGCCGGCATCTGGACGCCGAGCGCCTGGATCAGACGGAGCTTCGCCACGCGCGCTGCGTTGCGGGCCTGTACCATAGCGACCTCCGCCTGGCCCCGGGCCAGGTCGGCCTGCATCGTCTCCAGGCGGGTGCCGGCACCCACCTGCTCGCGCGCCTGGGCCAGCCGCAGGTGCTCCTGCGCGCGGCGCAGTTCGCGCTCCGCCTGCTCCGCCCGCGCCTCCAGCCGCAGTACCTCGAGGTAGACGCTGGTGACCTGGCTGTGGAGCACCAGCTCGGCGTCGTCGATTCGGCGCTCGACCGCACGACGCTCCGCCCGGCGCTGACCCGGCTGGAAGAGGGTCGTGCCGTTGAGTATGTAGGAAAGAGAGAAGTTGTACTGGGAGAGCCGGACCGATGGCTGTGCGAAAGTGGCGGCGCCCAGGCGCTCCTGCCCCGCGTCCTGCCAGCCTACGCCGAACGACAGATTGGCGTTGGGCAGCAGGAGGCTGGCATTCGCAGCGCGCACCCCCCAGGCGGCCGGGCCGAGGTCGTTGAGCGTTTGCAGAAACAGCGGGTTGTTCCTGCTGGCGAGGTCGATCGCCTCCTCGAGGGTGAGAGGGGCCCTCTGCTGGGCGTTGGCGGTGGTCGCTGCGCCGAGCAGGCACAGCAGGACCGTGCGACGGGCTATCCTCCAGTTCATTGGCCCAACTCCGAGCTCAGTGTTGGCGTTGTCCGCAACTGAAAATACACACCGATAACAGCTTTATTCGCGAAATCGCTGAAGCGGCGCCATCCGCACGGCGGGAGACCGTGAGTCGGCTTCCCGGGCTCGCGGCGGCACGCGGCCTGGCTGCGGCGCTTTCGTTTAGCCGTACGAACCGCGCTGGTCAAGAGTTTCGCGCCCGGGCGGCCTTGGGCGGGGAAGTACCAGCGTGTGCCTGCCCGGCGCCTGACATCCGGTCACAGCAGGCCCGGAAGAAAAGCAGCTGCCGGGATCGTTGCCCCGGCAGCTGCGGCTCGCGGGCGCGTTCCCAGGCCCGCCCTGGGCTGGCAGGCCCTCTGGGTTGCTGCGGCGATCAGGCGCCCATGATGCTGGCGCGCGCCGCCGAGAACAGGACCCAGATCAGATACAGGGCCAGGACGGTTCCGACGGCCTTACCCGCCGAGATGCGGCCGCCAGACAGCCCCGACTGGATGGTGCCCAGGGCGATGGCGGACCAGATCCCGAAGATCGTGATGCTGTTCAGGAAGTGGCCCCCGAATGACGTGGGCACATCGGGCAGCAACAGCCCCAGTCCCAGACTGATCCTCATATCCCCCTTCGAGATCCAGATCGGGATGACCAGCAGAAAGCCGAGCAAGCTGATCCAGGCGATGTGAGCGGCTGCGCTCAGGTACTGCTTGTAGGTGTTCTCCTGACCCATGAACACGTTGAAGGTGAGGTAGAGCGCGCCAGCGATGACCAGCGCGGAGATGAACGACACCACGAAGACGCTCAGGGTGCCGACTATGCGGCCGATTCTCACCGCCGACTCGGGATCGAATTGCTGGCCCTCAGGGCGTTGCGCCGCTTGCGCCTCCACCGCTGCCCGCATGAGATCCGGTGGGAGGAGGAAGAACGCGACCGTGGAGATGATCGCGGCAATAGCGACGGTCCAGAACCAGGGTGAGGTCTGTCTCAGCGCCTCACCCAGCTTGCCCGGTGCTGTGAAGACCATGATCACGCGCTGTAGCAGATTCGGCGCTGCGGCGCCGGCGCTCACGCTCTCGGGGGTCACGCTTCTTTCATTGTTCATGAGCTCCTCCCTTGGACTATCGGGTCGCCTGATCAGGGATATCCGATCGGACGGCGAGGAACCCTTCCTCGGGCACATCGACCTTCATCACCCGGTCGCCGTCCAGCCAGACGTGGTGCGTTGTCCTCGTCTCGGTGACAATCGCCAGATGCCGCAACATGAGCTCCCGCTCGCCGATGCGGACGCCTTCGGTCCCGCGATCCTCTATGACGGCTCGCTGCTGTAGCCGCTGGCTGGGCACGATGAGGACCAGCTCGCCGGATGCGGCGTTCCCGAGCAGCTTCGCAGCGAAGAAGTAGTGGTGGGCGATATGCCTCTCCAGGATCGCCGCCTGCCCGCGCACCAGGAATTCCTTCATCTCGTCGCCCTCTGCGGACCGGATATCGAGCCGCATCCGCTCACGCGCGAGGGAACCGGTGATCGTGATGGTCTCGGGGCCGTTGATCTGTATCTCGTAGCGTCGCGGCCGGCAGCGTGCTCCGATGGTCTCCACGGCCACACTGACGCGCATCGTCCGGCCATCGAGCTTCAAGTTGAGTTCGGCGCCCGCGCGGTAAACGGGACCGGCGCTGCCCGCAGGTTCTCCGCGAATCAGGAAACGTTCCTCGCCGATCCGCCCGCCGTTCAGGTAGAGTGTGAACGTTCCGCCGTCCACTACCTGGGACTGGACGTACGGCGTGGGACGTGGCACCGCCGCCAGAGCGATCGGCAGCGCGATGAAGGCCGCGAAGAACCGCCAGAGCCTAGTCCTCATCTTCCAGGAAGATCTTGACCCGGATCTTCTCGAGGATGTGCCGGTAGATCTTTTCACCCTTCTCAACGGTGGCTGCGGACGGATGCCCGATCGCACCCTCACACCCCGCGGGTGGCCGTGGCATCCGGCCACGAAGGTAACGCCGCATCTGCTTCGGGTCGAGCAGGTAGTCGTGCATATCGTCGCTGCGCACGAGGTCGGGCGCAAGGAAAAGCATCAACGACGTTTCAGCCTCCCCGGCGTGCTCCGCTTGCGTCTGCTTCTCCAGGAACTGAGAGATCCTGACGCTCTGGATGTCGATAACGCGCGCCCGGGCGTGCTCGGTGACGACGGTGGTCACGGCGTCGAGGTGCGGGTCGTGGAAGTGCGCCGTGATCAGGATGAACTCGTCGAAGCCGTGACCTTCCCAGGCGGCCAGCAGATCGTTCAGTGCGCGGTGGAGCGTCTTGCGCCTCAGCGAGGCCGTCCCGGCATACGCCTGCTCGGTATCGACGTTCACCCCGTAGGCCAGCGTCGGCGCAACCAGCACACCGAACTCCGCCGACAGGTCGTGGGCCAGCCGCTCGGCGATCAGCGAGTCGGTGCCCAGCGGAAGGTGCCGGCCGTGCTGCTCGCAGGTTCCGACCGGGATGATCAGCCGCCGATCGCGTTCCAGGTACTCGGCGACCTCGGGCCACGACAGCTCGCGGAGCAGCAGAGGTCGCCCTTGCTCAGACCCGCGTGACTGTGTCACACGCCTCCTGTGCGTAGATCCTGCGCCACGTTGCGGCCGCCTGCAGGCGGCGTCAAGGCTGGCTGACGCTCTGGCTCGTGTGCTCCTCTACGACTCGAGCGCGAAACCGGTTTCGGCGCTGGCTGGATCGGGAGCGAACCTGCCGGCACAGAGGGGGATCGCCCGGATAGCGCCGGGTTGATCTTTCGTTGATCCTGATTGGCTAACCTCGGGTTCGGAGTCGGGCAAGGGGTCGGGATGATGCTGGCATGTGCACGAACCGCGGCGTTCCTGGGAATCGACGCCTATGTCGTCGTCGTCGAGGTGGACGCCGCCGCCGGTCTGCCGGCGATGGCGACGGTCGGCCTGGCCCAGAGCGCGGTGAAGGAGGGTAAGGAGCGGGTGCTCTCCGCGATCCAGAACTCCGGGTTCGAGGTGCCGCCCCGGAAGATCACCATCAACCTGGCACCCGCGGACATCAAGAAAGAGGGCAGCCACTTCGACCTGCCGATCGCCTGCGGCGTGCTGGCGGCGACGGGCCAGCTGAGCGGCGACAGCCTGGAACGTTTCGCCCTGGCCGGCGAGCTGGGGCTGGACGGCGCGTTGCGGCCGATCCGCGGCGCCCTCCCCATGGCACAGGCGCTAGCGGCCTCCGGGCTGCCGGGCCTGATCATCCCCGCGCCCAACCTGCCGGAGGCGTCGATCATCGACGGGCTGGACGTGCGCGGCGCGAGCACGCTAGGCGAGGTCGCCGGCTTCCTGCAGGGACGGGTCGAGTT